>OGCI01000961.1_pt1 | contig 27694 bp, 22 predicted proteins | sample 1570021 | NCBI WGS metagenome assembly OGCI01 (sample SAMN06264664, study PRJEB24512) | hot springs metagenome | isolation source: Hot spring water | place: South Africa: Tshipise | collected 2015-06-21 | reverse complement strand
AGATGCACCCGGCATTGAGTCCCGATGGAAACCGCCTGGCATTTACCTCCCATCAAAACGGCTTTTGGGATCTCTTCATTCTTGATTTGACCAGCGGAGACCTTCAGCCAATCACCCAATCGCCAGAGTACGAAGGCGCCCCGTCCTGGTCACCAGATGGACAGTGGCTGGCGTACGAAGCCTACCGCGAGGACCAGTTGGATATTTATCTTCAGTCATTGAACGATCTCTCCCAGCCTCCCATTCAACTGACCGATGACCCTGCCGCAGACTGCGATCCGGCATGGTCTCCGGGGGGACGAACCATCGCCTTTGTCTCCACACGCACGGGGGATGCGGAAATCTGGCTTGCCAATTTAGACAAACCTGAGGAACGGTTTATCAACATCAGCCGCAATCCACGATCCAGCGATTTAAACCCCGTATGGTCAAAAGATGGACGCTTTCTGGCTTACGCTGCCAGGCAGGATAGCGAGCATCGCATCCTGACCTGGGATTCCCAGAATCCTCAGGACCCTGCGTTTACGGCAGGGTTTGGCGATGACGTTGCCTGGTCTCCCGATGGACAATGGTTGTTCACCGCTCTGGAACAGCCCAATCAGCATACCCTGCTGGTCTCTCTGCGGGGCTCGCTGCAACGCCTGATTCCACCAGAAGAAATTCCGGGAAAGGTCTTCGGGCTTGTGTGGAAGTCCGGTCCATTAACGGGCTGGCTTTGGGAAGCCATTCAACAGGGGGATATTGCCCCTGTCGCCCCCCTCACTCAGCCTGCAGTCTCTCTCGTCGAACCGGCAGGACGGAAAACCATGGTGGACCTGGCGGACATCAGCGCCCCGGTGGCAAAAATCCATGATGCAGTGGATGAAGCCTATCAAGGTCTACGTCTGCGTGCGGCGCGGGAATCGGGCTGGGATGTGCTTGCCAGCCTTGAAAACGCCTACGTACCGCTGACAACGCCCTATGAACCTTCCATGTATGAAAACTGGCTATATACGGGAAGAGCCTTTGCGCTGAACCCACTGATCATGAACGCCGGATGGATGGCGGTGGTTCGGGAAGACTTTGAAGGGCAAACCTACTGGCGTTTGTACCTCAAGACACGCCTACAGGACGGCTCGATGGGTATTCCCCTGCGAGAGCCTGTCTGGGATCTGCAAGCCCGCTACACGGGCGACCCGGCTGCTTACGAGGCGGGAGGCAGGCTTTCTTCACCGCCTTCAGGTTACTGGGTGGATTTAACCGAACTGGCGCAATCCTACCGGTGGGAGCGCCTGCCCGCCCAACCCAACTGGCGTTCGTTCTACCCGGGTATTCGCTTCAATCAATTCGTCATCCGTGATGGCCTGGACTGGTGGAGCGCGATGAAGGAGATTTATCCGCCGGAAGCGCTGGCAACACCCACCTCCATGCCAACCTATACGAATACGCCAACCTTCACACTTCCACCCACAGCAACCCCGCGTCCCACCCGAACGCCCACCTTCACGCGGACACCAACCCGTACCCTTACCCCCTCGGCAACTCCAAAACCATGAGCCTGTCTGACCGCCGATTCTCTGCTTTCCTGTTTCTTCTGGCACTCGCATTGTTGAGTGCCTGCACGGGTACATATAACCCCAATCTGGAAGTCCCTGCTGCTGAACCTGCCCATGCCGGACAGGAGACACAATTCACTGATTCTGGTGAACAACCGGGTGAAAACCTGTCCATCAATCCCTCTCAAACGCAGGAAGCGAGCGATCCGGTGCGGTTTACCTTTCCCACGCCCCCACCTCCGCCGCGCTCCGCTTGGCGCCCGCCCCTTTATGAGGTTCCCTGGGCTCCGGGCCCATACGATCATTTTTACTTCACCCGCCCCATTGCCGCCGATGAAGTCAACTGGCCCGTGGCCGACTATCGCTATGGAGGCATTTTCTTCAGTTCGGAAATCGTCCACACCGGCGTGGATATCCCCGCGCCGCGTTTTACACCGGTTCTGGCGGCAGGCAGTGGGCGAGTAGTCTGGGCGGGGTACGGGCTGTACTACGGACAGAACAACCCCAACGACCCCTACGGGCTGGCAGTCACTATCCGCCATGATTTTGGCTGGCAGGGACAACGGCTTTACACCGTGTACGCTCACATGGAACGGTTAAATGTGGTCAATGGGCAAATTGTCCAGCAAGGAGATGTACTGGGCTGGGTGGGTGTGACCGGTTTGACAACCGGCCCTCATCTGCACTTCGAAGTGCGCACCGACCGCAACAGTTACTTTACCACCCTCAATCCTGAACTCTGGCTTTCGCCCCCTATCGGATGGGGAGTGCTGGTAGGGCAACTCCGCAACACCAACGGTTCCCTGCTTACCGAACAGGATGTCATTGTACGCAGTTGGAAAACGAATCAGAAATGGACGGTGAGGTCTTACGGAAAATCGGCAGTCAACAGCGACCCGTATTACCGGGAAAACCTGGTTTTGAGTGACCTTCCCGCCGGGGATTATGAGGTCATCATCGAATATCTGGGAGAACGCTTCACCCGCAATATGACCATTCTGCCCGGACGGGTAACTTACTTTACCTTCCGGGGAGAAGATGGCTTTCAGGACGATAGTCTCCCTGTCCCGGACGTAGATGACTTGCTGGAACCGTTCAACCCTTGACAATTCCCCTCACCGGTAAGACAATTCAGCCCTGTGAATTTTAAATGGAGGACGTACGTATGTTGAAAAAGCAAATCATCGCGGGCTTTGCAGTGCTGCTGCTGGCGACCCTGGGGCTGGTTGCCTGTCAGCAAGCCACCCCTGCCGCCCCGACTCTGGATGCCAATGCAGTTTATACCCAGGCAGCGCAAACGGTCGCGGCGGGAATTGCCCAAACACAGGCTGCCCAACCTTCCCCTACCCCCTTACCACCAACTTTTACCCCCACCCCTACAATGATTCCACCCACACCGACACCTGAAATCACCGGAACGCCCGGGGCAGGGACACCTCAGCCCTCTCCTACCGGTCCGGCGGGTTTAACACCCCTTCCCACAAACACAGTAGCCGCACCACCTGCTCAAACCAGCGGTGACAAAGCCGAATGGGTATCGCAATCGCCCGCCGACGGGACGCAAATCAAAAAAGGCGAGAAATTCCTCGTCAAGTACGTGCTGAAGAACGTGGGAACCACCACCTGGACTACCAAGTACACCTTCCGGTATTACGCCGGGGACAAAATGGGCAGTCCTAATGACCTCAACCTGACCAAAGAGGTTAAACCCAAAGATACAGTGGAAATCGTCTTTGAACTGACCGCCCCCGACAAGACCGGGAAAACCAACACCATCTGGGTGCTGACCAATGATCAGGGAGTGAACTTCTACTCGGTCTTCCTGTCCATTGAAGTGATCGAGTAAGAATTTCCAGACAGCCATAGAAAAGCGTTCTCCAACCGGAGGACGCTTTTTTGTTATACTGAAAACATGAGCCTCGAATCACAAATCAAACAATTTTTCCTGGAGCGCGGGGCAAGCGGGGTGGGCATCACCCATCTGGAATCTCCCCCCCATTACCTTCAATATGTCCAATGGGTGGAAGCGGGGTTACACGGCAGCATGAGTTATCTGGAAACCGAGCGCGCCCGAGCCTTGCGGGAAAACCCCCGGGATATTCTGCCTTCGGCGCGTTCGGTTGTGCTGGTTGCCCTGCCGATTGCTCAACCCAAACCAGCCAGCGATTCGGAAAAGTCTTCCATGAAAGGGCGGATTGCCTCGTATGCCTGGGGGGAAGATTATCATCTGGTTTTTCCACGTTTGTTTCAGGATTTTATGGAATGGCTTACCCAAAAACTTGGGTCCACCCCGCAGGCTAAATGGTACACCGATACCGGTCCTGTGCTGGAGCGTGATCTTGCCAGTCGGGCAGGACTGGGATGGATTGGAAAAAACACCTGCCTGAACCACCCCCGCAAAGGCTCGTTCTTTTTACTGGGAGAGATTTTTCTGGAGTTAGACCTCGAAGCAGACCCGCCGTTCAGTACCGATCACTGTGGCACATGCACCCGTTGTATAGATGCCTGCCCAACCCAGTGCATTCGCCCGGATCGCACCCTGGACGCCAGCCGGTGTATTTCTTACCTCACCATTGAAAACAAGGGCAGTATTCCAGTGGAATTGCGCGAAAAAATGGGAAACTGGATATTTGGGTGCGATGTCTGCCAGCAGGTGTGCCCCTGGAATGTGCGCTTTGGGAATGCCGAGCCTTACCCCGCTTTTTATCCTCGAGAAGGCGTCCCGGAGCCGGATCTGGCTGAAGAAATGCTCCTCGACCCGATCGGTTTCAACCGCAAATTCAAAAACAGCCCCATTCAACGTCCGCGCCGGCGCGGGTATTTACGCAACGTGGCAATTGCCCTCGGAAATGCACAGGACGAACGCGCCATCCCGGCATTGATGACAGGCATCACCGAAGACCCGGAACCGCTGGTGCGTCAACACGCTGTGTGGGCACTGGGGCAGTATTCTTCTCAACGGGTGCGGGAATTTCTCTCTCAACGGTTGAAAGAAGAAGGTGATGCGGTCGTGCGAGAAGAAATCGAACAGGTGTTATCCCTTGACGGGTAAATCACGGCACCCATTGCGGAAAAGTGGCATCTTCTGCGACAATTCTCAAAGATCGGCTGTCTATATTCAACACCGCAATCTGCGGGCGTGAAGAGGAACTGCCTAAGGTAATTTGCTGAAGCGCAAGAGCATCCCCCTGCGGATTCCAGTGGAAAGATGAAAAATTAATCATCGCATCTTGAAGAATGGGATTACCTGCCGTGCCGTCCGGACGGAAAAGCCATACCTGCCGGGCTGGACTACCCAGAACCTCGCGAACCCCAACCGCCATCCATTTTCCGTCGGGAGAAAATACGGGAACGCCATAATCCCACGGAGATTGCTCGCCTCCCAAAACGCTCTCAGTGGTTTGCTTATCCCAGTCATAGCGGTACACACCGGCATATGCGGTGGTTTCACCGATGATCAATCGGGTAAAGAGAAGCGCGTTTCCATCCGGCGTCCACACAGCGTTCATTCCCATCTCTGAAGGGATGAGGATAGTCTGTTGAGCCTCCAGATCCACGCCACGAAGCCCGCCGGAAAGGCCGTCCCACATGATTAAACGCCGGAAACGGGGTGCCCAAAGCGGTTCCGACCCGCTGATATTTGGATCGGGGCTGATCGGTTGGGTCGTCCCGGCAGACAAATCCAGCAACCAGACCCGCGGTACTCCTGGCTGCGCACCCTCCTGAAGAGGAGCAAGACGACGGCTGTAAGCCAGAATGGTCCCCTGTGGATGAAAGGCAGGGTTGAGACACCAGTCGGCACCGCAGTCCAGAATTTTCCGGTTTTGGGTGCCATCCCGGCGTACCTGCCAGAGATCCATCCCCTTCTGCATGTTGTATGCCGAATATACCAGCGTCTCGCCATCCGGCGCCACAGTGTAATCAAAAACCCGTCCGCCGGTGTCGGTCAGGGCATGGGACTCTCCGGTAAGCAGATCCTGAACCCAGATCTCCGCCGAAGCGCTGGGAGCAAGATATGCCAGCAGAGGAGACCTTACCGTAAAGGTCCAGATCAGCCCATGCTTCAGCGTTCTGCCATCTCTGGCTTGCACCCCTTCCCGAAGTGAGAGGGTGTAGGTTACCCCCTGACGAAACGGCACAGAAGGGAAAAAGAGAAGACGCTCGCCCACCCATTTCACCTCTCCACCCACAGAAGGGGTGATGGACAGGGCTGATTCGGCGCTTTCCGGATCAATCCCGCGGGGGAATTGAATCGAAAGCGGACCATACGCCCCAATCCCCTGCTCATCCCAGCCAGGTTGAGGATCAGGAAGCCCCAGCAGCGGCAGGGCGAGGGCCATCCCCACCAGAGCAAGAAGCAGGGCAGACAGAATCATCCAAACAAAACGGTCAAAACGGGAGAGATTCATGGATACAGATAGGGTTGAGACGGTTCAGGAACTTCTTCCACCTGCTTTGCCAGAACCAGAGGCGCGGGGTGACCATCCAGAAGGGTCTCATCCAACACGCCGCGCACCCGCACCCAGCGATTCTCTACAAGGGAATCTGCATCTTCCCAGGAGACAATCAACGCCAGCGCGGACGCATCGGCTACGCAACAGGTCAGAGTAAAACGCGCCACCATGAACTGACCGGCGGGTAAACGCGGATCGCGGTACACAAAACCGATCACATCCACAGGTTGACCCTTAATCTGAGCACGAGTATCGCTTTGAGAGAACAGGCGCACCCAGTCCAGCACTGTGCGCTGTTCGGGCGGAATGTCCTGCACCTGGATCACCTGAGTGTTCGAGGATAGCGTTCCTCCTGTTTGAATGCCCCTGTTTTGAATCACACTCGCTGAAAGCGCGCGCTGGGGCAACAGCACCCCCATCATTACCGGCAAGATCATCAGCCACAACACCCAGCCGGGCGTTAGGACATGGTGATGGTCATCGTCTTCCCCATCAGAATGTTCATGGGGATCATCCTCATTTATCTGGGAGCGGGATTGAAACAGCGTCTGGGCAATCACCAGTAAAAGAATGGCACCAACCACCACCAGCCAGACAAAACGCTGGTGAATGTAGAAGGTGATTCCCCCATTAACTACCTGAAATAACAGGAAAGCCCCCAGTCCTGCCATGATCAGCGCCTGAAAGGATCGTGTGGTACGCTCTTTCATCCCCAGACTCCCGCAAGATTCAAACCAATCATCAACACGGCGGTCATCAAAAAAGGCAGGAGGATCAGATACAGAACAGCGCGCGGTTTGAACACCCGCAGAAACATCAATGTGGATTTGATATCCACCATGGGACCAAACACTAAAAACGCCAGAATCGAACCGGTGGTAAAGGTTCCGGTAAATGCCAGGGCAATAAACGCATCTACCGTGGAGCATACCGAGAGTAAAATCGCCAGCGCAATCATCACAAACACCGAAAGCACCGCTCCCTGTCCCAGAAGAAGTAATCCTCCCTGCGGGATGAAGGTTTGCATGAAAGCCGCCAGCAATGCGCCCAGCACAAGAAAGCGCCCCATCTCGAAAAATTCATCTGCGGCAATGAGAAGCACCTGCCGGAATCGTTGCGATAACGGGGGAACAGCAATCGGCTCCAGAGAAGCCATAACCGGCGGCAGGGGCAACCCGGAACGATCGCGCAATACTTCCTGAGGGGGAGCCAGAGAAAAAATCCACCCGGTAATGAAAGCAATCAGGAGAGACCCTGCCAGCCTGCCCCAAAACACAGGACCCACCCCAAATGCCGCAAGGGTGCTGGCAATAACGATGGGATTAACCACCGGCGCGGCAAGCAAAAGCGCGATTCCTGCCGAAAGGGGTAAGCCTTTGCGCACCAGGCGGCGAGCAAACGGCACTACCCCGCATTCGCATACGGGAAAGAACAACCCCAGCAGGCTTCCGGCAAGCGCAGAGCCCACCCCGCGCTGAGGAATCCAGCGCACCAGTTCCTCCCGTGAGATAAACACCTCGACCAGCCCGGATGCCAGCGTGCCCAGCAGCAAAAAGGGGACGGCTTCAATAAAGATTCCAAGGAAAACCGCCGAAAAATTTGAGAGGGTTTCCAGAAGATTCGCCAACCCTTCCGGCAATCCACCCAGCGCTGTCTCTCCAAAGCGCAGAAGCGCAGCAAAAACCAGCAGGGTGGTCACTGCCCATGGGAGAGTCTGAAAGAAGGATTTGGAAGCACGCATCAACATAGGGTCAAGGAAAGGGAGAGAAGGCTCAACCCGTAAATGCGGCAGGTTAAGCCTTCTCCCTGACTATGCGTCTGAGTTCATTTTCAAGGTGTTGCGGTAGCCGTCGGCGGTACCGGTGTTGCCGTTGGACCACCAGCGGTCGGTGTGCGCGTGGGAGCGCGGGTGGGAGTGGGAGTGACGATGTTCACCGGAATGATCAGTTTCTGACCGGCAGAAATTTTATTGGCGTCGGTGAGTTTATTTTCTTTGAGAATGGCTTCCACCGTACTGTTGAACCGCCGGGCAATGAGATCCAGCGTCTCACCGGTCTTTACAATGTACTCAATCTTTTGACCACGCGGCAGATCAGTGGGCAGAGGAGTCTCAGTGGGCAATTCCTGTCCTTTGAGGGGCACCAGAATCTTGTCACCCGGTTTAATCGGGCAGGTATTGCCAAAATTATTGAGTGTAAGAAGGACCAGCAGATCGGCTTCGAACTTCACAGCAATATCCCAGCAGGTATCCCCTTCCTGCACGGTGTACTCAAACGGGCCCTGCGGTGTAGGAGTTTCTGTAATGGTAGGGGTGAGCGTCTCCGTGGGGGTCATGGTAGGCGTGGAAGTGGGGGTGACTGGCGTGGGAGTCAATGTCTGGGTTGCCGTGGGGGTAGGTGAGGCAAACAGGCTTATCGCCGGGCGATTTTGACCTGTAAACCACACCACCAGAATGATGATTCCTACCACCACCAGAACCACAGCCAGTCCCCACACGATGAAGGGACCCATTTGCTGTTTCCGGCGGTAGGATTCAATCACGCTTTGCGGCGAATCTTTGCGTATCATAGAGTATTGTCCTGTTTCATTTTCTCTGAGTAGTTTTGCGATGCTGACGGCGAGGATGAATGTATAAAGGCAATTCTACACGAGTTTTGAGGATTAGGCGAGTCGGAGCAACTGTTGCTGTTCTTCTGACAGATAGCGCGCCAGATACTGCCCGGTATAAGAGCGTGGATTACGGCATACTTCTTCCGGGGTTCCTACGGCAATTAATTCGCCGCCACGGTCGCCACCCTCTGGACCCAGATCAATCAGATAATCGGCAACTTTAATAATATCCAGGTTATGCTCGATAATCAGCACAGAGTTACCCGCATCCACCAGACGCTGAAGCACCTCAATCAGTTTGTGAACATCTGCGGCGTGTAATCCCACAGAAGGCTCATCCAGCACGTACAGAGTCTTCCCCGTGGCACGGCGGGAAAGTTCACGTGCCAGTTTCACCCGTTGGGCTTCGCCGCCCGATAGTGTGGTGGCAGGTTGGCCAATGCGGATATACCCCAGTCCCACATCCGAAAGGGTGCGCAACTTGTTCACAATCGAGGGGAATGCTGAGAACAATTCCAGAGCGCTGTCCACCGTCTGATCGAGAACCTCGGCGATGTTCAACCCTTTGAAGCGCACCTGTAAGGTTTCCCGATTGAAGCGGGTACCATGACACACATCGCAGGGGACGTAGATATCGGGCAGGAACTGCATTTCAATGCGCAACTGTCCCTGCCCCTGACAGGCTTCACACCGACCGCCATGCACATTGAAGGAAAAGCGCCCGGCTTTATAGCCACGCATCTTGCTTTCGGGAAGTTCCGCAAAAAGCAGGCGAATCTCATCGAATACACCCGTATAGGTACCGGGGTTCGAACGCGGGGTGCGTCCAATGGGCGATTGATCAATGTTGATGATCTTGTCCAGATACTCCAGCCCCTCAATCCGGTCGTACTCACCGGGCTGGGTATGAGCGCCGTTCAAATCGCGCGCCAGCGCATTGTAGAGAATATCCACCATCAGGGTGGATTTTCCTGAACCGGACACACCGGTAATACACACCAGTTTACCCAGTGGAATGTCCACATCAATATTTTTCAGGTTATTCGCCCGTGCGCCGATAATGCGCAGTTTCTTCCCATTCCCACCACGGCGGTGTTCCGGTGTAGGCACACGCAGTCGTTTAGAAAGATATGCCCCGGTAAGAGAACGGGGATTTTCCAGAATGTTCTGGACGGTGCCTTCAGCGACCACCCAGCCGCCATGCTCCCCGGCGCCGGGACCCAGATCCACAATCCAGTCAGCGGAGTGGATGGTTTCTTCATCATGCTCGACCACCAGCACCGTGTTGCCTAAATCGCGGAGTTCTTTGAGCGTTTCCAGCAAACGTCCATTGTCACGAGGATGCAGCCCAATGGATGGCTCATCCAGGACATACAGAACCCCCGTCAAACGGGAGCCAATTTGCGTAGCCAGGCGAATCCGCTGCGCTTCCCCGCCCGAGAGAGTACTGGCGCTGCGGCGCAGGGTCAGATAATCCAGTCCCACATTGACCAGGAACCCCAGACGTGCGCGGATTTCTCTCAAGATCCGCTCAGAGATGGCTTTTTCACGCGGGGTAAAGACGGAACCTTCTTCCAGTTCCCTCACCCATTCAAGGGTTTTGAGAATGGGCCAGTTGGTCACCTCAATGATGTTGGCACCATTCACCGTTACTGCCAGGGCTTCCTTACGCAGACGCGCGCCATTGCAGGTTGGACAGGGGCGGTTGGTCATGAACTCAGCAATTTTAGAACGAATGTAATCCGAATTCGTCTCGCGGTAACGCCGCTCTAAATTGGGGATGATGCCCTCGAATGCTGTCCGGAAGGTAGACTCGCGCCCATTACGCCCTTCAAAATGGATGGTAATCTCTTCCCCTTTTGTGCCGTATAGAATCTTTTCCAGTTTTTCAGGGGGAATTTGCTTTACCGGCGCGTCCAGATTGATGTGGTAATGGCGGGCAACGGCTTCAATCATCTGCCACGAATATCCGCCGCCTTCACGGGTTCCGTTCCATTCCAGTGCCACAATCGCGCCATCATTGAGAGAACGCTCCGGGTCGGGGATGATCAGTTCCGGGTCAATTTCCAGACGACTGCCCAGCCCCTGACAATCGGGACAGGCGCCGTGCGGGGTGTTAAACGAAAAGGTGCGCGGTTCAATCTCCGGAAGGCTGACTCCATGCTCTGGACAGGCCAGATGTTCGCTGAAGAACAAATCCACTGGAGGATCAACGGAAAGGTTTTGCAGGGTCAGATATCCCTCACCGACTTTGAGGGCTGTTTCTACCGAATCGGTCAAACGGGAACGAAACTGCCGGGCTTCTTCGGGGTCTTCCGGGCGCTGAAGGACAATGCGATCCACCACTGCCTCAATGGTGTGCATTTTGTACCGATCCAGAGTGATCTCATCTTCAAGGCTGTACACCACACCATCCACCCGCACGCGGACAAAACCTGCCTTCCGAATTTCGTCCAGCACGGCTTGATAGGTACCTTTCCTGCCCCGAACGATGGGAGCCAGTACCAGCAGGCGTGTTCCTTCGGGCATGCGCTCGATGGCATCCACAATTTCCTGCGCCGATTGTTTGACCACCTCCCTGCCGCACACCGGACAGTGAGGAATACCCACACGGGCAAACAGCAAACGCAGATAATCGTAAATTTCAGTCACCGTGCCGACGGTAGAACGAGGGTTGTGGGAAGTGGCTTTCTGGTCAATGGAAACGGCTGGAGAAAGCCCTTCGATAGAATCCACATCAGGTTTATCCATTTGTCCAAGGAACTGCCGGGCGTAAGCCGATAGGGATTCTACATACCGGCGTTGACCTTCAGCAAAAATGGTATCGAACGCCAGAGAAGATTTACCCGACCCCGATAAACCTGTAATCACCACCAGTTTATTGCGCGGAATTTCCACCGAAATATTCTTGAGGTTGTGTTCCCGCGCGCCAATGACACGAATCGATTCTTGAGACATAAATCCTGACCCTACACCTTCCCACTTTCGGAAAATGTGCAAAAAATTATTATACCAGAGTAAATCAGAAATTCTGTTCTAATATACTCCCATTTTCGCCTTTCGCAAGGGTGATTTTCCTTCCAGTCTGCGTTCGGCTCTCAATTGTAAAGGCTTTCAATCCACTGAGGGAACTTCTGTATAATTCAAATATGTTTGTCTTTCTCTCCAAACTCCTGGCTCCGTTTCTTTATCCCCTGGGCATGGCGTTGATTTTGCTTGCGCTGAGCCTGATTCTGCAAAAACACCCCCGCTGGCGGAATCTACTCGCCGGGCTGGCTTTAGGAATATTGCTGATCGCTTCAAATCGCTGGGTGGCTACGGCGCTGGCGCGTTCGCTGGAATGGCAATACCTCCCTGAGTCTTCCCTTTCCAGTGCGCCCGCCATTGTCGTATTGGGCGGAGGGACTGAACCTGCCATCCCGCCCAGGAACCAGCCTGAGGTCAACTCCGCCGGCGATCGGGTGCTGTACGCCGCCACGCTTTACCGGCAAGGCAAAGCCCCGCTGGTAATCGTATCGGGTGGAAACGTGGAATTTCGGGGGGAACAACCCTCCACCCCCGCCTCAGATATGCGTCGCTTACTGGAAATGCTGGGGGTGCCCTCCGAAGCCATTCTGGAAGAAAGCCGCTCTCAAAACACATACGAAAACGCCCTGTACTGTGCGAATTTGCTGAAGGAGCGAAACATCCATCGTGTGATTCTGGTCACCTCGGCTTTGCACATGCCGCGTTCGGTCAAACTTTTTGAAAAGCAGGGGGTTGAGGTCATCCCTGCGCCGGCAGATTTTGCCGTGCCGTTCCAGGAATGGGAAGAACTGCGGCAGTCTCCCCTTCCTGCTCAGATCATCGCCTTACTGCCCTCCAGTTCCAACCTGCAACTGACCACCAACGTGCTTCATGAATACATTGGTATTGTGGTGTACTGGCTGAGAGGATGGCTCTGAAATCATCTGGAGGAATTAAATCGGTCCCGGAGATTCTTGGTATAATGCGGCTGAGAGGGTAGCGAAAGGGAAAAAGGTGGCACGGCATCGTTCCATTGAAGATTTAACCGTTGACGAACTGCGCCAGTTGCTGATTGAAAAGCACCGCAGGGAACGTCACAAAAGGCTGGAGGCATACCGCCGCACCGGACGAATCATCATGGTTGAACCGGCGCCTTTTGTCTCTCCCCTGGAAGGATCATCCGAACCGTTGCTCTCCGAAGGCGAAGTGGCGGTTCCGAAGCGGAAAATCTGGCTGGACCGAATTTTGCTGGCAATTGAAGTGCTGGCAGTCCTCGGGCTGGCGTTGATTTTACTCAACGGAATGAACCTGATTCGCAATTTGAATCAGGAGGTGGCTTCTGCACTGGTACAGCCCTCCCCCACTCCCACGCCCCTGATTTCGGCAGTGGTCCTTCCTTCGGGACACACCCCGCCCAACGCTCCGGGAGGCGCACGCTTCAACGAGGAGGAAATTCCCGCCCATTTACGGGCATCTGTGCAATCCCTGGTCAATATCCCCCTGCCAACACCCGGTCCAACCCATGCCATTCGCATCCAGATTCCTGCCATTAAAGTTGACGCGCCCGTGGTGCAGGGCGATGGCTGGGAACAACTTAAAAAGGGGGTAGGGCAACATCCCGGCACGGTAAACCCCGGCGAAAAAGGGAATATTGTCCTTTCCGCTCATAATGACATCTACGGGGAAATCTTTCGCGATCTGGACCGTCTCAAGCCCGGGGATGAAATCATCATTTCTACCGCCCAGCAAGCCTTTGTGTATGTGGTTCAGCAAATTCACATTGTAGAACCCACCGCGGTGGAGTATCTGGCACCCAGCCGCGAGCCTATCGCCACCTTAATTTCCTGCTACCCTTACATGATTGACAATCAACGCATTGTTGTTATTGCATCTTTGCAGGGACACTGATAAACTTAACCTGCTTAACCACGGAGGATTGTAGAGAATATGGCAAAAAAGTTCAAGCGAAGTGTAAGCGCCTCTCGCTCTCAAACGGCTGAGGCAACCGCTCCCCAAACCCCTGCTTCTGGTACAGGGTCCATTTCCCGCCGCGCCACTGCGTCGGATTTCAACCCGGATTACACCCCCATCATTCGGGATCTGAAACGTATCGGCACACTGGCAGGTACTTTCTTTGTGATTCTGATTATCCTGTCTTTCGTCCTGAATCGCTAAAGAAAACCCGGGGGAGAACAAACCAGGAGCCGCCCTTGCGTTAAAGCGAAGGGGCGGCTCCTGGTCTCAAAAACAGACTTTTACCCCGCAAAACGCTGATAAAAAGCCAAAATTTGTTCTTTAACCTTTCCAACTTCCGCGCGCTCTTCAATGAGTTTGCGGTTGATTTCCCTTGCCTTTACCCGAAGGTCTGTATTCTCCAGGGCCATCACAATGGCTTCTGCAGTCTGATCGGCGCGATCCGGCGGAACCAGCAAGCCATTAACACCCGGGGTAATCCATTCGCGAATGGATTCGATATCTCCCACTACAGGGAAACACCCTGCTGCCATGGCTTCCAGCAGAGAGTTCGGCGTACCGTCATGCTGACTGATGGAGACCATCACCGTTGCACGTAAAAATAATTCCCACAAATTTTCCTGCGGCAAATGCGGGAGCAACACCACCTGACGGTGGATTCCCAGCCGCCGCACGGACTCCTCGGCTTCAGGCTGTCCAGCCATTGCCGGACAGATGAAAGCCACTCTGTTATTGCGTTGCAACACCAGCGGAATTGCCGAGAAGAATACATCGTTGCGGACACTGCCGGGGCGAAACCCCCGCGGATTGATGACCAGCGGCACACCAGCCGGGATAGGATCCGAGCGAGGTTCACTACCCACCCGCTTGATTCGCTCAATGGTTTGCAAGTCGATTCCCCCGGCGCCGGGGAACACCGCAGAAGGGAAGGAGGGGTTGAAGCCCATGGTGCGAGCAAGGCGGATATCCCGATAGGCATCTGCTGTTAATCCCTGCGCCCGGCTTAACACCCGGCGGGTGAGCAGTTTCATCCACAAGGAGCCTTGCGCGTGAAGAGTAAGATCATTACCCCAGATCGAAACAATCAATCTAGCGCTATCTGGCAAACTGGAAGCCATCATGCCCTCAAAGGGAATGCGCAGGGCATGCACCACATCCGGGCGCACCTGCCCGTAAATGCGTCTTAAGTGCCCGGCATAGAAAGGCAGGGTCAACGGACCAACCCAGTAACGCATGGAGAGGAAGGCTTTCCGAAACCGCGCAACTGCCCTGCGTGCCCCCTGATTGGCTTTATGGGGTTGATCCAGTCCTGCCCCCGATTGCGTGCCGGCAAAGCGCCCAAATGCCACCGGCAGAACCCACAAACCCTCCACTCCCTCTACCGGAGCACAGGGAAATGAGGAAACCAGCGTTACCCGAAAGCCCAGTTCCAGCAGTACGTTCAGGTATCGCCGGGTGATCGGACTGCGTCCATCTGCAACCAGCATTATGTGCATGCTCACCCTCTCAAACGCATCGCTGAATGGATGGCTTGTGCAAATACGGCAACCATTTCATCCAGATTGACTCGCTCGGCGACAATCTGATACGAGGCTTTGCCCATCTCCCGCAAACGTCCTGGCTGGGAAAGGGCTTCCTGCAAACGCTGAATCAGGTCTTCCAGATTTCCAGGGATTAACCGCCAGCCATTTTCTGGAGTGACCAGATCCTCCTGAGTGCCATCGGCTTCCGCCACCATCACCGGCAGAGCATGCGCCATGGCTTGTTGTACCGCCAGACCGCCTGTTCCGGGCAGGACAAACAGATCCGCCATGTGCCAGTATGGTTCCAGTTCATCATCCCGCTTTTCGCCGGTGAAGTGTGTATCAGGATAGGTGGTCTTTGCCAGCGCTTCCAGCGCCTGCCGTTCAGGACCTTCCCCGACCACGATCAGGCGAGGACGCACCTCATGCGCTAAAGCGGCGCATGCACGAATCAGCAAATCCACCCGCTTGCGCGCCTGCAACCTGCCGACAAAGAGCAGTACCGGCTGCCCGGAGGTAAAAGCAGGCGGTTTTTCAGGCGGATTTCCTTTCGGACGGGGAGTGACCGCATTGGGAGCCACAAAAATCCGATCCGGGGAGAAGCCCAAACGAAGATACTGTTCTGCCCCGCGCTGGCTGTAAGTGATGAGTGCATCAAACAAACACAGAAAGCGTTGCCGCAACACTTCCCGCCAGAAACCGCGCGAAGGCGGCGCACCCAGCCCCCATCCGATCACGGGTTTGTGCCGAGCGTGCATCCACCGCACCGCGGCAGGGGTGCTTAAATAGCGCGGGTTGGCTTCGACTATCAACACATCAGGATTCCACTGCCCCAGCCACTCAAAGAGATTGCGCTGGACGCAGGTGTACAACCGTCCTGTCCCCAGATGCAAATTGTTTGCCTGTACATGCTGTGCCGTGCGCAAAACTGCGGGTTGACCCAGGGCTTCCTCGGGACGGGGCTGACCGGCAAAAACGCTCAACCCGCCCTCACAAACCTGCGCCAGCCGATCGAAAAAAGCCGCTCGATACGCAGGCAATACCCGCTGTTGAATTCCCACACGATACGGGATCGAAACACTCATTGAATCACCCTGACCTGAGAACCGCTTAATGTCTTCTCGACTTCGATACGAGCAGGGAAGGCGTCTTTCATATCTTCCAGATGGGTAATGACTAAAATGCACTCAAACTCATTCCGGATCTGGTTAATGGCTTCAATCAGGCGCTGACGTCCATCTGCATCCTGACTTCCAAAGCCCTCGTCAATAAAAAGGGTTTGCAGGCGCGCGCCTGAACGATGCGCCAGCACGCGGGAGAGCGCCAGTCGAATGGCAAAGTTAATGCGGAAGGCTTCGCCACCCGAGAACATTTCATAGGGGCGTTCTCCCACCGAATCGCTGATGATGATGTCCAGGGTTTCTTTCTGTTCATCTCGGGTTTTCAATGCCCGCTGGGTACTGAAACGCACCAACATCATCCCATTAGAAAGCCGCTCGAGGAGTTGATTGGCATGTTCCTCAATTTGAGGCAGGGCTTGTTCAATCAGTAATGCCGGCACGCCATCTTTTCCACAGGCGCGCTCCAGCAAAGACAGCCGTTGCAAACGCAGAAGCAGTTCCTTTCGGTGAGCCTCCTTCTCCTGTTTACGCCCTTTTAACTGCTCCAAGGTCTGCACCCATTGGCGAGCACGGGCAACCTCTTCCCGCTGTTGATTTTCTTCCAGTTGTTTCTTTCGCAATTTGCTTTCAAATTCATCCAGATCGGGAAGCAGAGCCATATCGGACTGGACTTTCTCCTCAGCACGGCGGAGTTCCCTGAGGTGTTCTTCCCGTTTCTGTTGCTCCAGTGCCAGTTGCTGACGGGTTTCCTCAATTTGTCGGTTTAACGGCTCCAGTTCCGCGCGGGCAGTCTGCACCTCTTGCAAAGCATTTTCCACCCAGGCAAGGCTCTGCACCCGGATTCGACACTCTTCGTGAAGTTGGGGATTGTACTGAAGCGCGTTCACCCGGGCATCCAGTTGAGCCAGCAAAGCGCGGGCTTCCACAGCAAACGATTCCTCAGCCAGCAAACGGGTGACTTCCTGTAAACGGAGCGCCCCCTCGCTTTGCCAGAGGTTCAGTTCATCCTGCAGGCGAGTTCTTTCTGCAGTATGGACTTCTATCTGACGCTTGAGCGTTTGCCACTCAGACTCGATGCGATCCAGTTCTTTGAGCGCAGTTTGCACCTCCAGAGCGCGTTCCTGGCATTGTTTCTGAGATGCCTGCGCCGCCCGATAAGCATCTGCCAGTTGCTTTCCCTGTTGCTCCAGAGATGCCACCAGATTTCGGCGGTCCTCCTCGCCCAGAGGTTGACCACACAGCGGACACACCGCCCCGCTGGTATGAGAAAGGCGTTCGATACGATCCTTGATTTCATTCATCTGCTGACGGCGCTGATCGTTTTCGGCTTTGAGTTGCGCCATCTCATCCTGCAGAGCGCCGATCTGCGCTTCCAGTTCAGGACGGGACTGGACCCTGTCCTCCAGAATGCGACATTTTTCCTGAGCCTCTTGAATCAGGGCTTCCAGTTCCTGCTGGCGGAGTGCATTTCTGGTCATCTTTTGCGCCTGCTGTTCCAGCAGGCTTTTTTCCTGCTCCAGCCCTGCCCGTGCTGCCGCGATCTGCTGTAAGGGCACCGCCCGCTGTTGTTCCAGACGGAGATACTCTGCCGCCAGTTTCTCCCAGCGTTCCAGTTCCCGGCGCGCCTGCTGGTATTCTTCATTGCGTTGATCCACCGTTTCGGCTTCGGAGAGGCGCGCTTCCAACCGGGCTTTGCGTTCTTCCTGTTCGATCAGCGTACGCTTCAGGCGCTCGATTCGCCCCACGATATCGGCGTCCTGCTTTCTCAGCACATCCAGAAGATGCTTTTGTTCATCCAGTGCCGTTTTCAGGCGTTCGAGGGTGTGAAATTCCTTTTCCAACGCCTCCCGTTCTTTTGTCAGGCTTTTCAGTTTCTCTTGAGCCTCTTTCAGCATTTGCTTCCGCGCAGGCTCTTCCTTGAGTTCCTGTTCGATCTCTGCCAGTTCTCTGGTAAGGCTCTTTTCCTGCGCGTCGGAATCTCTGCGTCTCACGGCAACGCGCTCCCGGTACTCTTCCCAGATCTCCAGTCCCAGAATGCTGCTGAGGATTTTCTTGCGTTCTGCAGGATTCTGTTGAGCAAAGCGATCAGCTCCACCCTGTAAGAAGAACGAGGCATTCACAAAGGTCTCAAAATCCATGCGCAGAACACTGCGAATGGTCTGTTCTGTAGCAGTGAGCGTGGCTCTGGTCAAAGGCGTCCATTCGCGGTTTTTTGAATCCAGCACCCAGAACTCCAACACAGTGCTCTTGTTGCGCGGTTTGATACGGACAACCCGATAGGTGTCCTTCTCAAATTCAAAGACAAACTGGACAACGGCTTTATCGCTGGTGCTGTTGATCAGCGCATCATCCCGCGAGCGGGCTTTGCCAAATAACGCCCAGGTGATGGCATCCAGCAGAGAGGATTTTCCCGCTCCATTTGAGCCTGAAATACAGGCAAGCGAGACATCCTCCAGATTCACCTCTACCGCCTGGCGGTACGACAAAAATCCCTCAATGTAAAGACGTTTGGGTATCATAGGGGCTTCACCAGAATTTTATCTATGCGTAAACCGTCCCGATCCACCACTTCAAAGCGATAGCGGTTCCATTCAAAATGCTGACCGACCGAAGGAATTGTGCCCATTTGAGCCAGCACAAAACCGGCGACAGTCTGATACCCGATGCGGTCTTCATCGGGCAGTTCATCCACCTGAAGCAATTGCTTGAACACATCCACCGATAAAGATCCATCCACCAGCAACGAGCCGTCCTCGCGGCGGATAACCGCCTGCCCGGCTTCTTCGCCATACAAAGGAATCTCTCCGATAATGGCTTCCATCAAATCGAACAGGGTAATCATCCCCTGCAAACCGCCATACTCATCCATAATCAGGGCAAGATTTCCGCTGGCAGTGCGCAGGGCTTCAAGGGCTTTCAACGCTGTGGTGCTTTCGGGAAGAAACAAAGCCGGTTTGAGATATTCTTTCAAGTCCACCGGTTGTTCAAGAGAGGCAGCCAGCAATTCCTTGGCATTGACGATACCCAGAACGTTATCCAGATTTTCCCGGGCAACCGGGAAATAAATATGGGTACTGCTGATGATGTACTCTCGATTGACCTCCCACGGATCTTCCACGTCAAGCCATTCGATTTCTGTGCGCGGGGTCATAAAGGCGCTCACAAGGCGATCGCCAAGGCGTAAAACGCCTTCGATCATGTCCGTCTCGCGCTGTTCAATGACGCCAGACTCAACCCCCTGCTCAATGATGCCCTTGATTTCTTCTTCGGTCAGGTCAGGAGAGAGGGCTTTCTGCCAGCCAAACAATTTTAAGAGAAAATCTGTGGAGACACCCAGCAAGGTAACCAGCGGATGGGTCAGTTTGCCCAATCCCTGCATCCAGGGAGCCACCCGCACGGCAATCTCCTCCGGGTTGAGTTGGGCGGCACGTTTGGGTAATAATTCCCCCAGCACCAGCGAGAGATAGGTGATGACCACGACCACCAGAATCAGCGCCAGTTCCTGCCGGTAGGGAAAAAGCCAGGATACCCGTCCAATCCATTCCGCCAGTGGAACAGCCAGTTGAGCGCCACCCACGGCACCCGCGAGAATGCCAATCAAAGTAATGCCAATCTGTACGGTAGAAAGGAAATGGCTCGGTGAACGGATTAACTCCAGGGCAGTTTGAGCGCGTCTATCGCCATCCTCCACCCGTTGTTGCAGGCGAATCTGGCGGGAAGAAATAATGGCAATTTCTGCCATTGCCAGCCCCCCGTTCAACAGAATCAGGAACAGAAGTAAAAGGATATTCCAGAAAATCACAGAACTCCTTTAGTTTTCCTCCGACTCGCCGCCCCAGAGAATCTCCTGTGCCAGAGATTTTATGGCAGGAATCTCGTCAGAAGCCACATTAATGCTTTTCAGATACATTTCCAGAAGTTCCAGAGGAGACATATCGCTCGCCAGCGCTCCTTCCGGAAGGCGCAGGCGAACCTCTCGCTGAGGGCGCCGAACCAGCAGGAACTCCAGCGCGCCCTCAGCACGGCGCCGCAGGAGGGCTTCGTCCAGCAACTTTTCATACTCAGCGGGATAATCTACCGTCAGGCGGAAAACCGACCCTTCAATCTCTTCCGGAGAGGGGAATTTCTCCAGAATCGTTTCCATAAAGCCTTCCCTTTTGCTTACGGAAACGGAGCGGTCAATGAATCGCCGCCCCTGCAACTTCCGCCACTCGACCTGACTGACCCGATTTCCATCCAGATGAATGAGTACAAAAAATTTCTCTTCTCTGGCTTCGCCAAAATTGACCCGTTCGATCGAACCGGCATAAATTACCGGGGGATGATTGCCTTCGTTCAAATTCTGGGCTTTGTGAATGTGTCCCAGGGCTACATACGACCAGCGGGGATCGCAGACCAGCCCACGGCTGAGGGTAACATCATTTCCAAGCATGATACTGCGTTCACTGCTGTACTGAGCCCCTTCTACCGAAGCATGTGCGGCAAGAACGGCTGGCAGGTTCGGATCCAGCCGGTTTTCCAGCCAGTAGTGGATCAATTGAGTAATGACCTCCTCCAGTTTCTGGTTTACGGTATCAATATCCGGCAAATTGCTTTCCTGAATGCTCAAAAAGCCGGTTTTCGGCACCCAGGGCAAAGCCACCACCTGAAGTGGAAGCCCTTCCAGGTCTTTGGGGGTCAGGAAAGAGGGTTTTGAGCAAACGTACACGTGAGGCACACCTAACGTCTCATATTCCTGCAAGGCATGAGCACGGCTCTGCGATGGAGAAATATCATGGTTGCCAGTGATCATCAGGGTCAAAATACCGGCTTCAGAAAGACGCCTCATACGTTTGCCCCACTCCCGCTGATAGGTTGGAACAGGAGTGCGGTCTTTGTAGGCATCACCCGTAAATAAAACCAGATCTACCCGCTCGGCAATGGCGGCATCTACAATCTGATCCAGCGCCTTCAGAAAATCCAGTGTTCGAATGGGCAAACCACTCTTCGAGTCCAGTTTTCCCTGTGAGATGATGTCAATGTGAGCATCGGAAAAGTGTAGAATTTTCACAGCGCTTCCCCCTTTTCTCTCCCTCAAGGGGTCACCCCCAGATTCAGCAGGGCAGCCATGGAGGGATTGAAATTTGGATGGTATTGCAAACTTGTTTTTAAATCTTGAATCGCGCCTTCGGTATTTCCCAGCGCTTCACGGGCTTTTGCCCGCCAGTAAAACGACTCTTCCAGATAAGGCTCGCTGGCAGATTCTATGGTTTGGGTTGCCAGAGCCTCCAGATCGGCGTAGCGGCCGGTGTAATAATACGCAAAGTACGGTCCGGTTTGATACCACAACATGCGCCAGGGACGACGGGCTTCAGGCAATGAAGGATACAGCCGGAAGGCTTCATCGTATGCCGCCGAAGCGCCCAGAAAATCCTTCAAGCCAACCATGCTGGTACCACGATTGAACCAGGCAAAAAACTGGTCCACCCCCTCAAGGCGATACAGTTCATCCGAAGCGCGGACAAGCGCTCGCTGAAGGGCTTGTTCCTCATCTGACAGCGGTCCGAGCAGGTCCAGCACTTCGTTTTCCCGCTCAGGCGGGTAAATGACCAGAAACACGAAGTTAAATGCCCGCCATTGCGATTCCAGTTCATTGTAAGAAATGGGGTAGTTGGCTTCGTAGTAGGAATCCTGCGTCAAAAATTCGCCTCTGGCGTCGTCATAGCCATTGACCACAGCATAATGTCCCATCCAGGACACTTTGCCGCTCAAATCGGTCATATAAGCGCCTTTTTCGATGAGCACCGGAAATCCGCCTGCGATTAAGGCTTTCAAGGTTTCCAGCGTACCTCCATAACGTTGAACCACGCTTAATGAAGTTTGCTCACGCACATAATCTGCCAGTTCGTAAGGCATGACGTTCTTATCCTTCTCGAACGGCTTAACCCACTCACCTACATCAGTGCGATCTCCCTGCCAGCCCCAGAAAGACAGCGCCATCGCCAGATTGGCTGGGGCGCAATAATTCCAGAGCCCGTGCTGATCAAAATACTTGATCCCATCCAAACGCGCAGAAGCAGGCAGGGGGCGTAGCGTGGGCGAGGGTGTAGGGAGATTGAGCGGGGGTTCCGGCATCAGGGTTGTCGTGGGCAGGAAGGTAGGTGAAGGGAAAAGATTTTCTTCTGGCGTTGGAACCATTGCCGTGGGGGCCAGTTGGGGTTGTTCTTGAGGGATAAAAATTTCTTTTTCGGGCGGGCGCAGAGCATATTGCAGGCGAATGCGCCATTGATCCACATGCCAGAGCATGCGTTCTCGTACCGGCGGTATGACAAACGCCGCCAATCCAAGGACGAAAAGACTCAAAACAACACCAAGAAGGACCTTAAGGAACCTGCGCATTAACCTGATTATAACCGTAAACCTCAGGGCTTCAACGGTTGCAGTGAAATCCCCGCTTTTTGCAGAGCATCCCGGACTGCAGCGGCAAATTCCACCGCATGGGGGCCATCTCCGTGGATGCACAGAGTATCTACCGGCACGCGTTGAGCGCCATCCCCCGCACCCCGGGTTGCCAGACGGATGGCTTGCTGACACACTGCATCCACTGTCTCCAGCACAGCGCCCGGTTCCCGGCGGGGTTTGAGCGTTCCATCCGGATTGTAAGCCCGATCCGGGAAACCTTCTGCCGCGGCAGGCAGTCCTGCCTCTCGAGCCTCTTCCACCAGTACCGAGCCTGCCAGCCCTACCACAATCAACTGGCGGCTGAATCGTTTCACAGCCTGAACAATGGCTCTTGCCAGGGCACGGTCTTTTGCGGCTTGATTGTACAGGGCGCCATGAGGTTTGACATGCACCAGTTCCCCGCCTTCAGCCCGGACAAAACCCATCAGGGCTCCAATTTGATACAAAACAAAGGCTTCCACTTCTTCTGCGCTCAGGTTCATTTCGCGTCTGCCAAACCCCTGTAAGTCAGGGTAACCGGGATGAGCGCCAATGGCAACGCCTTTTGAAACTGCCATGCGCACCGTCCGTTGCATGACCAGCGGATCGCCCGCATGCAACCCGCAGGCAATATTCGCCGATGTGACTATTGAGAGCAGGGCTTCATCATTGCCCAGACGATAGAGTCCAAAACTTTCGCCCAAATCACAGTTCAAATCCATATCAACCTCGCATCCAGAACGAGAGATTTTCCTGTTCAATGGCGTTCAGACGTGCCATAAGTTCGCGATAAATCTGATGCGCCTGATCCACCGTCACGGCTTCAAAGCGCACCCTGCCTTCGCCGGGACGAAGTTGGGCAACCCGTCCCCAGTCGGCGCAAATCACCCCCGCAATCTTGGGGTACCCACCGGTGGTGGGATGATCCGCCATCATCACAATTGGATTGCCATCCGGCGGAACCTGAACCGCGCCGCGGGGCATTCCCTCGGAAAGGATTTCCCCGGAACGGCGAGTAACAGAAGCCCCCGTCAACCGGTAACCCAGGCGATCAGACTGGACACCGACCTGAAAGGTTGCAGAAAGGAATTGCCTTTCCCCATCTTCTCCAAACCACGCGCGCTGAGGACCCAACACGACTCGAATCAACGCCTCCAAAGAGTATTCCGGACGCAGAGAAGCAGGCAGCATGGCACCGGCGCGTTCTTCCGGCACCCAGCCTTCCCGCACCGAGAACAGCCAGTCGCCCGAGTGAAGCAGACGCCCCTGAAAGCCGCCCACCCCTGCTTTCAGAAATGTGGAACGAGAACCCAGCACAGGGGGAACATCCCATCCCCCCGAGATTGCCAGCACCCCCCAGAAACCTGCCGGAGAAGGGCGGCACTCTACCCGTTGACCGCCACGCACGCGCACTGCCGTCCACAGGGGCATTTCCATGCCATCCACATAGAGAGTAAAACCTCCACCGCAAAGCGCCAAAAGGGCAGGAGCATCTGCCCAGAGTAGAGGACCCGCGCCGGAAAATTCCAGCACAGCGGCAGAATCCTCATTTCCAACCAGACGATTCGCCACCCTGCAGGCAAAGGGATCCATGACGCCGCCTGCAGGCAATCCAAGATGTTCGTAACCGGTGCGCCCAAGGTCCTGAATAGAGGAAAACCAGCCTGCCTGTTCTACCCAGAAAGCCATGATCATCCCTCCACTGCCACAAAGCGCACCACATCCCCCGGCTGAAGGAGGAAAGGAGGTTCTTTAGAGGCGTCAAAAAGGGTCAGGTGCGTCCTGCCAATAATACGCCATCCTCCCGGAGACTCAAGCGGATACACGCCGGTTTGCTTTCCGGCAATCCCCACACTGCCTGCCGGCACCCGCTGACGGGGCGTCTCCAGACGCGGGGTGGCAAGGCTTTCGTCCATTCCGCCAAGATAAGGGAAACCCGGCAGAAAGCCCATCATCAAAACAGGATACACTCCGGCGGTATGCCGTCGAATCACCTCGTCTTCGCTCAAACCGGTATGTTGCGCCACAAATGGCAAATCAGGTCCGTCTTCTCCGCCGTAATGCACGGGGAGGACCACCTCCCGCGCAGGCAGAAGATTTTCATCATATGAAGACTCCAGCACCGATTGGATGGATCGTATGAGATCATCCAGAGAAGTTACCAGAGGATCGTAATCCACCCGCAGGGTAGCATACCCGGGGACGCACTCCCCCAAACCGGCAATCTGTCTTTCCCTCAAGCCCTTTGCCAGCGCATGCACCCGCCGGTTGATGGACACAGAAATTCCTTCCCCCAGGATGACAAGCAAAGAAGTATCACCGCAGGGTTGAATCCAATCAGGAAACATGGAACTCATAAGTCACTCAATCTACTGATCCAGCAATGCCTGCCCTGCCTGTAATGCCGCCTGCAGAACATCCATCACAGGAACGTTGTGATTCTGCGCAACCTGCAGGCAAACCTCGTATTCGGGTTGAGCCAGTACCCGTTTGCCGTCCAGAAGTTTTACCTTTAGAGGGATGATTCCAAAGGGCGTTTGCACTTCCCGTATCTCCCGCTGGGCTTCGAAACGATAAATGGGCTGAACCCGAAGTCCCAGGGTCGTTGTATGCCGCAGAAGCAGGTATGCCAGCGCGGCTTCCTCGCTCTTCCGGGCGATTACCGAGACCTGTGTGGCAGGACGGTTTTTCTTCATATAAATGGGTGTAAAGAACACGTCCAGCGCTCCCGCATCGAGCAATTGCGTCAGAACCGCCCCCAGAATTTGAGGGTTCATATCGTCAATGTTGGTTTCCATCAATATCAGAGGCAAATCGCTTTCAGGCATGGTCGTACCAATCCACACCCGCAGGACGTTGGGCCAGGCTAATTCGCGCTGACCGGCGCCCGTACCGATACGCTCCAGTCGCATGGCAGGCTGTTCAAAGGTAGCCAGCGCCGCCAGCAGGGCGGCACCGGTTGGGGTCACCAGTTCGAAGGGAGAGGTAACCGATGTCAGGGGCGCGTGCGCGTGCGCCAGAATCTCCAGCGTTGCCGGGGCTGGCAGGGGAAGCACCCCGTGCTCAGCCGTGATTTTGCCCTGTCCACAGGGAAGCGCAGAGGCATACAACCGTTCAATGCCCAGTTCACGCAGACAAATATTCACTCCCACCACATCTACGATTGCATCCAATGCGCCGACTTCGTGGAAATGCACCTTCTCCGGGGAAATCCCATGCACCCGTCCCTCCGCTTCCGCCAGAAGACGAAAAACCTTAAGACTGGCATGAATCACAGGATCGGGCAGAGAACTGCTGGAAAGAATGTCCTCAATATCGCTCAGATGACGATGATGGTGGCTATCCTGAACCTCCACATGGACCTGTGAAGCCCGCATTGCCCCTTTTTGAACCTGCGAGAGACGCAGATGAATGGCTTCGGGTAAATGTAAACCCTGCAAGGCTTCGTTCAACCTGTCCAGAGAAGCGCCCGCATCCAGCAGTGCGCCCAGAAACATATCTCCACTGATGCCAGAGAAGGCATCCACATAGGCTATTTTCATTTCACCACCCCTTCATTGAGGCTTCCTGAGCGGTATCCCAGCAAATCTACCGCCACATGAGCATATCCCAGGGAACGGAAATAAGTATGCACCTGGTCACGCTGCTCCACCAGTTGAATGACCTGTTCAGGTGAAACTTCCAGACGCGCCATACTGCCATAATCGCGCACCCGGACAGCCGTAAACCCCAACTGCTTGAGAAATGCCTCGCCTTTTGCCACCCGCTTCAGTCCCTCGCGGGTAATGCGCATCCCATAGGGGAAGCGGGTTGCCAGACAGGGGGCGCTGGGACGATTCCACACGGGCAATCCCAGTTCACGGGAAAGCGCACGCACCTCGTCTTTGGTAAACCCCGTCTCGATGAGCGGGCTCAACACCCCCAGTTCATGAACAGCACGTTTCCCCGGGCGATAGTCCTGCAAATCATCCACATTACTGCCTTCCAGCACTGCAGAAAAACCTTCCTGCTTTGCCAGGTCAACCAGCAACCCCAGCCGCTCGCGTTTGCAGAAATAACACCGTTCTGGAGTATTTTCGACAAAGGCGTGTTTTTCCAGATCGTCATAAGGCATCACACGGTGAGGAAAACCAAACTGCCGGGCAACTTCAACCGCCGCCTGAACGCCTTCAGGAGGTTCCACCGGCGATTGCAGCGTGATTGCCAGCATACGGTTGCCCAACACCTGATACGCTACCACCGCAACCAGCCCGCTATCCACCCCACCGGAAAACGCCACAACCGCCGATCCCAGTGAAGACAGGTAGTTCTTGAGGGCTTGATATTTTCCCTGCAGAGATTCATCCATAGTTACATCCACAAGCCCTTATTCAGCGGGTTCGCTCAGACGATTGATCAGCCCTGCCAGATACCCCGCCCCAAAACCGTTATCAATGTTCACCACCGCCACACCGGTTGCACAGGAATTCAGCATGGTCAACAGCGCCGAAAGTCCCTGGAAATTAGCCCCATAGCCCACGCTGGTTGGCACAGCAATGACCGGCGCGGAAACCAGCCCGCCAACGACACTGGCAAGCGCCCCTTCCATTCCCGCCACCACCACAATCACCCGCGCCTGCTGAAGCACTTCCAGATGCCCAAGTAAACGGTGCAATCCTGCCACGCCGACATCATACAGGCGCACCACCTGATGATCCATCAGTTCAGCCGTCATGGCGGCTTCTTCAGCAACCGGGATATCCGCAGTACCGCCGGTTGCCACCACAATCCCCGGGCGCTTGGGTGTATCTTTTGAACGGTTGAGAATCAGCAATCGCGGGACAGGGTGGTATTCCAGTTCAGGAAGTTGCTCTCGAACCGTGTCTGCCATTTCGGGGGTAACCCGGGTAACCAGAACACGATCGTTGCGCTCGGAAAGGCGGCGTACAATCTGAACTACCTGTTGGGGGGTTTTTCCCTGCCCGAAAACCACTTCGGGGAACCCACATCGAATGGAACGGTATTGGTCAAGATGTGCAAAACCACCCACCGCTTCAAATGGCAACAGCCGT
>OGCI01000958.1_pt1 | contig 27743 bp, 27 predicted proteins | sample 1570021 | NCBI WGS metagenome assembly OGCI01 (sample SAMN06264664, study PRJEB24512) | hot springs metagenome | isolation source: Hot spring water | place: South Africa: Tshipise | collected 2015-06-21 | reverse complement strand
ACGTTCTCGAGGGTCGTGGTCCCCTCAGCCAGCACGGCCGCCATCAGCAGGTTCTCGGTAGCCCCCACACTAGGGTAGTCCAGGAACATGTCGATGCCTCTAAGCTGCGAGGCACTAACTTCTATGAATCCATGGTCCGTGCGCACAGCCGCGCCCATCTCGGCGATGCCACGCAGATGGATGTCGATCTTGCGGGGCCCCAAGTTACAGCCCCCCGGCATGGCCACCTTGGCGTGGCGGAAGCGGGCCACCAGCGGACCCATTATTTGGATGGAGGCCCGCATACGCTGGACCAGCTCATAGGGGGCAACGTGGGAGCGTACTTCCCGGGTGTCGACCCTCATGGTCCCATCTGAGAACTCCACGAACGCTCCCAGATGCTCAAGCACCTCGCGCATGGTGTGGACATCTTGTATATCCGGGACATTGTGGAGAACAGTGGTGCCCGAGGCCAAGAGAGAAGCAGCCATCAATTTCAGGGCTGAGTTCTTGGCCCCTGAAACCGCTATCTGCCCCACTAACCGCCGGCCGCCGCGCACCAGAAGGCGCGGCTCTTCCCGGACCAAAGACATCAGCGCTAGACCGTCCCCGCTACTTTGATGCGATTGCGCGCTCGCTTGATGGCCAGTTGTTCACGGAAGGGATCGACATGGTCGTCCTCGGGCACCGTGCCCGTATGGTACATCTCCAGTCGGTGCAGCGCCCGCTCGATGGAACGTTGAGCTCGCTCCACATCAATCGCCTCCGCTCTTTCCGCCGCATCGGCCAGAACCGTCACCTTGCCGAATTGGACCTTCACAAAGCCCTCTGCGACAGCAAAGTTGAGCCAATCTCCGTCTACGGTGAGAGCTCGCAGCCTGCCTATACTAAGCTGACCTACGAACGGCGCGTGCCGCGGCAGGATGCCCACCTCCCCGGTGCTGACAGGCAGCACCACCATGGCTACCTCGCCACTATACACGCGCCCCGAGGGAGCGACCAAATCGAGGTATAGGCTCGGCGTCTCCGCTTCGGTCACCGGGTCCTTCCTTCAGACTAAGCCGCGACTCCGGCGGCGGCCTTGGCCGCCTCGGCCTCGGCTTCGGCCTGCGCCTGACCGGACCGAGCCGCCGCCACCACCTCGTCGATGCTGCCCTTCATGCGGAATGCCTGCTCCGGTAGAGCATCGTACTTGCCTTCCACGATCTCCTTGAAGCTGCGCACTGTATCTTTCAGGGGGACAAAACGGCCAGGGGTGCCGGTGAACTGCTCTGCCACGAAGAACGGCTGGGACAAGAACTGCTGTATCTTGCGAGCCCGCCGCACGATCACCTTGTCCTCATCAGAGAGCTCGTCCATACCCAGGATAGCGATGATATCCCGCAGGTCCTTGTAGCGCTGGAGGACCTCCTGCACCTTGGTGGCCACCTCATAATGCTCATCCCCGACTACATCGCGCGAAAGCGCCCGACTGGTGGAGTCCAGCGGATCCACCGCGGGGTAGATGCCCATCTCCGCGATCGAGCGGCTGAGTACCGTGGTGGCGTCAAGATGCGCGAAGGTATTGGCAGGAGCTGGGTCTGTCAAGTCATCGGCTGGCACGTAAATCGCCTGTACCGAAGTGACCGACCCCCGGCGAGTGGAGGTGATGCGCTCCTGGAGCTCCCCCATCTCGGATGTGAGGGTCGGCTGATAGCCCACCGCCGAGGGCATACGCCCGAGGAGAGCCGAAACCTCGGAGCCAGCCTGCACGAAACGGAAGATGTTGTCGATGAACAGGAGCACATCCTGCCCCATGACGTCCCGGAAATACTCCGCCATGGTGAGCGCCGACAACCCTACCCGCAGACGGGCGCCCGGCGGCTCGTTCATCTGTCCGAACACCAGGGCCGTTTTCTTGATGACCCCAGAAGCGGTCATCTCCAGATACAGGTCGTTGCCCTCGCGCGTCCGCTCGCCAACGCCGGCGAATACCGAGATGCCCCCGTGATGCGTGGCGATACTGTGGATGAGCTCCAGGATAACCACGGTCTTGCCGACTCCAGCCCCGCCGAACAAACCCACCTTGCCGCCCTTGACATAGGGGGCAAGCAGGTCTATGACTTTGATACCGGTCTCCAGGATCTCAGTGGTCGGCTCCAACTCTTCGAACTCAGGGGCCGGCCGGTGTATGGGCCAACGCTCCACATCGGCAGGAATGGGGTCACCCTCATCGATGGGATCTCCGAGCAGATTGAAAAGACGGCCCAGGGTGGGCTCCCCCACCGGCACGGCAATAGGCTGGCCGGTGTCGACCACCTTCATCCCCCGCGCCAGACCGTCGGTGGAGTCCATCGCCACGGCTCTTACCTTGTTGTCGCCCAGATGCTGCTGGACTTCAGCGACCAGGCGGACCGGGCCCGAGGCGCCCTCAGCCTTGATCTCGAGAGCGTTGTATATGGCCGGCAACTCGTCGGGGAACTCGACATCTATAACGGGCCCGATGATCTCCACGATCTTGCCTGTGTTCATGGTCTTCCTTGGTCCTCCTTATCCAGACAGGGCGTCGGCTCCGGCCACCACTTCCAGGATCTCCCGGGTGATGGAAGCCTGCCGCACCCGGTTCATCGCCAGAGTCAGGTCATCGATCATCTCAGAGGCAGCGTCAGAGGCTGCCCTCATGGCAGTCATGCGGGCACCATGTTCACTGGCCATGCCTTCCAGAATAGCCCGATACACAGCGATCTCCACATAGGAGGGCAGGAGGTCGGCAAGGATAGCCTCCGGCGACGGATCGAACAGAAAATCCATGTGCTCGCAAGCATCGAGAGGGCAGTAGAGGCTGGTCAACTCTTCCTGGATGGGCAACAAGATCTGGTCGGTGACGTATTGCTCCATGGGGCTCTTGAACCGGTTGTAGACGAGATGCACCCGGTCGATAATGTCGTTGGTATAGCGGCGGATGACTCCCTCCGTGATGGCCTGAGCGTCAAGGAATGCCGTCTGCTCGGTCACGTCCAGGTAGGCCTTGTCAACCCGGTAGCCCTGGAAACGAGCCGTGCTGAAGCCCTTGCGACCGAGTATCACCAGATCGGACTCGATGCCCTGGGCTGCATAGGAATCCACCCGCTCAAGGGCCCTGCGCATGATGTTTGAATTGAAGGCCCCGCACATCCCCCGATCAGCAGTCAGGGCGATGACTGCCACCCGCTTTATCTCTTCGTGTTTGCGAAGTAGCGGGTACTCGTTCGGATCCACCTGCAAGTACCGCACCAACTGCCCGATGAACTCGAGCATATCCAGAGCGTAGGGGCGAGTGGATTCGATCCGCAGTTGAGCCCGCCGCAGACGAGCAGCGGCCACCATCTCCATGGCCTTGGTGATCTTGCGGGTGTTCTGGACCGAGACGATCCGGCGACGTATGTCCCGTAGTGAGGGCATAGCTGCTTAGACCACCGCCTCCAGCTCGGCCAGCCAGGTTTCTTTGAAAGCCAGGATCGCCGCCCGGAGCTTGGCCTCTGTCTCCTCCGAGAGGTCCTTGGTATTCGCGATCTCCGCCCCGATCTCGCGATATTGGGTGTTCAGGTAGTTGCGCAGGTCAGCGTTGAAGCGGGGGATGTCGGCGACCGGTATGTCGTCAGCATAGCCTTGCGTGGCGGCGAAAATGATCATCACCTGGTCCTGCACCGGCCAGGGTACGAACTGGGGCTGATTGAGAGAAGCAACCAGCCGTTCACCACGGGCGAGAGCCTTCTGCGTCTCCGCATCGAGCTCGGAGCCGAACTTGGCGAAGGCCTCCAGCTCCCGGAACCGAGAGAGATCCAGACGCAGAGAACCCGCTACCTTCTTCATAGCCTTGATCTGCGCGTTGCCCCCCACCCGGGAGACCGAGATACCCACGTTGATGGCCGGCCGTATGCCCGAATAGAAAAGGTCACTTTCGAGGAAGATCTGGCCGTCGGTGATGGAGATGACGTTGGTCGGGATGTAGGCCGAAACGTCGCCTGCCTGGGTCTCGATGATGGGTAGAGCAGTGAGCGAACCGCCCCCTTCTTTGTCACTCAGCTTGCAGGCCCTCTCCAGCAACCGGCTGTGCAGATAGAAGATGTCCCCAGGGAAAGCTTCGCGGCCAGGCGGTCGCCGCAGAAGCAGGGACATCTGCCGATAAGCGTCAGCATGTTTGGTAAGGTCATCGTATATGCAGAGAGCATGTCGGCCCGAGTAGGTGAAGTACTCGCCCATGGCGCATCCCGCGTAGGGAGCGATGTAGCGCATGGGCGCGGAGGCAGAGGCTGGGGCCATCACCACGATCGTATAGTCCATGGCCCCGTGCTCCTCCAGCTTCGCCACCAAGGCAGCCACCGTGGAGGCTTTCTGCCCGATAGCCACGTAGATGCAGATGACGTCCTGACCCTTCTGATTGATGATGGTGTCTAGAGCGATGGCTGTCTTGCCTGTCCCACGGTCACCAATGATGAGCTCCCGCTGACCACGGCCTATGGGGATCATCGAGTCGATTGCCTTGATCCCGGTCTGGAGCGGCTCTTTGACCGGCTGCCTGCGAATTACGCCGGGAGCTTTGAACTCTACCGGTCGAAAATGAGGAGTATCGATGGGACCCTTGTCATCCAGCGGCAGACCCAGAGGGTTGACCACTCGGCCGATGAGAGCCTCGCCCACCGGCACCTGGATCACGCGTCCCGTCCTCCGCACCTGGTCACCTTCTCTTATCAAGGTGTCCTCGCCCATAAGGACGGCTCCGACACTGTCTTCCTCCAGGTTAAGGACCAGCCCGGTGACATTGTGAGGAAGCTCCAACATCTCCGAGGCCACAGCGTTCTCAAGACCTTGGATGCGGGCTACCCCATCGCCTACCTGGACGACCGTACCCACTTCTTGAAAATCGACCCCCGCTTCATACTTCTGGATGCGGGACTTAAGGACGCTGGTGATCTCCTCAGGACGCAGCTTCAACTGAACCCTCCAAACTAGCCACAGGGCTGATCAACAATTCGCGCAAACGCTCCAGACGATTACGGATGCTGGCGTCGACCACCCGGTCGCCGATACGCAACCGGAGACCACCCAGTATGTCGGCATCCACCGTGAGTTTGAGCTCCACCTTCTTGTTGAGCGATGATTCGACCTTGGCTTTCAACTCTTCCTGCAGCTCAGGGGGCAGGGGCACCGCGCTTACCACTTCGACGTGCACAATGCCTTGGGCGCGCTCGACCAGCTCCACAAAGGCCCTGTAAATGGCCGCCACCTCGCCCTCGCGACTCTTATCCACCAGCAGCCGCAAGAGGTTGCGCACCAACTCGTCGGCGCCCTCGGTCAACTCCAGGAGGACTTCTTTCTTTAGAGCGTCAGAGACGTCTTCAGTGGCTAGGAACTGCCTCAGCTCCGGCGAAGCCTCAAGAGCTCGTACGAATTCCCCGAGATCACGCGGAACGATCTCCAGACGACCGGCCTCGGCAGCCGCCTGGTAGAGAGCCGTGGCATATACTCGTGCGATCCTGCCTTCGCTCACTGGCGCCTTCTAGTTCTCACTGACCTTGCTGAGATCCATCTCATCTATAGTCTGTTTGATCAGCCGCAGTTGGTCCTCCAACGACAAGCTGGAGCGGGCCACCTTCTCAGTGGCAGCAATAGTCAAGTCGGCCGCTTCCTCCCGGATCCGCTGCAGCGCCAATTTAGTGTCGCGTTCGATCTGCTCCCGCGCCTTGGCCAACGCCGCGTCGGCTTGCCGGCGGGCCTCAGCAAGTATCTCCGCTCTGCTGGCCTCCCCGGCCTTCCGTGCTCGCTCCACGATCGCCTCGGCTTCCTGCCGCGCCTCGGCCAGCTGCTGCCTATAGTTCGCGAGCAGCTCCTGGGCCTCGTCACGTAGTCTCTCAGCGTCGTGAATAGCCTGTCGAATCTCGTCCTGACGCGCTCTCTGCAGCTTCATCAAGGGGTTGAAGGCGAACTTGTAGAGCAGGCCGACCAAGATCAGAAAGGTGATGGTCGACCAGACGAAGAGGCCAGGGTCTATCTCAAAGATCTTCATAACGATGCGACCTGCCGGACTTGCCCCGTTTAGGCGACGAACAGCAGGATGATTGCGATAACGAAGGCATACAGTGCCAGAGCTTCAGCAAGAGCCAGGCCAATGATGAATGCGGTCCGGATGTCCCCCGAAGCTTCCGGCTGCCGAGCGATGGCCTCCGACGTGCGCCCGGTCAAGAGACCGATGCCAATGCCGGGGCCGACTGTAGCCAAACCCATGCCGATGCCGGCGGCTATTCTAGCAGCTGCTTCAGCGTCAAATGCCATTGCAAAGTCCTCCTTGTTCCGCTGTTGGCACTAGTGTCCTGCGTAAATCGCTGACTCGATGTAAACCACAGAAAGAATGGAGAAAATATAGGCTTGGATGAAGGCTACAAAAACCTCGAAAAGGAGCATGACCACCACAAAAAGCCCAGCAGGGATGATTACTACAGCACTGGCGTACTGGAGCATCAGCCCCAGCATCACCAGGATGATGAGGTGACCAGCTATGGTGTTGCCAAAAAGTCGCACTGAGAGTGAGAGGGGCTTGAAGAACTCGCCCATGAAGTGCACCAGGAAAAGTATTCCGCTCAATATGGGAGCGAGGGCTTTGGGAAGTCCTGGGGGAGCCATCCAAGATTTCAAATAGCCCCTTACCCCATGGCGATGGAATCCCTGATACTGGGTGACGAAAAAGGTGACGATAGCTAGGCCAAAGGTCACGTTGATGTTGGTAGTGGGCGTGTAGGGCTTAAGAGGAATCGGCTTAGGAATGAGGCCGATAAGATTGGTGACCATGATATAACAGAACAGGGTAAGAATAAGGTAGTAATACTTCTTGCCCTTCTCTCCTATCTGACCGGTCAGATGACCTGTAGCGAAGTTGAGTAGGATCTCGGCGACTATCTGTAAACCATCGGGCTCCTTGCGCAGCCTACGGGCCACAATGAAAAAGAAAACGAAGACAACAACGGCCGAGACCCACATATAGACCACGGCGTTGGTGATGGAAAAGTCGAAGGGCCCCACTTTGGGGATACTGACAATAGTCTGCACGTTGAGTTCATGGAGAGCTTCTACTATCTTGCTGCCGCCCTCTGCTGCAACCATTATCGACCCCGATCAGACTCCTGCGCCCGCCGAGGGCGGGGCCTTCTTGCCTCTTGTCCACACGCTGTAGAGCATCCAGGCATTCAGCACCGTAAACAGACCCACAAAAGCCAACCCCACCGCCAAGATCTTGAGCGGAGTCCACAGGCCTAGCATGATAAGGATAGCCGCAAACACGCCGAGCCGAACCACAAACCCCACGATAGCGAAGAGAGGCCCCATCGTGGAAGTCTTTCGCGCCAGGCGTCCTTGCAGCCGCAGGGCCAGAAAATGGTAGGCGGCTGCAAGCACCAGTCCTACCGCGACAGAAGCGAGGGTCAGCCCCAGAGCGTCCTCCTAGTCCGCGCCATTTGCCCTACCGGCCCCCCCCAAGCAGCTCGCGCCTGCGGAAAGCCCCGCCACCCGCGCGGCACCCGCTGGCCTCGTCACTATAGCAAGCATCTTCGATATTTCAATAACAGAGGATGACACCTCAGCCCCACAACGGGGGACGACGTCTATACCCAGCCAGTCTGTGTCATCCCATTTTAAAGAGTCGGGTCCCCGCCTCTTTGAAAAGCTCCAGCGACAACTCGTCCGGGTAGTCGCCCAAGTAGTGCACGGCCACCACTCCAGCGTTGATCAAAGTCTTCGCGCACGTTATGCAGGGCTGGAGCGTGCAATAAATCTCGGACCCGTTGATGGCCACTCCGTGATAGGCGGCCTGGATGATGGCATTCTGCTCGGCGTGAAGGCCGCGGCACAGCTCCTGCCGCTCACCAGAAGGGATGCCCAATTCATCCCGCAGACACCCGCGCTCGCTACAGTGCCGTATGCCCCTGGGCACGCCGTTGTAGCCTGTAGCCAGGATCTGCTTGTTCTTCACAAGGACAGCCCCCACCTGGCGCCGAAGGCAGGTGGAGCGGGTAGCCACGACGCGGGCAATCTGCATGAAGTACTCTTCCCAACTGGGCCGTTCGTCCCCCTTGTGCGCCCCTAGTGCCACCGGTCAGCCCTCCTGGTGATGGGTCGTCGCACCGGCCTTACTCTCGCCTCCTAGTACCTCCCTGCCTGCGCGACTAGACGCCCAAGCCGCGATAAAGTGGGAAGGCAGCAGTCAGCGCCCGACTACGAGCCAGCAAACGGTTGAGATTGGCTTCGCTGGGCTCTACTGTCAGTGCTTCGACAATGATACGAGCAACTTCTCTCATCTCTTCCGGCCCGAAGCCCCGCGTGGTCATGGCCGGGGTCCCCAGACGCAGGCCGGAAGTGATAGTCGGCGGCCGCTCATCGTACGGCACCACGTTCTTGTTGGCAGTGATGCCGACACGATCGAGAAGCTCCTGCGCCCGGCGGCCGGTCATCTCTGTGCCCGAAAAATCGACGAGCAGCAGGTGGTTGTCGGTACCACCCGAGACCAGTTTGAGACCGCCTGCCATCAGCTCCTCGGCAAGCACTTTGGCGTTCTCGACAGTGAGACGTTGTTTGGCTTTGAATTCTTCGGTGGAAGCCAGCAAGAAGCAGACCGCCTTTCCGGCGATGACGTGCTCCAAAGGGCCGCCTTGCAGTCCGGGAAAGACAGCCTTGTCAAGCTCCGCAGCCGAACTGGCCCGACAAAAGCACACGCCTCCGCGCGGCCCGGCCAGAGTCTTGTGCGTGGTCGTAGTCACCCAATCACAGTGAGGGAAAGGCGAAGGATGCACCCCGCCCGCCACCAGACCTGCGATGTGCGCGATATCGGCCATCAGCTGCGCCCCTACCTCGTCCGCCACTCGTCGAAAAGCGGCAAAGTCCAAGGTCCGGGGATAGGCGCTCGCCCCCACGACGATCAACCGAGGACGGTGCTTGCGGGCCTGCGCGAAGACCTCATCCATGTTGAGCAGTCCGGTCTCCCGGTCGACGCCGTAATGGAAGAAGGTATAGCCCCTGCCGGAGAAGTTGACGGGCAGACCATGACTCAGATGACCACCATGAGCCAGGGTCATGGAAAGCACGCGATCGCCTGGCTGCAGGGCGGTCCAATACACGGCGTGGTTGGCAGCCGTGCCCGAGTGTGGCTGTACGTTCGCATGCTCGGCCCCGAAGAGGGCCTTGGCACGCTCCATGGCCACTTGCTCGACCTCGTCGATGACCTCGCACCCCCCGTAGTAACGGGCCCGGGGATAGCCTTCGGCATACTTGTTGGTAAGGACACTCCCCATGGCCTGCAGAACCGCCACCGGCGTGAAGTTCTCGGAGGCTATGAGCTCGATGTTCTGCTGTTGACGGCTGAGCTCTTTGCGAATCAAGCGATATATGGTCGGGTCGACCTGCTCCAAAGGCAGGTCAGCGTAACTGGCCGCGCGCGGAACATCACTCAATTGGGCTTGCCTCCTCGTCGGTAGAACGGGCACCAAGAATACCAGATGACTTACCTGGGTTCCCCACCGCACCCCTTGGGAAAGGGATCCCTAAGGCCGGAGCCCGCAAAGTCGACACGCTCGAATCCTTGTCTCTCCCTGAAAGTCAGGCGCCGGCCAGTGTGATCTTCCTGATGCGGGCCAGCGCCTCGGCCGCTGCCACTGCGCCCTCGCGAAGGATGACGGGCGTCCCGCCTTCGCTCAAGGGCCGCAGGTCCACCACAGTCGACGCCACCCCTATGGGAGCGGCGGTCTCCGCCAGCGGAGGGGCTATGGCGGCGGAACAGTGGGCCAGCAGTGTAGGATCGACCTCCGCCAAACTGGCCGCAGGCGGTAGGCCACTGAGATTGGCGCTAGTCGCCGCTAAGGGTATGCCGAGGGCCTGCAAGAAACCCAGCAACTGCGGATGATCCGGCACACGGATCCCCAGAGAATCAGCGGTCCCCACGTGGGGCGGACGCGGAACCGTGGTAGGGACTACGAAGGTGTAGGGCCCAGGAAGCAGGGCTTCTAACACAGCGAGCATCTTGGCACCAAGGTCGGGTAGTGAGGCCTTCACCGCACCGGGGGAAGCAAACAGGACAGCGATTGGTTGCTCCGGAGGCCGGCCCTTGGCTTCGAACAGGCGGCGGACTCCCTGCGCCGAGTCCCAGGCCGCGGCCAGCCCGTAGACTGTGTCAGTGGGGACGCCTATTACCGCCCCCGCCGTGAGGGCTTGCCGCAAAGCTCCCATGGCGACGGCGTCGAGCTGATCCGGAGTGAAGAACAAGACCCCCGGTTTCACGGCCTCTAGCACCCGTTCCTTACGGGAGAGATCCTTGTGGACCACGGTAAAGGCAAAGCCCGCGCGTTTTGCCAGCTCGGCGACAGCCGTCGCTTGCCCGTCACCTACCTCCAGCAAGAGCACCCCCCCCGGTGCCAGCACTCGGAAAGCCTGGGAAACCAGACGCCGGAATACCTCCATCCCGTCGGGCCCCCCATCGAGCGCCGTCAAGGGCTCAAAGTCCCGGATGTCGGGAGCCAGGTTCGCGATGTCCGGGGTCGCGACATAGGGGGGGTTGCTGATCACCAAAGGCACGCTCTCCGGCAGCAGTGCGCCTTCCTTTCGGTCTTCGGAACACCCACCTTCTTCAGCTTCGGCCGGTGACCAGCCCAGCAAGTCCAGTTGCCGAAACTCCACCAGCTCGGTCAAGCCCAGCCGCTCGGCATTACGACCCGCCACCGCCAAGGCTTCTAAGCTTCGGTCAGTGGCTAAGACCGGGATACCGGCCTCCAGCGCCAGACTGAGAGCGATGGCTCCACTACCTGTGCCCACGTCCACCGCCACGGGCGTGGCCGCAGGCCGCCCCAAAGGCGGCCTGCGGCGCAACACCTCCAGAGCCACCTCGACCAGCTCTTCGGTCTCGGGTCGAGGGATGAGAACAGCGGGGCTCACCTCGAGACACAGGCGTCGGAAGTAAGCCCGGCCGAGGATATAGGCGACCGGTTCGTGAGCCGCCCGCCGCGCAATCAGGGCTCGATAGGCCGCCACCTCGGCCGTCTCGAGAGGCCGATCGTATTGCGTATAGAGGTCGATGCGCTCCAGGCCCAGCGCCGCCGCTAAGAGCAGTTCAGCATCCAGCCGCGGCGAAAGGGAGCCCTTACCCCGCAGATAGGGAGTGACCGTTTCGAGGAGTCGACCTATGGTCCACCGTTCCGCGCCCTGTCCCATACGGAATCACCCTTGCCGGAGGCCGCGCAGGCTTGGTCGCACCAGCCTAAATCTCCGTCGCCGCGAGCTGCTCAGCGCGGGCCTTGGCCTGCAGGGCTTCAGTGAATTCCTCCAGCTCGCCTTCGAGGACCGCCTCCAGTCGATAGGAGGTCAGCCCCACCCGGTGGTCGGTCACCCTTCCCTGCGGGAAGTTGTAGGTGCGTATCTTCTGGGCCCGGTCTCCGGTCCCCACCTGGCTGCGACGCTGGGCGGCCAGCTCAGCGTCCCGTTGTGCTTGCGCCAATTCGTACAGACGAGCACGCAGGATGCGGAAGGCCCTCTCCTTGTTTTGGAGCTGAGACTTCTCGTCCTGGCACGACACCACGATGCCGGTGGGAAGATGAGTGAGACGGACGGCAGAATCGGTGGTATTGACCGACTGTCCCCCGGGACCGGTCGACCGGAAGACGTCCACCCGCACATCCTCCGGATCGATCTCTATCTCCACCTCTTCCACTTCCGGGAGCACCGCGACCGTCGCTGTCGAAGTGTGAATCCGCCCCGTGGACTCGGTGACCGGTACCCGCTGCACCCGATGCACGCCCGATTCGTACTTGAGAGCTCCATACGCGCCTTTGCCCTTGACCGCGAAGATCACCTCTTTCACACCGCCAAGAGCTCCTTCGGTAGTAGAAAGGATCTCGGTCTTGAACTTGAGCCTCTCGGCGTAGCGCATCAACATCCGCTGCAGCTCAGCGGCAAAAAGGGCTGCTTCGTCACCGCCGGCCCCTGCTCTGATCTCGACGATGGCGTTCTTCTCGTCCCGGGGATCCTTTTCCAGAACGGCCAGCCGTAACTCCTGCTCCAGCCGCTCCATCTTCTCACGAGCCGCCGCCTTCTCTTCGGCCAGGAACTCCTTCATCTCGGGGTCGAGCCCGCCTTCATCCAACATCGCTTCGGCTTCGGCAAAGGCCTCCCGGGCCTGTCTGTACTCCACCGCGAGACGATGGGCCTCCGCCAGCTCCGCGTGCACCTTCGAGAGCTCCGCATACCGAGCAGGGTCCCGATACACTGCAGGATCCGCCAGCTCCTTGGTCACCGCCTCGTATTTCTCTTCTATTTCTGCCGCTAAACGGTCGATCATGGCTTCACCGAACGCTCAGGCCATCACCAAGGAAGATGCCTCATCATCTGCCACAGCGGTCTCTGCCGCTATGACCTCCTCCAGGGCCGCCGCCGCCACTTCGAGCTGGTCGGGAGTCGGCTCCCTGGTGGTGAGACGCTGCAACTGGATGCCGGGCCACAGAAGAACACGCGCTAGCAGTCCTTGCGCATGAGTCCCCGCCCATTTGATGCCGACCTCGTAAGCTATCCCGATTATCAGAGGAATACCAAGGAGACGTGAGAGCACCAGCCAGGGGAGACTGGGTTTGCCTACTATCGCGAACACCAGGACGGAGATCACCATCACAAGAAGAAGAAAACCCGTCCCACAGCGGGGATGAAGCGTGGAATGGTTCTCCGCCTCCTTGGCGTCAGCCCGGCCACAGGACTCATAAGCGTGGATCACCTTGTGTTCAGCTCCGTGATACATGAACACCCGACGCAGATCCGGAATCAAGGAGATACCGAGAATATAGAGCAGGAAGATGAAGATGCGGATCACTCCCTCCACCAGGTTGAAGAGGAAAGGATTGGCAAAAGTCTCCTCGAAGCCTTTCACCACCACCAGGGGTATCACGATGAAGAGGACGACTGCCATGACGAGCGCCACCCCCACGGTGACCGTCATCTCCTTCCAGCCAAAGGGAGCGGGTTCTTCAGACGCAGCTACTCTGGGCTCGCCTGACGAGGTCCTCGCGGTCGCCCCGTGAGGAGCGGCAGACTCGGTCGCCCCGATTGGCGCGGCGGCCTCGGTCGCGCTGGTCCGGTCGGTCATCTCGTTCAGTTCGGTCACCTCGGCCGCCCCTGCCTCGGCGCTTTCCAGACCGATGTTGGCGGAGATGCCCAGAGCTCTTATGCCCAGACTCAGCGACTCATAGAGAGCGAACACCCCTCTTACCACCGGCCATCTGAGGAAAGGATGCCGGGCGCTTGCCGGCACCAACGGAAAGGACCTACGGGCGATGCCTCCCGAGGGCCTTCGTACCGCCACCCCCCAAGAACGGCGTCCTCGCATCATCACACCCTCGATGACCGCCTGCCCCCCGAAAGTGTGGCGGCCAGCACACTCTGCGCGAGAAGCGCTTGCCGCGCGTCTGGCCATGGTCACGGGAGAGGGCTCACGGACCTTGCCAGGTCCATGCTCAGTATCTCTTGCTCGGAATAGGGGGTACCACAAGTCATTTTGCCCTCTGGGCACCCCCCCGTCATGCAACCCGGCCCCGTCTCCTCGAAAAGAAGAGGGGCCACTGTCAATGCCAGACAGCGCATAGCCCAGGCCAGCCGGTTGATCTCCCATTGGGCTCGACGGCAACAACGCAGAGCGAAGAAATGTCGCAGCTCGCGAGCGTTCATGGTGACTACGATCTTGGTCTCGGCCGCATTGGGAAGCACAAACCGCGCGTCCTCATAGACCGACTCATTTCCCCTGCCCTCTGCTTTGCCTATCTCCACCAGGCGCTCGTAGGCAGCCCGCGCGTGAGCCATCGCTTCATAGAAGACCGCCCTCGCCTCAGGTGAGGCAGCAATACTCGGTGGGATCACGAAATCCTTGTCGGAGGCAAAACGGACGTATCGCTGAGACTGCTGGCTGTAGGAAGCTAGACGGTGCCTCACCAGCTGGTGGGAACAGGCCCGAGAAATGCCATCGATAGCGAAAGTGAAGCTGGCATGTTCAAGAGCGCTTAGATGACCAGAGCGTACCAGACCTCGTACCAGCCGCCGCACCTCGTCGTCGCCCATGCTCTCTTTGAGCTCGGCCGCACTCACCGGGGCATAACACAGTCTGCCTGCCGAGGCTACAGCCCGCTCAGGCAGAGGTGTGTGCTGGAGAAGTGTTACCTTGAGCTCAGCCGGCATGGGTAAGAGTGCCTGCCTGGTTCAGGACCCTCAAGTCTTGGCAAGGACCCTGCTCTCCTACGAATCAGCCTTCGAGGTTCCCTTGGCCTTGAGTACTCGCCGATATTTCTTGTTGAATCTCTCCACCCTACCGGCGGTGTCGACCAGTTTCTGCTTGCCGGTGTAGAAGGGATGACAGGCAGAACACACTTCCACCTTGATCTCGGGTATGGTCGACCGGGTCACAAAGGTCATACCGCAGGAGCAGATGACCCTGCTTTCCATATAGTCAGGATGAATGCCGTCCTTCAAGATGCCTCCAATGACGCATGCTGGGGATTCGAGCCTGAAAGGCACAGTATGATAGCACGGCTTCTCTCAGAAGACCGGCTAGGCTGACAGTGCCGATGGTTCGGGAGACCCACCGCATTGGATGACACCAAGACGAACGGTCTTATCTGAACTACTGGGACAAGCCGCACCGCATCGAGAGTAGGGCGGATGAGATAGTGTCCAAACAGATGGGAAGAGCATCGCATCGAGCTGGCCATCCTTGAGGGGCGCACAAGTCCTCTCGGGAGAGTCCCGCAGTCTCAGTCTCTCCTCCTCGGGAAGACCTCTCGTCGCCCACCCATTTGGTACGCCCGCCGATTCTGCCGACCGTGCGGTGTTGGAGTCTGACTTCGTCGTGTTGGCAGCAGGAGTCAACCGGCGTCCCGGGGCCGACCCGACTGAAGATCCCCTCTTCCGGTACCTGGGCCAGTCGCTGCCTGGGTTCCGCCCTCCCAGGGCGCGCCAGACGGCCATTGCAGAGCTTGAAGCCAAGGAGGAAAAGCTCAACACAAGGGTCGCTGGATTACCGTGGCCCTGGTGGGCAAGACCAACGACCGAGCGTCCCCCCGGGGAGCTCCACGACATCGTCGATGACTTCCAGAGCCTGCCCCAGGTGCGCAGGCTGCTCCCTCCCAGGACCGAGGTCCGACCTGCGTGCGGCCGCCACCCTAACTTGACGGACCCTCGCCGAACGATCGTCTGACTGCGACGATCGATCGGCGACAGCCCGGCGCAGCGCACAGGAGTGCTCTCACCGCGAAGGCCGCGTCCGTCTGATCTGCTCCCGCGCCAGCGCCAGGGCCCCCTCCGGGCCGGACACCTCACCTGCCTCCCAGGCCAGCTTCACCACGGCGAGTATCCGGCCCAACTCCGGCCCGGGGGCAAGGCCGAGTTCTCGCTGCAGAGCCTGGCCATCGAGGGGGCACCGGGCTGCTCCTGTAGCGGTGCGGTGAGCCCACAGCCGGAGCAGTGAACCCGCCCGGTCCTCCCCTTCCGGCAAACGGGAAGACCGCAGCAGGCCAGGCGCCGCCGCGGGAAATCTTCCTCTTGCCGCAGACGCTTTCTCGGCTGCCATGGCCAGGAATATCACTTCCGGCTCCCAGGGCGCAGCGCTCCACAGAAAGAGGATCGCTTCCCTACCCGGTCGCGCAAGATCGCGCACCTTCGGCAACCAGACCCCTTGGCTAGCCCTCGTGCGCGCCACTTTGCGAGCCAAGGAGAGGAAACGACTCGAGAGGCGCCACTTGCGCGCGAGCTCCACCACCGTCCGCTCCTCGAAGAAGCCGAGCAACCCCACCAGACGCAGCGCCACCGGTCGAGATAGCAGACCGTCCACCGGTCGACGCAACCGGGCAGCTAGCAGGGGGCCCGCTTCTTCTGAGCAAGCTTCAGGATCCCGTAGCAGGTCTTCAAGATTGTCAAGAGTCGCGACAGCGGCAGTCAGGGACCGACCCCCTTCGCTCCCCGACTCAGAGTCTTGGGCATCAGCCTGCGTAAACGCCTCGGGAAGGAGCACCGCGAGTAGACCCAGACGTTCCCACTGTCGCACCGCCCCACCCGCTCCCCCGGCTTCCAACGTGAGGGCCAGCTCGCCGGCGATCCGCTCGGGAGCTGCCCGGTCTAGAAGCGCGGCCTGTTCTCTAATCCTCGTCTCGAGTGCAGGGCTCAGGTTGAAGCCCAGAACATGACAGAACCGCACGGCTCGGAGCAAGCGAAGTGGATCATCCTGGAAGATCCGAGGGCAAACGGCCACCAACCGCCTCTCCTTAAGATGAATGAGCCCACCATATGGATCGATCACCTGCCCGCTCATGCGGTCGAGAGCACCCGGTGAGATAGTCTGTGAGGCCACCGCCACAGGCAGGGCCATCGCGTTTACCGTGAAATCACGCAGCGCCAGATCCTCCCCGATGCTTGCGCCCCGTAGCGCAGCCACGTCCACATGCCAGCTCGGCCCCACCACCCGGTACGCGCCGTGCCTCTCCGAAAGCGCAAACCACGGCCTCCCGGTGGCGTGCGCCACTTGCCCAGCGACCAGGGCCGCGTCTCCCGCCACCACAACGTCCCAGTCAGGAGAAGAAAGGCCCAGTCCCAAGTCGCGCAGACTACCCCCCACCAGCCAACCCTCGATGCCGAGCCCCTGGAGCACATGGGAGAAGGCCTCCAGCGTAGCTCTTTGCTCCACCTTCGGGGGAGAAGGGGGCCTGCGGGGCGTGCTATCTCGAGCAGCCATCTCGAGAACCCCGGTTCGCTTCCAGTCTTCCTATTTCGACCCGCCTTTGAGCCTGCGCAGTTTCCGTTGATAGACGAACTTGTCGACTGCGTAAGCGATGCCCGAGTAGACGACGAAACCGATGAAAGCCACCAGGATCGAGGCGGTTGTGCTGGTAGCCTTTTCGCCGGTAGCAGGGTCCTTCTGCACCCATATGAACTCAATGACGACGAAGTACAAGATAGCCAGTATCGCGCCTTGTATGACAGCCCGCTTCACGCTGGGAGGGCGGATAGGCCGCCCTCGGGGATCCTTGGGCAAGCTGCTCTTCCCGGAGGTCTTGCCCCGTCTGCCCACCCTCTGGGCGGTGGTCCCCGCTTTGGCCTGTGGAAAAGCTTTGCGGGCTGCTCTCCTCGTCTCTCGCTTCGACATGCTCCCCGTCGGTGCCTTTCTAGTCCGTAGCTTTCCGGTTACTCACGCTCCGCTATGGCCCGCACTATGTCGCCGCGGGTCACGATGCCCAGCAGTCTCTCGCCGCTCTTTCCGGACTCGGTCACGGGGAGACGGTTGACATTGCGGTCGGTCATCAGAGTGGCCGCCGCTCGCACCGAAGTCTCGGGGGAGACGACGACCACCTCCCGGGTCATTATCTCCCCGACCTTGGTCGCAAAGGCCTTCTTGAACCGCTCCTCGAACTTATGAAAGCTCTGCAAATAGATGATGCTGTCCAGGAACTGGATGTAGTAAGGAAAGTGGAGCTCGGCGTCCTGCACGATTATGTCCGCCTCGCTCACCACGCCCAGCAGGTTTCCCTGCCCGTCCACTACCGGCACCCCGCTTATCTTCTTTTCGGCGAGAAGGTCCGCCAGTTCGCGCACGCTCGTGTCGGGACCTACAGTTATGACCTCGGTCTGCATGATGTCTCTTACTTTCAGGTCGTCCACGAGGGTCTCCTCTCATAGATGCATTCGGGCACCACCAATCGCAGTAAGTCAAGAAGGTCCCCGGCCAGGACCCCTTGCGGATCGGTCTCAGCGCCCAGCAACCCCGCTTCTGCGTGCAACCACGCACCAGCATAGGCGGCCTCGAACGGCTCCAGACCCTTCGCAAGGAGAGCTCCGATCACTCCTGCGAGAACATCTCCAGTGCCCGCAGAGGCAAGCTGGGGCGGCCCCTGGACCACCACCCGTGTATGACCTGCGGGGTCGGCAACCACCGTTGAGGAGCCCTTCAGCAAGACCACCTGACCAGTGGCGGCAGCAGCCCGGCGAGCCGCGGGAAGATGCGCCGCCGCCACCTCGGCCACCGGCACGCCGAGCAGGGTGGCCAGCTCTCCTACATGGGGAGTGAGCACAAGGTTCGGCCGTCCTTGCAGGGCCTCGGCTCTCCCGGAAAACGCGAAAAGACCATCGGCATCGAGAACGGTCGGGATAGTGGTCCCCAGGATGACCTGCCGGACGGCCGCGGAGGTCCCCTCTTCCCGACCGAGTCCTGGTCCACACACCAGAGCGCCCACCCGGCTGTCAGCAAGCACAGCCAGAGCTTGCTCGGCGGCGACAAAGCTATCCCCTGGACCGACTTCGGTGAGTACCGTGTGCACCAGACGTCCCCGCACAGCCGAAGCAGCCCCGCTCGGCATCAGCAACCGCACATAGCCGGCCCCCGTCCGGTAGGCGGCCTCCGCAGCCAACCAGGCCGCCCCGGGGTAAGCAAGCGAGCCCGCCAGCACGGCCACGTATCCGGCCTTGTACTTGTGATCGTCCACCCGCCGGCCGGGAAGGTTCACGTCATCCTCACTGACTACCCACAGGTCCGGCTCGGGCTCCAGCGAGGTCGGAATGCCTATGTCCCACACCAGCACTTCTCCCGCAGCTTCCGAGCCTGGTGGGCACACCAGACCGCTCTTGGCCGCGTGAAAAGTGACGGTGACATCGGCCACCACGGCTCCCCGGGCAACCGAACCACTGGTCGCCTCGACCCCGGACGGCACATCGCAGGCAACGACCGGCACCCCGCGCGCCGCCGCGGCGTTGATCAAAGCCGCCCATTCCGCCACCTTGCCCCGCAGCTCGCCGCTCGCTCCCGTGCCCAAGAGACAATCGACCAGCACTTCCGCCTCGACCCATAGGTAGTCGGGGACCTCGCCTACCCGAAGATTGACCCCCACCTTGGCTGCCGCCTTGAAGTTGAGGGCCGCATCTTCACTCAAGGCGCTAGGAGAGGCGGCAGCGACTATGCAGGCTACAGGTTGACCCAGCAAGTGAAGCTGACGAGCGGCTGCGAGCCCGTCACCCCCGTTGTTGCCAGTACCACAGACTATCAGAGTATGACGGTCCGCATAACGTCTGCGGATAAGGGTGGTGAGGCCGAGCGCCGCTCGTTCCATGAGCACGGGCCCGGGCAACCCCACCTCTTCGACAGTAGCCCGGTCAAGCTCCCTAATCTGGCTAGGCGTGAATACCGCTGCCCGCTCCGTAAGCCTATAGAAACCGTCCCTGGATGTGACGTCGCTCTCGTGATGACTCGCGGACTCACGACAGTGCCCAGGTAGAGGATGGTGCTCGCTCTTGCTGGGGCAGCGATCTTGATTGGATCCCGTCATCTCCTCACCTTCCCAAGCCAGCACGGCTACGCATGCTCCTGCGACGGAATCGGTGTGCGCCAGCGACACGGCCACGCGGTCACTACCGCCGGCCAGTTCAGCCGTGCGCCCGTGCAGGTAGACACGGGTCGGCCCACGGGAACGCAGCTCATGGGCGACTTCGATCTCCTGCCACCGCAGCACCCCTGTTTCCAAGAGTTTACCAACGGCCTCCTTGGCAGCAAAACGAGCCGCCAGATGAAGGACGGGGTCGCCGCGGGTCTGGGAGTAGGCTATCTCTCGTGGCGTGAACACCCGCGATAGCAGGCCCGGATGTCGCCTCAGAGCCGCGCGGAAGCGTTCCACCTCTACTAGATCGAACCCGACCCTGATGCGCCCGAATCTCGCCATCGGAGTACACTCACCCACGTAGTCATCCTGTCAGCACGCTGCGGAAGGTAACTCCCCGCCTGGCCGTCTTGCTGTCGTGCTCCCCACTACTCCACCGTCACGGTCTTGGCCAGATTGCGGGGTTGGTCGACTTTCTCTCCTTTGTGCTTGGCCACGTAGTAGGCGAAGAGTTGGAGCGGTACGACCGACAAAAGCGGTGACAGCATCTCGTGTGTCCGCGGCACGTAAAAGATCTCCTCTGCCATATCCGTCAAGCCCACGTTGCCCTCGGAGGCCACGGCGATGACGCTGGCCCCTCTGGCCTTGACCTCTTGCACGTTGGAGATCAGCTTGTCGTACACACAGCTGTCAGTAGCTACCACGAGTACAGGGGAACCTTCCTCCAGTAAAGCGATCGGACCGTGTTTCATCTCTCCGGCTGCGTAAGCATCGGTGGGGATGTAGGAGATCTCTTTGAGCTTGAGTGCCCCTTCCAAGGCCACCGGTAGCGAGATGTTGCGCCCCAGGCACAGGAAGAAACGGCTGTTCGTGTGTCTTCTTGCCACCTGCTCCACTCGGCCAGCAGCTCCTTCCTCCAGGTAGTCACGCAGGAGTCCGGGAATCCGTCTAAGCTCCTCGGTGAACCCTCGTACGTCCTCCGTGGCCAAGTGACCGCGTTCCTGCCCCACGTAGAGGGCAAGAAGCAGCATGGCCATGACTTGCGCAAGAAAAGTCTTGGTAGCCGCGACCCCGATCTCGAGGCCGGCTCTCGTGAACAGCACCCCGTGCGCCTCACGGGTGGCCTGCGATCCCACGATGTTCGTCACGGCCACCACATGCGCGCCCGCCTCCCGTGCCAGTCGCATAGCCGCCAGAGTGTCAGCCGTCTCCCCCGATTGGCTTATGGCAAGGCAAAGCGACCCGGGACCGATCACGGGATCACGGTAGCGGAATTCCGAGGCCACTTCGACCTCCACCGGGAGACGAGCCCATCGCTCCAGCGCATACTTGCCCACCAGCCCCGCATGATAGGAAGTGCCACAAGCCACGATGTTCACTTGTCGCAGCGAGCGCAGAGCTTCGAACGAAAGGCCCAGGCCCTCGAGTATGACCCGGCCATCTGGCCCCACCCGCTCAGCAAGGGTATCCGCCAGGGCCACGGGCTGCTCGTGGATCTCCTTCAGCATGAAGGTCTCATAACCGGCCTTTTCCGCCGCTTCCTCGTCCCAGTCGACGATTTGGGGCGATCGCGAGACCGTGTCACCGGCCAGGCTAGTGATTTCCACGCTGTCCCGTGTGACGACCACCACCTCCGCGTCTTCGGGAAAGATCACCCTGCGGGTCTCGGACAAGAAAGCGGGGATGGCCGACGCCACGTAATTCTCCCCTTCGCCCAGACCTACCACGAGAGGAGTCTCTTTGCGGACTGCTACTATCACCTCCGGCTCCTCCACGGCCACCGCGCAGTAGGTGAAATGGCCCTCCATCTGCCGAAAGGCTTCCGCTACGGCGTCCCGAAGTGACCCGCGGTACGCCCGTTCGATGAGATGGGCGACCACTTCGGCATCGGTCTCGGAGGTGAATTCGTGCCCTTCCTGCTGCAGTTGGCTGCGTAGGCTCAGGTAGTTCTCCACGATGCCGTTGAGGACGATGGCAAACCGTCCCGAACAATCGGTGTGCGGATGTGCGTTCTCGTTGGACGGACGGCCGTGGGTAGCCCACCGGGTGTGAGCGATGCCCACCGTCCCCTCTCCATCGAGCTCGCTCAGCCTGGCCTCGAGATTGTCGAGGTTGCCGACCGAGTGGAGCAGCTTGAAACGGCCTCCGTCGATGATGGAGATTCCCGCCGAGTCGTATCCCCGGTACTCGAGCTTCCGCAGGCCGCGAAAAAGTATGTCTCGACAGGGTCTAGTGCCCACATAACCTATGATTCCGCACATAAGCAGCGCACTTTCTCGATTGGTCGCACTCTGTTTGCATTCAAAGTCTATTCACCGCAAGTGCATCGGGTCCTCATTTGCCGACCAAGGTCACTTCCACGTACGGCGAAGACCACGCCGCCACCAAGGCCTCGTAACTCGGGATCATGGCCACCCGTGAACCGACCCGGAATCCGCCCTGACCTTGGTCGCGGTCGACTCCCGACTCTGCCGAACCCACTTCGACCACCAAGTAGTCGGCCGAACGGCCGATCTCTCGCAGAGCCGGCTCCACAAAGGTGACCCTGCCCCGGCCCAGATCCTGGTGCCCGACCCCCAATACCAACCGCCGCCCGCCGGGCAAAGCTGCGGACACGCGGACGGCCGCGTCTGCCCCTTGCGGTCTGGTGGGCTCAGCGGGCTTAGTATACTCCTCGAGTATTTCGGCCCAGAGAACGCAGGCGTCCTGTCCACAGCCAGGCAGAGGCTCGTAGTAGAGGGCATCCTGTCCCAGAAGAAGCCCCTCGCCACAACGAAGCTCGGTTATCTGGGGAGGCAGGCGCCGCCCCCTGGCCAGGAGCCAGAGGAGGCTGGAGTTACCCCCCGAGACCCGCGCGATATCCAAGCCGGCCTGCCGGAGAGCGGCGGCAGCCGCCGCCACTCCCTGGACCGAAGCCTCTATATCTTCGGGCTGCCCGCGAAAACAGGCGAAATTGGTGGCTATGCCCTCCAAGATGAGCCGGGGCTCCGAGTCAATCTTCTCCGCCAGGGAAAGAAGGTCAGCGATCGGCACCCCTTCCCGCTCGTCGCCGGTTTCGAGCAGGATCACGAGCCGGCGGCGCCTGGTCGCGCGGGGCGAGGGGGCGGCCGCGGTGGCCGCTGCACCGGCTACCGCGGCCGCCCCCTCCCAAGTGCTCACGTAACTGACATCAGCTACCGTAGACGGGCTGGTCAGCGAGGGTAAGTGGATCCTGTGGAGCTCGGCATAGGGCAAGGCGGCCCTCAGTCGGAGAAGGTTCTCGTCGCGGCTGTCAGCCAGAGCTTTGGCCCCTCCTTCCAGCATCGCCGCGGCGATGCGCGGCTCGCCTAGGCATCCTTTGGTCACGGCGACCAGATCAAGCCCGTGACCGGCAAGGAGAGTGGCGATCGCCTCGGTGTTTCTACCTATGGCTTCAACGTCCACTCTCAGCTGGGCCATCGCTTCTCCCCACAGATACTCGGACCCGCCAAACGCACTGGCCGGAAAGGTCCGCAAAACCAAAGGCGAGGGAGTACTCTCCCTCGCCTCCGACTCCCCTCTCTACGCGGGCCTATCGCTTGGAGAACTGCGGGCGCTTGCGGGCCTTCTTAAGCCCGGCCTTCTTGCGCTCCACCACACGAGCATCGCGCGACAGATGTCCTGCCCGCTTCACTTCACTACGCAGGGACGGATCGGCCTCGACGAGAGCACGCGCCAGGCCATGCTTGAGAGCACCCGCCTGCCCTGACTTACCACCACCCTCGATCCGCGCGATCACGTCGTACCGTGATTCGGTCCCCGTCTCGACCAAGGGCGCCCGCACCATGAGCAACAGCGTCTGCCTGTTGAAGTACTCCTTGGCGTCCTTGCCGTTGACGATGATGTTGCCTGTGCCCGGAGTCAACCGCACCCGCGCCACTGCCGTCTTGCGCTTCCCGGTCGCTGCGTACACTACTCCTGCCATGACCACTCCTCCGGTTTCTGAGCAGCGTGCGGGTGCTTGGGACCAGCATAGATCTTCAACTTACGCAATTGCTTTGCCGCCAGCCGGTTCTTCGGTAGCATCCCTTTGACCGCTTTCCGTAACACCTCGGTGGGCCGCCGCTCAAGAAGCTGGCCTAGGGTCTCGCTCTTAAGCCCTCCTGGATAACCGGAGTGCCTGTAATAGACCTTCTGTGTCGTCTTCCTGCCGGTGACCGCGATCTTGTCCGCATTCACTACGACGACAAAGTCACCGGTGTCCACATGGGGCGTGTACTGGGGCTTGTTCTTTCCCCGCAGCACATCAGCGATCTCCGACGCCAGACGGCCGAGATTCTTGCCGTCGGCATCGACGAGCCACCACTTTCTCTCCACCTCACCGGGCCTTGCCGAATAGGTCTTCACACTGCCTCCTTAAGAAACGCGACCGCGAATAATAGTGGCGAACAACGGCTCTGTCAAGGAGCCCGGCGCTCGACACTACCGCTCTCGCCGTCGATTCCGCCCTCTGGGCCCTGGGCGACGCTTCGGGCTGCGGACAGGCTCGAGGCAGAGACGGCTTCCCGGATGGGCGAAGAGTCCTGGTGAAGCGTCGGCTCCGGCTCCTCCAAGAAACTCTTGAACATCACATCCAGCCAGCGGCCTGAAATCTCGGGGTCGAGGAAGCGCTGGAAACCCATCGTCTGCGACACGTCACCCGCAAAAGCAAAACCAGTGATGAACCAAGCCACCCGCTCAGCATCCACTTGAGGCGGAATCTTCCCCTCTTCCTTGCCCCGCTCTACGATCTGGATGAACTCGTTGAGCGTTTCCAGATGCTTGGCAGCCAATGTCTCGCGAAGCCCTTCCCCAGGCGCACCGGCGACGAACTCGAGCAAAAGATGGGCATGATGCTTCTCCCCGAGCCCTCGCCAGAGCTCGATGTGGTGATCACAGATCTCACGCAAACGGGCCAGCGTGTTCTCGCTGGAGGCCGTCATCCGCGAGGCATAGATGCGGTCGTAGATAGCATCCAGGGCCGCCAGCAGGATCTCCTTGCGACTGCGGAAATGGGTGTAAAGCGAAGCCTGTCGGATTCCGGCTTCAGCCGCGATACGCGACATGGTCACCCCTTGCAGACCGTGCTTCTGAATGAGATCGAGAGCGACCTCTACGATCTGGCGCTTTCGCGCATCGGCGGACATCCGGTGCGTGTGCCGTTTAGCGGTGTCATCCCTCACGCTATCGTCCATTCGAACTGGACCCCTCAGAACTCCGACTCTTGAGAACGGGACCTTCCGTAACCAATCTCGCCACAGCTCCACACGGTAGCACGGCTCCCGCCAGCATGCAGGGAAATCGCTAATCACGCCGACAAAAGCTCGCGAATGAGGTTGACAAACTAGCGCACGGCCGGTAGTTTAGCACTTTAACAAACTGTCAGCCGGTAGCTTGGGTCGGGCATGTTTCCTAGGAGACCCGGACTTTCGCGGACGAGAACTGTATGGGGAACACGAGTATGACAGGCATTCGACGACTCACCAATTTGACTACGGGCGGCCCCGTCCACGTCGAAGTGAAAGACGGCAAGATCCTCCGCATCTTGCCACTCCAGTTGGACAAGAGCGACGGCCCCTCGTGGACCATCCGGGCCCGCGGACGTGAGTTCACTCCTCCCCGGCGCACTACCTTGTCGCCTTGGACCGTAGCCCACCGTTCCACTATCTATGCCCCCAATCGCATACTCACCCCCCTGAAGCGGGTGGATTTCGATCCCGACGGCAAGCGCAACATCCATAAGCGAGGCGAGTCGGGCTATGAGCCCATCAGTTGGGACGAGGCGCTAGACATGGTCGCCTCCGGGATCACGCGTCTCAAGAGAGAAGTAGGACCCGCAGCCATCCTGACCACCCCGGGGTCTCACCACCTGTGGGGCAACATCGGTTATCGCTTCAGCGCCTACAACCGCTTCATGAACCTGGTCGGCTACACCTACGCCGAGCACAATCCTGACAGTTGGGAAGGTTGGCAGTGGGGCGCTGCGCATATGTGGGGCTTCAGCCACCGGCTAGGCATACCTGAGCAGTTCGACTTGCTTCAGGACGCCTTAGAGCATGCCGAGATGATCGTCTTCTGGTCGGCAGATCCTGAAACCACGGGGGGCGTATACGGAGCGTTTGAGAGCACCATCCGCCGCCAATGGCTGAAGGACCTGGGCGTGAAGATGATCTTCATCGACCCCTTTTACAACCACACAGCCAGCCTTTTCGCGGACAAGTGGTTCGCCCCCCGGCTGGGGACAGACGTGGCCTTTGGGCTGGCCATCGCTTTCACCTGGCTCACTGAAGGGACTTACGACAAGGACTATGTGGCTTCCCGCACTCATCGCTTCGAAGATTGGAAGGCCTATGTCCTAGGCGAGAGTGACGGCACCCCTAAGACTCCGGAGTGGGCCGAGATCGAGACGGGGATCCCCGCCCGCGAGACGCGCGCCCTGGCCCGTGAGTGGGCCAGCAAGAAGACCATGCTGGCCGCCGGGGGGATGGGGGGCTGGGGAGGCGCCTGTCGGGCAGCTACAGGGAACGAGTGGGCCCGGACCATGGTCGCCCTGGCGGCCATGCAGGGCCTGGGAAAGCCCGGGAGTAACATCTGGTCCACCACCTCGGGAGGGCCTTTCGACCGCTCGTTCTACTTCCCCGGCTACGCCGAAGGGGGGATCTCGGGCGACATTGCAGGGACGGCCGCCGGCATGCGGCTGGCTCACCGCATGTGGCCCAACGGCGGGACCTTCTCTAATCCCCATCACTCCCCCGAGGGTCAGATAGTCTCGCGGTTGCGCATCCCCGAGGTCATGCGGCATGAGCGCCTGGAATGGCGAGGCAAAGGCTTCTGCGGTGGTTCGCTCGAGTCCCAGTTCACCAAGTACCGGTACCCAGCCCCGGGCTATCCGCACGTGCAGATGTACTACCGCTACGGGGGCTCCTTCATCGGTACCATGACCGAGACCAACCGGTATGTGCGAGCCTACCGGGAGGGCAACATAGAGTTCGTGGTCAACCAATCGATCTGGTTCGAAGGCGAGGCCAAGTTCGCCGACATCATCCTTCCCGCCTGCACCAACTTTGAGCGTTGGGACATCGGCGACTGGGCCTACGCCTCTGGCTACGGCGCCCATAAGTTCGATCAATGCAATCACCGCATCATCGTTTTTCAGCAGAAATGCATTGAACCGCTGGGCGAGTCCAGGTCCGATTACGACATCTTCGCCGCTCTGGCCTATCGATTGGGCGTGGGCGACATCTACACTGAGGGCGGCCTCTCAGACCTGGACTGGGTCAAGCGGATGTTCTACGCGAGTGACCTGCCCAAGCGCATCAGCTGGGAAGAGTTCGCTGAGAAGGGCTACTATGTCGTGCCTGTGCCCGAGGACACTCCCTATACCCCCGCACTGCGCTGGTTCGCCGAAGACCGTCCTCGGGACACCCCCGACGGGGCGCCGGTGTGGGACACGGTCCAACGCAAAGGTCTGCAGACGACCACGGGTAAGATCGAGTTCGTCTCTAGCAGCCTGAGCCGATTCTACGAGACGGACGAAGAGGATCCCGAACGACCCGCTCTGGGACCCCAGTACATCCCGAGCTGGGAGGGTCACCATACTACAGACCTCTACCAGAAATATCCGCTCCAGATGGTGTCTCCGCACGCTCGCTTCAGCTTCCACACCATGGGAGATCTCAAGGGCTCCTGGAGCAACGACATCAAGGACCATCGGGTGTATAGGAACGGCCGGTATTACTGGATCATGCGCGTGAATCCTAAGGACGCCTCCGCCAGGGGGATCAAGGACGGGGACCTCATCAGAGCCTTCAATGACCGGGCAGAGGTAATCCTAGTGGCTCAGGTGACCGAACGCGTCCGGCCGGGGACTGTGCATTCCTACGAGTCTTGCGCCGACTATCAGCCCCTAGGCGAGCCGGGCTACTCTGCGGACACGGCCGGTTGTGTCAACATGCTTACCTCGAGCCGCTTCATCACTCCCACTTCGACCGGTCAGGCCCCCAATTCCTGCCTGATCGAGATCGAGAAGTGGGAGGAGCCTAGCTAGTGTCTGGCGGCAGTTCGCTGGCGGCTGTACTTCACGTCCCACAAGACGAGGCCCTGTGGAGGCGCGGTAGGTCCTGCCGCGTCGCGCGCCGCCCCGTCCAATAGACGGAGGAAAGACTCCAGGTCGCGAATGCCCCTGCCTATCTCGACCATGGTGCCGACCAGGATGCGCACCATGTGGCGTAAGAAGGCCTCGGCTTCGATCTCGAGACAGCGGAGGTCCTCGCCTTCCGCCAGCAAGGCACCTTCTGAGGCCGAGCCTGACTCCGCACGGCTGGGAGCTACCCTGGGGGAGCGTAGAACCGGGAAATCGCCCTTGACCCGCCTCCACCGACAGGCCTT
>OGCI01000952.1_pt1 | contig 27859 bp, 20 predicted proteins | sample 1570021 | NCBI WGS metagenome assembly OGCI01 (sample SAMN06264664, study PRJEB24512) | hot springs metagenome | isolation source: Hot spring water | place: South Africa: Tshipise | collected 2015-06-21 | reverse complement strand
GCCCAGACGAAGCGCGTCGATACGTTCATCGACATCGGCTCCAACGTCAACATGCCGGAAGACCCCGAACACTTCACTAACAAAGATCAAAAGCGCCACACCTTCTTCGGGCTGGTGGGAATAAAACCGGACGGTTTCGACGCCGACCGCGAAGCGTTTCTGGGCACGTGGGGTACGTATGCTCGCCCGTTCGCCGTGGCAGAGCGCGGAGCCACATCGGGCGCGACCGCCTATGGCGATATGCCTGCCGCCGCTTTCGAGATAAGGCGCACGCTGGCGCCTGGCGAAAGCCTCGAGTTCGCGGTGCTCTTTGGTGTGGGGCAGGCGGAGACAGCGGGAGTACAGGCAGCACAACAGCTGAGCGATACGGCACGCCGGGAGGCTGCCCTCGAAGCGGTTCGGCAACACTGGCACAGCCGGATGCAGGCGCTCGAGGCGCACACCCCCGACGCCGAGTTCAACTCCATGGTCAACACATGGTCGCCCTACAACAACCTGATGACTTTCTACTGGTCGCGTTCCGCCAGCCTCGTGTACACCGGTGAGCGCGACGGTCTGGGCTACCGCGATACCGTGCAGGACCTGGTGGGCACCGCCGCTCTGATACCCGACGAAACGCGTGAACGGCTGGAGCTGATGCTGACGGGGCAATACTCGAATGGCGGCTGTAAGCCGGTGGTTCAACCCTTTAACCACCACCCGGGCGCAGAAGCCATGCCCGACGGCTTCCGTTCCGATGATGGACTGTGGCTGTTCAACGCCGTACCCACCTACGTGAAGGAGACGGGCGACCTGAGCTTCTACCGCAAGGTGCTGCCGTTCGCCGATCGCGGCGAGGCAAGCGTGCTGGGACACCTGCGCCGCGCGATGGAGTTCAATCTGGAACGACGGGGGGCGCATGGACTGCCCTGCGGACTGCAGGCGGACTGGAACGACTGCCTGCGTCTGGGAGAAAGGGGCGAGTCGGTATTCGTGGCGATGCAGTTGCGCTTCGCCCTGCGTGAGTATATCGACATCTGCCAGCGTCTCGGCGAGGAACAGGAAGCACAGTGGGCACGCGAACGCCTGGAAGAGGTAGACAACGCCATCGCCGAACACGCCTGGGACGGAGAGTGGTACCTTGCCGCCTTCCGCTACGACGGCACCAAAATCGGCTCAAGCGAGAATGACGAGGGAAGTATCTACATGTACTCGCAGGCGTGGGCTGTTCTGAGTGGACACGCCACTGGCGAACGCGCCAGTCGGGCTATGGAGGCAATGCACCAGCACCTCTTCACGGAATACGGCATCATGCTGTGCACACCGCCCTACGTGCACACCGAGCCGCACGTGTGTGTGGCGCGTCTGTTCAATCCGGGCTGTAAGGAGAACGCCAGCATCTTCAACCACACGCAGGGCTGGGCGGTGCTTGCGTCGGCAGCGCTGGGCTGGGGCGAGCGCGCTTATCAGTACTCGCGGGCAGTCCTTCCAGCACGGTTCAACACCATTGCGGAGGTGCGCCAGGTGGAGCCGTATGTGGTGTGCCAGAGCACGCACAGCGTTCACAGCCCGCGCTTCGGAGCGGGACGCATCTCATGGCTTTCCGGCAGCGCGGTATGGAACTACGTGGCGATGACCACCGGCATTCTGGGCATCCGCGCGGAGTACGACGGCTTGCGGGTGGACCCCTGCGTACCGCGCAACTGGCGTTCGTTCCGGATACAACGCCGCTTTCGCGGGGCACTGTATCACATCCATGTAGAGAACCCGGAAGGCGTGGAGCACGGTGTGAAGGAGGTATGGTACAACGGACAGCGTCTGGAGAGCAACTTACTGCCGATAGCGGCGCCGGGTAGCGAGGTCAGCGTGACGGTTCGGATGGGCACTGCTGCCTGAGAGACAGGGCGCGTCTCGGGAATCCGCCTGCCCTTCAGACACCGTGCGGTCTAAGCGTACGTTCCGTACCGACGCACCAGTTCCAGCACCCGTGTGTAGCGGGCGAGGCTGACCGTGGGCGGGATGGAGTGGTCGCTGTGGTACATATATCCACCGCCTTCCATCGCGACACACAGCTTACTGCGTATCTCCTCCTCCAGTTGCTCGTCGCTGCCGGTCGCCATCACGTCGGCGCTGATGTTGCCGAAGAAGACAATCTGTGTGCCGTAAAGCCTCTTCAGCTCGCGCACATCGTTGCCAGCACGCGCCTCAAGTGGCTGGATAGCATCGAAACCCGCCTCGATCAGCAGGGGAATGAACTGCCGGACGTCGCCGTCACAATGCAGCAGGAGAGGGATACCCTGCAAGTCGCACCACGCTTTCACCTTCCGATGACAGGGCATCAGCAATTCACGGTAGGCTTGGGGAGAAAACAGCATCCCGTTCTTGTAGCACAGGTCGGAGAAGAACCACAGCCCATCAAAGCGAATGCCGCGCTCTATACACAGCTGGCACATCTCCAGAACGAAGTCGGTGCAGGTACTGACGATGTCGGCGATGAGGTCGGGCTGTTCGGCAATCAACGGCAGCGCGTTGCCGAAACCCATTAAGTGGTCCAGCACGTACCACATTGGCTCCACCGGTTCTACCACCACGAAAAGGTCACGCTCACGCCACGTGTGGTACAGGTCCAGCATCTGCGCGGCGATTCGGTCGGGACCTGCCTGCAGACGCGGCTTCACCAACAGCCATTCGTCCCAGCTTTTCACTGAGCAGTCCAGCCGGGCGGGCGGCGCATACGAGTCTTTCCACTCCTTCACCAGCAGCCCGTTGGCGTTGCGATAAATACGATAGCGCTCCGTTTCCTCGATGGGCTCTACTGGCAGCTGCAGGGAGCAGTCGAAACCGAACCGCTCGATGCGGTCGAGTCCGAAGTAGTCCGCAGGGTCTGCAGCCTCGGGAAAGCCTTCGCCCACCCAGCGCACCAGTGTATCGGGCCAGAAGGTGATGTCGAGCATGGGCACACGGTCGGGAACACCGCGCTCCAGCGTGACTCGGATGCGTTCGCGGGAGCTCATAATGTCAGTCCGTATTCCGCAGGAAGATACAGAGAAGCATAATTCATGTCCGCGCGCTGGCGCAGGGCGTCGGCGTCCTCGGGCAGGTCCGCAACGGCATCCTCGATCATGCCCAGCCACCGCTCCTCGCGCGGCTCGATGGTCAGATTGCCGCCGCGCAGCGCCTCGCGGATCTCCGCAACTGCTTTCTGCGCCATCGCGCGGGTGCGTGCATAGTGGTCTGCTCCAGCCTGCAGGATGGCTTCGCCCGCCTCATACACCACGCGCGGGTTTAGCATCACAGCCTGTGGGTCGCGGAAGTGGTCGGATACCACAAACAGGTCACGAAGAGCCGCGCCCTGCCCTGCTTTCAGGGCAGTGTTCATCAGTCTGCAGTCGTAAGCCAGTATTTCGGTGAACACGGCGGGTGCGTAGCCGCCAAGCAGGCGCACATCCTGCACCGATTCGTTGCTCCACAGGTCACATACCGCCGCTGCGATATTGCCCAGAGGCGAAGAGTGGGCGCAGGCGCTCGACTTCCCCTCCATGCTGATGGGCACGCCGGTGATTGCCTTCACCACCGGGTTCTCGTAGCCGCAGTCCTTCAGCGGACCTGTGGCGCCCATCTCCACCGCCACCAGCGAACGGGGAGCCGTCATCAGCCGGACCACCGCCGCCAGCACCTTCGGCAGCAACCCCTGATGCGCCAGCTGCATCGCTGTGTTGCCGAACCCGCAGGCGGTGTCGCCGCCAGGCACCACTTTGTACCGTCGCGCGATGTCCACGATGGCACCCCACAGCATTTCCATGTCGCGCGGCGCCAGCACCCCCAGCGCGAAGGCGATACCTTCCATGTCACCCTGCACCAGCGCGTGGTCAGACACCTCTTTACCGCCCGTGCTCTCGATGGAGAGGATGTCCGCACCAGCATCGGCACAGCGTTCGAACGCCCGAAGCATGGTAGCGAAGAGCTCTCCCGTGCGCATACGCGGCGGACGCTCCTGCTCGCGGATGTCGGCAACAGTAACACGTAGGGCGCTGCGAAGCCGGTACCTCTGCCCGAACTCCTCCATGATGCCCTTGATGTCCGCAGTGACCAGAGCTCCCCAGTCGGGGTACAGGGTCAGCTCATACAGGTGCTCCAGCTCCAGCACCACCGAGGCTAGACCCTGCTGCACCGCCCGGGCAAGGATGCGTTCCACCATCTCGCGGAACCGCTGGCGCACGTCGGGCAGGGTCTCTTCCCGAATCGCCATCGGTGGGAGAGTGAAGTTCACCTCGGGGATGACCTCGCCCGCCCCAATCAGCACGCCGCTGCCACATGCCAGCGGCTTCACCGCGGAGCCGAAGATCATCTCCTCTAGGGAGGTGTACGCCATCGTGGTTGCTGGTGTTCGAACCTGATGCATGGGTTTCTCCTTTTGCTTCGTCAGAGGCGCGACAGAGTGTCTCTTCGCTATCCCCCACCTTCCATTTTGCCCACAATTCCACCTTCGGTCATCGGGAGCGGGTCCAGCAGGCGGTCCAGCTCCTCGGCACTCAAATCGGTCATCTCCAAAGCCACCTCTTTCAGTGAACGCCCCTCGGCATAAGCACGTTTGGCGATTTGCGCTGCCCTGTCGTAGCCGATGACGGGGTTCAGCGCGGTCACCAGAATCGGGTTCTTGCCCACCGCCTCGCCGATACGCTCGCGGTTCACCGTGAAGCCCGCCACCGCCGTGTCCGCCAGCACCCGCGCCGCGTTGCCCAGAATGGTGATGGACTGCAGAAGGTTGTGCGCGATGAGCGGAAGCATCACGTTCAGCTGGAAGTTACCATGCTGGTTGCCCAGCGCCACCGCCACGTCATTTGCCATCACCTGCGCGCACACCATCATCACCGATTCGCAGATGACCGGGTTCACCTTGCCCGGCATGATACTGCTGCCCGGTTGCAGAGCAGGCAGGGCGATCTCTCCCAGCCCCGCGATGGGACCGCTGTTCATCCAGCGCAGGTCGTTGGCAATCTTCATCAGCGCGGTCGCCGTCGTTTTCAGGTGTGCGCTCAGCTCAGTAGCGGTGTCCATGGCGGACTGCGCGGCGAAGTGGTTGTCGCTCTCCACAAAAGGAACACCAGTGCGCTCTGCCAGCTTCCTCGCCACACGCGAGGCAAACTCCGGATGCGCATTGATGCCCGTACCGACCGCCGTGCCGCCGAGCGCCAGCTTCACCAGCCGCGGCAGACAGCCCTCGACCCGCTCGATGCTCTGCGCTACCTGGTACGTCCAGCCGCCAATCTCCTGCCCCATCCGCACGGGCATAGCGTCCATCAGATGCGTCCTGCCGGTCTTTACCACATTGTCAAGCTCCGCCGCGCGTCGGTTCAGTGTCTCGTGCAGATGGCGCAGGGCGGGCAGTAGCAGCTCGTGAACCTCCAAACAGGCGCTGACATGGATCGCCGTGGGGATCACGTCGTTGGAGGACTGCCCCAGGTTCACGTGGTCGTTCGGATGCACCAGCCGACTTCCCGACTCGCCACCGAGGATCTGTGTGGCGCGGTTGGCGATGACCTCGTTGGCGTTCATGTTCGTGGAGGTACCGGAGCCTGTCTGAAAGATGTCGATGGGAAAGTGGTCGTCCCACTTCCCTTCCACCACCTCGTGCGCCGCCTGCTGGATCGCCTGTGCCTTCTGTGCGTCGAGTAAGCCCAGTTCCGCGTTAACTTCCGCAGCACACGCCTTCACCAACCCCAGCGCCCGGATGAATACGCGCGGAAAGCGGATGCCGCTGACGGGGAAGTTCTCCACGGCACGCTGCGTTTGCGCTCCATAAAGCGCATCCGCCGGAACCTGTACCTCGCCCAGTGAGTCGCGCTCGATGCGATACTGGCTCATGCCCGTCTCCTCCTCAAGCTGCATCACGCTAATATTTCACCGCGCGAAGATACTTACCTTCCCTTTCAGCGTCGTGCCCGCCGGCAGGTCACCCAGAAACAGCACGAAGCCAGAAGAGTTCTGATTGAGGTCGCATTTGCGCCCGCCGATGCTCAGAGAGCCTGCCAGTGCGTATCCGTTAATGATGAAAAAGTAGAGCCGGCAGTCTCGAGCCGTTTCATCGATTTCGAGTGTCACGACGTTACTGCCGACCGTCACCATGCTCTCCCTATAGGTGCTGTACACGACAACCGCCTGGAGCTGGATACTACGTCTCGGCTGAGGGTTAGTCACTGTGAAGGTTACCGTGCGGATGGTTGCGCTGGGTAATCCTCCGCGCGGAACCTGCACCGCCAGCTGCACGGGGTATTCGTTGCCGGACTCCGCCCATGCTCGCAGAAGAGCGTCAGCAGATACGCGCGCTGTGAATAAGGCAATGAGCGCCACACTCATCGCCAGTCGCAGCGTGTCCGTTGCCATTGAGGGACCTCCCTTTTCTTGAACGGAAAAAAATCGCACCCTCCTGTGCGGGAGCTGGTGCACAAAAAGAATTCAGAGTCTGCAGAATAACTGCATTTGTGAAATTGATTCGCCACGCGGCATCGACATCCCTTGCCAGAAAAGGATGGTATCACCGCGCAGGCACTTGTTGCGGCAGGTCGCCAGCCCGGCGGCGGCAATCAAGGGCAGGAATGCCTCCCATCCGCGCGAAACTATGGAATGCTATCGCCCAAAGGGAGCAGGAGGTTGAGGTTGCTGCTGCACAGTGTAGCCAGCTGGATAGCTGCGCGACGAGCTCGTGAACAGACCGTTCAGGCGGAGATGCCTGCCCCCCGTGTGGTAACCCTGCGTGCTATCCTGTTGGGATTGCCCCTCATCGCCATTAACTGCTTCTGGATCACCGTGGTGGAAGTCAGGCTGTACACACTGGACGGCACTTCTCTACCCCTGTTCATCACACCTATCTTCATGCTGTTTGTGCTGATTATCCTCAACCTGTTCTGGAGGTGGTTCAGTCCGCGCTCTGCCCTCACCCCGGGCGAACTGCTCACCATCTACATCATGCTGGTCATCTCGTCCACGCTGGCGGCACACGATATGCTTCAGAATATGTTCGGCGTGCTGGGGCACCCGGTGCGCTTCGCCACTCCGGAGAACAACTGGAAGGCGTTGTGGTTTGAATACCTGCCGTGGTGGCTCTTCGTGCGCGACGAGGATGTGTTGAGAGACTTCTATCAGGGCAACGTGTCGCCATATCGCTGGTACCGTATCCTGCCCTTCCTGAAACCCCTGATGTACTGGGCGATACTCATCCTGGCACTTATCGGCGTGATGCTGGGCGTGAATATCCTCCTGCGTCGTAGCTGGACGGAACACGAGAGGCTGGTGTTCCCCATCGTGCAGTTGCCCATGGCAATGACCGGACACATCGGCGGCGTGCCCTTTTTCCGCCAGAAACCCATGTGGATGGGCTTTGCGCTGGCGATGGCAATCAGCGGGCTGAACGGCATCCACTGGCTGTATCCCTCCGTGCCCTACATCCAGTACATCAAACTGTACGACCTGCGTCAGCACATCACCAATCGCCCGTGGGACGCGGTAGGATGGACGCCTATCAGCATGTACCCCTTCGGAATCGGGCTGGCGTTCTTCACCCCACTCGACCTCCAGTTCTCGTGCTGGTTCTTCTACGTGGCTCGGAAGCTGTTTCAGGTGGTAGGCGCAGTGTTCGGCTGGGATGCCCCAACCAACGTCGGTTTCCCGTTCTTCCCCGAGCAGGCGGCAGGGGCGTGGACGGCGCTGGGTATCGTGGTGGTGTATGGCGCGAGGCGCTACTTCCTGAACGCCTGGCGACAGGCATGGACGGACACTCCTGCCGACACGGAAGAGAGCCGCCGTTTCCGCTGGGCTTTCGCGCTGATTGTGATGTCGCTTACCGCCATCATCGTCTTCGCCACTCAGCTGGGCATCTCGTTGTGGATGGGGGTCATCTTCTTCGGCATTTACTTCCTGCTGGCAATCACCATCACCCGCGTGCGCGCCGAGCTGGGCACTCCGCACGAGATATACTTCGTTAATCCCAACCGAATGATGACCGCCCTGTTCGGCACGCAGGCGATCGGCACGCGCGAGCTGACGCTCATCCAAAGCCTCTACTGGTTCAACCGCGGCTACCGCTCGCATCCCATGCCCAACCAGCTGGAAGCCATGAAGATGTTCGAGCACTACCCGAAGTCGCTGAACAAGCTGATATGGGTGATAGTTATTGCTACCATGTTCGGCTTTGTGGCGACCTGCTGGGCGAACCTGCACGTGACCTACCGCGCGGGTGCGGATGCCAAGGCGGTGGGGTTCAAAGATTGGCTTGGCTGGGAGTCGTTCGGTTGGCTGACCAACTGGATCAACGCTCCGGTGAAACGGGACAGCACACAGATTGGCTACATGACGGGCGGGTTCTTCATTGTTGTCTTCCTGCGAATCATGCGCAACATCTTCCTGTGGTGGCCCCTGCACCCGGCGGGATATGCTCTGGCAGTGTCCTACGCGATGGACTATTTCTGGTTCAACTTCTTCATCGCATGGGTGATCAAGGGCTTGCTGATACGCTACGGTGGAATGCGAGCGCATAACCTCGCCGTGCCCTTCTTCCTTGGATTGATTCTGGGCGACTATACGATGGGCTCGCTGTGGAGCATTCTGGGCGCTGTGATGGACGTGCAGACCTATAAGATTTACATTTAGCCCTGCGGGAGGTGCATGCTCGTGCACAGGCAAAACACCCCTGACGCCCCATCCGTCCGCGCCGATGGCTGGCAGACACTGCGCGGCAACGTGCATCGCACCGGCTACACGCCGGTCGTCCTTCAGCCCGCCTGTTCCGTGTCGTGGGTGCGCCACTTCGATGGTGAGCGCATCAGTACCTGCGTGGAACCCATTGTCTGGCGTGATCGCCTCTTCATCGGCACCCACAACGGCAACCTGTACGCGCTGGACGCCCGAACCGGTGAACCCCAGTGGCGATTTCACATACAAGGCGCCTTCCTGCACTCGCCTGCCTGCGCTCAGGACCTCGTGCTGGCAGGAAACACCGACGGCAGACTGTACGCACTGGATGCGGGCAGTGGGGCTTTGCGCTGGTCGGTGGATGGTGGGCAAGGCGGCTTCTCCGCCTCGCCGGCGGTGGACAGCGGATTGGCAGTCATTGGGTCGCGTTCAGGCAACGTGCTGGCGGTCGACATCGCGTCAGGCAAACGAAAGTGGCAGAGGCAGGTCGGAGCGCCTGTGCGTCAAACCGCTGCCATCGCCGACAGCAGGGTGTATGTGACAGCAGAGGACCTGCGGGTGCGTTGCCTCGACCTGCACTCCGGCAATGTGCTCTGGACATCCGCTCCGTTGAACGGACAGACCGCCCGAGACTACTGCCCCATCATTCTACGCACCGAAAAGGGGGTCATGGTGACGGTTTGCACCAACCCTGTGCGGGGCATGGGCAACCACCTGGCTCGCGATGCGCAGCTGTTATGCGAGAAAGCCGGTATCCGGCACGACTGGCGCGCCATCGACGAGTGGTTCAAGAGCGACCGCGCTCAGGGTAACGAACGCCTGTGGCGCGAGGAGCAGCAAGCCATCGTCCGGCATCTGCGCGCCCACCGCGACGCCCAGACCCTCTTTGTGATGGATGCACAGTCGGGCAGTGAGGTCGGTCCCATGCCGGTGCTCTGGACCGGCGGGTGCCAGGGGGTCGGTAACCTGCCGGTCGCCTTGCCCGATGGTAAGCTGCTGGTCTGTTACCGCACCGCCTACAGCAACTGGGTACTTGGGGTAGCGCCCTTCATCGGGATTGGTATACTCGACCCGGTCACCGTGCACATTACCCCGTTGTTTCACAAACACGACTCTCAACCGCCATGGGACACCTTCTGGGGAACCGCCGACGAGAGCCAGTCGTTCATCGTCGCAGGAGATTACGTGCTGATTATTCACCAGTCCACGCTAAGCGCCTTTCACCTGCGCGGGCGCGAGCTGGTCAACCTCGCGGGCACACGCGACACGTGGGGCGGGCGCCAATCGCTCCCATGGGCGCGCAACGAGTGGCACGGTCCGGCTCGAAGCGCGGTGGCAGTGGTCGCGCAGAGCGATGGTAGAATCCGCCTTTACTGGCAGACGGGAAGCCGCATTCTGTGTCTGCTCACGGGCGCGTCCGCCACGAGCGCTCAGGACACCGCCATCAAAGCCTCGAGCGTGCGGTCGTCGTCCGCGCCCAAGCTGAACACGGTGCACTCCGAAGTCCTGCGCCAGCGTCTTGCCGAAGCGGTACGCGAGGTCATCTCCCGAAGCTGGATGCCTGCTTTCGTCCAGCCCGGGCTGTCAGGACAGGAGATGGAGTTCGACCACTCTGGCGTCACCTTCGAGGCGCTATCGTGGGCATACCCACACCTCCCCACCCGCCTGCAGGCTTCGGTGCGCAATTATCTGGCAGGGCTGTGGCAACAGCATCCTCCGTATACGGCTCAGGCGTGGTATGCCCCGCAATCGGGGGCACCGCGTGAATGGGCACCTATGCCTGTCGCCCTGCGTGAGCGACCAGATGAGACGCTTCCACACGCCTTCGCCAACGTGTGGAGCGTGATGAGCTACGCGGAGCGATGTGCGGAATGGACCCGCGTCTCACAGAGTTGGGAGGCATTGCGCCAGTGCTGGCGCTCCTTCCGGGACACGGGCTGGCAACTGTCACCGGGGGGTGCGGACCTGCACGCCAATGCCTACCTCGCATCCGCAATTGCCTTGCAGAGACTGGCTCGGCGATTGGACGACCCGTCCACGCAACGCGAGGCAAAGGCGTTCGCCGACAGTGTTGGGGAAGCCCTTCTCGCCTGGTGGAAGCGTGCCGCCGAATGGGAGCCTCGCCCGTTGAGCGGTGTCAGTGAGCTGGACGGCTTCATCGCGAAGGGGAATGCTCTCTTCCTCACCATCCGCCCGCACCGGGCAAAAGTAGCCCTCTTTCATCGTCTGACTCCTGACGTCGCAAACATCCTGCGAGCGAGGGCGGCGGATGCCGTTCGACGAGTCTGGGGCACCTTCCTTCGGCTTTGCCCGACATGGCACCTCGTGGGCGAGGAGCGGCAGGTACACTTCGGCGAGAACTTCGTAGACCCACCACACTTCGCACTGGACGCCTTCTGCGCGTATGCCTGGCTGACAGGCGCCAGCGCTGATGCTCTCGCCAGGCATCTGGACATTCCCTTCTGCCGCGCCGACCTCGCTGCGATCGTAAAAATCGCGCTGATTCTGGAAGCAGGCAGGTCTGCAGGGCGCACCATGTCGTTGTTCACGCCACCATCATCGCCGTTCGGCAAAACGTAGCTGATCAAGAGCGCCATACCCAAAGCGCCGACAATTTGGGTAAACTTAGGGGCAGACCGTAAGGAGGCAGGCGATGAAGATACACGAGTATCAGGCGAAAGAGGTTCTCGCACGCTACGGCGTCTCGGTGCCGCGCGGAAACGTGGCAGAGACCCCCAAAGAGGCTCGCGCCATCGCAGAAAACCTTGGGGGACGCGTGGTGGTGAAGGCGCAGGTGCACGCCGGCGGACGCGGAAAGGCAGGAGGCATACGGCTTGCGGATACCCCTCAGCAGGCGGAAGAACACGCGCGTGCGTTGATTGGCTCGAAGCTGTACACTCCGCAGGCACCTCAGGGCGTGCCCGTCAGCAAGGTGCTGATCGAAGAGGCAATCTCCATCGCCCAGGAGTACTATCTGGGCATCACGCTGGATCGCGCACGCCAGCGCGATGTGGTGATGGTCAGCGCCATGGGCGGGATGGACATCGAGCAGGTGGCGGACGAACACCCTGAAGCCATTATCAAGGTATGGGTGGACCCGTGGCAGGGACTGATGCCCTATCAGGCGCGGCAGGCGCTGTATGACGCAGGCATCGCGCGCGAAGCGGTGCCCACCGCGGCGCGGTTCCTGACGGCACTGTATCGGGCGTATACGGCAAGCGATTCGTCGCTGGCGGAGATCAACCCGTTCGTGCTCACCCCGGACGGACAGTGCCTGGCTGCTGACGCCAAGATGAACATCGACGACAACGCCCTATTCCGTCATCCGGAATTCGGCGAGTACCGTGAAGAGAGCGTGGAGGACCCCATCGAAGCGGAGGCACACCGGCGCGGTATCCAGTATGTGCGTCTGGGCGGCGACATCGGCATCATCGGCAACGGCGCAGGGCTGGTGATGAGCACGCTGGACGAGGTGAGCCGCGCAGGAGGTAGACCTGCCAACTTTCTGGACATCGGCGGCGGCGCGAAGGCAGAGCTCGTGCGTAACGCGCTGGAGCTGGTGCTGATGGACCCCAACGTGAAGGGCGTGCTGTTCAACGTGTTTGGTGGCATCACCCGCGGCGATGAGGTGGCGAAAGGCATTCTGGAGGGCATCAGCGCACTGGAGGTGAAGGTTCCACTGGTGATCCGGCTGGCAGGCACCCGCGCCGAAGAGGGGCTGGCGCTCCTGCAGGGAACGGGGCTCATCCCGGCGGTCACCATGCAGGAGGCGGCTCGCAAGATTGTGGAGGTAACACGCTGATGGCTGTGCTGATTGACAGAAACACGCGTGTGCTGGTACAGGGTATCACCGGACGTGAAGGCGAGTTCCACACGCGGCAGATGCTGGAATACGGCACGCAGATTGTGGCGGGAGTCACTCCGGGCAAGGGCGGTCAGGAAATGCTGGGCGTGCCGGTGTTCGACACGGTCAGGCGGGCGATTCAGGCAACCGATGCGGACGCTTCGGTCATCTTTGTGCCTGCGCCCTTCGCCGCAGATGCGGTGCTGGAGGCGGTGGATGCCGGCGTACGCCTGATTGTGTGCATCACAGAAGGCATCCCGGTACAGGATATGGTAAAGACGGTGGCAGTGGCGCGCCAGACGGGCATTCGGCTAATCGGTCCCAACTGCCCCGGCATGATCACCGCTGGACAGTGCAAAATCGGCATCCTGCCGGGCAACATCTTCACGACGGGACCCATCGGGCTGGTGTCGCGAAGCGGCACGCTGACCTACGAGATTGTTGACCTGTTAACAAAAGCGGGGCTGGGACAGTCTACCTGTATAGGAATAGGCGGCGACCCGGTGCTTGGAAGCACGTTTGTCGACCTGCTCCCGCTGTTTGAGGAGGACGAAGAGACGCAGGCGGTAGTGCTGGTGGGCGAAATCGGCGGCTCGGACGAGGAGATTGCTGCGGAGTATATCCGCACGATGCGCAAGCCGGTGATCGGCTTCATTTCGGGACGCACCGCACCGCCCGGCAAGCGCATGGGACACGCGGGAGCGATTATCTCAGGGCGCACCGGCACCCCGCAGGCGAAAGTGGACGCTCTGCGTTCCGCGGGGGTGCCTGTGGCAGACGCGCTGCATGAGATACCAGACCTGGTGAAACAGGCACTGGCGAACCGAACCTGACAGGAGGTGTTCCTATGAAACGCGCGATGTGGCTTGTCACCGCGATGGCATTGTTGTTAACTGCTGGAATGAGCGACGCGCAGGACCTGGGCAAGATTCTGCGTGGCGGCGTGAAGCTGGTGGGGATCGGCTATCTCGTGAAGCAGAACGCGAGGGCGCTGGATAAGTTCATCAACGACATCACCATCCGCCAGAAAGTGCCCATCAATCAGGCGACGAAGGTGGTGCCCATCCTCAGTATCGGAGATAAAGGCTACGTAGGCGCTGCACAGGTGATGGGACCGAAGGACGCAGTCAACAAAGTGCAGGCGGTGTTCCAGATAGAGGAATCGCTCGACAGGTTCCGCATCAAGGTGCTGGTGCCCAGCGACAGCCTCACCGGTCTGCGTCGGGTGGAGAAGGTTGGCATTTCGGCGCTGATCGATGTGGCGCTGGAGGGCGGCTTCAAGGTGACGCATCCCAAAGGGCTGGGTGGCAAGGAGGTACTGGCAGCCACCGCAGTGGCTGTGGCAGTGAAGAACGCGGGCGACCAGCTGAACGACGTCATCAACAAGGTAAGCCTGCGCAAGGATGCCGAGGCGTTTACGAGGGTCATCCCGATGGCGACACTGGGTGAGAACGCCTACATCGGTGGTGCGCAGGTATCGGGCACGTCGGCGGACGTGAACAAGGTCGCTGGCGTGTGGCAGTACGAAGACCTGTTCTCCAACGGGATGTTCCGCGTGAAAATCCTCATCCCCACCGATGACCTCAACCCCCTGAACCTGCGCCGCGTGGACGGCGTGGGGTTGACAGCGGTCATTGACATGCGCATCATGAGCTAGCGACGGTCGGGGCGCGGCTCTTAGCGAACCGCGCCCCCTGCACACTACACCAAGTGCACTCCCCTCTAGATACTCGAGCCGACTGAGCGATTGCCGTCTCTACGGCTTCGGCGCGGGCTTTTGCATCTGCTCAAACTCCAGCGGGTGCTCCTCCTGCAGGTGACGCAGGGAGATACGCCCGTCCAGCCATACCCGGCTCATCGGGAACATGCCCGGCTTGAAGTGCACGTGATACATGTGCCAGATGATAATGGTCAGGAACGCCAGCAGTGCCTCGTAACCGTGTATCAGACGCGCGATATGCCATATCCAGAGCGGCAGATAACGGAAAGCCAGCTCCTCACCCCACATCACCAGCCCGGTCGCAATCATCACCACCGTGCCCCACACCACTGCCAGATACTCGAACTTCTCGATCCAGTTGAACCGCCCGAAGCGGGGTTTATCCTGCGACAACCCGAGGTAGCACCGCATCATCTGCCAGATGTCGGCAAAGTCCTTGCGCGTCCAGCGCAGGTGCTTCAGCTGTTCGCGCCCGCGAGAACCCAACAACCATATCGGATGCCAGACCGCCAGCACCATCAGCAGAACCGCTCCAATGCGGTGTACAATCCCGCGCACGTGCGGACCGCCCGGGAACTCGAGGATCACCCGCGCCCAGCCCGCTTCGGGATAGCTCAGCGGCATCCCTGAGACCACCAGCAGAGTGAAAGCCACCACCAGCACGATATGCTGGAGGCGCTCATTCAGGCTGAGGCGCTCTACGTACTCGTGCGACAGAGGGTCGTCGGGGCGATGTGGAGAAACGGCGTGGCTGGGTCGTCCGCGCCTGTAGTTCCACAGGTCCAGCAACATGTAGGTCAGAAAGAAACCGATGGTGGCGAAGATGGCGACCTGATACGCCACTTTGATAAACCAGTATAGCGGGCTGGCAGTGCGGGTGCCCACAAAGTGCACGGTGCCCACCGCTACCCCCTTGCCGATGCCCGGATGGCAGGAGCCACAGGTCTTCTGCACGTTCGCCGGGTTCACGCTGGAGCGCGGGTCCGACGACGGCAGAATGCCGTGTGCGCCGTGGCAGCTGCCGCAGTGAGCCACCAGCGACTGCCCGTACTGGTTCATAATACCGTGATAACTCTGCCGATAGGTAGACAGCCTCAGGGTAGGCAAGCCAATGGCGCGCTGAAGTTGCTGGTTCTCGTGGCACTTACTGCAGGTGGCGACGATGTGCTGTGGATACACCGAAGAGTCCGGGTCCCGCGGGCTGCGGATGGTATGCTCGCCGTGGCAATCGGTGCACACAGGAGCCTCTTTCACGCCTTTCGCCACTGCCTGCCCGTGAATGCTCTCCTGCCACTCTTTGTAGATGGTCTCGTGGCACTTCCCGCAGGTTTCCGGCAGATGGGCGCGGGCAACGGTGGAGTTCGGGTCGGTAGCGCGGCGGATGCCGTGCACACCGTGACAGTCGGTGCAGACCGCGGGCGGCTTGCCCGCCGCCGAGGAGGTACCGTTCCTGCCCTGCTTCAGCAACTGACCGTGAACACTGCGCTCGTAGTAGAGCAATACCTCGCCCTTGGGAATGCGGTTCCATTCGACGAGCTGGGCATCGCTATGACACTTTGCGCAGGTCTGCGGAATGTTGGCGTGGAAAACGTGGGATTTCGGGTCGCTGGCAGGCAGAACATCGTGGTGACCATGGCAGTCACCGCACCGAGGAGCATCGGGGTTGCCGCGTGCTACCGCTTCACCGTGCACACTGTCGGCATAGGTCTTGAATATCACCTGCGAGAAGGCGGGCGCGTCAGCCACACGCTTTTCCAGATGGCAGCTCCCGCACTCCACCTTCTGGGTGTGGCGGGGGTGGGGCAGTCGGGTGGGGTCGATATCGCTGTGGCACTGCGTGCATCGCAGGTTCCTGTGCACGGAGCGGTTGTATGCCGCGAGGTCCACAAACACGCTCTTACGCCGACCATGTATGTCGAAACCATACGCATCGGGCTTTCCGTGGCACGACTGGCACGCCTCAGTCTCCTGCTGGGCAGTCATTGGTGCACGCGCCGGCTGCTGTGCCCACACCACAGCGACCAGCCACAGCAAAGTGATGCTGCTCAAAAGCATGATTCGACGACGAGTATCCATAGCATCCCCTACCCTATCTTGCCAGCGCTCACGGCTGATGGCACTGATTACAGTAGTTCATGTCGTGACAGTTTGCACAGGTTGCTGCCTGCAAGCGCTTCACCCCGCTGTAGCCCTTCCATCCGCGCTGCGCGCCCAGTTTGGCGTGCGACTCGCCGAAGTCCTTCGGATGAGGCATGGGCACCTTGTGGCAGTCCATACAGGCGTTTCGCCCATGGCACACCTGGCAGCTGGCTCCGCTGTCGGTGATTCGACGCGGGTGCTCTTTGCGGAAGTCCTCGGTGTGCGATGAAGGTGCCGCCTGATGGCAGGTTTGACAGGTCTCGTCCTTGAAGTTATGGCACTTCTGACACAGCGCCGGGTTCTTGTGCCCCACCTTCGGATGATCCGAGTCCCAGCCCTCGGGGTGCGGCATGGGCAACCCGTGGCAGGATTGACAGAACTTCGGCTGGTGGCATGAGTTGCAGGACGCCGTGCCCTGCTTCAGCGCCACTTTGCCATGTCCCACCTGTGGGTCGGTGAGGAAGTTCGCCACCTTGTGACTGGCGGGCAGTGCTCCAGTATGGCAACCCTGGCACGATTGTGGCGTGTGGCAATGGTAGCAGAGCTGGCTCATGGTCTGACCTGCCCACTTCATCTTCTCGCCGAACTGCGCCAGCTTCTGGCTGTGCTGTTGCGTCCACTTCGTATCGTGGCGCATCACCCGATGACAGCTGTCGCAGTAGCTGGGCGCGTGGCAGGAGGCGCACATCTCCGGTCGTTCCGCCGCATTGCCGAAGTGGAACTTCAGCCATTGGGCATCGTGCGAGCTCGGGCGCCGATTCTGGTGGCACGCCTGGCAGAAGAACGGCTTGTGGCAGTCATTGCAGCTAGCAGGGTCCTTGCGCACCTCAAACTTGTGGTTGACGAACCAGTTCTCCTCGAAGTGCGACGCGGGTTTCTCCGGCTCAGTAGGAGGTGTCGGCGGCATCTTCGAGTTAGGTCCGATACTCACGATATAAGCGACCAGCGCATCCTCCGTCTCCTGGGGCAGCTGGTATGCCGGCATGATGGTGTGGGCGTTGTGTGAGGTGGGATCACGCAGGAGCGCACGTACTGCCTTAGGGTCTCGCTCTGTAGCGTGCCCAAGGTCTGGACCGACTGGACCGCCACCGCCGTTGATACCGTGACACGAATAGCACTTCAGCTCGACGAAAATCTGCTGACCCTGCCTTTCCAGCGGAGACAATCTCTCGGGCTGGGGCAGCGCGCGAATGCCCTTTACGTTCAGCCCCACCACCAGTATCAGGAGCACCGTTCCCACCGCCAGCGCCTTCACCCGCTTGCGAGGCTGGCGCTCGGGGTTGCGCTCAATGAACGGTACGATCAGCAAAATGCCGACCAGAATCGCAGGCAACACAAACGAACCGATGAACTCGACCTGCGAGGGGAACAGCTCCACCAGCTCATGAAGCCACAACACGTAGAAGTCCGGATGCGGCTTATACGCCGTGTCCATGGGGTTGGCGCGCGGCTCCAGCGGGGCAGGAAACGCCAGCGACAGAGCCACCAGCAGCACCGAGAACAGCGTTGCCCCCACCGCGATGCGCAGTGTATGGTCGGGGTGCAGACGCTGAGTCATTGACACGCCCCCCTCGTGGCTCACTGGCACTCCCGGCGGAGTGACTCCCAGTCGGCGCACCTGCAGCACGTGCCACGCCACCAGTATCACCACAATGACCGTCAACACAAACACGTGCAGGACGAAAAAGCGCATCAGGGTCACCGCACCGACCGCCTCACCTCCGCGCAGGAAGGTAGCCAGCGCGGCGCCGATGAGCGGAATACCCTCTGCAATCTTCAGGCGCACCACGGTACCCCAGTACGCCTTCTGATCCCAGGGGAGCGCATAGCCCGTCAGTCCATAACCGATGACCGTGAGCAGGAGCAGCACTCCCGTCACCCAGATCATCTGGCGCGGGCGCTTGTACGCCCCCCAGAAGAACACCCGCAGGATGTGGATGATGAGCAACGGCACGATGAGCCGTGCCGCCCAGTAGTGGAGTGCGCGAATGAACTGCCCTGCGGGGAGGTAGTGCTCGATGTACTGTACCGAAGCGTATGCCTGATCCGGCGTGGGGCTATAGTAGAACATCAACACGCCGCCGGTGAGGATCAACACCACCAGCGTCAGCAGGGTCAGCGCGCCGAAGATGTGCCCCCACCCTACACCGGCAGGCAGAGGCTGAGCCCAGAATCGCGCCCACGCACTGACGAGACCAGTCTCGCGCTCCAGCCACTCCAGCAGTTTTCGCAATGCTGTTACCTCCCTTCGCAGGTACTACACGTTTTCCAGCTGCACGTAGAGCAGTCCACCCTCCACCTTATGCGGGTACTCAGGCAGCGGGCGGGGGGGCGGTCCCTGCATCACCTTGCCGTCTGCATCGAAGTAAGCTGCATGGCACGGACAGAAAAAGGCTTTCCGTTCCCGCTCCCAGCGCACAGCACAGCTGGCGTGGGTGCAGATGTTGGAGAGTACTTTCAGAGAACCATCGGGCTTGGCGGCGACGTACACAGTGGTGCGCACCGTGCGGATGACCCACCCATCTCGCCGCTGGTAACTCAGAGTCACCGCTTTGGGTTCGCCCGCAGGGAAGTCGTTCACGTTACCTACCTTCACCCATGGCGGTTTCTGGCGGCGGAATGCCGGAACGACCAGCATCACCAGTGCAGGTATACCGTAGATCAGCGCCAACAGAGCCGTCAGGCTTTTCACCATCCACTCGCGCCGCGTCATGCTCCCTTCCATGCTCTTCAGTCTCCATCCGCTAGGGTACGTGTGCACGCCACAGCTATTCGCGCTGCCCCCGTGAAAAACCTGCAACGGCTGTTCAATTGATTAGGCTGGTAAACTACGCCTGTTTGGTTCATTGGATAAAGTTTTGTATCTCTACACTTCGAATTGTATCCGAACACTCCTGCGGTGTCAAGAATTGCAGCGCCTCGTTTGCACCGAAGCGCTGATTGATGTATACTATGGGTGTGCCGAACCCAGAGCTGAGTACTTACCCAATGACCAGCGTTTCCATTCGGGACGGTTTCATCCGACAGCGCGTTGAGCAGTGGGAGTTGCAGAACCTCTCGCCCTACGCCGCCAAAAGCGCCCTATCGATCGGCAGACTGCGCCCGGAGCCACCCTGCCCTGTGCGAACCTGTTTCCAGCGTGACCGCGACCGGGTGCTGCACTCCAAAGCCTTCCGTCGGCTGAAACACAAGACACAGGTCTTCCTCGATCCCGAGCAGGACCACTATCGCACCCGACTGACGCACACGCTGGAGGTGTCGCAAATCGCCCGAACGATCAGCCGCGCGCTGCAGCTGAACGAGGACCTGACCGAAGCCATCGCGCTGGCACACGACCTAGGTCATCCCCCCTTCGGGCACGCCGGTGAGCAGGCACTGGATGAAGTTCTGCAGGAGTATCTGCCCGGTAAGCATTTCCGTCACTGGGAACAGAGCCTGCGGGTGGTGGACCTGCTGGAACGCGACGGCAGAGGATTGAACCTCACCTACGAAACCCGTGAGGGTATCCTCTATCACAGCAAGGGACGGGCAGACCTCGATTCCGACCTGCTCGACCACAGCTGCACCCTCGAGGCGCAGGTGGTACGCATCGCCGACCGAATCGCCTACGTCAACCACGACATCGATGACGCGATACGGGCACAGGTCATCACACCGAACGACTTGCCGTCGGAATGCATTCAACTGCTCGGTGAAACATCATCAGAACGAATCGCGTCTATGGTACTGGACGTGATCGCTCACAGCCTGGACAGCGCTCAGGTGTGCATGAGCGAGCCGACCCAGCAGGCAACCGACATGCTCAAGGACTTTCTCTTCGAGCGGGTGTACCAGGAGGAGGCGATCGGATTAAAGGAACTAAACAAAGCAAAGGGTATACTTAAGGCGCTGTTTCGATTGTACATGGAACAGCCCGAGCTGCTACCGCAGAGCGGGCACAGACCAACCGATAATATGAGTGTGGAGTCGCTGGCGCAGGCGGTGTGCGATTACCTTGCGGGGATGACAGACCGCTTCGCCATGGACACGTATAGCCGATACTTTGTGCCGCGCATGTGGCATATCACCTCCTGACGAGGAGATAACGACGATGGAAGACTCTCAGAACATGCGAACCGGTATCTTCTGCTCCTGCGGGCAGCGCATTTACGAGAAGGATGTGGTGCAGAGAGGGTACTACCTGCGCCGAATCGGCTCCAATTTCGTGTACATCCGGTACCGTTGCTCGCGCTGCAAGCGACTCGGTGAGCAGTTCATCCGACAGGAGGCATGGGACGAACGCCTTCTGCGCGGCGAGGCAAACGAGCTAACGCCCGCCGAAAAGGAGCGCGTGCAAAAACTCGGTCCCATCACCATCGACGAGATGATTGACTTCCATGACTATCTCGAGCAGGACCCCTCACTGAGGTATATGCCCAACAAGTAGGCGAAACTCGGCACGCACATTCCCATCAACCAGCACATCCCGGCAGGAGATTGCCCTGCTGAGGCGAAATCCAACTCTGTACACACATCCGCAGGAGGACCAGGATGGCGTTCAAACAGTCGTTTTCGTGGTGGTGCTTTGCGGGGCGCCCCGACATTGGCGGTGATGCGGCGAAGCTGCTGAAGGGCGCAAAGGCAGTTGGCTACGATGGTGTGGACCTGGTGCCCACCGAACTGCTGGATGCCGTGAAGGAGCATGGGCTGGAGATTGCCAGCTATGTGGGACATGCCTCGTTAACGGATGGACTGAACCGGCGCGAGAACCACCAGCGCATCGCCGACGAACTGCACCGCAGTATCGAAATCGCCAAGCGATACAACATCCCCAACCTCGTCTGCTTTTCCGGCAACCGCAGTGGGCTGGACGACGAGCGTGGAGCGGAAATCACCGCCGAGGGACTGAAGCCCGTTACCAAAGCGGCAGAGGAGGCAGGTATACTGCTCGTCATAGAACTGCTCAACTCGAAGGTCGACCACAAAGATTATCAGTGTGACCGCACCGCCTGGGGCGTGAAGGTGTGTCAGATTGTTGGGTCTCCCGCCGTGAAGCTGCTCTACGATATCTACCACATGCAGATTATGGAGGGAGACATCATCCGCACCATCCGCGACAATTTCCGCTGGATCGGGCACTTCCACACTGCGGGCAACCCCGGGCGCAACGACATGGACGAAACGCAGGAGCTGTATTACCCTGCCATCGCCCGCGCCATCAAGGAACTCGGTTACACTCGCTGGGTCGGGCACGAGTTTATCCCGAAGGGAGGCGACACCTTCGCTGCCCTGCGTCGGGCTTACGAGCAGTTCAAGGTGTAAAGGATGCAGGGGCGCCAGGCGCCCCTGCGTAGTGTGTCGTCCGATGTGGTACAATCAAACGGTGTATTACCAAAGAGAACATTACCTTCTCATAGCCGATGGGTCTGTTTGCCCGATGAAATCGCAACTCGTCTGGGAGTCAGCCCTATCGTGCTGGTGGAGCAAACCGAGGAGGGAGTGCTCGTTCGTTCCACTCGTCGCCTCAGCTGGGATGAGGTATTCGCCCACAGGCTCCAGATAAGTACAACATCGGAACCAGCGGAAATAGTAGACCTCAGGAACGATGACCTTCCCTTCTGATGACTCTGCCCGACGCGGTCTGGACACCATGATACTGGTGTACAGTCTGCTCGACGCTCATCCCGCTGCCAGCGACTGTGCGCATTTTCTGCGTTCTCACTCTGGTTGGTTTCTTTCAGCGCTGTCCTTAGTTGAAAGCAACAGAATGGGAAGACCCTCATCTACCAGCTAAAGGTCTTCCCAGAATTCTCCAGCAAGTGGAACGCTGGCTCTCGCAGCAGTCCCCAGACTCAGCCGTCATGTTCCGCTCTGCTACCGATAACTGCAGCCACCTGCCATGAACCACTAGCCTTTCACCGCGCCAGCTGTCAGCCCTGCGATGAACTCCTTCTGCAATAGCATGAACAGCACAATCACCGGCAACACACTCAGGAAGGTTCCTGCCATCAGCGTGCCATATTGCTGCTGATACAGCCCCACCAGCTGGTTCAGCGCGATGGGCAGGGTGAAGCGGTCGGTGTTGTGCAGGATAATCTGCGGCCACAGGAAGCTGTTCCACGAGCCCATGAAGCTGATGAGGCAGAACGCGCCGATCATCGGGCGGGAGATGGGCATCACGATGTCCCAGTAGATACGGAACTCGGAACAGCCATCGATGCGCGCCGCGTGCAACAGCTCGTCCGGCACCTGCAGGATGCTCTGGCGGAACAGGAATATCCCAAACACGCTCACCGCGCCGGGGATAATCAGTCCCGCATAGCTGTCTACCAGCCCCATGCGGTAGATAAGCTCGTACAGCGGCGCCATCAGCACCTGTCCGGGAAGCATCATCGTGGAGAGCATCAGGATCATGATGGGTTTCTTGCCCTTAAACTCATACTTCGCCAGGGCGAAGCCCGCCAGCGACGAGAAGAACAGCTGCACCATCACCATTGTGGTGGCAACGAAGACGCTGTTGATCACGTAGCGATGGAAGGGCACGGTGGTGAACAGGTCGCGGAAGTGAAACGTGCTCAGCCGCGGTGCAAAGAAGGTGTAGCTGAACAGGTCATCCGGCGACTTGAGAGTCGCCGCAATCAGCCACACCATCGGCGTCAGCGTCAGCACCGCGAACGCCAGCATGGAAAGGTTAGTGAAACTGCGCACGAAACGGATGAACGTCCGCATCAGTCGGCACCTCCCTTCCATGCACCCGTCACACGCATCTGGAACAGGCTAATCATCAGCACGCCCAGCGCCAGCGACCAGCCGACGGTGGCGGCGTAACCCAGATCGCCTGCCACAAAGCCAGTTTGATACAGATACATCACGACGGTGAGGCCCGCCTGATCGGGACCGGCGGAGTTGTTCAACATAATCCAGGGCAGTTCGAACAGCTGGAACGAGCCGATAGTGCTCATCACCAGCACGAATACCGCCACCGGTTTGATGCCGGGCAGGGTCACCGCCCAGAACTGGTACCAGGCGTTGGCGCCGTCTACCGTAGCGGCTTCATACAGGTCTCTGTCCACTGCCTGGAGGGCAGCGAGGAAATAAATCATGTTGAAACCGACATACATCCACAGCGAGGTGAGCACCAGCGCAGGCATGACCAGGTCTGGGTTTGCCAGCCACTTGGTGTCCAGTGGAATGCCCGCCAGGAAGTGCAGGAAACGGTTGACCAGCCCGTATTGCGGAATGAAGAGCACGCTGAACAGAACGCCCACGAACACCTGCCCCAGCAGGTTAGGCGAGAAGAAGGCGAGGCGTAGCAGTTCGCGCCCCTTCATCCAGATGCTGTTCAGCAGCAACGCCAGCCCCAGACTTAACGGCAACTGCAGAAACACCGACCAGAAGGCGAACACGGCGGTGTTCCATACGGCGGTATGGAAGTCGGGGTCGGAGAGCATGAAGCGGAAGTTCTCCAGCCCCACGAACACCGCGCTTTTGGGACCGTTCGTGACGTAAAACGAGAGCATCAGGCTCTTGCCGATGGGATAGACGCCGAAGGTAGCGAACAGAATGAGGAACGGCGAAACGAACAGGTAGGGTGCGGCGCGGTATTGCAGGACGAACCAGCGCGAAGTTCGCCGCACCCCCATCATGTCGACAGTCAGCTCGGGTTGTTTCGTTGCCATCTCAGTAAGGGTTCCTCCGCATCAATCGTCGTACTTCGTCCGCACTCTGTTTCAGCCGTTTGCGCACGAACTCCTCGAAACCGCGCTCCCCATAAGAGCGATAATATTGCACGCACGCCACCAGTGCCTCGCTCAGCTTTCCCTTCGCTGTCGTGACAAAGGGACTGGTGTACTGGAACGGCACGTGTGGAGCAAGTTCCGCATACATTTTGCCCAGAGGTTGGTTGCTCCAGTAGGGGCGTGGCTCGTTGTATGCCGGATGGTCCCACGCCTCTTTCAGCGGAGGCAGGATGTTGGTATCTCGGAACCGTTGAGCAAGGTCTTCCTTATTCAGATATAGATGCAGGGCGAGCTCCCAGGCGAGGTCGGGGTTTTTGCAGTGCCTGGTGATGCCGATCATGGTGCCGCCCCACGTACTGGTACGTCTGCCGCCTGGGGACACCGCAGGTAGCGGCATCAGCGCCATCTTGCCCTTCATCTTCGGCACGTCCACCTCGATGGTCTTGGAACGCCAGTCGGGTGCGATCATGCACAGGAAATAGCCGTCCTCCACCGCCTTCGTGAAGATCTGCCCTCCACCCAGGTCGCTGGCGATGCGGTTGGGTCCCGCCACCAGAGGCACATAGAAGAGCATGGTCTCAACCGCGATCTCGTTATCCATGGTGCAGTTGCCCTCCGGGTCAAACAGCCCACCGCCACGCTGGTACAGCAGCGGCTCGAAGCGGCTGGACTCGCTGTCGGGCAATTCCAGCATGTAGCGCTTGCCCGGAATGGTCACTTTTCGCCCAACCCGAATGAAATCGTCCCACGTCTTTATGGTGTTCGGGTCGATACCGAGCTGTTCGAACAGGTCACGGCGGTAGGCGATCATCACCGGATGCACATCGTGCGGCAAACCGAAGATGCGCCCCCTGCTGGTGTACGGGGCAAAGCGCGCCTGCACCATGCGGTCGTACAATCCAGACTCTTTAATGCGGTCGGTCAGGTCACGGAAGCCCACGTCCTTCAGCGGTCCGCGGAAGAAGCTGCCCGCGGCGCTGATCTCCACCTCCACCAGATCGGGCACATCGAGGTCGGACAGAAACGCCGCCTGCAAGCGTGAGGTCACCGCCTGCCACGATACCAGCTGCAGGTCTACCTTCACGCCCGGATGCTTTTTCTCGAAAGCGGGCAACGCCTGCTTGTAGGCATCATAGTGTGTTTTGGCAAACGTCCACATCACCAGCGTGGCTTCGGGCTTCTTCACCGGATTGAGCGCCAGCCACACCCCGGACAGCACCGACAACACCAGCATACTCAACGCTGCGGAACCGTACGGGAAGCGCATGGTACAACCTCCCTGCAAGAGCGCCTTAAGGGTTTACCGCCAGCAAGTTTCAGCTCGGCACGCCCAGATTCCTGCATTTAATCGTTTAAGAGGTGCATCCAGCACTTCCTCTCTGTGGTGGGAGAGCAATGTTTCACGCAGGCGGCAAGCCAGCCCCTGCGCAGGGCTGGCTACTGTGTTCATTCCCTACACGTGCTCCTTCAACCACCGGTAGCACTTCGCATAGCCCACGCCACCAGCGGCTTCCGGTCCCTCATATTCTGCGCAGTATACGCCAGTGTAGCCGACCTCGCGCAGGCACTTCAGCGCATGGTGCAGGTCGATCTCGCCGTCACCCAGCGCCGCACCACGATACTCCGCCAGACTGCCGAAGCCGTCCTTGAAGTGCGTGTGTTTCACGTAAGGAGCCATCAGCTCATAGATGCGATTGCACACCTGCAGGTCGTGCCCGTACCAGCGGTAGTTCATAGTGTCGAGGTTGGTGCCTATCAGCGGATGATTCAGCCTCTGCAGAAGCGGCAGGAGGATGGTGTAGTCGTTGGTCACATAGCCGTGATTGTCGATAGCCAGCGCCACGCCCGTCTCATCCACGAAGTCCACGCACCTGCGGAAGCATTCCGTCAGCGCGTCCAGCCACCTGGCACGCGGGATGCTCTCTTTGGGTGCTCCGCCTTCACTGCGCACCACCGCCTCTTCGTTCAGGATGCGCGTCAGCCCGCAGATGCGCTTCATGCGTTCTACCTCAAACCGGATGGCGTCCTCATCCACCTGAAGGAAGTCGTTGCCAGCTGCCAGCGCGGACACCTTCAGCCCGTAGGACGCCAACTTCCTGCGAACCTGCTCGGCGTTGCGCTCCGGGTTGTCGTCATTTTCCTGCCACACATCGGTAATTTTCAGCTCCACGTACTGGTAACCCGTATCGGCAGCGAACCGCAGCAACTCCTCAAACGAGAAGCCAGGCCAGTTATAGTGAATCACGCCGACCTTTGCCATCTGCGCTCTCCTCAAAGTGATGAAGTGGATTTTACTGCTTTGCCTCGGTGCCCTGTGCCTCCTGTTTACGCTGTTCGAACATCTTCTTGTAGTCTTCCAGCGAAATGTAGCGCGACGGGTCGGCGAATCTGCTCTTATCCAGCACCACAATATCCAGCCCCGAGTTCACAAAGCCCTTCTCATCCGCCTGCGGGATGCCTCTGCCCTGCGCTAGGTTGTAGAGCATCTCCACGCTTTTCGCTCCCCAGTCGAACACCTTTTGCCCGATGCACACCTGCACGTATCCCTTCTCGATCCACATCCAGGGATTGCCCTCCAGCGGATCCACCGAGACCACTTTCGTCACGCCTGGTTTGATGCCGTTCAGCCCGGTTTTGGTAAACAGTGCCCAGCCGCCTACCATCGCCCAGCCAGCCAGGTCGGGATGCTGTTGCATCACGCTGTTGATGAGCGACTCGGCTCGGGTAGCATCGTCGTTGCAGTACACGGTGGTGACGATGCGAACATCGGGATAGGCTTTCAGGGCGTCCTGTATCCCCTGAATGCGCGTGGTCAGGTTCTGTGCCCCCTGCACTCCCGACAGAATCGCCACCTTCCCTCTGCCGCCGATGAGCTTCGCCAGCTCCTCGCCGATGGTTTTGCCTGCTTCGTAGTCGTCCATTCCGAAGAACGCCTGCCGTTTGCTCTTCGGCGAGTCGCTGTCCCAGGTGACCACCGGGATACCCTCTTCCACCGCTTTGTCGATCACCCGGCGCATAATCTCGGCGTTCACGCACGACACGGCGATACCGTCCACTTTCTGGCGCACGTAGGTCTCGAATATCTGCGCCTGTTTTGCCTCGTCGTTGGTTTCGGGGGCGTTCCAGTAGATTTCGACGTTACCCAGCTTGGCGGCGGCGCCCAGCGCCCCCATCTTCGCGTAGTTGAACACCGGGTTATCGAGCTGCTTGGGGATGATGGCGAAGCGGTGTGTGCGCTGCGAGGTGTCCGTCGGCGAGGGTTGCTGGGACGTGGTGTCGCTTTTGCGCGCGCATCCTACCAGTGCTACAAGCACACCGCACAACAGTGCGTATAGAGGCAAACGCATCAGTGAAGCCTCCTTTCAGCAAGGGTTATCTGCTCTTTTACATTTTGCCCACCGTGCACCGGCTTCCTGCGAAAGGCGCCTTTCACCGCCCATAAAGAAAATTTCATACAGAGCACGAAAAAGACGCAGGAAACCGCGGATGCAATCTTGTAAAAACCTATAGTGTTCTGTTACAATAAAGCGACAAGCCCAGTAATATTGCTGTGTTGATGCGTGAAGGGGCATCGAGACCGTGTGGTGACACCTGCTTAAAAGGGGGGGTTCGGTTGTCCCACCAGCCAACAGGAGAGGTGGCAACGAGCAAAGGCACAGCTGGACAGGTGCCTGCCGAGCAGGTCGAGCGAGTGATCCGTCAATTGCGCGAAGTTCTTTCTTCTCGAGTAGTGGTAGACAAGAACGGAGCAATACAAGAGATTCACGTACT
>OGCI01000951.1_pt1 | contig 27940 bp, 28 predicted proteins | sample 1570021 | NCBI WGS metagenome assembly OGCI01 (sample SAMN06264664, study PRJEB24512) | hot springs metagenome | isolation source: Hot spring water | place: South Africa: Tshipise | collected 2015-06-21 | reverse complement strand
GGCGCTCTACGAGGGGGCGGCGGCGTTCGTCTTGCCATCGCTCTACGAGGGTTTCGGCCTTCCGCCGCTCGAGGCCATGGCGGTGGGCACGCCGGCGATCGTCTCGGACGGCGGTTCGCTGCCGGAGATCTGCGGCGATGCCGCTCAGATCGTGCGGGGCTTCGATCCGGAGGAATGGCGGACGGCCATCGCGCGCGTGTTGGGCGACGAAACGCTGCGTCGCGACATGGCGGCTCGTGGACGGACGAACGCAGCCCGGTTTTCGTGGGACGACACCGCGCGGCGGACATGGGCGGTTTACCGGGCCGTCGCCCGTCGTCCGCCCCGCGCGAGGTCGGGAGGCCGGCGGTGAGCCCCCTCCACGCGGTGCTGGACGCACGATGGATTTTTCCCGAGATCTCCGGGATCGGAAACTACACTCGCCAGTTGATGCGGCGTCTGCCGTTGTTGGCGCCGGAGATGACGTTCACGGCGATCTTCGATTCTCCGCAATTGCTGGCGCGTGAGACAGGTGCCGGGGCTGGCTGGACCCCTCCGCCTAACTTCGCGGTCGAGTTGGTCCCGTGGCGGCCATTTTCGCCGAGCGGGCAGCTTGGCATGGCAGCGCGGTTGCGCGACTTGCGGGCCGACGTGTTCCACAGCCCCAATTTCATGCTCCCCTTCCCGGCCGTCGCCCCCAGCGGCCGCCGGCCACGAGCCGTGGTGACGATCCACGACCTGATCCCGCTTCTCTTCCCCCGCTACACGCCACGGGCGCGAAAGACGCGGTGGCTGCCGGTGTTGCGGTTGATGATGGCCGCCTCTGTCCGTCGCGCCTCGGCGATCGTCGTGCCCAGTGGCAGCACGGCCGACGACGTGCGGCGGACATTCCCCCGCGTGGATCCATCGCGGATCGTCGTCACGCCTGAGGCGGCTGATCCGATGTTCCGGCCCACCCCCCAGCCGCCGTCCGGCCCGCCGGTCGTGCTCTACATCGGACGCCGGGACCCATACAAGAACCTGCCGCTGCTCGTCCGCGCCTTCGCACGCGTTCATCGCCGGATCCCGGCAGCCCGTCTGATCGTGGTCGGCCCTCCCGATCCCCGATACCCCGAGGCCGAGGCGACCGCACGCGAGACGGGCGTCGAAGGCGCGATCGAGTGGAAAGGCTACGTCGCCGGCGATGCGTTGCTGGCGCTCTACCACGGCGCGCATGTCGCCGCGTTTCCGTCCCTCTACGAGGGCTTCGGCCTCCCCGTCCTGGAGGCGATGGCCTGCGGCGTGCCAGTGGTCTGCGGCAACCGAAGCTCCCTGCCCGAGGTGGCCGGCGACGCCGCGCTCCTCGTTCCCCCGGAAGACGAGGCCGCCGTGGCCGACGCGATCCTCCGCGTCCTCGCCGACCCCCGACTTGCCGCGGACTTGCGCGCCCGCGGCCTCCGCCGGGCGGCGTTGTTCTCGTGGGAGGAGACCGCCCGCCGCACCCTGGCGGCCTACCGCCGCGCAGTTGACCTGCCTGCCGACGAACCCCAAACTGCGCCGGCTTGCGACGGCACATGAGGCTGGAGAACTCCACCGTCATCGAACAGTTCGCCGATCAGGGCGACTATCGGCGGCTGGTGCTTCACGCGCCGGCAATCGCTCCCGAGGTGCGGCCCGGCCAGTTCGTCCATATGCGCCTGCCGGCGCCCGCCGACGCCATCCTGCGGCGACCATTCAGCGTGTTTCGCACCCACGCGGACATGCTGGAGATTCTCTACAAGCCCCTCGGACGGGGCACGCGGGCCATGCAGAGGCTTAGCCGTGGCGACGCCGTCGGTCTGTTGGGACCGCTCGGCAACGGCTTTCCGATGCCTTCTCCGGTGACTGTGCCGGCGCTCGTCGCCGGCGGCTACGGAATGGCGGCGCTCTACCTCCTGGCCCGGGCCGTCCGCCGCGCAGGGATCGTTTTCGTCGGCGGCGCCACGGCCTCGGACATCCTCTGCGTGCCCGAATTCAAAGCCCTCGGCTGGGAGGTACGGATCGCGACGGAGGACGGGTCGCTGGGTGTCCGCGGCCTGGTGACCGCTCCCCTCGATGCCTGGCTGGCGGCGGACCTCGGAGACCGGCGCCCCGAGCTGTTCGCCTGTGGGCCCAACCCGATGCTCCGGGCCGTGGGCGACCGCGCCATCGCCGGCGGATGGCGTGCGTGGCTCTCCGTGGACCGCTCCATGGGCTGCGGCGTCGGCGCCTGTCTGACCTGTGTCCAGAAGGTGCGCGACCCGGCCGCTCCGGACGGGTGGACGTGGGCACGCGTCTGCCGCGAGGGCCCCGTGTTCGAATGCCGTGACATCGTCTGGGAGGACGGCGAATGACGCCCGGCCTGCACGATGCACTGCGCCGGTGGGCACTGCGACGGTGCGGCCTGACGGTCGAGGTCGCTGCGCCGCTCGAGCGGGCGGGCGACGACCCCGGCTGCTGGACGCTCTGTCCCTTCGGCCTCGGTGCCCACAGCGTCGTTTACTCCGTCGGCGTCGGCCGGCACATCGGCTTCGATCTGTGGGTCATTCGGCGCTTCGGTGCGACCCTCCACGCATTCGATCCCACGCCGGTTTCGATCGAGTGGATCGGCAGGCAGAGCCTGCCGCCGCAGTTCAGGTTTCACCCTCTCGGCCTGGCCGCGATCGACGGCGACCAGGTGTTCTATGCGCCCCGCTCGCCCTCGTCCGCCCACTTCACGTCGATTCCCCGCTGCGCCACCGCCCCCCCCCCTGCGTTGACGGCCCCCGTCCGCCGCCTGTCCACCCTGGCGCGCGAACTCGGCCACGATCACGTGGACCTCCTGAAAATGGACATCGAGGGCGGCGAGTACGAGGTCATCGCCGACATGGCGCGCAACGGTCCGCACCCAGGCCAGCTTTTGGTCGAGTTCCATCACAACTACCCTTCCGTTCCCCTGTCGCGGACGGAGTTGGCCGTGCAACAGCTCCGCGCGTGCAGTTATCGCATTGCGCACATCAGCCCCCGCGGCCTCGAATTCTACTTCGTGCAGTCGGAGGCCCTTCCGTCATGACCCCGACGCCCGACCTGTCCGCCCGGATCGGTTCGTTGTCCCTGCGCAACCCGGTGATGGTCGCCTCGGGGACGTTTGGCTACGGGCCGGAATACGCCGAACTGGTGGACCTGGAACGGCTTGGCGCGATCGTGGTCAAGGGCATCTGCCTCGAGCCCACCCGGGGCAATCCCCCGCCTCGCACGGTCGAGACGCCCTCGGGCCTCATCAATGCCATCGGCCTGCCCGGCCCCGGCCTCGAAGGCTTTGTGCGCGAGTACCTCCCCTTTCTGCGCTCCGTGCCCACACCGGTCATCGTGAACATCTGGGGCCGAACCGTGGAGGAATACGGGGAGGTGGCCGCGCGCCTGGACGCCACCGACGGCGTGCACGCGCTGGAGATCAACGTCTCCTGCCCCAACATCCGGGAGGGCAGCCATGCCTTCGGCGTCCGGCTCGACTCCTTCCGCCGCGTGGTCGAAACCGTTCGGGCTCGGGCCTCGAAGCCGATTATTCCGAAGCTGGCGCCGAACGTCAGCGACATCGCCGCGTTCGCCCGCGCGGCGGAGGAGTGCGGCGCCGACGCGATCTCGCTGATCAACTCCGTGCCCGCTATGGCGGTGGACATCGAGACCCGCCGACCGAAGCTCGCCAACGTCATCGGCGGCCTGACGGGCCCCGCCATCCACCCGATCGCAGTGAAGCTGGTCTGGGAGGCCGCCGGGGCGGTCCGCATCCCGACGATCGCCATGGGCGGGATCGTGTCGCCGGCCGACGCGATCGAGTTCCTCATCGTCGGCGCCGCCGCCGTCGCCGTGGGCACCGCTACGTTCGTCGAGCCCCGGACCGCCCACGCCGTCGTCGACGGCATCCGGGAGTATCTGGTCCGCCACGGTCTGCGGTCCGTCGCCGAATTGACCGGTTCGCTGCGGACGGGAAGGGATCCGTGCGGCGGCTGACCCCCGCGCTGGCTCTCGTCTCGGCGGTGGCCGCGGCGGCATGGACCTTCCACACGCCGTTTCGGCCCGGGGCCTTCCCGCGCGCCGTGCCCTTGGGATCGCGATGGGTCAGCCGGCACGTCTCGCCGGCCGCCCGATGGGATGCCCTTGCGCGAAGCTGGCCGGCCGGCGCCGTCGGACGCTGGATGGGGACGGACGAGCAGGAATGGCGTACCTTGTTGACGTCGCCGGACACCGCCCTCTGGGTCCGCCAGGTCGGCGCCCGGGAGATCTGGATGTTCGACCTCGCCTCGGGGCGACGGGGCACCGCCATCGGCGCCGCGGCCTGGCTCGGGCCGCGCGCCTGGCGATGGCGCTTCGGCCTGCACGCCGGCCGGATGCGCGGTTTCCGGAAATATGCGGTCCACCGCGGCCGTCCCCTCTGGCTCTGGAGCCGCCCGCTGACTCCGGATCGGCACTACCTGGCCTTTGCGATCGAGGACGGCCTGCTGCTGGCGTGCCTCTCGCCTCAGCCCGCGGACCTGCTACGGCTGCTGGACGCCTACGACGGCCTGTTGCCGCGTGCGCCTCGAGCCGTCGAAATGATTCGCGAGCGGACGCCGGACACGCTCCTGATCGATCTGGGCGTCGGGCCGGGCCCCGATTCGGTCCGAATCGCGCTGGACCGTCTGGACGGAGAAGCCATGGTCGGAATCCTCGACCTGGACGGTTTCGAGGGCGGGCGGTCGGACTCCGCCGCAGCGGCGGACGGCCGCCCCGCGCCTCCGCTGGCCCGTGCAGCGGTTGCGCGCGCCGCCATTTCGTGCGCCCTGTCGCACTCCCAACTGAACGCCTGGGGGCTGGTTCCCGCCGCCGGCTGGGCGGAGGAGCTGTTCGGCTTCTTATCGTCCGAGAGCGCCGGATGCTGGTATGTGGGCATCCACGACCCGCCTTTGACGGGGCGTTTCCGCGGACTCCGCGTTCCCGGCGTCACGCTGGCGTTTCCGCTGCGCAACCCGTCCGAATTCTCTTCGAGGCTTTCGTCCCTGCTGGACCGCTGGAACGCGCGCACGCGTTGGGGCCTGATCACCGGGCCGATGCCAGGCGACCCCCTTCTGACCGTGGTCGAGGCCACGGGAGAGAACCCCTACCGGGGGCTGCCCGTCGGCGAATGTATCGCCTACGGGATCATCGATGGATGGATGGTGGCGGCGCTTTCGGCGGATACGCTGCGGTTGCTCCGCGCGGTCGAAGCCGCCGCGTCCACGAGCTCCGAAGGGCTGCCAGCGGAATCCGCCGCCGTCCGTTTCAAAGCCCACGTAGGCCGGGCCGCCGAGACCGCCCGGCTGACGCTGTCGGTCTACTCCCTTCTCCGTCTGGTGGCTGACGCGGACAGCTCCGCGCCCCTGCGGGCCCGGCTCGACGCCTGGGCCGACCGTCTGGACTGGCTCCGGCCGTTAGGCCCCGCCGAGGCGGTCGCCATCTCCACCCCCGGAGGTCTGCGTGCCCGTTTTCGAATCGAAGCCGATTCCGAGGCGCCATGAGCCACGAACAACGCCCACTGATCGCCCTCGATTCCGACGGTTCGGTGTTCCCGAACATGCCGCTCAAGTTCGCCGCCATGCGCGACGCCCTCATCGAAGTCTTCGAGCTCGCGGCCGTCGCCGCGGCGGCGGAGGATGTCGTGCGGTTCGTCAACCTGAACAGTCGTTGGCGGGGCCGCCACCGTTTTTTGCTTCTCGTCAAGGTCTTCGAGCTGCTGCCCTCCCATCCGGCGGTGCGCGGCGTCACGATCCGGTTGCCGGATCCATCGCCGCTTCGGGCCTATCTTCAGGAGGGGGGCGGGTTGTCGGACGACGCGCTGGCGGCGGCGGCCGGCGGCAAGCCGTTTCTCTCCCGAACGCTCGCCTGGTCGCAAAGCCTCAGCGCGCGGCTCGCCGCCATTCCCCCCGTGACCCCGGTGGCCGAAGCGGAGGCCGCACTGCGTGAGCTGTCGGCGCAGGCCACGTGGGTGGTGATCTCCCAAGCGCCCTCCGCGCAACTGGTCCGCGAATGGACGGCGGCGGGCCTCGACCGATTCGTCGCGGCCATCTGGGGAAGCGAGGCCGGCAGCAAGGAGCGCCAGATCGCCGCGGCCGCAGGACAATGGTCCCCGCCGGCGGGCGCGCTGTTCGTCGTTGGCGACGCCTACGGTGACCTCGAGGCAGCGCGGAAGACCGGGGCGGCGTTCATCCCGATCCTCCCCGCTCGAGAAGCGGAGTCTTGGAGACGGCTTCGCGACGACCTGTGGCCGGACATCCGCGACGGCCGGCCTCCGCCATGGCTCGATGGGCTGGAACGGGAATTTCTTGTCGCCCTGCCGGAACAACCACCGTGGGCCTCAGACGAGCCCGGCTAATTCGCGCTGGGCTCGTCAGCCGAAAACCACGGTCCGGTTCTGATACACGAGAATCCGGTGCTCCAGGTGAGCCCGAATCGCGCGGGCGAGTACGACCTTCTCGTTGTCGCGGCCCTTGCGGATCATCTCCTCGACCGAGTCGCGATGACTGACCCGGATCACGTCCTGCTCGATGATCGGTCCGCGGTCCAGCTCCGCGGTGACGTAATGGCTCGTTGCGCCGATAATCTTCACGCCCCGCTCGAACGCCGCATGATACGGCCGGGCACCCGCAAACGCCGGCAGAAACGAGTGATGGATGTTTAAGATGCGGTTCGGGTACGCGTGTACGAAGGCCGGACCGAGGATCTGCATGTAGCGGGCCAGCACGAGGAAGTCCACCCTCTCCTCCGCCAGCAACTTCAGCTCACGCGCCTCCTGCGCCTCCCGGGTGTCGGGCGTGATCGGAAACACGTGGAACGGGATGCCAAACCGCTCGACCGTCGCGCGAAGGTCCTCGCGGTTCGAAAAGACCAGCGGGATGTCCACGGCCCACTCGCCCGACTGGTGGCGCACAAGGATGTCGTACAGACAATGCGGCTCGCGGGTCACGGCGATTGCCATCCGGGGCCGTCGGTCCGTGCGGCGCAGTTCCCACTGCATCGCAAATCGCCCGGCGATGGGCTGGAACGCCGTAGCGAACTCCTCCTCGCCCAGGCGAAATCCGCTCCGGTCGATTTCCACGCGCATGAAGAACATCGCGTCGTCGGAGGCCACGTGCTGCTCGAGATCAAGGATGTTGCCCTCGTGGCGGCAAATGAACTCCGTCACCGCCGCCACGATGCCCTTGCGGTCGGGGCACGAGGCCAACAATACAAAGGAACCTAGACGGCCTATCTGCGGTTTCTCGTCGGACATGGCCCGCCCTTATGCCACGACCCCGCCGCCTGCTCAACTCCACCGCCCCGCGGCGGCCGCTAGCCGGTGCAGCCACCGCGCCGCCGGGTCCGCCAACATGAGTTCGACCGCCGATCGGGGTCGCCGCGGCCACCCGGGCATGTACGGCAGCCAGCCGAGGACCGGCACGCCCAACCTGCGCAGGGTCGTCGCGTTGTCCAGCTCCAACGCCGTCGGGCCTCCGGCCTTGGTTCGCACCAGCGCGACGCCCCCTACCTCAAGGCCAGCCCGCCGTGCGGCCGCCACCGTCAGCAACGTGTGGTTGAGCGTCCCCAACCCTGGCCGAGAGGCGATCAGCAGCGGAAGGCCGAGTGCGCAAGCTAGGTCCATCATCGTCCGTCGCCCGCGTACCGGTACCAGGAGCCCGCCGGCCCCTTCCACAATTAGCGCTTCATACCGGCCGGCCATCATGCGAGCCGCGTGACGAATGCGCCGGAAGGAGATCGCGGCACCTTCCAGCGCCGCCGCCCGGTGGGGCGAACAGGGTTCCGCAAACACGTACGGCGCCGCCAGCGATCGCTCCGCCGCCGAGGGCACCCATCCTCCCGCCGCCGCGATCAACCGTAGGTCGCCAGCCAGGCGACCGTCGCCAGCCCGCCGGACCCCGGTCTGGACCGGCTTCATCGCCGCCCATGGACGGCCGGCGAGCCGGCCGGCAGCAAGCAGCGCAGCGGCCAGCGCGGTCTTTCCCACGCCGGTATCCGTTCCCGTAACAAACCATCCGCGCATGATTTTCCTCCGCGCCGGGGTATTCTATCCCGCGATGCAGCCATCGGCATCTGGTCGCATCCGTGGACGAGTTCTGGCGGGGTTTCAGGCGGGCCTGCTGGCCTGGATGATCCTCGGCAGCCGTCCCCGATGGCCAGATGCGCCGGCAGCAGCGCTTCTGCTGGCAGGCATCGGTCTCGGATTCTGGTCGCTGGCGGTGATGGGACTGCGCCAGCTGACGATCTGGCCTGAGCCGCGAGCCGACGCCGTGCTGGTGACGCACGGCCCCTACGCCTTCGTCCGCCATCCGATGTATTCGGCCGCTCTGTTGGCTTCCCTCGGCATGCTGCTGCATACGTTCTCGCTCTCGCGGGCGGCTGGATGGGCTGCCCTGCTTGCGGTTCTCTTGGTCAAAATTCGGATGGAGGAGGCGGCCCTCCGCCGCCGTTTTTCCGCCTACGAGGACTACATACGCCGGACCGGCTTGCTCTGGCCGTCTGGGCGACGCACCCCGCCGACGCCATGAGACGGACCGCCCCCCCCTGCATCACGCTGCTCACGGATTTTGGCTGGGCCGATTCTTATGTGGCCGAAATGCGCGGGGTCATCGAACGCCTCGCCCCCGGGACACACGTGATCGATGCCGCCCACGATGTCCCCCCCGGCAACGTCCGATCCGCTGCCTGGATCCTTTCGCGGTATTGGAGCCTCTGGCCGCGCGGCACGATCCATATCGCCGTCGTCGACCCCGGGGTCGGCACCCGCCGGGCCATCCTGCTTGCGCGGGCGGACGGCCGGTGGCTTCTGGCCCCGGACAACGGGCTGCTGACCGGCGTCAAGGCGGCGGCCGGAAGCTTTATCGTGTGCGCCCTTCGCCCCAATGTCCGACGTCCCGCCGGCTGCTCGCGCACCTTTCATGGCCGGGACATCTTCGCCGTCGCCGCCGCCCGGCTGGTCTCCGGCGAATGTCCCGACCGCCTCGCCGGCCCGCCGCTGCCCCGGATTGTCTGCCTCGACGACTGGAGCCCCCGATCTCGTCCGGGCGGCCGGGTGGAGGGCCGCATCGTCCACGTGGACCGGTTCGGCAATCTGATCACCAACCTCGGCCCCGAGCACCTGCCTCGCGGCAGATGGCGTCTGCGGATCGGCCGGGCCGTCTTCGATCGACTCCACGGCACATTCGGCGACGTGGCCCCCGGCGAGGAATTGGTGTACATTGGATCAGCCGGCCGCCTGGAGGTCGCAGTCCGCGACGGATCCGCTTTCGCCCGCCATCGCGCGGGATCCGGCGCGAAGGTTGTGGTGGTTCCTGGCGGCACCGGACATCGCGCATCGAGGGCATCGGAATGAAGAACCGTCGCTCGCTGGATCGGGAATTGCGGCCGTTGCGCGAACATGCGCGGCGTCTGGCCAGGACCCATCTGCGCGACCTCTTCGCAGTCGACCCCGACCGCGCCCGCCGGTTCAGCGTCGAGGCCGGCGACTGGTTCCTGGATTACTCCAAGAACCTCATCGACGAACCGGCGTTTCGGGCGTTGCTGGACCTCGCCGAGCGCGCCGACGTCCGCGGCGCCGCCAGCGAGATGATGCGGGGGGCGCCGATCAACCGGACCGAAGGGCGTGCTGTGTTGCACACCGCACTGCGGGCGCCGCGCGACGCCGTGATCCGCGTGAACGGACGCAACGTGGTGCCTGAGGTGCACGCCGTCCTCGACCGTATGGCCGACTTCGCCTGGCGCGTTCGGTCGGGTGAGTGGCGCGGCTGCACCGGACGGCCGATTCGCAACGTCGTCAACATCGGCATCGGCGGATCGGACCTCGGGCCGGCCATGGCCTACCAGGCCCTGAAGTCATGGTCCGACCGGCGGCTCCGGGTGGAGTTCGTGTCGAACATCGACGCCACCCACCTCGCCGAAACCCTGCGGGACATGGAGCCAGAGGAGACGCTGTTCATCGTCGCGTCGAAGACGTTCACGACGGAGGAGACGATGACCAACGCGCGGACGGCGCGCGGGTGGCTTCTGGGCCGTCTGGGCCAGGCCGATGGCGCCGTCGCGCGTCATTTCGTCGCCATCTCCACCCAGGCCGACCGTGTCGCCGAGTTCGGGATCGCGCGGGAGAACATGTTCCCCTTCTGGGACTGGGTGGGCGGCCGCTATTCGCTCTGCAGCGCGATCGGCCTGCCGTTGATGATTGCGATCGGCCCCGAGTCGTTCCGGGCGATGCTGGACGGATTTCACTGGATGGACCGCCATTTCGCCGAAGCCCCTCTCGAGGCCAACCTGCCGGTGATCCTCGGCCTGCTCGGCATCTGGTACAACAACCTCCTCGGCGCCCAAACCCATGCGGTTCTGCCCTATGACCAATATCTGGCCCGGCTGCCGGCCTATCTTCAGCAGGCCGACATGGAGAGCAACGGCAAGCGGGTGGACCGGCTTGGCCGGGTCGTCCGATGGCAGACCGGCCCGATCATCTGGGGCGAGCCGGGGACCAACGGCCAGCACGCCTTCTTCCAGCTCCTCCACCAGGGCACCAAGGTGGTGCCGTGCGACTTCATCGGGTTCTGCCGGTCGCGCAACCCGATCGGCGACCATCACGACCGCCTGATGGCGAATTTTTTTGCTCAAACTGAGGCCCTGGCCTTCGGGCGCACCGCTGAGGTGGTGGCCGCCGAGGGCACGCCGCCCGAACTCGTGCCGCACCGCACGTTTCCGGGCAACCGGCCAACCAACACCCTCCTGGCGGACGAACTGACCCCCTCTTCGTTCGGCCAGTTGATCGCGGCCTACGAACACAAGATCTTCACGCAGGGCGTGATCTGGAACGTCTATTCGTTCGATCAATGGGGCGTGGAGCTCGGCAAACAACTCGCCCGGAGAATCCTGCCGGAGCTGTCGTCGAGTTCGGAGCCGGCGCACGACGCCTCGACGAACGCGTTGATCCGCCGCTATCGCGAGCGTCGGGCGCCGGCCGTCCCGCCCGCGGCGGGAGGCCCACGATGAGCACCTGGACCACAGCCTTGGCCGCGCTGGTGTTGTTGGCGGCCGTCGTCCTCGGCGTCCGATCGTGCCGCGAGCGCGCCGCCGCGATGCCAGGACCGCCGGCGGGATCGGAATACGTGATGCGCTGCCGCGCCGACGGTCACGAGTTCCGAATGTCGCCTAAAGAGATGAACGAGGCGTTTGCGCGGGGTGAGGTTCGCGGCTCCGGCGACGGCGTGGACCTGTTCCGCTGCCCGAAATGCGGCCAACTGGCCGGCGAGCAGATCCTGAAAACCCGGGAGTGAGCATGAACGCGCCTCGCAGGTCGGGATTCACGCTGGTTGAGCTGTTGGTCGTCATCGTCATCATCAGCATCCTGATCCTGTTGATCTCGCCGCAGATCGGGACGGCCCTGCTCAGGGCCCGCGAGACCGCCTGCCGCAACAACATGTCGCAGATCCTCAAGGCCGCGGCGATGTTCGCCGGCGACCGCGGGGGACTGTTGCCGTCGGCATGGAGCCGGGGATCGTCGTCAACGAACGTCGATGAGATGTGCTTCATCGGCCAGGAGTTGCTGCCGGCCGGCGTGTCGCTCAACTCGGACTGGCCGAAGGGAAAGAACGGGACGCTGATGGACTACCTGGGCGGCGGCATGACGGTGCGGCGCCTGGTTCGCTGCCCCGGCCTCCGGCCCGGGCCGCTTCGCAGCGGCACGGGCAGCAACGGTTACTTCGACTACGCAATGTTCGAGATCTTCGCCGGCGCAAAGCAGTCGCGAATGCCGACGAAGGCTCGAGCGGACCTGGGCGCCGGCTGGGAGGACGTGCCCTGTCCCTGGCTGGTCGAGGAAGAGCCGGCCGAGTACCTCAACGCCGGCTACATTCAGCCCTTTCACAAGTCGACCGACCGTCTCGGGTCCTGGCACGGCGGGCGGGGCAACATCGGAACGTCGGAGGGGGCGGTGCGATCGATTCAGCCGCGTCGCAAGACCGCGGGTCGATGGCTCAACCCGAGGTCGCAAGACTGGCGGGCCAACACCCCGTCGGGACACGAGACCAGCCTCTACAATCCTGCGGTGGCGGGTCCGAGCGGTTTCGGTTGGTGGAACCGGCAATAGGCGCCGGCCCCGCCGTCAGCCGTCGCCGGCGTCCTCGACCGCGCGCGGCGGGGGAAGCCGATCCTCGAACCGGCGGGCCTTGAGCAGCTCCTCCTCGAACGCCTCAAACATGCTGTTTTCGCGCTCGCGCAAGATCAGGTCGGCGATCGGCCCCGCCATCCCGGCCAGGCGGACCCGGGGAGCGGGTGCGCGGTGCACGACGCGTCCGATGACATATCCGCCCGACGGCAGCTCCGCCGGCCCGGCATACTCGCCGGCGTTGCAGGTCGCGATCTCGCGGACCAGCCTCTCCACGAAGGGATGATTGGTCGGCATCGAAGTGGTCGAGAACTCCGGCGTCGTATGCACCTGGGTTTTCCAGCGTGCGGCGGCTTCGGCCAGCGAAGTCGCGCCGCGGCGAAGGTCCCCCATCAGGGCCTCCAGTTCGGCGCGCCGTGCCCGGACGGCGACATCCTCCCTGGCGTCGGCAAGCACCTCCGGCCGAATCTCCTCCAGCTCCGGCACGCGCGCCGGCATGCGTTCGACGAGCCAGAGGACGTAGTACCCGCTCGGCGCCCGAACCGGCTGACTGAACCGATCCTCGTCGTTGTCCCGCAACTCGAACGCCGCGCGATTGAAGGCGAGACCCGCGTCCAACGTCGCCAGCGGCTGGTCGGCCAGCAGCGGCGGGCTGACGCGCGGCTCGACCTTGAATTCAAGGGCGGCCTCGTCGAATGACCGCCGCCCCGTCGGCCGATCGGGCGAGATGCGGGCGACAAACTCCATCGCCTCCTGCTCCGCGCGATCGTGGGCCATCCGCCGCCGCAGTTCGGTCACGATGTTCGTACGGACCTCCTCCAATGGCCGGACACGGCTGACCGTCTGTGTGGCGGCGACGGCGCCGGCGAGGTTCGTCGAGGTGGCGGGATCGGGCTCGAGCACGGTGAATTCGGCCCGGTGCTCGTCGTAGTAGTCTTCGATTTCATCGGCGGCCGGATCGGGGACGGCCGCCAGATGCCTCGCGGCGTCGAAATGGACGTACTTGACCACCACCCGGGGGGGCACCTCATACCGCTGCCGATTGCGCTGGAAGAATTCCTTCAGTTCGTCGTCGGACGGCGTCGGAGTTCCGGCCGGGTCGGGCGGTGGCGCCTCGACGTAGTCCACGATGAACCGGTCCTCCAGGACCGAGTAAATCCGCTCCACGTCTGCGGGAGGCGCGAGCACGGACTGCGCGACCGCCATGCGCAGACGGCGCAGAGCCAGTTCCTGCGCCATATGCTCGAGGAAAAACCCTTCTCCGAGCCCCTGTTCGCCAAGAAAACGCGCAAGAAAATTCCGGTAGCTCTCCGGATGGAAACGCCCTTCGAGCTGAAACATCGGCTGCGATCGCACCGCCTCGCGCACCTCCGCGTCGCTGGCCGTCAGGCCGAGACGGGCGGCCTCCCGGAGCGAGGCCAGCCGTCGCCAGGCCAGCTTTCGCAGCACCGGTTCCGTTCGCTCATCCACCGGAGGCAGCCGGCCCGAGGAGTTGAACGCGACCGCCAGTCGAACATGCTGCAGCATCTCCCAGAACTCGTGCCGGCTGACGGGCCGCCCGTCCAGCATCCCCGCGGCCCCCCGCTCGAGTTCCCCGCGTCCCGAAAACAGGAACGGCGTACCCCAGATCACGAAGGAAAAGACGATGACGACGAGGAACACGATCCACGTGATCCTCGACTGAATCAGCGCATGAAACCGACCAATCAGCATCGGCATACGTTCCGCCTGCCTTCCTGCCCGCCGCGGGGGGCGAAAAACCGCGACATGCTCGCCGAACCGGCCGCGAAAATCAACCGCGCCCGGGACACCCCCACTGACCGCCTCGGTGGGGAACATCGTCGCGGCAACTCGGCGTCCCAACCAGGGATGGTGTGCGAGAACCTGCTCCTCCAATCCTTAACTTGACGGCAAACAATTCTAGTCCGATCTTGAATGCTCCCTTGCCCTGAATAAACTATGGCCTATGGAAAAATGCGTATCCACAGTGGCGAGCAAAAAAAGCGACACTCGTACCTTTCTTCCCGGTCACCTTTCTCCTTCCCGCGCGGCCTTCATGATTGCCGTTTGCTACGGCGGATTCAGCCTGGCCGCAATGTTCGTTTCGAGCTATGTGGTCAACTATCTCGCTGTGTCCAAAATTCAGTTGACCGAGCTGGAGTTCTGGAAGGGACTGTTCTTCGTGATGCTCTCCGCGTCCCTCGTGTTTTTCTTCTCCCTGACCCTTCTTCAACGGGTCCACCAGCAAAAGATGGAGATGCAACGCCATCGCGAGGCCTTGCTCGCCGCCGAACGGCGTGCGATCACCGGGGTGTTCGCTGCGGCAGCCGCGCACGACATCAACAACACGCTTTCGGTGTTCCACGAAGTCCTCGACGAGACTCGCTCGGCCGTTCTGCCTCCAGAGGTCATCAAGCGTATGCGGGTCGGTCTGGAGGCCGTGGAAAGGACAGCTGGCCATCTCCTGCAGGTTGGCAAAAATAGCCTGACGGCCGATCCCACCGAGTTTGATTTCAGCGCTCTTCTACAGGAAATGGTCGATTTTGCGAGCGTGCATCCCCGGATCCGGGACTGCGCCATCGAAGTCCACAAACCGGAAAAGCTTCCTTGCCACGGTCATCCTGGCCTATTGCGACAGATGATCCTGAACCTGATGCTGAACGCTGCAGAGGCGACCGGACGCGGAGGACGGATCCGGCTGACGCTGGACAGAACAACGGCCGACGGCGTCCAACTTTGCGTGCAGGACACCGGACCCGGTGTTCCACCCGATTATCGCGACCAATTGTTCGATCTTTTTTTCACCACCAAACCGCATGGAACCGGGCTTGGCTTGGTCTCGGTGCGCGCGGCGGCTGAAGCCCACAGCGGGTGTGTCAGGTACACCCAGGCCGAGTTGGGCGGTGCGGCCTTCGTGGTGACCTTTCCGCCTCACTTCATCCGCCCCCACTGAGTCCCTTTCCAAACGGAGCGGCCCTTCGCCTCCCTGCGGCCCCGCGGGGATCTACTCCATCCCATAGATGGCCAATCACAACGATTGGGAACAGGGCGGGCGGCGGAGGCTCTATCTCATCCGCCAGAACTGAGCCCCCTCCGCACGGAAGCCCGCCTTTGGGTGCGTGTTCATGAGGCGTTGAGCCCTGGATGCGCGCCGTCGCCCCTGACGATGCGTGGTCTCTCCAAATCGTCTGGCGCCCAGCCGGATCCTGTGGCAGGCTGCCGTGGACGCGTTCTGGTATCCGGGGGCCAGCCTCCAATGATCCGTCCTGCCGTTTCCGCCATCGTCGCCGCGGTCGTCCGAGCGGCGGCGACGCGGGGATCCACCGGCCCGTTGACGGCCCTCACCTTCGACCACTTCTTCCAGGGGGCGGTACCTAAGGAAATCGTCACTCGCCTGGGCACCGACTACTTTGCCGCCCAAATCCATGTCAATCAGAAGTTTCACGTCCGCCCGCGAACGGAAGCTGTGATGCGGTGGATGCGATGAAACGCGGTCCTTTCGAGAGCATTCCATGAATCCGACCCCCCTGCGCCGCATTGCCCTGGCCGCCCTGCTGCCGGGCCTCACCTCACCCGCCGGCCCACGCGTGGTCCGTTTGCAGTTCGGCGGGCCCGACGCGGTCGTCACCAATACCGATTCGAAAGGCCGCCCCGTCGTCATCGTCCATGGCGACGAGATCCTCGACCTGGCCGCCGCGCCCAGCGGCCCGCTCTGGGCCGTGGGACGTCTCCAAAGCGCCGAGGCCGTCCCTGCGGTCATCCGCCCGGTCCGCCATGGCGACGGGCCGGCTCCCTATTCGTTTGCCGCCCGTTTGCGCACTGACCTCTCCGCCATCGAGGCGGTGGCGCTATGGCCCACTGGCGTGTTCACCGCAGGCCGGTGTACGGCCATGCCGGGCAGCGATCTCGTGATCGCCGGCCGGTTGGGGCCGGACGGCGCCGCACAGTGGCCCACGGCCCGAAGCGAGAAGACACGAACGGCGCTGCTCCGTCTGGCCGCGAACGCGGGCCGGCTCCTCTGGGTCGTACCGGGCGCGCCTAATCAGAGCGAGATCGCTGGACTGGCCTGCACCCCAGACGGCCGCCGTATCTTCTGGACCGGCAGCACCCTCGGCCGCGGCATAGGCGCTTACGTCGTTCAGGCCGACGCCTCCACCGGCAAATCCATTCCGTTTGAAGGCACCGGCGAGTGGGCGATCGGACTGCACCCCGACTCGAAGACCCTGTCTATGCCGGGTCAGGTTCTGGCTTTCTAGCGCCCCGGGCGGACCATGCCCCCACGACTACGAGGGCCCGCAGGGATGGGGCCCCGTCCGGCTCTGGCTGCACGGGTTCCGCCAGGGCGGGGCGGTGACCGTCTTGCCGGATGGGGACCCGGCGGTCGCCCACACGCTCCAGTACGACTTTCAGATCCAGGGCGGCAGGAAAGAGCCGGCCTTCGATCTCTTCGTCGCGCGATTCGCCCGCGACGGCTGGCCAAAATGGTCCGCCAATGGTTACTGCGAAGGCGACAGCGTCCACACCCCCGATCGGAAGGCCACCGACATCGCGGTCCATCCCCGCTCCGGCGAGGTGCTTGTGGCGGCATGGCAGCACGGATCCAACAAGTACCGTCTGCCCGGCGAACTGGTGGGAGACAGCGGCAACATCGGCGTTCCCTGGATCGGGCGGTTAGATCCGGCCACCGGTCGCGTGCTCGCCGGCTGGTACCTTCACTGCATCCGCGAGTGCGGCGAGTTCGACACCTCCGGTCGGCCGCAGCGCTGGCCGAAGCTCTCCGGTGCGTCGTTGCCCCGGCTGGCGGTGGATGCTGTGGGGCGCGTCTGGGCCTGCGGCACCGCCGGTCGCCACGCGTTCACCACCCCGGACGCCGCGCAGGCATGGCCGCGCGGCGCTGGCGGCGAACCGTTGTGGGGTGGGTTCGGCCTTCTCGTCGCAGTGGCGTCCGATCTGAACCGGATCGAGTACGCGACGCTGGCCCGCGGCGTGGCGGAGGACCGCGGCGATGGAACGACCGCCGGCGGCAGCGGTTTGCGCGCGCTCGTTTTCACCGACGGGGCGATCGTCGCCGGCGGAACGGTGTCGGACGACGGGTTCCCGACCGACGACGCGCCGGCCTGGTCGCGGCGGGTTCGCGGCGACCGGTCCGACTGCGCGCTGGTCCGCCTCGTTCCGGCAGCCCCTGATCGTCGGGCGCGGACGGAACCGGCCCCACCGTGAACCCCGGCGGGACGGTTTCATCGCCGCCGTGCCCTCCCACCGCCCCCCTCAGACCGGCCAGCGCAACATCGGGATTCCGATCCGCCGCCGTTCCGTTTCGCCTCCCAGCAGGTGCGTACGCCGCCACGGCTTCTCGTCGCGGTCGGTCTTCGGGTGCCGCGGCAGGTACAGCGAAGTGCCCAGCGCCAGGCGGTGCTTGCCGTAGAGCTCCCGCACGACGTCCATCGCCCGCGATGCTGCGCGCATGCGCTCAATCCGCAGCCGGTCCTCGAACAGGTCGGGCTGCTCCTCGGCATCGTTCTCAAGTTCTTGAAGGATCACCATGGTCGCCCGGTACGACGCCCCCGACTCGTAAACTGCCTCGAACAACGGCCGCAGCAGCGGCACCGCCTCATGGATCGCCGAGGTCGCCCGGTTCAGCCTCGCCCCCGCCGCCCGTCGCTCGTAGTGGTGGCGGCACAACACCGCCACCATCGCCCTGGCGCGCAGGCGGTGCCGCCGCAGCTTGATGAACGCCGACTCGGCGTTCCGCACCAGACGCGCATAAACGTAGTCTGGGTCGGTGGAGGGCGAGGTGAACGTCTGTCCCTTGCTGATGGTCAGATAGGCGCTCTTCGGCTCGACCTCGAGCGGATATACCGCATCGCCCCGCAATTCGCTCCAGATCTCCACGCCCGTCTTTCCCAGAAGCCGGCGAACCCACTCCATCGGCCGCCGGGCGAAGTCCAACGGGGACCGCACGCCGAATTTCTGGAGCAAGGCCACGGTGTTCGGGCCGAACCCCCAGACATCCGCCAGTTCCCGGCGGGCCAGAAACAGGTGGAGGTGCCGTCCTTCCACCGCCGTGAACCCGGCGGGTTTTCGAAATTTCGAGGCCAGCTTGGCGAGGGTCTTGGACAAGCTGAGCCCGACGGACACCGTCAGGCCGAGTTCGTCTCGGATCGCCTGCTGCAGTTCCCGCGCGGCCCCTGCGTAATCGCCGCGCCTCAGCCGGCGCAGGCCGGTGAAGTCGGCGAAGCCCTCGTCAATGGAATGCTCCTCCACCATCGGCGTGAAGCGGCGGGCGATGTCGAACATCCGCTTGGAAAACAGGCTGTAGGTCTCGTAGTCGCTCGGCAGCACGACAAGGTCAGGGCATCGACGCCGGGCCTCCCAGAGGGGCACGCCGCGCCGGATGCCGAGGGCCTTGGCCTCGTAGGAGGCGCAGGCGATGATGCCGCGCTCCTTGCCGGTGACCACCGGCCGGCCGCGCAGGGACGGGTCGAGGGCCTGCTCGACGGAGGTGAAAAACGCGTCGCCGTCGAAATGCGCGATCGCCCGCGGGAAACCGTCCAGCCGCCAGGGCGAGCCGGCGTCGCTCATAGGCGCATCCTCCACGGTCCGCTTACGAGTATTTCCGGATCACCGCCCGCACCACCCCGCCGATCGTCAGCGAGCGCCGGGGTCGGATCGGCGGGTACTTACGGTTGGCCGGCTCCAGCCGCACGCCGTCGCGGTCGCGAACGAAGTACTTCAGCGTCCATTCGTCGTCCACCTGCGCCACGACGATGTCGCGGTTGCGGGGGGATGCGCCACGCTCCACCAGCACGAGGTCGCCGGGGTGGATGCCCGCCTCGATCATCGAGTCACCGCTGACGGTCAGCAGGAACGTCGCCTCCGGCCGGCGGATGAGGAACTCGTCGAGGCTGAGGATGTCGGCCAATTCCTCCTCGGCCGGGGATGGAAAGCCGGCCGCGACGGCGCCGAGGAGGCGCACCGAGCCGGTCAGACGGCCAGTGGGCGACAGTTTGCCGCCGGGGCCCTTGTGGACGAACCCTTCCCGGGCCAGCCGGGCGAACATCCCGAAGACGGCGTTGCTCGAGCTGAACTGCATGAGGGCCATCGCCTCGCGGTAACCGGGCAGCCGCCGTTCCCGCCGGCAGAATTCCCGCAGCCGGCGGAGTTTTTCCTCCCACGACAAGCGTCGGCTCATAACGGCGTCCTCCGAAGTTCTCACCGCCTTCAGTATACTGAATGTTCATTCAGTTTCAAGCCCCTCCCCCGGGAGGTGTCGTCGCTCTCGTGCTGCGATCCCCTGCAGGGCTCGGCCCCGTGTCGTGCTACAGGCGGCCCCAGCACGCTGGGCCCTCCGAAGGGCATTCGCATCACGATTCCGAATCGCAGTGCGCGAGCTTGGGTCGAGCCGCCACCTTGTGATTGGCCGCAGCCGATCGAGGTTCTGTAAGCGGGGCCACAGTTTATAAAGTCCGCCCGGGGGGAAATTACGATCGATTTCAGCTAACCGAGGTCCTGCAGCCGCGTTCGCACGCTCGGTGCCCCCGGCGCCCAGTCTGCGTCGCGGTGGACCAATGACCGGAGGACCCGAGCTGGCTCGATCCGGGGCAGGCCCGAACCGCAAACGGTTCCGCCAAGGGAAGCCCTTGTGATTGGCGCACGTCGCGCATTTCCGCCCCCTAGGGCTCGCCCCCGGCCACGCCGCTGTTTTGACGCGGCCTCAGCTCACCAGCAACCTGCAACTCGCGAGAGGGCGGCCACCATTGCTCCCGCCGCTCGAGCCCGGATCAGACGTTCCCTTCGCCGACGGTCGCTCCTGCTTACATCGTTCAAGATCCCTTCCCATCATGCCGGTTCGAGCCAGCGGGCGAGCGCCGCGCGCCAACGTTGACGAATCGCATCCCACGAATACAGCCTCCGGACGAGTTCTCGGCCCTCTTGCCCCATCGCACGACAGCGGCCCGCGTTGGACGCCAGCTCGAGGATGGCCTCCGCAAACCGCCCGGCTTCGGCGATCCACAGGTGCCGGCCAGTCTCCACATCGAGCCCCTCGGCCCCCTTGGCCGTGGCCACCACCGGCCGGCCTGCAGCCAGGTACTCGAGAATTTTCAAACGCGTGCCTGAACCGGTAAAAATCGGCGCCAGACAAAGGTCCGCTCGTTCAAGATAGGGCCCCACGTCCGGAACCCGGCCGGCCATCACCACGCCCGGCGGCGCCTCAACGGGCGGCCGCGGACCGCCGACGACGAGCAGTCGGAACCGGCCCGGCGCGGCGCGTTCGAGCGCCGGCATCAGCTCGTCGAAAAGGAACCTCAGTGCCGCGACATTGGGCTGGTAGTCCAGTTTGCCCATGAACAGCAGCACGACATCCGCTCCGGCGAGTCGCGCGGCGACGGAGGGATCGATTTCGCCGCCGGTCCGCTCGGGGAGGTCCGCCCCGTTGGGTACGACCACCACCCGGTCGGGACCGAGCCGGTAACGCGCGCGGAAGGCGCGAGCATCAGCGTCGGAGCAGGCGATGACGAGGTCCGTGGCATGCACGGCCCGCCGCTCCCAGGCGGCGACGCAGCGGGCGAAAGGATGGCCACCGCCGAAACGCTCCGCAATCGCGGCGGCGAGCACGTCGTGAGCGTCGAGGACGATGGGAGGACGATCGCGCAGCGGGCGCAGGGGCGCCCAGGCCCAGATGGAGGTCAGCACGACGAGGGCAGGCTTCCGCTCGCGAATGGCGCGCCGCACGGCGTTGGAGGCGCCGGGGAGAAAGAAATTGAAGATGCCCCAGTTGAAGCCGATCTTCCGCCGCCCGAGGTCAAACCGGAACGGAACGGTCGGCCAGCGCGGGTGCGGCGGGGCGGGTTGGCACAGCAACACACGATCGTCGAGCAGCTTCAACAGGGCTTCGATGCGGCGGCCGCCGCCGAAGGCGACGCGGTTGAGATTCCAGTAAGAGAGGACCAGCACCGGAGCGCGAACGGCATCGGCCGGCCGCGCAGCGCCCGCCGGACCGGGGGTCGTCATGGAGCCGACGGCGGCGCGGCAGGCGGCCCGGACGGACGCGCCCGCGCAAGGCGCCGCTCCAGCCGGCGCACGCGGTAGAGCAGCTCGTCCTGCGCCGAGCGCACCCGGTCGAGCATCTCCGCCACGACGCCGATCAGAAACACCAGCAGCGCCGCTCCGCCCAGGCCGGCTGCGACGAACCCCGCCCATTTGTGGGGCGAGAAACCACCGCTCCAGAGCCGCCAGCCGATAAGAAAGGCCAGCATGGCGGCGGCCAGCCCTCCGGGCACCACCGCCAGCCAGCCAAAAAACCGCAACGGCCGGTAATCGCGATAGGTCTTCAAGATGATCGAGGCCGTCCGCCACCCATAGGTCCACAGGTTGCCGGCGACGCGGGATTCGCCGAATTCGCGCACACCCCGGACGCGCACCGGCACCTCCTCCATCCGCACGCCCGCAAACGCAAGCGCGAGAAACGTCTCGTGGGTGTAGGTGAAGTCACCGAGCAAGACCAGCCGGAGGAACGCCTCCGGCCCGTAGGCGCGAAAGCCGCACGAGACGTCGTGAAAGGTGCGGCCGGTTAGATGGCTCACCCAGCGGGACATCATCGCGTTGCCCCAACGCTTCACGGCCGGCATCTCAGGCTCGAGCGACGGATCGGCGAACCGGGAGGCGGTGACGAAGTCGGCCTCGCCGCGTAGCACGGGACCGGCGACAGTCGGAATGTCCTCCGGGTTGAATTGGCCGTCCGCGTCGATCGTGACGATCACGTCGGCCCCGAGCTCCATCGAGGCCTCGAGCCCGTCGCGGAAGGCGGCCCCGACGCCGCGGCGCGATTCGTGCCGGACCACGAACGCTCCGGCGGCGCGGGCGATCGCGGCCGTGCGGTCGGTTGAGCCGTCGTCCACCACCACCACGGCCACCTCGTCGGCGCCTGGAATGGCGCGGGGGACGCGGCCGATCACGTCGCCGATCGTGCGTTCCTCGTTGAGAGCGGGGATCTGGACGACCAGTTTCACAGGCCGAGTTGCCGGCGGGCCTCCTGCTCGAGGCGTTCGGCGCGGTAGGCGGGGTCGCAGCGAAGACGCGAACCTTCGTCGAGATCCTCGAACGCATGGACCTCGGGCGGCCCAAAATCCGAGGCCAGCGAGAACCGGCCGTCGGATCCCGCGGCGAAGCGTCCCCGCAGAATGCGGCCCGTCCGCAGCTTCAGCTCGACCGCCGCGCCGTCGGCGACGACGGGATAACGGGCGTCCAACGCGGCGGCCAATCCCCGCCGCGCCGCCTCGATCATCTCCGGCGTCGGCTCGGGCAGCGGGGACGGTTCGGGGGCGGACGCGCCGGTCGGTTCCGTCTCCTCGATCCACGTCCACGCCGCCGCCAGCCATTTCGGGGGACCGGCTTTCCAAACGATCCAGCCGGCGCCAACGAAGACCAATAGGGTCGTCAGGGCCCCGACGAGGCGCCGGGCGGCCTCGCGGCGACGGGCGACGTCGGCCATCGAACGGCCAAGCCGGACGTTCCAGCCGCACGCGCCGCAGACAACATCACCCTCGGCCATCGTCCATCCGCATTTCGGGCACAGCCGGCCGGCGCCGGAGACGGGTCGGTCGGAGGCCAGCCGGAGTTTAGCGCGCTCCGGCGAAGGAGGAGGCGATGGAGAGGGCGCTGCCTCGAAAAGCGGCGCGGGCGGGGGGGGAGCGGGCCCGGCCTGCGGCGGCTCCTCCATGTCGGCGGGAGCGATCCGCATCGCCGAGTTGCAGACGGGGCAGTAGAGCGTCTGTCCGATAAAGGCGTCGTCCACGGCCTGTTGATGCCGGCAGCGGTGGCAGATGACGGTGATGGTGCCCATTGCGCTTTTCCGCCGAAAGATCGTAGGGTGGGGCGGCTCCGGCGGCAATCACAGCGGCCGGCCCATTCAGGGGAGCCCGTAGGTCCGGCTAAGGCGGCGCAACCAGCCGATCACCCGGACCAGTTCGCGGCCCAGCGGCGTCAGCGAGTATTCGACATGCCGCACGCGGCTCGGCAGCTCGGTGCGTGCGATCAGGCCATAAGCCAGCAGCTTGCGGAGGCGTTCGTGGAGGATCTTCTTTGAGATGCCAGGCACGTACCGCACCAACGCACTCGGCCGGCGGGCGCCCTCGTGGAGGCCCATCACCACTCCCGCGGACCACTTGCAGCCGACGACATCCTCCAGCGCGCGATAGACGGTCCGTTCGGCCAGCGGGAGGTACTTCCTCTTCATGCGACACCCGTACGCCCAGTCGGGGGCATGTCAACAGGATACCATTTTGTGTCCGCTGGCGCGCAATCGAGGCTCGGCGAGTTTGTCAGTGAGACGCGCGGAGGACCGCGCGCACAGGAGACGCAGACGATGAAAGAAAAAGCAGTCTTCTATCACGCTGGATGCCCGGTGTGTATCGCCGCCGAGCAGCAGGTCGCAAGGGCCCTCGATCCCCAGCGGTTCGAGGTGGAGATCGTCCATTTGGGCCAGGAGAAGGCCCGCATCACGGAGGCGGAAGCCGCGGGCGTGCGGTCGGTGCCCGCCCTTGTGATCGGCGGGGCGGCCTTTCATATCAACTTCGGGGCGTCGCTGTCGGCGCTGAAATAGCGGCGGACGGGCGGCGGAGCGGAGCCGAACGCGGCCGGTGCCCCACCCGTAGCCGGCTATCGAATAGCCGCTGCGATGCGGTCGGCAACTTCGGCCGCGGGGACGCGGATCTGTTGCATCGTGTCCCGGTCCCGCAGCGTGACGGTGTCGTCTTCGAGCGTCTGAAAATCCACGGTGATACCGATCGGCGTGCCGATCTCGTCCTGGCGGCGGTAGCGACGGCCAATGGCGCCCTGCAGATCGTAAAACACCGGCCACCGCTCCCGCAACGATTCGTACAGTTCCCGCGCGCGGGCCACGAGTGCGGGCTTATTCTTGAGGAGCGGGAACACCGCGGCCTTGACGGGAGCGATGCAGGGAGCGAACCGGAGGACGGTGCGGGCCTCGTACCCCTCCGGCAGGGGCTGCCCGGGCTCGGCCGGGCGCGGCTCGCCAGGGACGTCGGCGGTGGGCACCCACTCTTCGCGGTAGGCCTCGCAGAGGAGCGCCAGGGCGATCCGGTCCACGCCGGCGGAAGGCTCCACGACGTGAGGCACGAAGCGCTCGCGCGTCTCGGGATCGAAGTACTGGAGCGGCTTGCCGCTGAACTCTTGGTGGCGGCCCAGGTCGAACGCGCCCCGGGCGGCGATCCCTTCGAGTTCCTGCGTGCCGAACGGAAACTCGTAGGTGATGTCCACGCAGGCGCTGGCGTAGTGGGCCAGCTCGTCCGGGCCGTAGACGTAACGGTGCAGACGGCCCTCGGGCAGCCCGATCGAGGCGTACCATTTCAACCGCTCCGCAACCCAGTACTCGTGCCACTCCGCATCGGTGCCGGGCCGGATGAAGAACTCCAGCTCCATCTGCTCGAACTCGCGGGAGCGGAACGTAAAGTTGCGCGGATTGATCTCGTTGCGGAACGCCTTGCCGATCTGCGCGATGCCAAACGGGATCTTCACGCGGGAGGTGCTGAGCACGTTATCGAAGTTCGCGAAGATGCCTTGGGCCGTCTCGGGGCGAAGGTAGGTTACGGCGGAGGAGTCCTCGACGGGCCCGACGAACGTCTTGAACATCAGGTTGAACGACCGGGGCTCGGTGAGCTCCGCCGCGCCGCAGGCGGGGCAGCGGACCCCGGCCGGCAGTTTCAGCGTGCGCCCGTCGAGTCCGCGTTCGAGCTTGAGTCCTTGCTCCTCGCAGACCTGGTCGGCGCGAAAGCGGCGGCGACAGCAACGGCAGTCCACCATCGGGTCCGTGAACCCCTCCACGTGGCCGGACGCCTCCCACACGCGCGGGTGCATGATGATGGCCGAATCGAGGCCGACGACGTCGTCACGGCGCTGAACGACCGCCCGCCACCATGCCTCGCGGATATTGCGCTTAAGCTCGCAGCCGAGCGGGCCATAGTCCCAGAAGCCGTTCAACCCGCCGTAGATCTCCGAACCTTGAAAGATGAACCCGCGCCGCTTGCATAGCGACACGATCGCCTCCATCGACGCCGGCGACGACTCGCTCATGACCACCTCGTTCGATTGCCGCGAAAACGCGGCATGTTGCGCGACGCCGCCGCGAGGGTCAAGCGCGATCAAGCCAGGCCGGCGGCCCGCAGGGCCGCCTCGGCCCGCGGCACATCCTCCGGAGTGTCCACGCCCACGCCCGACTCCGCGCCCGCGTCCAGCACCGCGATGCGCAGGCCCAGGTGCAGGGCGCGCAGCTGCTCGAGCTTCTCGACGCGTTCGAGGAGGCAGGGAGGGGCGGCAACGAACCGGCGCAGGGCGTCCGTGCGAAACGCGTACACGCCGATGTGCCGGCGGTACACCCTCGCCGGGTCGGCCGCGGCGACCCCGTCGCGATCGAACGGAATCGGCGCACGAGAAAAATAGAGTGCTCGCCCATCCGCGGCGGCGACGACCTTGACCACCGAGGGGAGATGGACCAGCGCAGGGTCGTCGAGCGGGGCGGCGGCGGTGGCCATGTCGGCCCCGTCAACCGAGACTGCGGAGACCAGCCGATCGAGAAGGTCCGGCGCCACCAACGGCTCGTCGCCCTGGACGTTGACCACCACGTCGGGACCGAGGCCGCCGACGGCCTCCGCCACGCGGTCGGTGCCGCTGGGGTGCTGTGGCGAGGTCATGGCGACCGCAACCCCCCACCCTTCCGCCGCGGCGCGGATGCGCTCGTCGTCCGTGGCGACCAGCACCTGCGAGGGCAAACGGGCGCGGCGCGCGCCTGTCACCACCCACCACAGCAGCGGGCGGCCGCAGAGCGGATGCAGGGCCTTGCCGGGAAAGCGGGTGGACGCCCATCGCGCCGGGATGACGACGATGGCCCTCATGATTCGCGCGCCCCGCACTCGCGCATGTGGGCGATCAGTTCCTCCGGCGTGCAGACGGCCGTGCCCAGCTTGGCCACCACGACGCCGGCGGCGTAGTTGGCCAGCTCGGCCGCCTCCAGCGCGGCGGCGCCGGCGGCCAGCGCCAGCACGTCCACGGCGATCACGGTGTCGCCCGCGCCGCTGACGTCGTACACCTCCAGGGCGCGCGTCGGCACATGCCGCGGCGGCGCGCCGGGGTGGGCCAGGTAGATGCCGTGCGGACCCAGCGTCACCAACAGGTGCCCTAGCCGCCAGCGGCGCAGGAGAAGGCCGGCCACGCGACGCAGGGCAGCGTCGCGGAGGGGATCGTCGGCCGGCCCGGGGTCGGGATGGCCCGCGGCGGCAAACGCCTCCCGCCGGTTGGGGGTGGCCACCGTCAAGCCGCGAACCTTCAACTCCCGGCCCTCCTTGGGGTCCAGACCAATCGCGATGCCCCGACGACCGGCCGCGGCCGCAGCGGTCTCCACGACGGCCGGACACAGAAACCCCTTGCCGTAGTCCTCGAGGACGACGCCGGTCGCGTTCGAAACGGCCGCGTCCGCCGCCGCGCGCGCCGCCGCCAGTGTCCGTTCATCCCACGTCAATGCCGCCTCTCGATCGATACGGCACACCTGTTGCCGTTCCGCCAGCACCCGCGTCTTTACGGTAGTCGGCACGCCTCGCAGGCGCAGAACGGCGGAGTGGTCCACCCGCGCGGCGCGCAACAACGCCAGCAGCTCGCGACCGGCCGCGTCCCGGCCGACGCCGCCGACCAGCGACACCGACGCGCCCATCGCGCGCAGATTGACCGCGACATTGCTGGCCCCGCCGGGCACGGCGCGCTCCGATACGACGCGGACCACCGGCACCGGCGCCTCCGGCGAGATGCGGTCGACCGCGCCCTGCACGTAGCGGTCCAGCATCAGATCCCCGATCACCGCGATGCGCTGCCGCGGGAAGGCCGCCAGCAGCTCCCGCGCGCGTCGAATCGTCAGCGACATCGTCCAGAACCTCCCGCCCTCTTACCTCGGCACCGCCCGGCGGAGCGCATCCGCCGGGCCGCCGCGCCAGCGGTCGATCCCCGGTCCCTTGACCGAGGTGAGCACGGCACGCACGCGGGCCACGGGCACCTCGGCGTCAATGCGGACCGCCAGCCTCCGGTCGTCCTCGGCCACCCAGACCCAGACCCGCCCCTTGCGGACAAACAGGCCGTTGAACTCCGCCTGAGGTTCGAACCGCAGAGCGGGGATCGGGCCAAAGTCCGGCAGCCGCACGACCTCCCGTTCAACGGGGTTGGGGAACACCGTGTAGATCTTGTTGTCCGCCATCACGCGCACGCCGCCGCGGTCGCCCGGCAAGAAGCGGGTGCGGCGAAACCAGTAGAGAAGCGACGGCACGTCGCGGATGCCGTCCTCCAGCGGCAGGTCCTTCTCCTGGTTGCGCAACAGCGACCGCCATCGCGCGACGCCGGCGGCGTGGTCGAACTCCGTCACCTCGTCGTACCGGTTGTTGCCCTCGTTGATCTTTTTTACGAACCGCAGCGGCAAGAACGGCCCGGGATCCACCAGGCTCTCGATAAAATCGTCCACGGGGTAGATTGCGTTCAACACCGCCGACGAGCGGGTACGCAACCGCAGCGCCACAAGCCAGCGCCCATCCAGGCGGACCCATTCCGACCAGGCATGCGCGACGCCGACGGGCAGCACGCCCCAATGCAGCGAGTATTTCAATTCCTCGCCGACGGGGAACCACAGGGCCGGCACTTCGTCCGGCGGCGGCGCCGGCGCGTCGCGAACGGGGCCGTCCATCGGCAGCGGCACCTTCGGCGGCCAGGCGCCTCCCGTGACGACGCACGACGCCGACATCGCCGCAACGAGGATCGAAACGTTGCCGCGACTCACGGTCGCCT
>OGCI01000950.1_pt1 | contig 27952 bp, 18 predicted proteins | sample 1570021 | NCBI WGS metagenome assembly OGCI01 (sample SAMN06264664, study PRJEB24512) | hot springs metagenome | isolation source: Hot spring water | place: South Africa: Tshipise | collected 2015-06-21 | reverse complement strand
AAAGTACTTCTCTCCCCACACGGTGGCTTGGATAAAGCGGGCTACCCACGTCTGCATCATCCTCACAATGCTTCTACTGATCTATCATGGGAGCCTCCGGGTGCGGGCCAACCGATACACCTACATTCAAAGCATGCATCTATCGATTTCTTTCTTCTACCTGGCCATACCGATCGGATCCGCTCTGATTCTCTTCGATTACATACTGGTCCTCCTCCATAAGGGGGACCATCCTTACAAGGGGTAACTCCATGCTGAGCGTCGCGCTGGTATTCCTCGTCCTGATCCTTTTCATCTTCCTAGGGTTTCCCGTGTTTATCGCCACCATCCTCACATCCCTCGTGTTCATCGTGGCGATGGATATCCCCTTCACGGTGGTGATCATCCGGATTTTCGGGGGAATCGACTCCTTCGCCCTGATGGCGATCCCCTTTTTCATTACCGCGGGAAACATCATGATGGAAACGGGGATCACCGATCGAATCGTCGCCTTTGCCAATTCCCTCGTGGGGCAGTTCAAAGGGGGATTGGGGCACGTGAACATTGTTTCTTCCATGCTCTTTGCCGGAATCCAAGGTTCGGGAGCGGCGGACGCTTCCGCCATCGGTTCGGTCCTGATTCCCGCGATGGAACGGCAAGGGTACGATAAGGACTACGCGGTGGCGGTTACCGCGTCTTCGGCTACCATCGGCCCTATCATTCCTCCCAGCATCGCCATGCTGATGTACTCCTACTACACGGAACTTTCCGTAGGAAAACTCTTCATCGGAGGATTCATCCCCGGAGTTCTCATTGGACTGGGCTTAATGGGAGTACACGCGATCTACTACCGGATCCGGGGGTACCAGATTCCCGTTACTCCCTTTTCCCTGAAACGGGTATGGAAGGAAGGGCTTGCTTCCCTTGGCGCCCTCATCATGCCCCTCATCATCCTATTCGGGATCGTCTTTGGGATCGTGACCCCCACCGAATCGGGGATCGCGGCAACGGTGTACGGATTGTTCTATGGGTTCTTCATTTCCAAGAAACTCACCTGGAAAAAGATTCCCCGGATCCTGATCACCTCGGCTACCACTACCGCCGTTGTCATGATCACCCTTTCAATGGCTGGAGTGCTCTCCAATGTGCTGGTACGGATGAACTTCCAGAGAAACGTGGTGGAACTGGTGGTTCATACGATCCAGGATAAGTATCTAGCCTCTCTTCTCATCATGTTGATCCTTCTCATCATCGGCTGTTTCGTGGATCCGGCCGTGATGATTCCCATGTTCGCTTCCACCCTGATGGCGGCAGGAACCGCCATGGGGTTCGATCCCATTCATTTCGGGGTATTCATGGTGATCGTGATGCAGATTGGAGCCATCACGCCTCCAGTAGGGACCTTCCTCTTCATCTCCTGTTCCATCGCGAAGATCCCTTTGGAAGAGAGCGTGAAAGCCATGATTCCCTTTACCCTCGTGATTATCGGAGTAGCGGTGTTGGTTCTGTTCATCCCTCCGATGTCCATCGCACTGAACCGTGTATTTTTCCCGTGAGTATGATACAATGCAACCCATGTTGAACGTAGCTATATTAGGAACCGGCGGGATTGCCGCCACCCACATCAAAGCGTATAAAACTTTCGCTAACCGCTGTCGGATCGTGGCCCTTTGCGACATCTATCCGGAAAAAGCGAAGGCCCTCGCGGCGCAGGAAGGACTTGTCCAGGCGGATGGTCTAATAGTCGATGTGTATGCCGATTACCGGGAAGTGGTAAAGCGGCCCGACATCGACATAGTCTCCATCTGCCTTCCTCCCTCTGTTCACGCGGAAACCGCCATCGCAGCCTTGGAAAGCGGAAAGCACGTGCTAGTGGAAAAACCGATGGCCCCTTCCTTGGCCGAGTGCGATGCCATGATCGAAGCAGCGAAGCGATCGGGGAAGGTGCTATCGGTAGTGGCCCAGAACCGGTACAAGGTCCCTACCATGAAGGTGAAACGGTTGATCGAATCAGGGAAGCTCGGTCGGGTCCTCTACACGATGGTGAACTCCTTCTGGTGGAGGGGACAGAGCTACTACGACCTGTGGTGGCGGGGAACCTGGGAACAGGAAGGAGGGGGGTGCACCCTGAACCACGCGGTGCATCACATCGATCTCCTCCGTTGGTTCCTTGGAATGCCCGAAGAGGTGGTAGCCGTTATCACCAACGTGAACCACACGAACTCCGAGGTGGAAGACCTTTCCGCCGCCCTCCTCCGCTATCCAAGGGGGGAACTCGCGCAGCTTACCGCCTCCCTCGTGTGTCACGGGGAAGAACAGGAACTGGTGTTTCACACAGAGCGAGCCAGAGTCTCGGTGCCCTTCCGTGTGCGGGCCTCCAAACCCCTGGAGAACGGATTTGGGGTGGATGATCCCGACACGGAGCGGGAAATACAGAGGTGGTACGAGGAAATTCCTCCCATCCCGCACGAGGGACACGAAGGGCAGATCAGGAACGTACTGGATGCCATCGAAGGGAAGGATAAGCTCCTGATCGACGGTTTCGAGGGCCGGGCCACCCTGGAACTCATCATGGGAATCTATAAATCGGCTGTTACCCGGCAACCCGTGCGATTCCCCTTAAAACCGGACGATCCTTTCTATAGGAAAGAGAGTATGATCGCTCAAATGCCACGCTTCTTCAAGAAATCGAAGAGCGTGGAGAATTTCTCTACCTCTACCATTACCCTAGGGCGGGACGTAGGTCGGTGAGAGGAATCGCAATGATTTGACGGGTACGACGCCATACCGATAGGGCAATCTCAGAATAGGAGGCAAGTTGTCATGGCAAACGGAGTGGATAAATCCAGTGGAATGATGTACGCCCCCAAGGGCAAACCCAAACCCGTGTGTGGAAAGGGAGAGTTTCCCGTTGGGGTCATAGGGTTGGAACACGGACATATCTATGGAATGTGCAACGGGCTAGTGGAGGCGGGAGCAGAAGTGATCCTTGTGTACGACCCGGATCCTGCCAAAGTAACTGCGTTCCAGAAAGCCTTCCCCGAGGCAAAAGCAGCCCGCTCGATGGAGGAAGTGCTGGAGAACCCCAAGATCAAGCTGATCGCGTCAGCCGCCATACCCTGTGACCGGCCGGTAATCGGGATGAAGGCCCTTACTCACGGCAAGGACTACTTCGCGGACAAGCCTCCTTTCACTACTTTAGCCCAGATCGATGAGGCTCGGAAAAAAACGGCGGAGACTGGCAAACGGTACGCGGTGTACTACAGCGAACGGCTCCACGTGGAATCTGCCGTGTTCGCGGGAAAACTCATCTCGGAAGGAGCCATCGGTCGAGTTGTGCAGGTTATGGGTACAGGGCCTCACCGCATTAGCCTTTCCCAGCGCCCCGCATGGTTCTTCGAGAAGGACAAGTATGGTGGTATCTTAGTCGATATCGGAAGTCACCAGATCGAGCAGTTCCTCTTCTACACGGGTGCTAAAGACGCCCGGGTACTATCCAGCCGGGTGGCGAACTTCAAGTTCAAACAGTACCCGGGCCTGGAAGATTTTGGGGACGCAACCTTATTGGCAGACAATGGAGCGACGGGATACTTCCGGGTCGATTGGTTCACTCCCGATGGACTGAAGTCCTGGGGGGATGGAAGAACGTTCATCCTAGGTACAGAAGGGTACATCGAGTTACGAAAATACATCGACGTAGCTCGTTCTCCGGAGGGCGACCAGGTGTTCCTGGTGGACCATAAAGGGGAACACCATTACGCGGTGGCGGGCCAGGTGGGATTCCCCTTCTTCGGGGAACTGATCCGGGACATTCTCGACAATACCCGAAAGGCCTTTGATCAGGAACTGTTCTTTAGGGCGACGGAACTAGCGATCATCGCGGAGCTGCAAGCCCTAAAGATCGAGTGAGCACGGAAGGAATGAAGAAGTACGAGGAGAGGGCGTACCACTCCATGGGACGGGATACCCGGCACGAAGCGATCATCCACCTCGTTTCCAAGATGCGGGAGGTATCGGTTCAGTACCTTGTGGAACGGTTTGGGGTGAGCGAGGCTACCATCCGCAAGGACCTTACCTTCCTGGAGGAAATGGGGTATCTAGTCCGTACCCATGGAGGGGCGGTACTCGCCGAAGACCGGAATCAAGAGGTTCCTCTTTCCCAGCGGGAACAACGGAACCTACAGGAAAAGCTCGCCATCGTGGCTCGGGCGCGAGAGTTCATTCACGAGGGAGACACGATCTTCATCGATTCGGGTTCTACCTGCAGGCTCCTTGCCCGGGAAGTGCGGGACATGACCATCCGGGTAATCTGCCATTCCCTAGGGGTGTACGAAGAACTAAAATCGGCTCCCAACCTTTCCCTCTTTGCCCTTGGAGGTAGTTATCGGAAGGACGCGGAGTCCTTCATCGGCCCCATCGCGGTAGACAACCTAAAATACTTCCAAATACAGACCTGCTTCATTGGGGCTGCCTCCTTCAACGACAAGGGAATCTTCGCCGCCCAGAACATCATCGAAGCTCAATTGAAATCGGAAGTCCTCAAGGTGAGCCAGAGACGGATTATCCTAGCGGATCACACGAAGTTCAACACCTTTGGATTCTCGGTGTTCGCCCGCCCGGGTGATTTCGACATTCTGATTACCGACCGGCAGTTTTCCGACCGACAACGGGAAACCCTAACCGCGCTTGGGATCGAAGTAGTGATAGCTTGATCTCAAGAGAAATTTTAAAAAACGAGAACACCGATTATATTATATGTAGGCAACAGGCAAGGATTCTTTGATTCGTGCCGTTTAGTGTAGGAAGGAGTTCGTGTTCCAGTCTACTTCATTTGAACGACTTGTCGCAGTGCTTGCTCCCCATCATCCAATCTATGCGGACTTTACTTTAGTGGCTTTAGATGATCGGAGCCGGGATGGTCTTCATCACTTCCTGCACCGGAATCTCGGCGGTCTCATGCCCCAGATCGTACCCTTCGAACAGTACAAAAAGAATCGCCTCGAGGAATCCCGAGGGCTTGTGGCAATGGAGGAAGAGGAGGCCTTTGTTCGATTTCACCTTTTCTGCCGATCCAAGGGTAGGACAAAGGAGCCTGAAGAGAGCGAACAATTATTCTCTTTCTTGCGCCTTCTTTCCCGATTCTCGGTGAGCCTAGAAGAACTCAGGAACCTAGATCGTCTTACCCCGGAACAATGGGAAAAAATCGAAGGGATCTTCTCCCTTCGAGAAGAGTTCCGAAGCCATCTTGCGAAAGAGAGTCGAGCGTACATCCCTTTCGAAGAACACTTTTTCCGTACCTTGACTCCCCGGAAGAAGGATCTATTCGTGGGATTACCTCTCCTCACGCCCGTGCACGAGGCGTTCCTTGCGAAAATTCCCAAGGAAAACCTTTTCCTTCCCGAGGCTCTGTTTGGCCCTCAATTTCCAGACGAAGAGCCTGAATACGAGACCGCCTATCATCTCGCGGCGAAGTACGGCCTACCCATTCGAAAGCTTTCTGGCCGAGGGACTTCTGAGCTGACACCTTCGACAGTAACTCTCACTTTTTCCGAGGTTCCCGACCGATCCACTCTAGCCGCCTTGATCGCGGAAGAGGTGGATCACTTTTTACGAACCCGAACTCCTACGGATCAAATGGGTATCCTCCTTCTAGATGAGGAACTTTCCTTCTACCTTTGGAGGCTTCTCTTTGCTTCGAGAGGGGGAGAGGTCAACTTTTCGCCCTGGTTACCCTTCCGTCACTTTGGGGTAGCTTATCGGCTTACGAATGCCCTTCGCGAAGGTATAGATCTTACCACTCTTAGAGGAACTCTGGTGGAAGAGATGCGGACCAAGTGGAAAGTGATAGACCCTGCAGAACAGGCCGCTTTCGAGGCAGCCATTACCCTCTGTGAGGAACTATCTCAATGGCAAAAAGAAATCGGTAAAGATGAAGAGTGGAAACCGTTGGCTCAGTTTCTAGTTCAATCAAAAAAATTACATCTCACGGGTTCCCGGGAAGCGCCGATTCAAGTCCTAGGGCTAGGGGAAACAGGGAGTGTTCCCTTTGCCAGAGGTCTCATCCTACCGATGGATCGAGACATCTTTCCTCATAGGCCCTACCGGGGGCCCTATCTGAACGCCATCCATACACCCCGGATCTATAGAGCCCAATTCGAGGCAAACGACCTAGTACTCCGACAGTTCCTTTCTCTCTGCAAGGAAGTACACATTGCCGCGCGGTTCGACAAGACGAACGGCTTCGCTCCCTCACCCCACTTCACGTTCCTGGCGACTGAGTTCAATGTGGAACCCCAGGAGTGTTTCCGTGTCCCTGAACGGTTTGCCAACTCTAGCGAGATTCCAGTGATTCCATCTAGCGAAGAGATCCAGCAATTCCTCCGGTCCTTCCAGTGGTCTTTCCATTCCCTTCAGCTATTTTTCTCCTGTCCCTACCACTTCCTATTGAAATATAAGGAAACCATAGAACCTCCTGCTGTACTCGAAGAGGGTGAAGAGGCCATCCAGCTCCGAATAGGTAATGTCCTCCACGAGTGGGCAGCGACTCTGCACCAACAACCACCCGCTCTGGAACATTGGCGGAAGCGGTTCGAAGAGGTGTGGGAGGAAAAAGTGGGACAGGACACTTCCCCTGGAGAGGATTACTTCTCCCTCCAGGGAGTCTACAAACCTATTGTCAGAAGCTACCTGGAAGATATCGCAAAGGTCGAGGCCGAGAGAGGGAAACTCCTCCTCTTTGCCGATGAAGGGGTACGGCGAGAAAAATGGATCGACGCTACGTTTAGAAACGGAACCTACCTACTCCGGGGTAGACTAGACCGAATCCAACCCTACGAAGGGAAGACGTTGATCTTAGACCTGAAATATAAAACGGCTGATAAGGTAAAAGCTCCGAAAGAATCTTCTGGAGGACTTGAATCTTACCTAGAGGAGAAGGGCACCCTTCATGAGGCCCATCAGTTGGTAGTATACGCGTATCTCCTGAAGGAAAAGGATCGACTTTCACCTAACGACCTTTCCGCTGCCTTCTATGCCTTGAAAGAGACAGACCCTGAAAAACGGATGGTGTATCTTTCTCCGGACGAACTAGCCAACCTCGATGCCCATCTGGAACAGATCGCGAGAAAGCTTGATGAACAAATAGCTCAGAAGGAGTTCGTTCCTAACTACAAGAGCGATCAGTGCCGATTTTGCCCCTACCACCCTCTCTGCGGTCATCCTGACGGGATGAAAGGAGGGAACGAATGGTAAAGAGCACCCTCTGCACCGCATCCGCAGGAGCAGGGAAAACATACCGCCTTACTCAAGAGATTTTTCAGCGTATTCAGCTCCCCAACCGGTTCGTGGTAGCGGTGACCTTTACCCGCGCGGCGGCAGCCGAGATGGAACGTCGTCTGTTAAGCGAGATATCGACGGGGAAACAGGCTCCGGAAAACCCGACCGAAAAACTATCCCTCATCATGCGTGCCTCTAAGGTGCATTTCTCTACCTTAGACTCCCTATTCTATCTGTTCCTCAGTACCGAGTCCTATGTTCCTCAGATCGCCGATGAGCAGGAAACCACCTTGATCCATCGTCGAGGGAAGGAACGCTTTTTTCGCCAAAAGGGCGTACTAGACAAACTGTATCTTCTAGAAATCCTTGCTCGTATCCTCAATATCGAGCCCGAAAAATTGCCCCAAACCCTGTATGAGGAATCGGATCTTCTATTGGCATGGTCGTGCAATGAGGAAGAACTGAAACAATTACAGAAACATCAGGAGATATTGAAGAATCAATTCGTTCAATACCAGAAACAGATAGATGAAATTGCCCGAACCTACGGCACAGAGGACGCGTTTAATAAACTGCACACGCAAGTCATCACTCACCTCCTGAAGCCTTTGAAAGACCAACCAGCTGGTTGTCTTGTCGAGTACGCAGAATTGGATGAAGTGGGAAGGGGTCCAAGAGGAATCCCAGAAGTGCAGCGAAACACAGAGGTTTACGCGAAACTCAAGGAGGTTTACCCCTCTATTCGGCGCATCGTGGCCAAATACATCATAAACACTCAGAAGCTCCGGGCTGCCCTATTGCGAGAGTTCGCGGAAGCGTATGTTTCAGCGGTAGAAGAAGAAAAGCGTAACACTCGTCGAATCTTTTTCGAAGATGTTACCCAGATCCTCGCTAGCCACGATGGAGGAGAAGATGCAACAGAACGACCATCCCTACTAGCGCGCCTCTATGAACTGGGCTTCCATACTGTGACGGATCTATTTCTCGATGAGTTTCAGGACACCTCCCGAATCCAATTGGAACTCCTTCGCCCCCTAATTGAAGAAATACTAAGCTCGGTGAACAACCAGGCTTACGGGAACAGGTCCATTTTCCTGGTGGGGGATTGGAAACAGTCTATCTACCAGTGGAGGGAAGCGAATCCGCAGATCCTGGAAGACTGGAGCCGTACCTATCACCAAAGCGGCCAGCTTTTGGTGGTGCCCCTTCGCTACAATTGGCGTTCCACTCCCCTCCTGATCGGATTCTTCAACAACCTGGTAAAAAAACTCTTCGCGGATACGGAAAGGGAAAACGAATCGCAATCCCCTCCTCCGCCAGAAACGCGGAAGGAACCATACCGCGGTTGCTCTAAAGTGGAAGTGATCCCGGTAGTGTGCGATCGATCGGATGATGCCCTATACCAGGGAGTACTGCAAGAAATCAAGAAGCTTAACGAACGGGGAATCCCCAATGGGGATATCACGATTCTCTGCCGGACCCATGCCCACATCAACAAAGTGATGGAAACTCTCGCTCAACAGGGTATCTTTACGACTAGCATCAAAGGCCGGGAAGTACTCTCTACCCGAGAAGGAATGGCCCTCTATCTAGCTATCGCGTTGACGTTCCTGGAAGAACCTAAAAACGGGCAGGAAGGGTTGGGCCAATCGAAAAAAAGTTCGTGGAAAGAGGAGCAGCTTTCAGATAACCACACAGAAACCGGAAGTCGACGTATTGAAAAGCCCCGAAATACTCTAGAATACTTAGAAAGAGCCCTTACCTTTCTCGGGTACGGGGAAACCTTACTTCCCTTGGCAAAGAAATATGCGGAAGAAATCCGACAAGTACATGGGCCTCACCGGTTTTCTTCCCTGGCTCGAGTCCTATCCTCCTTCGAGCCCTTCCTTCCCCGGGTAGTGATCGAAGCGATCTGGACCTGGGGCGAAGGGTACTTTCGGTACGAAGAAGCGAAGGATGTCCGTTCATTCCTGGTAGACTGGCGTCAACACTCCTCCCTCATCACGGTACCAGAGCCCGAACACTCCGAACGGGTGAAAATCTCTACCATTCACGGAGTGAAGGGGCTAGAGTTTCCCCATGTCCTTCTTATCTGGAAAGAAGAAAACGAAACCTATCCCGTGCTCCCTCATCCCCATGAAAGATTCCCGCTTTCCTTTACGAATAAGAATACCCGTGCGTTTTTAAAAACCGATCCGATCCCGGGTGCCAAGGAGTTCGCAGAACCCTATGAGAATGCAAAGGACGCTAGGGAAAAGGAGACCGCCAATCTTCTCTACGTGGCGGCTACACGGGCAAAACAGAGTCTTACCATCCTCGTACGAACCAATAAAGAAGGAGATCTCAAGGGGTTCAGTAAACTATTGGTAGAGGCGAGTCAGGTTACTATAGATAAGGAAATCGAACCCCAAGCCCGAAAAATCGATAACGGATGGGATTGTCAGTATGAACCTGTATCCGATCAATCCCCATCAGAGGACCGCATGGGAAAGAAAATTCTATCTTCTCTACGGATTACCTCTCTACCTCCCCTTCCCCCTCAACGGGACATAGATCCCTCCTACCTTTCGCCAGATATTGAAGGAGCCATCACCCGGGGTAGCCGGATCCACCGGGCTCTATCAAAGGTAACTTCCGATGGTCAGTACCTATCTGCCGAGCTCCAGGATGAAGGGGAACAGAGAGCGATCCAGAAGTTCCTTGCTAACCCAGAAGTACGGGAAATCCTCTTTCGACCGGGTACTGTGTACACGGAGCAACATCTCTCCGACCAAAAGGAGTTTGGGATCGTGGATCGCCTGATCGTAGCTCCGGATCGGATCACCCTGATCGATTATAAAACGGGCTACCGAACACCGGATCTGTTACTCCAGTATCGGGCACAAATGGAACGATACCGAACGATTTTGACTGCCCTGTTCCCCAATCGTCCCATTGAATGCTACCTTTTGTTCGTGGACGATGGGAAGAACCCAATAGAAAAAGTCTGAAAGATTACAGAGGAGGAACTATGCTCAACTTCGAATGGGAAACCCCTACAAAAATCATCTTTGGGCAAGGATGCTTGAGCCGATTGGGAGAAGAAATCTCTCGGTTGGGGAGAAAAGTCCTCCTTGTCTATGGGAAAAACCGGATAAAGGAACTCGGAATCTACCAACAGGTGCTGGATCAATTGAAAAAAGTCTCCGCGGAAGTCGTGGAACATCCGGGAGTAAAGCCCAACCCCATCCTGTCCCACGCAGAAGAAGGAGCCCAAAAAGCCCGAGACGGAAAAGTTGATGTGATCGTGGCTGTGGGAGGAGGGAGTGTGATCGATGAAAGTAAGGGAATCGCCATTGGGGCTTGCCATCCAGAACCCTTGTGGGATTTCTACCTCCGCAAACTCCTTCCTCGACAAGCACTGCCCTTAATTGCTGTACAGACCTTTCCCGCTACCTCTTCGGAACTGAACCAGGTTTCCGTCCTCACCAATGACCGCACCGGAGAAAAGTTCAGCGTGCGCTCACCGTGGATTTTCCCCCGGGTTACCTTCCTCGATCCAACCTTCACCATCCACATCCCCATCCAGCAAACCGCCTACGCGGTAACCGATATGCTTTCCCATTTAATGGAAGGGTACTTTACTCAAACAAGGGATTTCCCCGTGCAGGATGGCTTGGTGGAAGGGATGAGCCGGGCTTTGATGAGAGCGATGGAAACGATCCTGAAGGATCCAACCAATCTCGATGCCCGTTCCGACCTGATGTGGGCTGGCGCCTGGGCATGGAACGGTCTCTTGAAAGCCGGGGTGGAAGGCGCTTCCATACCCAACCACATGCTGGAGCACCCGTTAAGTGGCCTCTACGATGTTCCCCATGGAGCCGGGCTTTCCATCATCATTCCCGCCTGGCTAACCTATAAAAAGCACCAAGTGGCTTCTCGAATTTTAAAATTCGGACGCAATATCCTTGGCATGACCGACCTTCCTCCCAAAGATGCCCCGGTGAAGGAATTGGATCGAGTGATTCAAACCCTCGTTTCCTGGTACCGTAAGATTGGCACTCCCACCACATTGAAGGAAGCGGGTATTTACACCGTGGATATCGAGAAGCTCACCTCGCAGGCCCTCGAGCTCTGTCGCTTATGGGGGATCAGTAGTTACTCTGCCAACGATATCCAAGCCATCTACCAATTGGCTAGGGGATAAGAGACTCACCGATAAGCTGGTAAAGGGTCACGCGGACACAGGTCCGGTGGAAAGCTCAAGCAAGCTAGTAGCTCAGTGGGAGCGGATGGGGTCCTTACACGCCCTCCGTTCCTGTGCACTCGCGCCACGCTTGTAGCACCTGCTCCCTTGAAGGCGCAGGACCTTTCCAGATCAGGGTGATCCCCATACGTTCCGGTCGAATAGGATCCTTTTCTGCCTCTAAGGGGAAAAGTTGCACTGTTCCCTCTACCCCATCTATTAGGATAGGGTTCGCCTCTTTCTGCACTAGTACGATCCCTTTGATTCGGAATGTTTGGGACAGCATCCTATTTAAAAAGGAATTAAGCCCTTCTCGACCCACCGGATCCTTAGAACGGATGGTGATGGTTCCAGGCCTTCCGCCTTCTCCCCAACCCGCCCATCGTGGATCGTAGGGATCGGGTATACCGTGTAAAGCTTCTTCCCTTTTGAAGAGCGTATGGAACTGAATGGGCTTGCCCGCTCGGGTAACGATTTCCGCTCCCGGTTTTGATTTCCGAAGCACTTGGATGATCCGTTGGATGGTTTCTGGATCCCCTCGATCGGCCTTTGTGATGATGAAACGGTCCGAATAGGCCACCTGTTCGTCCAGGGCTTTCACCACGGATCTTAACTTCAAAAACCGCTCACCATCTATCACGCACACCATTCCCTGGTATTCTATTCGTCCATCGAAGCGCTTTTCCGCTTCTCCCACCAGTTCCCTGAGAGTAGCAGGTTTTGCAAGTCCCGAAGTTTCCACCAGGATGGTAGTTACATTTAAATCGAGAAGGGATCCAATCGTAGAAAGGAAACTCCCCGATAAACAGGAACAGAAAATCTGTCCCCCCAACAGTTCTCGGATATTCTCCACCCCGGTATTTCGAAGTAAAGCCTCATCAACGCTCAAGTCTCCCCACTCGTTCACGATCACTCCAACCCTTTCGTGTCGGATTTGGCACAATAGATCGTGCAACACGGTGGTCTTACCGGAACCAAGAAATCCCGTAAACACAGACAGCTGAGCCCGGGTGTAAGTGGGTTCCCTTTTTTCCCTCCCCTTCTCCATCCCTGCTTCCTCTCTTTACTTCAATCGTTAACTTTTCAGTTTGCTCCGGATCTTTTCCACCAGTTCCTCCACGGCGGGAATAATGGAAGAGTACACCAATTCCCCATTGATAAAGAGGCTGGGTAGTTGTTTCACCCCCATCGCCCTACAGCGGGCCACGTTTTCCCGGATGGTGTACTTGTACTCCACTAGATCTACCTTGCCTTGGAACCGTTTCACTGCCTCTTTCGCTGCCTCTAACATGTACCCGCACGCGGCGCAGGTAGCACTGTCCAGGGTAAATACTTCTACCAACGGTTTCGACAGATGGGAATAGTCCGGGAGTTTGCCTTCAAACTTCAGATCCGGTGCCTTGTAGTGAGCCACCATCTCCCTCGCCTTCTCGGGATGCCTCACCGCCTGTGCCACAGCCACACAGTTCTCAATGGGAGTATCGTAGGGCATATCACATCCGGGGGACACGATCCAGGATCCCGGCGTAAGAGAATCCATCAGATCCAGAACCGCTTTCATGTTGTCCTCTTGCGTACCGAGAAGCATGACCGTGGTTAAAGGCAGGTTCCCTCCGATCACGATCCCGTACCGATCGGTAATCTCTTTGGCATGGGGAAGATGCACATTCTCGTCTACCGAGATGCAATCCGGCTTTGTTAAACACATGGGTTCGATATTGGCCGTAGCGTTCCCGCACACAAAGAAGGAACTAAAGACCCCTAACCGTTTAACGTGGGAAAATAGGTCTGAAAACGGGGCTTCCATGAACTCCTTGAAATGGTCCGGGGAGATCTGGCTGATCATGGGGTCCACGACCGCGATTACGTCCATACCCGCTTCCGCGTAATACTCGGCCATGGTACGGGCAACCGTGTTGGCGTAGTCCAATAGCCCATGCACGTAGGAAGGGTGATCCAGCATGTCCATGAAGATCTCTGTACCCCGGAGGTGGGCAGCTAAGGTAAAGGGACCCGTGATTAAACCGTAAAGAGCGGTGTGTGTGCCCACGGCCGCCTTCATCGTCCGCATCGCTTGGAGAGCAACGGGGATTCTCCCCTCCTCTCTTCGAGGGATACGGGTGGGTAATTCGACCGAGTGGGCAAGAGGATGGCTTGCTACGGAAGGGGGTGCATCCTCTGCCCAACGCAACTCGCATCCTAGCACTTCGGCCTCGATCTGTAGGTCGAACAGTACCGGTTGGCCGTCCACCTGATAGAGGGTATTCACCTTTTTCAACCCTTCCACAAGGAGATCCGCATCCCGCAGGATCCGGTCCGCTTTTACCCCGATCAGTTTGCCCGCATGTACCCCCGCAAAAGGCACCCAGGGTGGCCGGGGGGTACTCTTGTGAGCGAATACAGCTTCGATCAATTCTTTTCCTGTCATACTATAATGATTGTACGAAACCGCAAAGGAGGATTTCTTGTACTAGAACGGAGAAAAATGGTGAAAATCTATCACCTTACAGGGTGTGACTGAGGTACGTTCGCGCCCCCATACGGCTGGAATTATCCACTCCGACATTGGACCATCGATCGTAGATATGTAGTTCCGCTCCAATCCGGAAGTCCTTCTTGAGGGAATGTTCCAATGAAAAAGAAAAGATACCCACTGTATTGTGAGAGTCCGCTCCTCTAACCGTATAGAACCAGTATTTATAGTAGAATATGGAAGAGGAAAACTCATCGAATACAAAGTTCACCCCCAATTTAGCCGCTGCGCCGGATCCAAAAATGTACTCCCCTCCCTCAGTACTCATCGTATATTGAGAATCCAAAGCTCCTAGAATGATTCCATAGAGATGGAACTGGAGTTCGAAGAGATCCATCTGCTTCATGGGTCGCATCTCTGTTCCAAGTCCTATTCCATTGGAAGCAAACTTGTACACGAAGTTCTGCAGATAATCGAAATGCTGATAGATCCCCAGGACTCCCCTCCCACCATTGGGAAAGTAGATCTTTCGGCCATAGAGGATACCACTGGCAAAAATTTCCCATCCAGGATTCGTGTAATCCAAATCCCACGCGGAAGAAATCCTGAACGCATCGAAGGGGAGGTAACGCTCCCGTTCATCAAAGGGATCCCCATAGATCAAGAGAAATCCTAAAAACGGGTGCGGGGTGCGAAGGAACAAGGGGTACGCATCCCCTGTACGGTTTATGCCCGAATAGATCGTGAGGGTGAGATCTTCCTTGGGGGAAGGATTCCGTTGCAGCACCTCTTCCCCATACACCAATCGATTCACCGCTAGTACGGGATTCAGGATAGCAGCGGCAATCTCGCGAGCAAAACGCTTGTATCCCTTCGCATCACTATTCAGAAACGAAAGGGACAGACGGTACGTAACCTCTCCCATGGCCGTACCGGCGAGAGGGGTAGTGATGAAATCATTCATGGAAGGATAGTCTCGCTCCATGAAAAGCTCCCACATGAGACTCCCGTACACGGTAAAGGGAAAGGATTCCCAGAAATCGAATCCATTCAACCGTGCCGCATTGTAGTAGATGGATCCATGGTAGGGATGCAAAATTTGGTTCGTAAAGAACCACGCGCCATCCCAGACAAAGCCATGTTCTAAGTTCTTCTGCCACGTCTCTGGACTGATGCGTGCCCAGGAAGCCTGTAGAACCGCATAATCGTAGAACCAGACCAGGATGTTCGAAGCAGTGGTCTGAATAAGGGCCCTATCCAAGTATGCTTCATGGAGCTCCGACGTTTCCGCTTCTGCAAAGGAAGGGGAAGAACAGAGTAGGAGTAGATAAATAATAATGGAGTACCTAGAGATTGAGAAACGCATGGGTAGGTAAATTATCTCATTTTCGATGATTTATCCAGAGACGAACATATCCCTTATTGCCAGTACCGAACAACGGCGAAATCGACCGCTGAATCAGAAACTGCGACCCCGGCGACAACGATCTTTCCCTCTGTTTGGCGAGCGATCGCTCGAGCTTGGGAAGAGGTACCGATGGCTGTCGTTACCTTTCCACCCAAGCCAAAGGTTTCATCCAAGGATCTCGAAAAAAGAACCTTTAGGGTAAAAGCCTGGTTAGCATCGGGTGTGATCCCATTACGAGCAGTAAGCTGTAAGGGATAGTTACCTCTTGTTCCAAAGAAGGGTGTGCCGCTGAAAAGCTTTGTCGAGGGATTGAAGGATACACCGAACGGTAGATCTCCGGTGCACGTAACCTATGGCGAAGGCGCCCCGGTCACCGCAACCTGAAATGCCCCCGCTTTCCCTTCGAAAAAGCAGGCTTTGTTTTCGCTAGTAATCGAGGGAGAAGTGCCAGTCAAGGGTTCGTCTTCTTCAGAGGCTGTGTCCGCCAATTTTAGGGGGTAAGAACTTAATAGCAGAGTATAAAAAAGGCCAGAATCAGATATCCTTTACGTTTCTTTGAATCCTCCGGAAGTATCATACCGTACCTCCTTTACTAGGCTCTAGTGCTCCTCCTTTTGGTGCCAAATAGTGTTCTTCATGTTTTCAATTTTAATTTCATGCAGGACAACAATTCCAGAGGTCTAACACTGATATACTAGAAACGGTATTACAACTCAAACCTTCCCCCTTGTACCTGCTCCCGCGTCTGTATGGCCAGTTCGATCAGTTCATCCGCGATCCGTTCTTGGATTGAATCAAAGGCAAGGGAGAGTTTCCGGCACCGGGGCGTCGCGTAGGTTCCCTCTTTCCAGAGGAGGCGCTTGAAGAAGAGGATCGAAAGGTCCAAGTGCTGGTTGGAAAAGGCAAGGATGGGAAGGATTCGATGGAACAGATCGGTCGCCCCCTTTCGGTCTCCCGACGCATAACGACGATAAATTTCGCAGTAGACCTCGTGCATCCCCGTGGGCATGAAGGCGTGCACTTGCCGGTCCAACCCTTCGATCATCTGAGTAACCGCCCACCCCCCTGAAACGTGGAGTTTCCCTCCCGTGGCTTGAAGGACCGCCGTGTACTTGGGCCCCGCGGGAATCGTTTCTACCTTGAGTGCTTGGAACTCCTCCACTTCTTCGAAGAGCCTCTGGATCAAGGGTATGGGTAGCCCTGGCCCCGAGGGGTCCCAATCCTGCAGCATGAGGAAGGGGGGCTTCAGGGAGGCGATTTCCCGCACCTGCTCCGCGTACTCTTTATCCGTGGTGTAGGGTATCCACACGAGGACCCCATCGCACCCCATCCGGACCAACGCCTCCGCGGCCCGTAGCCTTTCTTTAGGTTCCGACGCGGTGGCCCCTCCGATTATATAGGGGCGGGAGCCAGCCTTCCGATTCGCTCCTAATCCTGCGCTTGATGCGGGAGAGGGGCAGTCCTTCGATCGATCAATCACGGTCCGGACCAGAGCTATCCGCTCATCGAAGGAGAGCTGTCCTACCTCGCCTGCCAGGGCGGGGACAAGGAACCCCGCAACGCCCGCTTCCAGGGCTCGGACCACGTTCCTCTGTAGCGAATCCAGGTCTAGGCGGTCGTCTTCAGTGAATGGGGTATTCAGGACCGTCACGATACCCCGAAGGGTATGGGTCAACGGCCCTTTGGATAATTGAGTTCTGCCTGTCATTCCACTAGTTGCCCTCCCCCCCGTTCTCTGAGGCTTCAATCGAATACATGAACATATTCTTGTCCAAGAAAAATCTATTTCTCATTCAACTCTTCCGCCTCCTTGGCAACGTGAGCCGGTGCCAGAGGTCCACAAGCAATCGTTTTCGCTCCCGGTCTTCCACGGGAGGAGCCACGAGAATCACCTTGGCGTTACTCCGAAGAGCGAGATCCGCGATCCGCTCCAGGTACTCCTCCAGCGTCTCGGAAGGCAGGGGATCTATATGCCCGAAGTACACGGTACCCGTTGAGCCGCAGAGGCGGAACACCTCTCCCAAGTCGTACAGCTCGGGGTTACCCAGGTTCAACGTGGAGATGAGGGACTCCTCGCAAGCCATCTTAAGGAACCTTTCGTGGCGGCCGCAGAAGTGGAGGAATCCCCGGCCAAAGGGCTTTAAGGCTTCCCGGATGTAGGGTAGGCAGAACTCGCGGATCATGTCCTCCGAAATGAGGGAACAGGAATCCTCCGAGATCCGAGCGCCCGTGTGGGGAAACCAGACCCCGCTGATCATCCCATGGGCGTGGAACATGGAGGCATCCTTTTCCCCAAGGAAAGACTTAAATAAACGGGTCCCCGACAGGTAGAGTTTCAAGCTCTGTTCCTGCGCTTGATGCGCGATCTCGGGGGTATCTATTAGGGCGGTAAACACTTCCGTTCCCACGATGATATGGGTCAGATCGAACACTCCCTGGTTGTCCGGAACATAGGGAAGGATAGACGAAGGAAGGTGTCCCTCTTTTTTCGCGTTCAGGAATAACTGGTAACACCGGACCGCGTGACCGATCTCCCCCACTCCCTCTCGGATCCCCCGTTCCACATCCGGTAGCGAACCGTACGATTCCAGGCTAAGGTGATCGATCATCCAGGGATGGGTCTCTTTCCGTACCTCGATCCGTAACCCCAATGAGCTGGGAAATAGGGTGGTTCCCAGATCGGCTCGGAAAGCGGGGATCCCGTCATCAATTCCCTCCAAGGCGGGCTCCACCGCGGCAAGAACCTCCTCCAAAAGTTTAGCTGGATCTCTATGCTGTTCTTCCAAATCATGGAGGAGGTAGTTCTTGCCCTTGGCTAGGTGAGGTTTGGCGAAAAGGATGGGATACGGCCCCTCCCCCTTCCAGAAATCTTCGAAGAAGCGGAACTTGGTTCGGAGGAATTCGTCTTGAGAGGGGAAGGACTTTCCACTCATAGGTTCCTACTGTACAGCGCCCCTACCGTTTTGCCAACGGTGGGATTCAGAGCGATAGTCCCGAGTACTTTATTCTAGTGTGGCGCGTCGGCACTTCAACGCGCCCCTATGGCCGTGATTTCCGGTAGTCTTACCCGATGTTTATCTCTTCGAACTCTCCCGTCTTGCGGTTTTTTCGCACGTTGTCCCAGGTAAAATAGCGGCCATTCATGGCGATGTACACGCCGGGCGGGAGTACCTGCACGAAGGCGAGGGCGCTACCCAAATTGAAGAGTCCATCCGAACTTCCGAACTTATAAGGCACCATCGCGCCCGTGAGCACGATGGTTTTATCGATAATTGCTTTCCCAAGAGCTTGGGCGGTAATTTCCATCGTGTCCGTTCCATGGGTAATGAGAATCCGACCTTCCTTCGCGGCCCGGCACTGTTCCACGATCAGTTGGCGGTCTGCCTCAGTCATGTCTAAACTATCCACCAGCATGAGGGTACGGATCTCCACGGGCACCCGGTTCCTTCCTAGGCGGAGCATCTCCGGCAGATGGGTATCCGTAAAGTACAGCCGCCCTTCGATTTCATTGTAGTCTTTATCAAAGGTTCCACCGGTAACGAAAATTCGAATCCGTTCCATCATAGAACAAAGAGTATATCACTCACTTCCCGGCGTGGTACTCCTGTAAGGCTTTTACCTGGTAATTCCCATTCTTCCGGGCGGCGATTCCCACGGCCGCGGCAAGGGCTGCCGCGGGGGTTGTAATGTAGGGGATCCTATACTTTATCGCGTTTTTCCGAATGAAGGAGTCGTCTGTTTCGCTCTGCTTTCCCGCAGGGGTATTGATGATGAGCGCAACACTTCCGTTCTTAATGGCGTCTACAATGTTAGGTCGAGCTTCGAACACCTTGGTAATGAGTTTTGTCGGTATCCCATGTTTTTGGAGAAATGCAGCCGTCCCTTCGGTAGCCAGGATGGTAAACCCCAACTGATGGAACCTACGTGCGGGTTCCACGATCGCTTTTTTATCCCGATCTGCCACTGTGATGAGGATATTCCCCTCGATAGGTAAAGGAGATTGCGCTGCTTCTTGGGATTTATAGAAGGCTAAACCAAAGGATTCAGCCAAGCCCAGGACTTCCCCTGTTGAACGCATCTCGGGTCCCAGAACAGGATCCACTTCGGGAAACATGTTGAAAGGAAACACCGCTTCCTTTACCCCAAAGTGGGGAATCGCTTTCTTTGTGAGACGGAAATCGGATAACTTCCGATTCCCTAACATAATATGGGTAGCGATCTTAGCCATGGGAATGTTACAGACCTTCGATACCAGGGGAACTGTCCGGGAAGCCCGGGGATTAGCTTCTAGTATGTACACCCGATCCTCACAGATGGCGTACTGTATGTTCATCAATCCAACCACCTTCAGCTCCAGTGCGATCCGGCGAGTGTAGTCCTCGATGGTCTTCAAATGCTTGGGAGGGATGTTAACGGGAGGAATCACGCAGGCGGAGTCTCCCGAATGGACTCCCGCGTACTCGATGTGCTCCATGATGGCTGGAACAAAGGCGTCCGTTCCATCCGCAATGGCATCCGCTTCGGTTTCGATCGCATCTTCCAGAAACTTGTCGATCAGGATGGGCCTTTCAGGAGAAAGGGCAACCGCCGCCAGTACATACTGTTTCAACATCTCTTCGTCCAGGACGATCTTCATCCCCCGCCCTCCCAATACATAGGAGGGTCGCACCATAAGGGGATACCCGATCCGGGCGGCTATTTCCAGCGCTTCTTCCAACGAACCTGCCATTCCCGACGCGGGTTGCGGAATCTTCAATTTTTCCATCGTCTTGCGGAACCTGTCCCGATCCTCTGCCAGATCGATGGCATCCGTAGAGGTCCCAAGGATCCGTACTCCCGCCTCGGCCAGTTGAGCGGCTATGTTCAGGGGAGTCTGCCCGCCGAACTGCACGATAATCCCTTCGGGTTTCTCCTTCTGATAGATGGCCAGGACATCCTCGACCGTCAGGGGTTCGAAGTACAGTTTATCCGATGTATCGTAATCGGTGGATACGGTTTCAGGGTTACAGTTCACCATGATGGATTCGTACCCCGCATCCCGAATGGCAAAAGCCGCATGCACGCAGCAGTAGTCGAACTCGATTCCCTGACCAATGCGGTTCGGCCCCCCACCAAGTACCAGGACCTTTTTTCTTGAACTTACCGGAACCTGGTCGGTTCCATTGTATGTAGAGTAGTAGTACGCTCCTCGTTCGACTCCGCTGACAGGGACAGTCTCCCATGCTTGCACTAGTCCAAGGGCGACCCTTCGATCCCTTATTTCTTTCTCCTGAACTCCCAGCAGTTGAGCGAGGTACCGATCGGCAAACCCATCCTGCTTGGCCTTTCGAAGGAGATCGTCCGGTAGCTGTTTCCCTTTGTATCGCAGGATTCGCTCTTCCAGTTCCACCAATTCTTTCATCTGTTGTATGAACCAGGGCTTGATGTGGGTCTTTCGATACAGTTCCTCTATGGATGCTCCCTTCCGCAGAGCTTCGTACATGATAAACTGTCGCTCGCTGGAAGGTTGGTTTAACAAGTTCATCAGTTCTTCCAGGGATTTTTTATGGAAATCCTTAGCGAATCCCAGTCCATACCGGCCCATCTCGAGGGAGCGGATTGCTTTCTGTAACGCTTCCTTGTAGGTCTTCCCGATGCTCATCACCTCCCCGACCGCTTTCATCTGGGTGCCGAGCTTATCTTCCAACCCCTCGAACTTTTCGAAAGCCCATTTCGCGAATTTCACCACCACGTAATCTCCCGAAGGAGTGTACTTTTCCAGGGTTCCCTCCCTCCAGTAGGGCAGTTCATCCAGCGTGATACCAACAGCCAAGAGAGCAGACACATAAGCAATAGGGAACCCCGTAGCTTTGGACGCGAGAGCGGAAGATCGGGAGGTGCGGGGATTGATCTCGATCACCACCACTCGGTCCGTTTTCGGGTCATGGGCGAACTGGATGTTCGTTCCCCCGATCACCCCAATGGATTCCACGATCCGGTAGGAATACTCCTGAAGTTTGCGCTGCAATTCGGATGCAATGGTCAGCATGGGGGCTACGCAGAAGGAATCCCCCGTATGGACACCCATGGCATCCACGTTCTCAATGAAACACACAGTGATCATCTGCCCCTTGGAATCCCGAACCACCTCTAGTTCCAGTTCCTCCCATCCTAAAACCGATTCCTCTACCAGTACTTGGTGGACAATACTGGCGGCTAGGCCCCGAGAAGCTACTGTCTGAAGCTCTTCCCGATTGTACACTAACCCGCCCCCCGTTCCTCCTAAGGTGTATGCTGGCCGGATGACCACAGGATAGCCCAATTCATCCGCCACCCTCTCCGCGTCCTCCACCGAGTTCACAGCCTCACTGCGAGGCATGTCGATCCCGAGCTTCATCATGGTCTGTTTAAAGGCTACCCGATCCTCGCCTCTTTCGATGGCATCTACATTGACACCGATAACCTTTACTCCGTACTGTTCCAGAACCCCCTTCTTCGCCAGGATCGAGGAAAGGTTCAGCCCCGTCTGTCCCCCAAGGTTGGGTAATAACGCATCGGGGCGCTCCTTCTTGATAATTTCCGTTAGGGCATACTCGTTCAACGGTTCGATGTAGGTGGCATCCGCCATACCCGGGTCGGTCATGATGGTAGCTGGGTTGGAGTTCACCAGCACGATCTTGTATCCGAGAGACCGAAGCGCCTTGCACGCTTGAGTCCCCGAATAGTCGAACTCACAGGCCTGTCCGATTACGATGGGGCCTGAGCCGATGATGAGAACCTTTTGGATGTCAGTTCGTTTTGGCATAGGTGGCGGTATTGTACGATGAGAGCAGGGTGAGGGTCAATTTCTTCCGGTATCCGGTATCTAAACTAATTCTAACCGCCTTTCACCGTAAGAGCCCCATGGATTGCAGGTACAGTACCGCAGTGAGAATTAGGTCCGGTTTACAATTTTCTATAATGATATCCACTGGGGATGCGAGTTGTCCAAGATATTTCCCAATAAGGGCGAAATCCAAATTCCCCTTTCCCGGAGGAACAACTCGAACATGATTCCCATCTAAAACAAAATCCTTCAAGTGGACCACTTGGATTCTATCCCCCCACAGAGAAAAGCATTCCTCAAATATTCTCTCCTGACAATTCGCGTTCTCAGAGGTAATGAGGTTTACGGGATCGAACACAACTGCCAGATGGGGGGATCCAATACTCTTGAGTACGCGATCCATCCTTCGAGCATCGTAGATAATATGATGGGCTACGGCCTCGATGCAGACTGTGGAATCTGTGGTTTGGGCGACCGACACTAACTGGGATACCGTAGAAAGGAAAACCTTAAAAGCTTCCTCGCTCCTGTTAGCCGGATCCGGCCCATAATCGGCTCGAATAGAACCCGTTTCAGTGCCTACCCTCGATGTCCCAAAATGTTTCGCAATTTTTAGGTAGTCTTGGAACAACCGAATACCTTGCTGCCGTATGGGAAGATCCGGATGTGCCATATTGAAGTAACAACCTAAAATAGATATCCGGATTCCTCTGCTCTCAAAAGTTTCCCGAATTTTGAAAGCGATATGTTCGGACAAATGCACCTGTTCCGAATTGCGATAAGTGGGATCGAAGCCTTCTAGCGCTTTCATGGGAGCAAGTTGTATATGGGTAGCCCCTACCTTCGCAATTAAGGAGGCAAGCTCCTCGGACTTACCCCTTCCAAAATCATGGGCGCGTACACCAAAACTCATAAACATACCTCATGTACATTTACGCACTGTACCAGAGATTTCCCGATTGGTATGGGATGAGCCCGAATATAGGTTAGTTCGCCTCCTTCGATATCCTCCAGGTAAAAAGGATCCTCCTTCACCCGAGTTATCTGAAATCCGGAAACATACAAATCCCGCACATGTTTTGCGAACAATCCTGAACCTAAAAGCCGTGGGAAGCCTTCGGCCATCTCCACTTCTCCTGCTGTATCGTGCTCGCTATCCATTTCAACCGACCAGTCTCTAAGACTCACTTCCCTGATCGGATTTTCCGGTAGACCATAGAGAAAAGCTGCTGCAAGTTTGACCTTTCGAGCAGTGATCCCGGCTATATGAATCGACCGTATCGATGGAGTATATGGGGTTACTGGTAAGGCTTCCTTTGTAGATACCACTGGATTCCCCCAAGCCCCACATCCATAGAACATATTGATGGTAAGGGGTGAAAGAACCTCCTCCATGATGCAGTTCGAAACACGGATTGTATCGATTCCCCCTCCCCTCCCCCGTCGTGTTTTCAGTCGGATCCCCCGATCGGTCCCCCTAAAAATGCAATTGGATACCACCACATTCCGTATTCTGCCGGAAGTTTCGCTTCCCAATACGATTCCACCATGTCCCTTTTCCATTACGCAGTTCGTGATTGTAATATCTTCACAACTTTTCCAGAGTTCCTCTGATTCTTCCTCGATACCGGCCTTGAGGGTGATACAATCATCCCCCACGCTGATATGGCAATCAGAAATACGAACGACCCGACAGGAATCCGGATTGATTCCATCCGTATTGGGCGAATCGGGGGGATTTAGTATGGTAACACCACGAATCACTACTCCTTCACAAAATATGGGATGAATTGTCCAACTGGGAGAGTTGCAAACCGTAATGCCTTCTATATAAACGTTGCGGCAGTTCAGAAAAGAAATACAACGGGGACGAGGATATTCTAATTCCTGATTCTTGAACGCTTGCCAGAACACTTCACCCTGTCCATCGATCGTACCTCTTCCAACGATCGATACATTCTCCAGTGCATCACCCCCGATAAGGGGGGCAAAGGTTTCTCTCGTTTTTCCTTCCCACCGTGAAAGGATCACAGGGTAATCTGCGAGGGATCTGCTTCCCAAGAGGACTGCGCCCGATTCTAAAAACAGGGTAACGTTACTCTTTAAGGTAACGGCTCCGGTTCGGTAGGTCCCTGCAGGGAACAGCACCGTCCCTCCACCCAATTCGCTGACCTTATCGATCGCACGTTGGATTGAAGCGGTATTGTTCGTTGTCCCATTTCCTCGAGCGCCGAACTGTTGCACGTTTAAGTACAAGCCATACATGGAACTCTACCTTCCATCTCTGACGCTGCGAGCAAAAAAGCGCCAACCCCTTTCGGATCATCCACAACCCGTGGCTCCCCAATATAGTAATTGTAAGAACCATCTCGGTATGGATTCCCACCCAACCCAGCTACTTTACAGATATCCCGGACATGTACCTTCCCTTCGTTGTCTATGGTTATTTTTTCCTTAATTAACCCCTTGTACGCTTTTTCTACGTAGGAAATGATGGAACTGGAAAGATAACCTTTTCGAATCCCCTTCGCCAATGCATACGTAAACATCGCTGAGGCAGAAGATTCTCGATAGTTCCCTTCCCGTCCCTGCTGATCCAGAATTTGATACCACAACCCTGTTTCCTGGTCCTGAAACGCTAAGATTGCCTCTGAGGTTCGATTCAGGATGGCTATTAAAGCAGTTCTATCTTTATAGTTTTCTGGAAGTAGTTCCAGTACATCCACAAGGGCCATCATGTACCATCCCATTGCCCGGGCCCAGAAATGAGGAGAACATCCTGTTTTCGGATTTGACCAAAGCTGAGTTTTGCTTTCATCCCACCCATGGTAAAGGAGCCCGATACGCTCGTCCCTGCATTTCTCGTTCACCAACTCGAATTCGAACTTAACTAGATCAAATAGGAAAGGCTCGCTAAATACCTTACCGTATCGAACCAGAAAAGGCCCACGCATATACAACCCATCTAGCCATATCTGATGAGGGTAAATTTTCTTGTGCCAGAAGCCTCCCGACTTCGTACGGGGATGGGTATCGAATTGCTTCCGCAGAGTATGAAGGGCGACCTCATACCGACTGTCCTTTGTCCGTTCATACAGATCGAATAATACCCTTCCAGGTTGTACCTGGTCACTGTTGTACTCCTTCAAATCGTATCCTCGAATCTTGCCATCCGAACCGATCAGGTGTTCCATCACTCTCCTCGTAAAATCGAACCCTTCATTGGAGTTCGTTACAGAATCCGCTTCTAACAAAGCAAGCAACAAAAACCCAGTTTCATAATGCCACGGAAGCTTTTCTGGTAGATAAGTAGAAAGGATAGTTTTAGCACACCTTTCAAATAGAGGTATCGTATGCTGCATGGTCGTATCACTTCCTAATGGAGAGCCGGTTTCTCCCCAAGAATCTTTACAGAAACCGGCTCAAACTTAACGGTTCGACGAATTATTTCAGGAACCCTGCCTCTTTTAATTGTTTGGTTGCATTTTCTTCGAGTTTTCGAGCCCCTAGACCATCCAATCCTTCAACGAACTTTTGGAAATTCTCAGGAGTAAGGGGTTGGATTCCCACGAGGAATTTCGCAATGTTTTCATTGTAGTATCGAGTGAAATCTGCCAAATTAACTCCTTCAGGCTTTATGAGGGATACAATCGTAGCTTCTGTCCAGGGATGGGTCTGGAACACACTCCAGTACATCTTTATGGGATCCATCGTACGACCTTTGATCGTCTTGTACGCTGGATACCGGGCGGAAAGCTCACTGGCAGAATTATCATACGCCAAGTTCCTAAGCTGGGTTATCGGTTGCATTTCTTTGGCTGTCCATTGTTTTTCCTTGGGGATACCTTCGACGGTAACCGATCCATCGGGAAGTTTCTTATAGTTTACACCTTCCTCTCCATAGGCGATAAAGTAGTATCCACCCTCTGGACTCTTGTCTGCAAACCAATCTAGCATTTTTGCAATGTACGGCCCTTTCCCTGCCTGACCTGCTTTTGCAGATATTGCATGAATCCGTATGTCCTTAATGATATTACCAACCGACCGTTTTCCTGTAGGCCCTTTGGGAGGCAGTATGGGCAACCATTCACCATCAGGAAAGTTCTTATCAAAATCTTTATAGTTCGCCATCGTTGCCAGAGCGGCAAAATCCTCTCTCATCATACCAAACTTTCCCTGTTTCCAGCGCGCGCGGAACTCATCTTTCTTGACCGTAGGCCAATCTGGATCTATCACATGGGCATCAACCATCTTCTTGATGAAGGATAACGCCTGGTAGAATTCTGGTTTCCGGACAGCCATAGTGAGTTCGTTGGGATTGGAAACATCCCACAGGCCAGAAATGCCAAAAGCTCCAAAGATCGGATCGAACCGATACCCCAATCCAGCCTCGTGGAGTTGCCGTTGATCAATGTAAGCTCCGAATCCATACGTGTCGTTCTTTCCATTCCCATCCGGATCCTTTTCCGTAAAGGCGAGGGCAACATTGAAGAACTCGTCTATCGTATCTGGAGCTTTCAACCCAAGTTTATCGAGCCAATCTTTCCGAATTACTAACCCTTCTCGTTGAGGAATGGCACCCTGCTCTGGAAAAGCATACATCTTTCCATTGACCGTAACCATCATCTTGCGTACGGAATCGTTATAGTACTCTTTTCGATGAGGCATGAGGGGTATGAGGTCATCTACGGGTGCCAGCAAGCCCGCCCTAGCGATTTTATAGAAGGTATCCGGATTTACCATGAAGAAATCAGGCAGGTTGTTTGCAGCAGCCGCGGTGTTTATCTTGGTATCTGAATCCGTAAAGTTGGAAGGCAACCAGGATAGCTTCAAGTCGATTCCCAATTTTTCTTTCATGATCTTGAACCCAACCCAGTCGTCCGAGGGACCCGCCGATTCACTCACGGCTTTTGTGAGCCAGGCTTCTATCTGCACGGGACCCGCAGGTTTCTTGGGAGCCGTAGTGGTTTCTTTACTGCCCCCCGCGTTGAGGGAAACGATAATCGTTAGGCAAAGGACAATTACCAGAAACCCTCTAAACCATCGTTTCGTATTCATCTGTACCCTCCTATGAATATTTTTTTGGCATTCGATGCCATGGTTACCCTTTGATACTTCCGATCAATGTGCCTTTGGTAAAATATTTCTGAATCCAGGGATACGCCAGGATCAACGGTAACGCGGCAATCAGGACGCTAGCTGCTTTCAGCGATTCTACCGAAGCAGTAGAGAAGGCGTTGTAATCCACGTATTCATTGATGTCAGATGCAATCAGAATGCTCCGCAACAGAACCGGAATTGGTTGCAGGCTAGGTTTGTTCAAATACAATAACGGAGAGAAAAAGTCGTTCCAGAAATGTACCCCGTAGAACAATCCAATGGTGAGAAGAATCGGCTTGGATAGGGGGAGGATGATTCTTAATAGAATAGTGAGTTCCTTTGCTCCATCAATTCGCGCGGATTCTTTAAGATCTTTTGGTAGACTTTCGAAGAAACTCTTCATGACCAAAGTGTTGTATACGCTGATGGCGCCGGGAAGAAATACGGCAGGCAACTTGTCGATCAACCCTAAGTTGGTAATCAGGATGTAGTTCGGTATCAAACCAGGATTGAACCAGAAAGGAATCAACACCAGGATATAGAGGAAACGTCTACCAGGTAATTCACGCATCGAAAGTACATAAGCCAGGGGAACTGTCAAGAAAAGACTGAAGCCCACACCTCCGACGAGGATTCGGATACTATTGTAGGCTGCCACCAGGAAGGACGAATGGGTGAGAAACTGTT
>OGCI01000947.1_pt1 | contig 28004 bp, 25 predicted proteins | sample 1570021 | NCBI WGS metagenome assembly OGCI01 (sample SAMN06264664, study PRJEB24512) | hot springs metagenome | isolation source: Hot spring water | place: South Africa: Tshipise | collected 2015-06-21 | reverse complement strand
GCTGTCACCCTGAGCGTCAGCGAAGGGTCTCTACTTTGCGGGGTGCACCGAGATTCTTCGCTTCGCTCAGAATGACAGAGGGGGGCGAGAGGACTAACGAACGGGCGTCAGAGTGGGGGTGGGTTGGCGTGATTTTGAACTCAGGTGATGTACCCTTGTCAGTCGGGGGTGAGGGCTTAGAGATTCAGAACAACCGCCATAACCTTGTAAAAATGGGGTATAATATCCGTACCTTAGAAAGGAGGTATCAACGATGAAGCGATATGGTCTAATCGTAGCGGTTCTATCGCTCGGTGCCGTTGTTGGCACGAGCTGGTCACAAGCGCAGTTCCGACATCTCAAGAGTGTCGACCTCTCGAACTATTTCCCTGCGAACGGGGCGCAGGGCAACGCCGTTTCGGATGTGGCGTTTGATGGGCAAAATCTCTACATCGCAGGGTTTTCTACAGCGAACACAACCAGCGAACCTGTCGGCGTGCTCAAAATCTCGAATGTGCTCTCGCTCGATGCGTCGGCTTGGGGCTACACCCCACTGATTAGTCTGACCCAAGCAGGGCAGAGCCGTGTGTCGTATGTGGTGTATCGCGACGGGTTCCTCTACTTAGGCACAGGCTTGGGCGATAGCAGTAATAACTCGGCTCAAACGGGCATCCGCAAGTATGACGCCACTACAGGTACTCAAGTGAGCAACTGGAACAACACAGGCGTTGTGCTTCCCAGCGACTTGAGCAACTCCTCTCGTGCTGAGTGTTTAGAGGTTGACCCCGGATATCAGGGGAGCGGTGCGTCGCTGGCGGTGCTGGCACGGGGGCGCGGTTTCATCTTCCGCAGGGCTTTTGACACAGGCTTAGCACTGGCGAATATTCTCAGCACGCCCACACGACCCGATAACAGCACAACAACGGGGATGCGCGACATCACCTTCGCCCCCAACGGCGACGCCTACCTGCGCGTGGACAATAGCGTCTTCTACGCCCAGCGTACCGGGGCGAACACCGTCGCAAACAACCGTGCAGACCTCATACTAAATTTTGGTACTGATAACGCCTCCCAAGTGCTCATCAACATTCTGTACCTGCCGACGCCCTCAGGCGACTACCTGGTGCTCAATCGGCGCACGGGCGATGCTACAAACCGCATCAACCGAGCGCTGTTGTACAGTGGCAGTGGTGCCGCTTGGAACCCCGCTTTGGAGCTCACGGGTGATGAGCCTCTGCCTGATGGAAGCATGCCCGCTCCGTTCAACTTTGATATCTTCAACTTCACCTACGGCTTTGGACCCGACCCCTCTGCGGGCGATGTGAACTTGGACGGCATCGTGGACGACGCCGACCTACTGCAAATTCTGTTTGCGTTCGGTTCCGCCGACCCCGCCAACGATGTCAACTCCGATGGAGTGGTGGACGACGCGGACTTGCTCACGGTGCTGTTCAACTTCGGATCCAACCCCACTGCGCAGTACCTGTTCGTGATTTCGACGAACATCACAAATGACCGTTTGGACATCTACCGCGTAGAGCCTTAGCATCATCCCTCACCTCCCATGCAAAAGCCCTCCTCCAAAAGCGGGGGAGGGCTTTTGGGTTTTGAATTGCACCCAAATACGAACAACCCCAGCGGGCAACGCTGGGGTTATCAGAGACTTTCAAAACGCTGGCTTACAGGCTGTGGGTGCCTCCGATACTACAAGTGGGGTTGTTGCTCATGTTGCCGATAGTGTAGTTCCCACCTGACGGACAAGTGGGCTGTTGTTGAATGAAGTTAGGTTGGAGGTCATCCCATCCTGGAGTCGCAGTGCTCCCCTGGTTGTTCGCCATCGCCCACTGCTCTTTAGCCGCTTGAATCTGGCGCAGGTTCGAACGGCACGCTTGGGCGCGCGAACGCTCACGCGCGTTCATAAAGCTCGGCACAGCAACTGCCAACAGGATGCCGATAATCAGCACCACAATCATAATCTCTACCAGCGTGAAGCCCCGCTGACGGCGTCGATTCATCAATTCTCGCATCATCTGTCTATCCCTCCATCTGGTCTGTGCTGGGGAAGAGATCCCTTTGAAGACGGGCGGCGTCTGGGGTTCTCTTCCCCGCTGAGGGAATGTTTCCATAATCGTAGAGGGGAGCGATACTGGTAATTGGGCGGGAATTTGGGGTTCGAGATACTCAAGAAGTCTTCTGTTGACCTCGTGTATGAGGCAGCTCTACCCCCCGATGTTGCGGGCGAGGGGGAGCTCTTGAATGCCTCCCCCTGCTTTAGGGGGAGGGTCGGGGTGGGGGTCAAAATCCCCCCTCCGTAAGGTTCCCCCCGCAAGCGTGGGGAACCGATAGGTGCGCCCTTCTCCTGCCTTAGAGGCTGAGTGTTTCGTGGAGATTCTTCGCTTCGCTCAGAATGACAAAAATGGGGATTCAGAATGGTACTCCCCCTGTCACCCTGAGCGTCAGCGAAGGGCCTTGGCTCCCCTCTCCCGCAGCGTCGGGAGGGAGGGGCAGGGGGTGAGGGCAACAACTGATTTTTCAGACACCCTCTAGGAAGAGCGAGAGAGCAGGTTCGTGTCTGGAATGCTTTTTGCTCAAACACCCATTTTGAATTGCTCCATTTGGCGTAGGTGCTCGCCGTAAGTGTCGCTATCGAGGTCGTCCAGCCACATAATCAGGGCGTCCTCGCCGTCGTCGTAGTAGCCCTTGCGCGTGCTGACGGGGCGGAAGCCGAACTTCTCATAAAGGCGTTGGGCAGGGAGATTGCTCAAGCGCACTTCCAGCGTGGCGCGCACCATCCCACGCTCGCGGGCAATCGTGAGCAGGCGGTGGATGAGCCTCTGCGCATAGCCCTTGCCCCGATACTCGTCCAACACCGCCACATTCGTGATGTGCGCCTCGTCCACCACCAACCACATGCCCGCAAAGGCGACAATCTGGCCGTCGTGTCGCAGGATAAGATACAACGCGCAGGGGTTGCGTAGGTCGTTCAGGAACGCCTGCTCGGACCAACCCGACTGAAACACTGCTCGCTCAATCGCCATCACCTGCGGGAGGTGTTCCTCGCGCATCGGCTCAATCACAACGGTCGCCATTCAGTCTGCAATCCCACAAAACTGCTTGTAGAGTTGGATGACCCGACGAATGTAGTTCTGGGTCTCACGATAGGGAGGCACGCCACCGTGCTTACGCACTGCGCCTGAGCCGGCGTTGTACGCAGCGAGCGCCAAGATGAGGTGGTCCCAGCTGTAGGGGTCGCCCGTTTTGCGTAGATAGTTCTCCAGATGCCCCCGTACCAATCGTACCGTACCTGCTAAGTTCTGCACGGGGTCGTAGGGGTCTGCGACGCCCAGCCCGCGTGCAGTGCCGGGCATCAACTGCCCCAGCCCCGCTGCGCCTTTGCGTGAAGTGGCGTTCGGGTTGAACCCCGATTCGACCAGCACAATCGCCATAATCAGGCGCGGGTCTACCCCATAGTGCGCGCTGAAACGCAAGATAGACCAAGTGATGGTGTCAGCCATTTCGTGCGAGAGGCGTGGGTTGTAGCGTCGTATCGCTTGGTAGTAGTAGGGATAGTAGAGGTGTAAGTTTTGGGCATAAGCCTGCCAATCGTTGATAGTTGGCAGATTGGGACGGTTTGTGCCCGTGCGTGCGGTGGTGTTGCCCCGCTTTGGGGTAGACTTCGCTTGAGCCTGTTGACGAAGCGCTTCGGCACGCGCTTGACGCTCGCGCTCTTGGACTTCCCACTTACTAAAAACGCTTGCGTGAACTGCGCTGAGAAGCGTGTAGGTAGGGGTCACCAAGTCGCTCTCCCGCTCCACCTGCACCAGCGCGCGAACCCGCACCTGACCGCGCGTCAGCCACCCATAACCTGGGGGGATTTGGATGACCAGACTACGAGTCGGCTCAATCTCCAGCAGGACGGATTGGGAATCGCCGACCGAGACCGAACCGCGAATGATGCCCTCCACCTCCAGCACGCGCTTACCGACAGCGATTTCCAGCCCTGCAATCGGCGTGAGGCTTCGTACCCGATGTTGCTGACGCACCTTCAGGTAGTCCTCCAGCTCCTGGGCGAAGCTCATCCCGCTCCAGAGAGCCAGCGCAACGGTCAGTATCCATCGTGCCATAGCTATAGTATTCCACACAGGCTCTTGGAGTCCTGCGAGTGTGAGAAAATCGGTCTGGGCGCCCACTCCACAAGTAGCAAGGTACGCAAGACGCCCTTGCTGGGAACGCAGGCGTCTCGCCTGCTTTGAAGCTTGAGGGGCAAGATGCCCAAGCTTCAAGCGGGCGGGACGCCCGCGCTCCCAGTATCCCTGCTGACAAGGCAACATTGCTCGAGTTCAAGTTTCCCGAATGTCTGCCCACTTTTAGACTCAGGTGGTAGCACCAAACAGCGAGTTTTGGTTCCAACCAAAAACCCACCCTGTCACCCTGAGCGATAGCGAAGGGTCTGCGGTGAGTGTTTCGTGGAGATTCTTCGCTTCGCTTAGAATGACAGTTCCTACCCCGTCACCCTGAGCGATAGCGAAGGGTCTGGGCTTAGGGTTGCATGAGTTTCTTCGCTTCGCTCAGAATGACAGAGGGGGGTGTTAGAATGACAGTGAGGGCGAGAGGGCTAACGGACGGGCGTCAAAGTGTAGACGGGTTGGTGTGACATTGAACTCAGGGAATGTCCCCGTATCCGTTATCCCTGACGGTTGCCCGTATTTCCGGAATGGAACCCCCTGTTTGGTCAGAGTGTCAGAAAGAGCATATGACCACAAGAGCACTGTGGAATAATGAGTAGAAGAGTGGTGCATAGGTGAGACGATGAACCGACATCCTTTGGAGCAGCTGTTTCGGGATTTGGTGGAGCGGGCTTTTGTGTTGTCGTTGCGGTGGGATGACCGTCAGGTGATTGACTACCTGACGCGTCTGCTGATGCAGTTCACCCATCGGGATGCGCTGTACGCCCTGCGCGATGTGAACGGTCGCCCCTTAGAAGAGGTCGCCGAAATGCTGTACTATGCCGATGTGCGCCTCGGTGCCCAATCGTTCTATCAGGAGCGTGAGGTTCATAAACACATCGGCGACTACACCCTCTTCTGGACGGGGCTGTTCCCTGAGGCGGTTCCGAAACTGCGTGCCTCCCTGCGCAAAGACCATTTGGTGGACTATGTCCGCCAAGGCAAGCAGTCCTACTACTTGGTCTCGCTGTTTGATATTGGGGAGTGGCGTGAGGAGGCGCCCCTATTCCGCAAGCTCTCCGAGCAGTTTGAGGTGTGCCAACAGGGGCTGTACGCAGTGCGCCAATACTGGCAGGAGATGGAGCGTGAGAGCTTCCGCCAGCTGGAGCGCCGACTGATTTGGTGAACGAAAGAGAGTACGCTCCAATTGGGTATAGTCAACAAGGTGAGCGATGATGAAGGTTCCCATCCCGCCCGAAAACCTGACTGATGAAGGCGGTCCTGTGCCTCCTGAGATTATTGAAGAACTCAAGCAGGAGCTGGAAAAACTCCGAGAACTGGAGAGCCAACTACCCGAGGAGGACGGTATCCCTGTGGAAAACTTTTTTCATCTGCTTCAGCAAGAGCTGTGGCGCAAGAGCCTGCGCCACTATTGGCGCGAACGCACGGACTATTTTGCGGGCAACAACATCTTCGTCTACTACAGCACCCGCCAATCGCAGAACATTATTCAGGGCGACTTCAGCGAGTTTCGCGGTCCCGACTTTTTCGTGGTGTTGGGCATAGACGGACGCAAACCGCGCCGATATTGGGTGTCGTGGCAGGAAGAGGGCAGGTACCCCGACTTGGTTATTGAAATCGCGCCCAAGATAGCGCACGCTGACCTTGATGAAAGGATGAAGTTACACGAGCGAGTGTTTCGTGCGCGGGAGTACTTTCTGGTGGATTGGGAGAAGCGAACCTTGGAAGGGTATGACTGGACTCTGAAGGGATACGAGCCAAAGGTTCCGAACGAGCGGGGGCGGTTATGGAGTGGGGTGCTGGAGTTGTGGATAGGAGCGTGGGAGGGCGAATACGAGGGCTACACATCGCGTTGGTTTCGGTTTTACACGCCCGAAGGCGAACTGGTACTTACCGCTGAGGAGGCAGAGCGTCAGCGTGCGGAGCGTGCTGAGGCGGAACTGCAGAGGCTCCGTGCTCGCCTTGCAGAGCAGGGCATTCAGTTGGAGGAGTAGGTCATGGCTCACGCCCAAGAAGCCCATTTGGTTGCGGTTCAGATGCGGATGGAGCTTGCGACCTACCGAACGCCCCAGACCTTTCAAGAGCGCATCGTTAGTCTGATGCAGACAGTGCGCAAGCAGGTGCCCCACGGCGAACTGCTTGCTGTGTTCCCCGAAGATGTTGGCTTGTGGCTGATTTTTACGCAAGACTACGAGCGGGTGCGCACTGCCAAAACGATTTTGGAGGCGGGTGTCCGCCTGATGGAGCGCCTCCAAATCAACCTGCTAAGCACCAATCCCCCTGCTGCGCGTCAAGTACTGGTGGCGCTCAGCCCCTTCGTGGAGCGGGTCTATCACGAGACTTTCAGTGCGGTCGCCAAGCAGTTCCGAAGCTGGATTGTGGCAGGCAGTGCGCCGATTGCCGAAGGCGATAAGGTCTACAACAGTTGCTACACCTACAATCCGAAGGGCGAGCGCATTGCGGTTCAGCGTAAAATCAATCTGGTGGAGTTGGAGCAAGAGGGTGGCTTAGCCCTCTGTCCTGCCCCGCGCGATCTCCCCGTCGTCTCCACTCCTGCGGGCAAGCTGGGGGTCGTTGTCTGTTTGGACGGCTTCTACCACGAGCTGATAGAACATCAGGTCAAGCAGGGTGCAACGCTGATTGCGATGCCTTCGTTCAACCCGCACCCGTGGACAAAAGAGGAGGCAGAGGGCTGGCAAACTGGGCTGTGGAGCGCGGTGCAGAAGTTTCCGAACACTGTCGGTATTAACCCGATGGGTGTTGGGCAGGTTTTTGATGTGCTGGCTGAAGGCGTTTCATCTATCGTTGCCCACACCAGCCAGACCCCTGACAAGAGCGGCTACTTGGCGCGCGCCAAGAGCCACGACAAGGAAGAACTCCTCATCTACACACACAAGTAGCAGGAGGTGCGCTCGCCCTGCCGAAATGAACGCCCATGCTTAGAACGGAACTCGCTGGAATACCCATAGGGATGTGGGTGCTGAGCCTCATCTACTTGCTCCTGTGTGTTATTCTCCGTGCTTACTACATCGACTACGAGGGTGTCGCCCAGATAGCGACGGTTGCTGAGGGCATCCGCTTGAACTCGGTCAACTTCCTCAGTGGTTGGGGACCTTTGGGAATGCTGGTGTTCTGGCTCGTAACGAAACCGCTGAGCCTGTTGATGCCCCTTGTCGACTCGGCGCAGATAGTGGGTGCGGTCTCCATATGGCTGTCGGGGCTGATTCTGTACCGTGTGTTTCGGATTGTTGGGCTTGCTGGGGGGTTGAGCGGTTGGCTCACCTTTCTGTTCTACAGCACGAATGTCGCTTGGAACGGGGCGACGATGCTTTCGTTTCCTGCGCTGTGCCTGTTGCTGATGGCGTTATGGGTACTCTCGGCGATACGTACCTTATCGGCGCGGGAACTGTCCAGCGCTACGACTGTGCGTCTGGGGGTATTGGGTGGGCTGCTATGTCTAATCAATCTGTTTGCGCTCGCCCCGACCCTTGCGGGTGGGATTATCGCTCTCAGGCGGGGAGGCGGTGCGGGCTATTTCGGCTCCCTGCTGGGCATCACTTTGGTCGGCTATCTGGTGGTCTACTTCGTGTTGCCCGGTCAGGTGGTGGCAAGTGGGGTGGAGCGCCCTAAGCCCTCTATCGTGGAATGGATGGTCACGGGTAGTGTCTCAACCCAAATTGACCCGCCACGCCTCAGCGGTCTCTATTGGCGTGCTTCGGGCGAGCAGGTTCAGAATGCTCTGCTGGCGCTGGGGCGACCGTTCCGCGTGCGCGATGTGTACCAGTATTTCTTGGGAGGCACCTTCATCACTTTGCTCAAGGGCGCCTTCTTGCTGATTTTGCTCATTTTCCTAATCGTGTTAGCCACCATCCAGTTCGGGGGCGAGCGCATCGCGACCGAGCGCTTGGTGGCAAGCATCCGCCAACTGGGCGGGTATGCGCTCTTGGTTTCACTGATGTTTCTGATACTCTGGCAAGGTGACCGCCAAGCACTTTACTTGTGGACGGTGTATTGGGCACTGTTGGGATTGGGGGGCTGGCTGGGCAGCTATTACGAAGAGGACGCCCAACGGTTGAGTTATGTCGTGCCTCCGTTAGCGTTGGTGATGCTGGTCTTTGGATTGATGAAGGTGAGCGGTCTGCGCTCCACCGAGCATGATGCCGAGCGCCAAGAGGCGGAGGCGGTGAGCGCGGGCATCCGCGAGGGCGACATACTGGTCGCCGCAACCCGCCTCGCCGAATGGCTCCGCTACGAAAGTGGGGGCAAGGCACGAGTGGTTGCCACCGAGTATTGGCTTCAGCCAGAAAACGACTTCCGCCAGTTGCTTGATAAGGCACGACAAAACAACCAGCGCGTCGTGGTGTGGGATTACGCCCTGCGCCCCGAGCTATTCCAGATTGCGATGGAGACCCAACAATCGCCTTGGCTGGAGTCGCTCCAGAAGGCTCAGGAGGTGGCAATGCAGGAGGGCGGGGCATACCTACGACGCTATGTGAATATGGTCGCTTACCCAACGCTCACCACCTGGTCGGGTGAGGTGGCAACTTTTGACCCAGCGCGCAGGTAAAATAAGAACTGATGAGCGACTACGAAGACGCCTACCTGATAGAGTCGGCAAAGCAGGGCGACGACCGCGCGTTTGACAAGCTTCTGGAACGGCACCGCGACCGAGTGTTCCGTTCACTGTTGCGTGCTTGCGGGGGCGACCCTGAAACGACGCACGATGTGCTTCAGGATGCCCTGTTGAACGCTTTCCGTGCGCTGGAGCAGTTCCGGGGTGATGCGAACTTCTCCACATGGCTCTACACGATTGCGCGACGGCTTTGTATCCGCGCACGCAAGCACTTAGACCGTTTCTACTCGCTGGACGACCCGCTGGAGAGTGAGGAGGGTCAGCGCATTCTGAGGGAACTGATTGACAACTACTCGCAAGACCCGATGACCATCGCTATAGAAGATGACCTGCGCGACCAGGTTCAGAAGGCGGTTTCGGAACTGCCCGATTCGTTGCGCCCCGTCTTAGTCCTGCGCGATATGGAGGGACTCTCCACAGAGGAGACCGCAGAGCGTCTGGGTATCACGCAGGCGGCGGTGAAAGCACGCCTCCACCGCGCCCGTGAGATGCTCCGCCAGAAGTTAGAGGTCTATTTGCAAGAGAGCGGTTAGTAGAACACGGGTTCCTGTCGGGTATCCTCCATAGCGCAACGGAGCGAGCCTATGCAGGAGTTCAACTTACCTATCGCGTGGACGCCCGACGCAGGGCTGATAGAGCGGGCAAACCTCACCGAGCAGATGCGACGCCATCAGATAACGACCTACGAGGCGTTTCTGAAACGCTCGGTAGATGACCCCGACTGGTTCTGGCGCGCTTTCTTTGATGCCGTCGGTTTCCACTGGCATACTCCCTACACTCAGACCGTTGACCTCAGCGAGGGCAAACCGTTCGCCAAATGGTTCACGGGCGGAATGCTGAACTGGACTTACAACGCGTTAGACCGCCACCTCCTCAACGGGCACGGCGACCGCCTCGCTTTGGTATGGGAAGGTGAGGAGGGCACCCAGCGACGCTACACCTATGCCGAACTGCTTGCCGAGGTGAACGCTCTCTGTCGGGGGCTGGAAGCGCTCGGAGTGCAACCGGGCGACCGTGTGGGGCTGTTTCTGCCTTTTATTCCTGAGGTGGCTATTGCCTTGTTAGCCGTTAGCCGTATTGGGGCGATTGCACTCCCGCTTTTTTCAGGTTTTGGTCCTGAACCTGTACAAACGCGCCTTCAGGACGCCGAAGCACGCTGGTTGTTCGTGGCGGACGGCTTCCCGCGCCGTGGGCGCACCGTACCGATGAAAGAGACCGCCTACACCGCTTTGCAAGCCTATCCGAACATTCAGCGCATGATTGTGGTTGACCGCGCCAACCGCGACGATGTGCGCTTTGACCCCACCTTTGAAGTGCGCTATTCTGACCTGCTCCAACCCGGTGATTATCCTGCACCCGCCTTCCCCAGCGAGACCCCCTGTATGATGATTTACACCTCTGGCACCACGGGCAAGCCCAAAGCGGCGTACCATGTGCATGCAGGTTTTCCTGTCAAAGCTGCACAGGACATGTACCACCTGTTTGACCTGAAACCGAGCGATACGATTAGTTGGCTGACCGACATCGGCTGGATGATGGGACCGTGGCTGATTATGGGCGGGCTGATTTTAGGGGCGACTGTGTTTATGTACGACGGTTCCCCTGATTATCCCGCGCCTGACCGCCTCTGGGAGATGGTAGACCGTCACGGGATTAGTGTGCTGGGCATTACGCCGACGCTTATTCGGGCACTGATGCGTGAAAGCTCCGATTACGCCGACCGCCACCCGATGACCTCGCTTCGCTTGCTCGGTTCCACAGGCGAGCCGTGGAACCCTGAGCCGTGGTTGTGGACTCTGGAGCATGTCGGCAAAGGGCGCGCCCCGATTATCAACTATTCGGGTGGTACCGAAATCTCAGGGGGCATTCTGGGGTGTACGGTTTTGCGTCCGCTCAAGCCTTGCAGTTTCAACACCGTCGTGCCCGGCGTGGACGCAGAGGTCGTCAACGATGCCTGTGCGCCTGTGCGCGGTGAGGTCGGCTATCTCGTCGTCAAAAATGTGAACCCCGGTATGACGCGCGGGTTCTGGCGCGACCGTGAACGCTACTTAGAAACCTACTGGAGCCAGTGGGAGGGCATCTGGAACCACGGCGACCTGAGCCTTGTGGACGAGGATGGCTTCTGGTACATCTTGGGACGTGCCGATGACACGCTCAAGATTGCTGGCAAGCGTGTGGGGCCTGCCGAGATCGAGAGCGTGCTGGTGGAGCATCCTGCGGTTGTGGAAGCGGGCGTCATCGGCATACCCGACGAACTCAAGGGGCAGTCGGCAGTGGCGTTCGTGGTGCTCAAGCCGGGCTACACGATGGACGAGGCGCTGGCAAGAGAACTCCTGAACTTGGTTGCCGAGCGGATGGGCAAGCCCCTGATGCCCAAAGCGGTCTATGCGGTGCCTGAGTTGCCCAAAACGCGCAACGCCAAGATTATGCGTCGGGTCATCCGCTCGGCTTATCTGGGTCAACCGACGGGCGACCTCAGCGCGCTGGAGAACCCCCACAGCGTGGAAGCGATTCGTGCGCTCAAATGAGGTTCTGGGTCGCCTGTGTTACTAAGCGGAGAGTCCTGCTTTTAATCAATCTAATTCACAGGGATTAGGGGCAAGAGCGGGTATACTATAAGCGGGCACTCTGAGAGGGAAGAGTGGGGTTGTGCCCCCACTCTTTTCTTTAAAACCCAAGGGGGTAAGCACTATGCAATGCAACGAAATTGTAGAGGTTTTGAGACAACTGGAACGCGAGCGTGGGATCCCCTACGCGGACCTGTTGGCAACTCTGGAGACGGCGTTCGCTAACGCCTACCGTCGGCAACAGCATCTGCCCCATAATGCACGCGTCTTCGCACGATTTACTCAAGAGGCTCCCAACTGTTTCCGTGTGTTCATCGAGAAGGAGGTTGTCGGCTTTGTCACCGACGAAAACACGCAAATCAGCCTGGAAGAGGCACAAAAAATCCAACCTGAGTTGGAGGTGGGCGATACGATCAAATTAGAGGCGCCCATAGAAGAGTTCGGGCGCATCGCCGTACAGAACGCCCTCCAAGTGCTTATCCAGCGTCTGCGTGAGCTGGAGCGTGAGCATGCCCTGAAAGAACTCAACGCCAGCGTGGGCGATGTCATCAGCGCACGGATTGAACGGTTCATCGGTCCGAAAGTGCTGTTGTCCTACGGACGCGTGGAGGTCGTACTTCCCGAGCGTCATCAAAGTCCACGCGACACTTACGAAATCGGTCAAGACCTCAAGGTGCTGGTGCTGGAGGTCAAACTGCCCGAAACTCAGCGTGGGCGTGAACCGCGCCTGCGCGATGTGAAGGTGATTGCCTCGCGCACCGAGCCGCTGCTGGTGGCGCGCCTGCTTGCCAAAGAGGTGCCCGAAATCGCCAGCGGCGATGTGGAAATCAAGGCGATTGCCCGTGAAGCCGGCGAGCGTACCAAAGTCGCCGTACACTCCAAGAACCCGCTCATCGATGCGGTGGGCGCTTGCTTGGGTCAGCGCGGAATGCGCGTCCAAGCCATCACCAACGAACTTTTCGGCGAGCATATCGATGTGATTGAGTGGAGTAGCGACCCATCCCAGTTCATCCGCGATGCGCTCAACCCAGCACGGGTCAACCGCGTCATCTTGGACAAGCCCAAGAAATCGGCGCTGGTGGTGGTGCCGAACAACCAGCTGCGCCAAGCGGTAGGTCGGGGCGGGGTGAATGTGCGCCTTGCCGAGCAACTCACTGGTTGGCAACTGGAAGTTCGCTCTGAAGAGGAGATTGCAAAGGGCGAAAAGAGCGCATAAGATGGGGCGCCAACCGACTCGGCGGTGTGCCTTCTGTCGGCGCACCGCCCCCAAATCGGAGTTCCTGCGCTTCGTGCGCCTGCCCAACTCCAACACCGTCTGCTACGACCCCGACCACCGCCTGCCAGGACGCGGGGCTTACTTGTGTCCCCAATCCGAGTGCCTCAAAGGAGCCATCAAACGACGCAGTCTGGAGCGGGGACTGAAGGTATCCATCCCGCCCTCGCTCCTGCAAGACCTGCTCGGCAGGATGAACAGCGACCAGCCCGAATCTCACACTCAGGATGGGTAAGTACCAGATTCTGGAACACACTGCCGACAAAGGCTTAGAGGTGGAAGCGGAGTCGCTGCCAGACCTGTTCACCACCTGTGCGGAGGGCATGTTCGCCCTGATGATTGACCCTGAGCTGTACCCCTTCTCTGAGACTCTGACGATTGAGAAAACGGCACCCGACTTGGAGATGCTCTTGGTGCGCTGGCTCAACGAACTGGTGTATCAGTTTGAGGTGAACCACTTCCTCTTTCGGAGGTTTTCGGAGGTTCAGGTCGTGTCGGAGGGGGAGCGGTGGCGTCTCCAAGCGACAGCCCACTACGCGCCCGTAGAACCCCACGCCATCGAGTGGAGCGGTGCCCCCGTCAAATCGGTCACCTATCACGGCTTAGAGCTGGCTCAGACCAACGGGGGCTGGCGTGCCCGCTACTATGTCGATGTGTGATTCGTGGGGTGGTCTGCGTTAGACGGCTCCTCACCGGGCACGATTTGAACCTTCACGCCCTGCGAGTCGAGGGCGGTCAGCTCGGTGCGCGCTTTGACGAAGGAGTGAACAAGCCATAGCAGGGTTCTGAGGTGGCTGGTCGCACGGGAGGTGGTCCATGTGCTGGGACCGCTCGCAAACAGCGCTGGAAGTACCAGCTGGTCAGCGAGGAACTGGTCTACAGAGGTTCGCGTCTTCGCCCAAGCGACAAACTCGTTCCAAGCCTCTTCTACGACCTGTTCCACCGCGACGCCGCGTCGCCCCAAGCGGATGAAACCTGCATAGCCGTGCTCTGCCTGTGCCGACAGGGTCAGCGACAACCCAAACCCGCGAGAGGGCAGAATTTGGTGCTTAAACTGGGGACGAATGCCCAGCAGACCGATGAGCGTCTCCGCCGATTGCTCACCGCGCTTGAGGGTATGCTCGGGAAGGTTGGACAGGGTGAAGGTGAGGGTAATCTGCTTGAGATTTCCGCGGTCTGTCCAGTTGATGGGACGCAGGGGTAGGGTTGCGGGCGACACTTTTAAGATGACCTGTCCGCCTCCGCGTGGGTAGAACCCCGCTGCGCGCGTCGTCAGTTCGGCTTCAACACCCATCTCGCGCATCGCAGGCAGATAGACTTGGGTCAAGTAGTCTGAGCCAGGACTCCAGCCCACATGGGTACCGCCCAACAGGGTCACTTGGGAGGCTTGCCCCGCAAGCGCCAACGGCAGGAGCACAGTCTGTGCCACTAAAATCACCGAACCTGCCGAACCTGCACCCGAAATCTCTTCCACATTGAAAAGGAATTCCCCACCCACGATAGGACCAGGTTCAAAGTAGAGATACGGGGAGCCGATAATCGCTCCCGACACCCGCGCTTGGCTAATCGTTGCCGCTGCGTGAACTGCCGTGAGGTGTTGAGGCTGGAGCCCCGGATTGGGTCTGCGTGCCCGAATGTTATTAAACTGCACGGGCTGACCCGTCAACATAGAGAGAACGAGCCCTGCCCTAAGGATTTGCCCGCCGCCTTCACCATAAGAACCATCAATCAGTATCACTTCGCCAGTCGAAGGCTTTACATCCATACCATAGGTATTATACCCCTCTCTATTTTTTCCCCCTCTGTGAGGGTGTTTAAAAAATGCAGGGAGCGCGGGCGTCTCGCCCGCTCGTGGCTTGGGCATCCTTGCCCAAGATGTTCTCACCAGCGGTGCAGGCGAGACGCCTGCGTTCCCAGCGGACACATCCTACCCTACCTCGTGGCTTGCGTGCTTTGCTACACGGGCAGGATGCCCGTGCCACGATTTTTTAACCTCTGTGGATTTAGGGCTTTCAGAGTGTGCCGTGTGGAGGGGTCTCCAGACCGAATTTGCGATTAAATTGTGCCATCACCTGTTCAATCGGTTGCGTCAGCCACGCTTCGCAGGCGTCGGCGCCGATTTCCATCATCTGGCGCGCCAAAGGGCGTTCCGACTCGTCAAAGGGCGAGAGGACAAAGTCGGCGATGTCTTCTCCCTCAGGAGCGGGTCCGACTCCCACCCGAAGGCGCGGGAACACTTCGGTTCCTAAGGCTTGGATGATGGATTTCATCCCCTTCTGTCCTCCCGAGGAGCCTTCCGCTCTCACGCGCAAGGTGCCTAACGGCAACGCCACATCGTCGTACACCACCAGTATTTGTGGAGGCTTGAGATGATACGCCTGCAGGAGTGCCCGCACTGCGTCGCCACTGCGGTTCATATAGGTCATCGGGAGCGCCAACAGCACAGGCACGCCCTGAACGATGCCCAAACCGTACTTGCTGTGGTGGCGATGGGTCTTGAGCGGGATATTGTGTCGGCGCGCCAGCAGGCTCACGACCCAAAACCCGGCGTTGTGGCGTGTGCCTGCATATTCTTCGCCCGGATTGCCTAACCCGACAATCAACCGTTCGGGACGCTCCTTCTTCAACACCCGAAAGGTATACCCGACGGGGTATCCTAAGGCGTGTTTCAATCGCGGATGGCTCCAACACGGTGGCTCTGGCTGGGCATAGGTGGTGTGCTCGGGCTGGTGGCGCTTCTGTACTTGCAGACTCTCCAGTTCGGCTTTGTGTGGGATGATGACCAGATTCTCTACGGACGCCCCGACTATCAGACCCCCTCGCGGTGGCTGGAGGCGGTGCGCCAACCGCTGGACTTTTCGCCCAACTATTTCCGTCCGCTCGCCCTGACCAGCCTGCTGGTGCAGATTTGGATTTGGGATGATCACCCGATGCCGTTCCACTTGGCGAACCTGCTTATCCACCTGCTCAACACGGGGTTGGTGATGCTGTTGGCAAGGCGTTGGTTCGGTTTCGGTTGGGCGGTGGTGGCGGTGGGCGCGCTCTACGGGCTTCATCCCGCGCTGGTGGAGAGTGTGGCGTTCGTCTCCTCACGCTATGACTTGCTGACCACCACTTTCTTGCTATTGGCGCTTCTGGCAGAGATGACGCTCTCTGGCTGGAAACGGCTCTTGGGGATTGGGGGGGCTTTCCTGCTTGCCCTGCTATGCAAAGAGATGGCGGTCGTGTTATGGATTCTGCTTCCCATCTGGATTTGGGTTAGGCGACGCATAGGGGGGACACCCTCCAGCGAGGGTTCCACTCTCTTGCCGACTTTGGGGGCACTGTTCGTGTGTTCGCTGTTGTATTTGGCGCTACGCTATGGGGCGATGGGCTATTTGATGCAAACTGAGAACCTCGTCGCCCAACTGAACCCCGGCACGCCCTTGCAACATCTGCTGTTGGTGGGGCGCACTTTGGCGACGCTCTTGGGGTTGGTCTACTTTCCCTTCTTCAGCATCACGCCTGCCCATCATTCTGAGCTGCCTGTATCACCCCAAGACTTAGTGGCGTGGGTTCAGTTAGCGGTCAGCTTGGGGGTGCTGGTTCTGTTTCTCTGGGTGGCTCGGCGAGTTTCAGCTTACGGGTGGCTCTTGTTGGGAGGTGTAGCGACCCTGCTTCCTGTGCTGAACCTGCGCCCGATGGAGTTCGCTTTAGGGATTTTCACTGCCGAGCGATTCCTGACCTTCCCGCTGGCGGTGTTTCTGATTGGCACGACGGGGGTCGTGCTGGCTTTGTGGAACAAGGAACCTCTCAAGCGACTTTCGCTGGCTCTTGGGGGGGCATCGGGAGTGGGATTTTTTGTGGTGACGGCGCTTAGCCTGCCCAACTGGAAAGATGACGAACCGTTCTGGCAGTGGCTCACGCGCAGTTCGCCACGCTCACCTATTGGCTGGAGCAACCTCTCGGATTACTACAACAAAATCGGGCGCCATCAAGAGGCGCTACGATACGCAGAGCGTAGTATTGAAATCGCTCCCGATAGCGGAATGGGCTGGGTTAATAAGGGCGTCGCGCTGTTGCGACTGGGCGACCCCGAAGGCGCGATTGCGATGTTCCGCAAAGGCACCGACCTGGAACCCGAAAACATCATCGGTTGGAACAATTTGGCGATTATGCTCTCTGAGAAAGGTCTCCAAGATGAGGCGGAGCGGATTGTGCGCCAACATATGCTGGACAAGACCCCCAAGTTTATGGGGCATCAGGTGTTGGGGTTGATTTATCTTAGGCGGGGGCGTCCCGACCTCGCTGAGGAGCAGTTCCGACTGGCGCTTCAGCAGATAGGCAATCCCGAGGGTTCCTTAGCTCAGAACCTGCTCAAGGAGTTTGAGACAGCGACCCCGTGGCTGGCAGGCGCCGACCAGGCGATTGGGCGGGGTGAGTTTCAACTCGCCGAGCAGTTCCTTCAGCGCGCTGAGCGCCGTCAGCCAGATCGGTTCGCCTACGGGCTACTAATGGCGAAACTCCGCCTCGCTCAGAACCGCCCCCGAGATGCCGAAAAAGCACTTCAAGAACTGCTTGATTACGGATACAAAGATGACCGCATTTATGGGCTGCTGGGTGTCTGCGCAGAAAAACAGGGTGACCGCAAACGCGCCCAACAATTTTATCAACAGGCACAAACCCAACAAGCGCCGAACCAGCCGTAGGGTACACTCTAAGTGTCTGAAACAGAAGGGACGGCGACGAGTCTAAAGTTCTGTGTCAGGGAAGCGAGAAGGGTACTCGATGGATGGACGAAGCGCAAGAGTTCGAGGCGTTGGTGTCAGCGTATGAGCGAAGGATTTATAACCTTCTGCTACGCATGGTCAACGACCCTGAAGATGCGGCAGACCTTACTCAAGAGACCTTCTATCGGGCATTCCGCGCCTTCAGTCGCTTCCGTGGCGACTCTCAACCCTATACATGGCTTTACCGCATCGCAGTCAACTTGGCGAACGACCACCTGGAGAAGCGGGCACGAATCCGCAAACGCGAGGTGGACATTAGTCTGTTGGAAACTGATGCAGAGGGTGAGTCGACGGGCTGGGACCCGCCCGACTTAGGGCTTTCGCCTGAGGAGCATCTGCTCCAGCAGGAGCTGGTCGAGCGCGTGCGCCTGTTGATTAGTCAGATGCCCCCTGACTATCGCGAAATCATTTTACTGAGAGAATACGAAGAGATGTCTTACGAGGAGATGGCGGAGGTGCTAGGCATCACCTTAGAAGCGGTGCGTAGCCGTTTGGCACGCGCTCGCTCTTGGCTCCGCACCCGCCTCGCTCCTTATGTGCAAGAGGAGGAACACTGATGTTCGGACGAATCACTTACCTAATCGGCTTCTGTGGGCTTCTGCTGGGCGTGCTAATCGGCTCGGCACAAGAACGACGCGTGGAAACCATCACCATTCGTGGGCTGACCCATGTTTCTGAGAGTGCTGTTTTAACGGCACTGCGCCTCAAACCCGGTGAACCGTTCAGTGAAGCGACCCTGGAGAGCGACCGCCAGACCATCTTGGCAATGGGGCTGTTCAGCGAGGTGAAAGCCAGCAGTCAGCCTGCCGAATCGGGAGTGCGCGTGCAGTTTGATGTCGTAGAGAATCCGCTGATCAAGGAGGTGCGCTTCGTCGGTAATACCGTGCTTCGTCCCGAGCAGTTGCTGGAAGTCATTCGCAACAAGCCTGGATTCGTGTTCAACACCAACTTAGCGCGCTCCGACATCAGCGCCATTCAAGAAGCGTATCAACGGGCAGGCTATGTGGTGCTTCCTGAAGGCTACAACCCTCCCGATTACGAGAATGGCGTTCTGGAAATTACGCTTAGCGAGCTGAAAGTCGGTTCCATCAAGATTGAAGGTAATTCAAAAACGCGCAGCCATGTCATTTTGCGTGAGATGCGTACCAAGCCCGGTGAGCTGTTCAATATCAACCGCTGGCAACGCGACATCAATCGCCTCTACAACACGGGCTATTTCGACCGAATTGACCCTGAAGAGCAGGCGGGTGAGCCAGGCACCGTGGACATTACCTTGCGCTTCAAGGAGCGCCCGACAGGACGCCTGAATGTGGGGTTCGCAGTCGACTCCCGACGGCGGTTGATTGGCTTGGCGGAAATCTACGAGACCAACTTCCGCGGCAACGGGCAAACGGTGGGCGTCAACTTCCAAAGCACAGGTGGACGCAACGGCAACAGCATCGAGGTCAACTTCACCGAGCCTTACTTAGACCGTCGCCGCACCAGTTTTTCAATCTCCCTCTATGACAAACTCGTTTATCGGTTCACTTCCAACTTTTTCGGAGGACCGAGTCTGCCTCAGGACCAAGAAGACCGCTATGACGAGCGTCGGCGCGGTATCTCGCTGGGGTTCGGGCGTCCGTTTGGTGACTTTTTCAACGCTTCCCTCGGATTGCGCACTGAGGATGTCAACACCAACCGTATCGCCACTAATGAGGGAGGCGGGTTCATTCGTCAAGACGGCTCGCTGACCAGCCTCACCCTGCGCGGGATTTACAACACGCGCGATCTGGATTTAGACCCTGCCACAGGACAGTTCGTTATGCTCACGCTGGAGCCAGGGATCACGAACATTCGCTCGGCGGAGCGACAGTTCATCGATTCGGGGGTCGTTCGGTTAGGGCGTTCCAGCTTCTTCCGCGCCTCGCTGGACTACCGAATCTACCTTAGCCCGCAGGGGCGTCGCGTGAATCCGGACGACCGACGGCAGGTGTTCGCCGCGCGCTTCTACTATGGCACGCTCACGGGCTCGGTTCCGTTCTTTGAACAGTTCTTTGTGGGTGGTGCGGAGAGCCTGCGCGGATACCCCGAAGACCGCTTCTGGGGCAAGCAGGCGTTCATCCTGAGTTTTGAGTTCCGCCAGCCCGTAGAGAAAGCCTTCACCGCGGTCTTCTTCGTGGATATAGGGCATGCGTGGGGCGGTTATCCCACGGTCAACGAGTTCACCCAGAACCGAAGTTTCAAGCCCGAAATCGGTTATGGGCTGGGCATCCGCGTGCGCACCCCGCTCGGTCCTCTGCGCATCGACTACGGCATCGGGCGCGATGGCGGGCGCACCCACTTCAGCGTGGGACAGGTCTTCTAGAAGGTACAATCCATTCACAAGGAGGTTCTATGATGAGACAGATTCTGCTATGGGGCATCACCCTGTGCGCGACTGCGCTGACTTTTGCCCAAAATATGGGCGTCGTGGACTACGAGCGGGTCATCAACGAGTCGACCTATGTCAAGACCCGCTTAGAGCAACTTCAAGCCTTAGAACAGCGTTATCGGGGTGCGCTCCAAGTTCTGCAAGAGAACGCTATTCTCACGGATGAGGAACGCCAAGAGATGACGACCTTGCTTCTGGCGGACAACCTCAACGATGCTCAGCGTCAGCGTCTTCAGCAGCTCTCCACCACCTCACGCCAGCGTTCGGAGGAGCTCCAGAGCCTGCGCCAAAAGCCCAGCCCTTCCGAAACCGAGAAAGCCGCCTTAGAGCGCTTCACCCAGATGGAGGTGCGCGGTCGGGAAGCGCTTCAAGCACTTGCCCAGCAACTGAGCCAACAGCTGGAACAGCGTGTGCAACAAAGCCGTGAAGATGTGCGCAAAGTCGTCCGTGAGGTGATTGGTCAAATCGCTAAAGAGAAAAGACTTGCCGTGGTCTTCTCAGCCGAGACGGTGCTGTTCGCCGACAACGACATCACAGACGAGGTGATTAAGCGATTAAACGAGCGCAAATAGTACTTCTGCTTTGTGTTCTAGGGCTGAGTGCCTGCCGTTCCCGTACGCCCGAGTTGGTTCGTATTGACTGGTCGGCATTCAGCCCATCTCCTCCTAAAGCCTCACGCAGCTCCCCGATTCCCAACTCGCTCGCCGACTATAGGGCTTCTGCGCAGACGCTTCAAGAACTGGTTGCCCCCACTCCACCTGAGACCCTCTCGGCGCGGCGTCAGCTGGCGCTCGGAAGCATTCGCGACCAGCGTGAAGCGATTCGTCAAAACCTTCTCCAGACGCGTTTGGCGGTACTGGCGGAGTTAGAACCCCGCTGGCGTGCGGAGCTCCAATCGGAATACGATACGGACGCCTTACTCGTTCAACAAGACCGCGAGTGGTTCGAGGCGTTTCAGGCTTACGGTCAGGCGCGCTTTCCCCTGCTCGTTGCCCTGCTGGTGTATGCGCCCGATAGCGCACCCTATCGCACGGCTCAGCAATCGCTCCGGCAGTTAGAGCGCGAGTGGCAAGCCAACCAGCGCGCGCTTCAGGAGCGCTATCAGGCGCAGTTGAACCGCATCGAACAAGAGATTGAGGTGCGCCTGAATTCGCGACGCCGTGCTTTCACGCAGGAAGTCACCCGTGAGGTTGATGAAGCGATAGCGAGCCAACCGCGTGCCGAAGCCCTCTATCTACCCCCGATTGAGCGTTTGGAACCAGCGCCTGCCCGCAAGCAGTCTTTACCTTCCGCTCAGGTGCGCCTCAACACTATGACCCAACTGCCTGCACCCGAGCAGAGCGTGCGCGCCCATGCGCAGTTCGCCCAGTCCACCTTACGCCAGTTAGCCGACCAATGGGCGCGGAGTCGGGGCTATCAACTCACGGATGATCCGAACGCTCGCAGTGCAACGCAAGAGTTCGCACACTACCTCCAGAGCCAGTGAGTGAGGCAGGACTTGATTTTTTAGCACGGGGCAGGGTATACTCTACCACGCAGGTGGCCCCATGGTCTAGCGGTTTAGGACGCCTGGTTCTCAGCCAGGAGGACGGGGGTTCGAATCCCCCTGGGGTCACCATAGGGTTCCCTGATTCGAACCGTCTCGTTGTCCCTACGCCTCAGCGCCATCACTTCGCTCATTCGTCAACAGCCCTTCGTGTTGTAGAAGTGCTCTTAGCCCTTTATGAATGTCGTACTTCGGCGTCCACCCCGTGGCACTCTGCAAACGAGTGATGTTGGCGCGCTGATGCATCTTGTCCACAGGACGCACGCGTTCAGGGTCTTGAACAATCCGTATTGGATGTTCCAATATCTGGGAAATGAGTTCGATCATCTCCTCTACCGAATATTCATTGCCTGTGCCAATGTTGAACACCCTCAGGGTATCGCTCGGTTCAGCGAGTCTTAGAAGCGCTTCGGCAACATCTTCTACATAGATATAGTCGCGCTTGGGTTTGATGTTGCCCAGCTCCACATAGTCGGGGTGGGCTTTTAGGCTCTCTATCACATGAGGCAGGAGGTGGGGATTCGTCTCATACGGTCCATAGGTGTTGAACAGCCTAACGATGGTGCAAGGGAGGTGATACCGATGGTGATAGTACTGTACCGCCTGTTCTCCCATCCACTTGCTCAAGCCATAGACATCCGAGACGGTTAGATTCATCGCCTCATCCAACGTTGTGTCAACGCTTGGGTACAGTGCCCCAGTAGAGGCGAAGATGAGGTGAGGACGGTTCGTCTGCCGACAAGCATCTAGTACCGACATCGTGCCCTCCAAATTGACGCGCATCGTCAGAGTGGGATGCGCTTCGCAAAACGGGATGTAATGATACGCAGCGAGATGATACACCACCTCAAAGTTCTCCTGCTGAAACAGGGACACAAGATGCTCATGCTCCAGAATATCACCTTCCACAAGGTGCAGCCTCTGAATCATCGATTCCAAGTTCGCTTTGGAGCCAACGGATAGATTGTCGTAAATCCATACTTGGTGTCCTGCCTGCACCGCTTTGAATGCCAGCCATCGCCCGATGAAGCCCGCTCCGCCAGTAATCAACACTCTCATTGCTCTAACAGTCTCCTAGTGGAACAGATTCTACCTGTGCCGACAGTGTTGGCAGGAGTCTGGGCGCACTTTACGAACTGTTCCTTTGGAGTAATGGGTATGTTGAAAGACACGCTGAAGCAGGTATTCCGCCGCGTAGCGCTCAGCACGCCGGACATCAAGTATATTCGCGCGATTCCAACGCAGGTGTTGTGGAAAATTCACAATCGCCTCCGATTGGGGGGAGGCATTGTTGAGGTAGAGGGATTCCGCATGTACCTTGACCCCACAGAGTATGCTGACGGGCTCTTTTGGTTCGCTCCACATCAGTATGACAAGCTTGAGCGGAGATTTGTTTTGGGGCAAGTTCCCGCGGACACGGGGGGATGGTTTGTGGACTTGGGAGCCAACATCGGGTTTATCAGCTTGTGGTTGGCGACGCGTTTTCCGAATGCACGCGTGCTCGCGGTAGAAGCTTTTCCCAGAACCTATGAAAAACTGGTTGAGAATATTCGTCTTAATCAAATACGCAACATAGTGCCTGTGCAAGTGGGCGTGTTGGATACATATGGCAAGCTCCCCTTCTACTACCCTGTTTATCGCGGCAATGCGAGCCTTGTGAAGGAAGTATGCGAAGCGACGCATCAGCATATTCAAGAGGTCGTCGAGGTGGATGTCGTACCGTTGTATGAGCTGTTCCAACAACACGCTATTGAGCAGTGCCACCTTGTCAAGTTAGATATTGAAGGTGCGGAAGAGCGAGTGATCCAGCGTTTCTTCCACTGTGCTCCTGAGAGAGCCTATCCGAGAATTGTATGGGCAGAGCATCTTCATAGCCCCCACCTGACCGAGATTCTTGAGCCTTATGGCTACACTCAGCGCCTGCACACGCATATGAACGCCCTCTTCGAACGCGTCGATGCTGAGGCGCGTCGGTCTCCATGAACACTCCTGCACGTCAGCGGGTGGCTCGCGCAATTAGCTGGTCTGTGATTGGCACAGGTTCCGCACAGGCTATCTTGCTGGTTGCCTCGGTCATCACAGCGCGGATGCTGGGTGAAGTTCAGTTTGGACGCTTGGGCTTAATCCAGTTCACGCTCAATATGCTGTACTCGCTGATTGCGCCCAGTCTTGGCTGGACGGTGATGCGCACGGTGGCGAGCCTGCGTTCGGTTGAGCCAGAGCGCCTTCGTACTCATCTAAGCGCCCTGTTCGCAGTGGGCTATTCGCTCTGTCTGGTGCTCGCGGGTGGCTTAGCCCTCAGTGCCCGCTGGGTTGCCATCAGTCTTTTTGATGATGTTCAATCGCACGTGCCCCTACTTCTTGCCAGCGTGACCGTGTTGTTTGGAGGGATTTACGCGATTATCACGAGTGGGCTGTCGGGCTTTGAGGCATTTCGCCTTGTTGCTTTCTTGAATACGCTGAGGGGCACCCTAATCGGCGTGGCATTTGTGGGAGGTGCTTACTGGGGCGGTTTGGAGGGCGTGGTGATGGGCATAGGCATCGGAACCTTTATCAGCGCCTTTGTGGCTCATCAATTTCTGCGAAAGATACTCCGCAACCAAGCCGTTTCTATGGGGCGTCCCGACTGGCGTTTGGGGCTGCGGTTGTCACGAGAGTTCTCGCTCCCTGCTTTTTTGTCTACCCTCATCGCCTCAATGATGCCGTGGTGGGGAAGTATTTTGCTTGCTCGCCAAGCGTCCAGTCTCTCAGAGGTCGCTGTGCTAAGTGTGTCCAACTATTGGCGAACCATCTTGATGTTCTTGCCCTCCCAAATCGCCCAATCCACCTCACCGATTCTCACCCACTTATGGGGACAGGGAGACCACACTCAGATGAAACGACTGGTGCTCACGAATCTCAAGATGGTGAGTGTGAGTGTGCTCATCCCCATCTTGCCGATGCTTCTCTTCTCAGCGTGGATTTTGAACCTATACGATTTAGCAGTACCGCGCCAAGAGTTGGCATTTCGGTTGTTGATGGTATCCGCCGTGTTTGCATCGCTATGTGCGCCACTTGGGTATACTCTGTTAGCGATGGGACGCTTCTGGGCGGGTTTTGCAGTCAATCTGGTCTGGGCTGTCCTGTTTCTTGTATGCGCCTGGAGCACTGTTGTTCTGATGCAGACAGGAAGCGTTGGGTTAGGCTGGGCTTATCTGCTGAGCTATGCCACGCTCTTTGCAATTGCTTCGCTCGTGACATTTCAAATTCTGAAGCAAACTCAAAGGACTGAGTGAGAACGATGAGGATAGCGGTAGTAGGCGGGTTTCCTCCAGACAAGGAAGGTGAAGCCCATTATGCAGGGCAGGTTTATACCGCACTGGCGCAGGACTTTCCTGTGCAGATCGTTTGTTTAGCCCACCGTCGCTCCCATAGCGTCCCTTGTGTTGAACTGCTTCCTAACCTGCAAGTTCGTCGGGTGACCTCCCCCGACCATCGCTGGCGACGGCATCTTGCACCTTTCTATTTACTTAAAGCGTTGCGCAAGCTCCAGCCGAATGTCGTCCACTTTCAGGCACCCCACAAATCGCTTTATGGAGGCATTTATGGTGAACCGCTGTTCTTGCTTCTACGCTGGCTTCGGCTCAGGGGTATCCCAACCCTCATTACGCTCCACTCGCTCTGGACCGAGCAGGACTTCGCTCTGTTAGCCCAAGAGCGAGGCTGGTCTCCTCAGAAGCGAAATCTATTAGCCTCGCTGTACCGTGTCAGCCATCGCCAATACGCCCAGCGCGCCACACGACTCAGTGCGCTCGTTTCGGGTGAGCAGAACCCCCTCATCGATCGAGTTCGCAACGACTGCAACATCGCCCAACCTATTTATGCCGAGTTTCATCCGTGCCATCCGAACCCCATCACGCCCGCTCAGCAGAGCCAAGCGAAATCTGCTCTGGGACTGGAAGACAGTTTGTTGATTGTTTCAGTCGGGTTTGTCCGCCCTGATAAGAACTTTCACCAGCTAATTCAGGCAGTCGGTCGGCTTCAGCCTCGTTTCGCTCAACTGCACTTACTCATCGCAGGAGAACCGCGTGGAGTAGAGGGACAAACTTATCATCAAACACTTGTGAACTTGCGTCAGCAGGTTCCAGACCCGCTGCGCATCCACTTGTTGATGGAGTATCTCCCCGACGAACGGTTTCAACAGTTAGTACAAGCGGCAGATATCGTTGCCATCCCATACACTCGTGTGATGGGTGCCAGCGGCCCAATGCACCATGCGATTGGTGCAGGGAAACCGGTGATTGCTTCCGATGTGGGACAAAACCTTGGCTTGAGTGAGGTGTGTGCGTTATTTCGCTCAGGCGATGTGGACTCGCTCACCCTCACTTTAGAACGATTACTGGAGAACCCTGCAGTTCGCGACGACTACTCGGCTCGTTCCGAAGAGTATGCTCGTAATCACACTTGGGCGCATCTCGCTCAACTCTATATGCGCCACTACCAAGAGCTGTTAGCGGAGGTGCAGGGGTGAAAGTACTTTTCGTGAGTCTCAGCCTGCCTCCTTTTGCCGAGTCGCAGACCATCCGGTCTGCCTACATGATTGAGGCATTAGCGCAAAGAGGTGTCCAGTTCGATCTCTTAACGGCGGAGGTTGTGCCCTCTCAGGCAGATGAAACACTCTTAGAGCTGATGCCCAAGGGTGTTCGGTTTTGGCGTACAGCATCTCCCGCTTATGACCTACATTTTCAACAGATCAAGGCGCGTGGGAGCCGATTGGCTCTGTATCTCTACTCCAATCTTGCCTATCGCTTGTATGTACCTGATATTCGCCGAGGTTGGGATACGCTTGCCGTGTCCCTCGCGGAACAGATACGAAACGAAGTCAAACCCGATTTGCTCCTGTCTGCCTCGGGGAGTTGTACCGCTCATCTTGCTTGTGCCACCCTCAAGAAGCGCTGGGATATCCCATGGATTGCTGATTTTGGCGACCCATGGAGTTGGGTGGATTGGCAACATCCTGACACTTGGCTGAAAGCGATTGCCAATAGCCGACTGGAGCGAAGCACGCTCCCGCTGGTAGACCATTTGGTGGTGACGACCGAATCGACCGCAGAGGCTTACCGTCACTGGTTTGGGCGAAGTTGTCCGCCTGTGCAAGTCGTGCCCTTTGGCTATCGTAGTGTTGATTTCCCAAACCTAATGGTGGCTCAAGCGGAACTCCCGATAACTATTTCCTATGTAGGGTCAGCGAGCCGACGGGCCCGTAATCTCATCCCGCTCATTCGTGCGCTGGCGCCTCAATCGACGCATCCTCTGAGTTATCGCCTGCAAATCGTCGGGTCCACGAGCCATCATTTCCTAAGCGAGGCTCAATGCGTTGGTTTAGAACACTTGGAGTCGACGGGGCGTATCTCCTACAGCCTCTCCCTGAAATATATTCGCTCGGCAGGAATATTAGCTCTCGTGGGGAATCGCAGTCCGTATCAAGTGCCGGGCAAAACCTTTCTCTATCTGGCATCAGGGCGCCCTGTTTTGTACTTGGCTCAAATGCCCAAAGACCAAGACCCGACCTACGCCTTGCTAAAGTCCTTTGCAGGAGTTCGTTGGGTGCCCAACGAAGAATCGGCAATCAGTGAGTTTTTGGGTAAATTATCCTTAGAAGCGTTTCGTGAATGGGAGCATCAGGCGAACCTTCATCCAGAGAGCACGAGCTTGCGTGAATATGAGATTAGCCGTCTTACAAAGCCACTGGTAGAGCAGATGAGTAAGTTGGGAACACAAAGCCATGTTGTTAGTCGGGGTTAGCCTTTTAGTGATTGGGCATCAACTATGGCTATGGGCGCGCGGATGGCGGTTTGACGCGCTCCATCCATATTTCCTATGCGATGTGATGATCTTTGCCCTGTTTGGGTTGGGGTCCTTGGTCGCTTTGCCCCAGCAGTGGTCTTCCGATATTCGTTTCACTTTTGAGCTCTACATCCTTGCAGGGCTTGTGGCTTATTATTTGGGATTGCACACGCGGTTCCAACTGGCAACCCTACAGGTGCCGTTCCGCATCAGAGGGGGCGCCTTGCAGAGCATCTTGACACGGCACATAAGAGTGCTAATCACGTTCATCGTCTTGAGTACTATAGCGCTGACGCTGATAATTCTGTATCAAAGAGCTCAGGTTGTCGGTCGTTCTGTGTTGGAAATATTGGTTCTTCCTCCTCTGTATGTTCATACGATACTTGCTCAAGAAGAAAAAAGTTCGCTTCAAGTTGTTGTTTTTTATTTTATCAACAGTCTTTTATTAGTCAGTCTTTATATAACCCTCTCTAAGAAACAATATTTTTTCTCAGTACTGATTGTCCTCACTACGATGCTTTGCACGCTTATACTTTCCTCGACTCGTATTCCAATCATTATTGCACTACTTTTGCCTATTGCTTACTATCACTACTCAGTGCGCTCGATAAACTTATTTTTGGTTATCGGCATTTTTGTTGCTGCGCCTGTTTTGCTAACTGCTCTCAACAATTATCGCGGTGGAGGTGGTTGGACGATTATACCCATGATGGAAAAAGAAACAGTCGTACTAAAAAGTTTGTCTAGATTATGGGAGAATTATTATCATCAAAAAATAAACTTAGAATATGGAATGCATTATTTTTATTATACT
>OGCI01000946.1_pt1 | contig 28008 bp, 21 predicted proteins | sample 1570021 | NCBI WGS metagenome assembly OGCI01 (sample SAMN06264664, study PRJEB24512) | hot springs metagenome | isolation source: Hot spring water | place: South Africa: Tshipise | collected 2015-06-21 | reverse complement strand
GCCACCAGCGCGCCCACCGCTACCCCGGCGCCGCCCACCGCCACCAGCGCGCCCACCGCTACCCCGGCGCCGCCCACTGCTACCAATACGCCTACTGCCACCTGGACACCCGTGCCGCCGACGGCCACCAGCGCGCCCACCGCTACCCCGGCGCCGCCCACCGCCACCAGCGCGCCGACGGCTACTCCAGCGCCGCCTACAGCTACCAATACGCCCACCGCTACCAATACGCCCACTGTTACCAACACGCCTACATCTACCAGCACGCCGACACCGACACCGGATAATCTCGTAACGGTGAGCAAAGCAGGCGCGCAGGCGCAACCCGCTGAACCGATGCCTGATTATGACGGCTTGACCTGGACTATCATCATTGAAAACCGGTCGGCGACTGAGGCTACAGTAACATTTGTGGATCGACTACCAGGGGACATTTTTGGAACACCCGTGATTACGCCGGGTACAGTTGCATATAACCCGGCCAACCAGACCCTCACCTGGAGCGGAACCCTGCCCTCGGGCGGAAGCGTCACCATTACTGTGAACATCATTCTGCCGCTCGGCAATCCGCCCCAGTGCCGGAGCGTTGCCAATCCGAGCTATGAGGTGACCGTCAACGGCACCGCATATCCGCCGGTTGCGAATAGCGCCCCGGTTCAGATAGGCCCTTGCGCTGTGACTCCCAATGCAGCAGGGTCAAGCGTAGGCGGGGGAGCAACGTGGTCCGAGGTGTTTACGTCACCCACGCCAACGGCCGATCGGACGCCACCTCCAGCGGGGATGCCAACCGAGGCTCCAACGGGCGCGCCGACCACGCCTCCAGCCACACCATCCGTGGCCGTGCCATCGGCTACGCCAACTCTCGAGCCAACGGCAACCCTCGAGCCTACGACCGAACCAACGGCAACCGACGAACCGCCGCGCGAAACGGCGATGGCGCCGCTGCCGACCGGCGCGCCGACGCAGCCTGCTGTCACTTCAGCACCCACGCTGCCAGCAACGCAAGAGCCACCGCCTGCGCCGCCCGCAACACCAGAGCCGGCGCCTTCGTCGCCTGTAACGCCAGAGCCGACCTTTTCGCCCCCCGCAACCGAGGCAACCGGCACGGTCGGGCCCGAGCCTTCACCGCCCACGACAGAAGAGCCAGCGCAGACGCCGTCCGCTACGCCGCCCGAAACGGGTGAGGTTCCCGAGTTGCCGCGGCCGACCGAGGCGGTGGGTCCGTATCCAGCACCACCGACCGACACGACCACCCCCGAGGTAACGACACAGGGGTTCGGCGGCGTCGCGCTGGCGCCCTACGCACTGCTTGCGGTCGCCATTCTGGTGCTGTTCCGCCGCCGATGGTAGAGGAGGGAGGTTGGGGAAACCCGGTTTCCCCATTTCCCAACCGCTGTTGGGAGCGGCTGACGCCCCCACAGGCAGGGGGATGGGGAAACCCGGCTTCCCCTTTTCCCAACCGCGGGTGGGAGCGGCTGGCGCCCCCTCCGGCAGGGGGGTGGGGAAACCCGGTTTCCCCATGCCCCAACCGCGGTTCGGAGCGGCCGGCGCCCCCTCCGGCAGGGGGGTGGGGAAACCCGGTTTCCCCGCATTTTCACCTCCCATGCGGCTGCGCCGCACAACACCAAAATATTATTGTTTTTGGGAGGGCGAAGCCCTCCCAAACCCTCCCCGCTGGCGGGTTATTTCCTGGGAGGGCTTCGCCCTCCCAACCCCCCCCGCGGGCGGGCTATTTTCACCTCAGACGCCCATTCGCGGGGCGCACAACGCCGCGATGACCATGGGGCGTCTTCGGGAGGGCCGCCCCCTCCCTGGCCCTCCCCCGCTGGGGGAGGGAACCGGGCGCCTCCCCGCAGGGAGGGGGTCGGGGAAACCTGGTTTCCCCGTATTTTCACCTCAGGCCCCACGCGCGGGGCGCACAACGTCAGAATGAAAATATTATTGTTCTTGGGAGGGCTACGACCTCCCAAACCCTCCCGCGGGCGGGCTATTTTCACCTCAGGGGATCCCGGACAGAAGCATTGGCAGGGGGGTATCGGGGCGCCTCAGGCGCTCTTCCGGGGAGCGCGTTTCTTTGAGGCCGGCGCGGGAGGAGCTTCGGTTTCGGTTGGTTGCGTAGGGGCGGCCTTTTTCCCACCCTTGACCACGGCTGGAGCAGCGGCAGGAGTCCCAACGACCGGGGCCAGTTCTTCCAGGCTGTTGGTAAGGTAATCACACTTCGGGTAGCGTGAGCAGCCGAAGAACGGCCGCCCGAACTTGCCGCGACGTCGCAGCAGCTCGCCCTCGTGACACTTCGGACAGGCCATCCCGGTCGGCTCGGGCAGCGGCGCCGGCTTGCCATCTTTGCCGATCCGCCGCGTATTGCTGCACTCCGGGTAACCCGAACAACCCAGGAAGGGGCCAAAGCGGCTCTTCTTGATCACCATCGGCCGCCCGCAGACATTACACATCACGTCGCTCGTCTCAGGCGCCGATGCTTTATCAATAACGATTTTACCTTCACTATTTCGATGAAAATCGCTGGTAAAGTCGCATGACTCCGGGCCGCCCTCTTTGCTGTAACGAGTACAGGCCAGGAACTCGCCATTACGTCCGAACTTAACCGCCAGGTAGCCCTGGCCGCACTTCGGGCACAGCAAGTCGGTAACGATCTCCTCGCGCTTGAGATTACGCATCTCGCGGCGGGCCTCATCGAGGGTCTGCTGGAACGGAGTGTAGAAATCGCGCAGCACCGGCACCCACTGCTTCGAGCCTTCGGCAATGTCGTCGAGTTGCTGTTCGAGGGCCGAGGTGAAGTCGTAATCGACGATGTTCGGAAAGTGCTCGACCAGCAAGTCAGTCACCACCCGGCCCAGAGTGGTGGGAATGAGCTTCTTTTCCACCAGTTCGACGTACTCGCGCTCCTGGATCGTCGAAATGATCGAGGCGTAGGTCGAAGGGCGCCCGATACCCAGCGCTTCCAGCTCCTTCACGAGACTGGCCTCGGTAAACCGGGGCGGCGGCTCGGTAAAATGCTGCACCGGCAGCAGTTGCACCAGCTTGAGGGGCTCACCCTCAGCCAGAGGCGGCAGGCGACGCTCGCTATCCTCGTCTTCCTCGCCCTCATCGAGACTGACATTGTAGACGGCGAGAAAGCCGGGGAACTTCAAGACGCTGCCGGTAGCGCGAAAGACGTAGGGCGCGCTCGTGGCAGGCTGGCTCCCGACAGTCCAGGCATCGATGTCCACCGTTGTGCTGTCAAACACCGCAGGCGCCATCTGCGAGGCGAGGAAGCGTTTCCAGATCAGCTCGTAGAGGCGCGCCAGGTCGCGCTCCAGGTGGTTGTTCAGCATCTCGGGGAGGCGGGCGCAACTGGTGGGGCGAATGGCCTCGTGGGCTTCCTGGGCGCCTCTGGCTTTCGCGCGGTACACGGGGGGCTTCTCGGGCAGATAGGCGTCGCCGTAGCGCCGGGCAATCACCTGGCGCGCCTCGGCCTGGGCCTCGGCGGCCACGTTGGTGCTATCGGTGCGCATATACGTGATCAGCCCGACCGGCCCCTCCTCATCGCCCACATCCACGCCCTCGTAGAGCCGCTGGGCCAGGGTCATCGTCTTCTTGGCGCTAAAACCCAGCTTGCGCCCGGCCTCCTGCTGGAGCGTGCTGGTGGTAAACGGAGGAGCAGGGCTGCGCCGTTTGTCCTTGCGCGTAACCTTGCGCACCTCGTAGCGCGCGCCCTCCAGATCGGTCACAATTGCCCGGGCCTGCTCCTGGTTGGGAATGGCGAACTTCTCCAGGCGTCTGCCGTCACGCTCCACCAGCGCCGCCCGAAAGACATCGCGCGGCGAAGCCTCAACCACCTCACCCTTGAGCAGATCGGCCTCGATGGTCCAGTACTCAACCGGCACAAAGGCTTCAATCTCCCGCTCGCGCTCGACGATCAGGCGCACTGCCACCGACTGCACCCGGCCGGCCGACAAGCCACGTTTGACCTTGTCCCACAACAGCGGGCTGAGCTGGTAGCCAACCAGCCGGTCGAGCACCCGGCGAGCCTGCTGGGCATCTACCAGGTTCTTATCAATGCCACGGGGATTGGCAATCGCCTGCTCCACCGCGTTGCGCGTAATCTCCTGGAACACCACCCGGTGCACGGGCGTGCGCGGTGGAACTTTCACCGCCTCGGTGATGTGCCAGGCAATCGCCTCACCCTCGCGGTCAGGGTCCGTCGCCAGGTAGACCGCATCGGCGTTCTTGATAGCCTGTCGCAACTCGCTGACCACTCTGGCTCTAGTAACCTCATAGACCGGCTGAAAGTCATGCTCAACATCAATCGAGAGTTCATTCTTGGGGAGATCGCGCACGTGCCCCATACTGGAGGTCACACGAAAGCCGCGACCAAGATACTTCTGGATGGTCTTTGCTTTAGCCGGAGATTCTACGATAACGACTTTATCACCCATAGTTCTCTCATACAGGCAGGGGATGGTCACCCGCTGCCCGCTCATCTTGTGGACAGGAGCATGGGGAACCGCGGGTTCTCCATCTCCTCTATCTGGCGCTGGCGCTCCCTGCGGCAGAAGCGTGGGGAACCCCAACTCCCCTCTGCAGGCCCTGGCGCCGGCAGCAACTCGCGGCCCCGGCAGGCGACCCGCACGGCGCCGGGGGCGCAATGCTTTTGCACTATACGCGGGCGACTCTTCCTTGTCAATAGCGATTATGACACCGCAAGCCTGTGTGGCGGTGGAGCGCTGTGGAGATGCGCTTGACAATGCGACGTCGCCGGTTCCATCTGGTATTACCCATCGAAGGAATGGATCTCGATCCGCAGATGGAACGCCGGTTCCTGAAGGGTTGGCTCCAGGATCATCGAGGTCAGCACCCGGGAACGCAGGGGGCGGGGCGAATAAAAAAGGTGAGTGCAACAGCGGGTATCCCCGGCGCCGAAGCGTGGCACCGGGGCGCTCAAAGCCGGCACAGCAGCCAGGGCGCGGCACCACCGACACTCAAAGCGCTCAGGGCCGCCGACGGTCCAGGCCTCGCGGAGGCGCGCCTCGGGGCGCAGGTAATCAATGTGCCAGTGGGGGCGGGGCTTCTGGACACGGCGGTGGTGCGCCAGGCGCGCCGCCAGGCCGCCAGCGCCAAAGGCGCTGCCCACGTACAGGTAGAACCCGGGGGCGAAATCAAACACGCCCAGCTTGCCGATCCGCAAGCCGGGTACCAGGCGATCCAGTTGCAGCACCAGAATGTATGTACCCTTCACAGCGATCCCTGGTTGCGTCAGGACAGGCGGCGATGCTGAGGTGAAAATATGGGGAAACCGGGTTTCCCCACCTGTGGTGAGCTTGTCGAACCGCGCCCCTGCCTGCTGGGACGGCAGGCGCCCCCACCACCGGTTGGGGGATGGGGAAACCGGGTTTCCCCATCCCCCTCCCCGAGAGGACAACAACAAACCAATGTTCACCTTATCGTTGTGCGGCTGCGCCGCACGACGATACCTGATGCGATTGCAGGGGAAACCGGGTTGCCCCTACCAGAGTAACCCGGCACAGCGATCCGGTCAAGGAAGAAACAGGATGGTCGGCCGGGTATGTTATACTTTCCCCGGCGGCATATCTCCAACCCTTTGCGACAGCCCTATGAACGTTCTGCTGATCGGCTCTGGCGGCCGCGAGCACGCGCTCGCATGGAAAATGGCCCAATCGCCCCATTTTTCGCGACTCCTCAGTGTGCCCGGCAACACCGGCACCGGGCAGTACGGCCAGAACGTCCCCTTCCCCCTGAGCGATTTTGACGCGATCGTGGACCTGGCCCAGCGCGAACGGATCGATCTGCTGGTTGTCGGGCCGGATAACCCTCTGGCAGATGGGATCGTCGATGTCTTCAAGGCCGCCGGCATCCCGGCATTTGGACCGACCGCCGCAGCGGCGCGTATCGAGAGCAGCAAGTCGTTTGCCAAAGAGATCATGGCGGCCAGGGGAGTACCCACAGCCGAAGCGCTGATCTTCGACTCGCCGGTCGAAGCCACCGCCTTCGCGCAGCAGAGCGGCCGGCCCTGGGTGGTCAAGGCCGACGGATTGGCGCTGGGCAAGGGTGTGGTGGTACCCGACGATGTGGAAGGCACCGTGGCGGCCATCGCCCGCCTGTCGGCCACCCGCGCTGGCAGGCGCCTGTTGCTCGAAGAACGGCTCGAAGGCCGCGAACTCTCGGTCCACGCCCTCTGCGACGGCGAACACCTGCTGGTACTGCCCACCGCCCGCGACCACAAGCGCTTTGGCGAGGGCGACACCGGCCCCAATACCGGCGGCATGGGTGTGATTGCTCCGGTGGACGAGGTAAGCCCCGCTGTACTCGACCAGATCGTCACCACCTGCATGCAGCCGGTGATTGACGAACTGGCGGCCCGCGGCACCCCCTTTCGCGGTCTGCTCTACGCCGGGGTCATCCTGACCCGTGACGGGCCGAAGATCCTGGAGTTCAACGCTCGTTTCGGCGACCCCGAGGCCCAGGCCATCCTGCCCTTGCTCGAAGGCGATGTGCTGGAAGTGTTCTACGACTGCGCCGTGGGGCAGTTGCATCCCGAGAAGCTCCGCAAACGCAAGGGGTACGCGGTATGTGTGGTACTCTGCGCGCAGGGCTACCCCGGCAAGCCGCGCGTGGGCGACCCGATCCGCGGCGTGGAAGCCGTAGACGATGAGCAGGTGCTGATCTTCCACGCGGGCACGGCCATCGGCCCCGCGGGCCTCTGCACCGCTGGCGGGCGGGTGATCGGCGTGACCGGCCTCGGCGCGACCCTGGCGCGCGCGCGCGCCCGCGCCTACGAGATCGCCGAGCGGGTCGCCTTTGAGGGTAAGTACTTCCGCCGCGATATCGGGAAAGAGTAGCCCCCGGCGCAGGCGGCTGCAAGGTGCGCCATGTATCAGGTTGCCGTGCTGCTGAGCGGCTCCGGCTCCAATCTCCAGGCCCTGCTGGACGCCGAGGCGGCGGGGGTGCTCGAGGCACAGGTGGCGCTGGTGGTCAGCGACCGCGCCGACGCCTTTGGCCTGCAGCGCGCCCTGGCCCGTCAGGTTGCCGCGGCGTATGTCCCACTCCCCGCCGCGCCCAGAGGCGTCGATCGCGCCGCCGTGCGCGCCGCCTGGGAGCGACGGCTCGCCGATGTGGTGGCGGCCTTTGCGCCCGACCTGGTGGTGCTGGCGGGCTTTATGCGCATTCTCTCACCCGCCTTCCTGGATCGCTTTCCCAACCGCGTGATCAACCAGCACCCCGCCCTGTTGCCCGACGATGGCGGCGACACCTATGTGACGAGCGCGGGCCTGGTCATCCCTGCCCTGCGGGGCGCTCACGTAGTTCCCGAGGCTCTGCAACGGCGCCTGCCGGTCACCGGCTGCACCATTCACCGCGTCACTCCCCGGGTGGACGATGGCCCCGTTCTGGCGCGGGCCGAGGTGCCCGTGCTACCGGGCGACACCCCGGAAACACTCCACGAACGGATCAAGGTCGAAGAACACCGCCTGATCGTCGAGGTGGTGCGCCATCTGGCCCTGGAGCACGCCAGCGTGCGTCAGGCAGAGTAGGGCCATGGAGGAGTGTGATTGGCGCGGTGTCGAACTACGGCAGGGAGGCGCGAGCAATATGCTATAATCCTGCTTCAGTATCTGCCTTCGGCTCAGGCCGGTGTCACAGCGCGCCGGCCCGGGGCACAGGGAGCTTGCGGTGCCTGCGCGTCCCTTCTTGAAGTGGGCCGGCGGCAAGGGACAACTCTTACCAGAGTTGACCGCGCGCCTGCCCGCGCAGTTCCGGCGCTACCACGAACCCTTTGTAGGCGGCGGCGCCCTCTTCTTTCATCTCTGGAACAGTAGCAGGCTGCGCCACTCCGCAGTGCTGAGCGACTCCAACCCTGAGTTAATCGCCTGCTACGAAGCCGTACGCGATGAGGTCGAAGACCTGATCGCTCTCTTGCTGGAGCTGCGCCCGCGCTTCAGCGATCGCGAGTTCTTCTACGAGATCCGCGGCTGGGACCGGCGCCCCGACTTCGCGCAGCGTCCGCGGGTGGAGCGGGCAGCGCGCACCATTTTCCTCAACCGCACCTGTTACAACGGGCTGTACCGCCTCAACAACCGCGGCCAGTTCAATGCCCCTTTCGGCAACTACCGCAACCCCTTGATCGTCGATCCCGAGAACATGCGCGAGGTAAGCCGCGCCTTGCAGCATGTTGACCTCATCGTCAGCGACTTCGCCGCCGTGCTGGAGCGAGCCCTGCCGGGCGACCTGGTTTACTTTGATCCGCCCTACGTGCCGCTCAGCACCACCGCCTCATTTACCGCCTACACCCATCAGGGCTTCTCCGAAACCGAGCAGCGCCGGCTGGCCGAGGTGTTTCTCGCCCTGGCCGCGCAGGGTTGCTTCGTCATGCTCAGCAATTCCTACACCGAGCTTGCCTGTTCCCTCTACGCCGGGCAACCGGTGCATGAACGCCTCTCAGCCAGCCGGAAGATCAATTGCGATGGGCGTAAGCGCGGCATGGTTGCCGAACTGATCGTCTGCAGCTACGAACCAGCCGCAGTAACCTCGCCGGCGTAGAGGCGCAGCGCCGCTGCCAGGGAGGCGCAGCGGCGCTGCGCCTCCCTGGCGGCCGCGCTACGCCGCTCCGTTTTTCCATCGTGTCGTTGCGTGGTGCAGCGGCAAGGACGTTTATCTTCCGTATTGCACGCATTGATTACAACTTATTCATTTCTTAACAACCGGGCGCACAGGGCCAGATCGCATTCCAGTGCGCTGGAATGCGATCTTCGCACTGGCCGGGCGTTTGCCGCTGCCGATATGTACGCCGCGTAAGCTTACACTTTTTTGCTTGCAAGCGTAGTAGACAACTGCTATACTAAGCTTGCCTTGTACATGTCTCACCTTTTGACATCAGCAATAACTTGACTTCTCGCAGGTTTTTGGCCGTATCTGTTGCATATTCCGTCTTTGCACCTCTGACGCATTACCTTTCAATGGGTGTTCACCTACCAGCAGAGATGGTGTTTGTACCTGGTCGTTTCGCTTGCGGCGAGAGAGCGCTGGCCGCGGGCTTCTCTCGAGTTCTCTCGTTCCAGCAAGATTGTGAGGGCTTCACCCTCCCAAACCCTCCCGCGCACACATCAGGAGGACAACATCACTGAATTCATTAAAAAAAAATAGCGAGCGGAATGTGTTGCCGCACATTCCGCTCGTAACCACTGCACGATAATTCCAATGCCGGGCAGCACAGGAATAGTGCTTTATGGTCACTTCAGTATACCTCATTCCAACCCTCTCCGACAAGAGCGACCGGCGCGCAGACGGATCAGGAGTCGTTGTCCTACAGTACGAGTTCACATTTTGGGGTACGGCGTCACCCTGGCTGCGCGGGCGTCCCGCCCGCAATGGCCTGGATGCGGGCAAGATGCCCGCGTGCCGGAAGAAGTGTGAACACGTACGTCTCCAGGGCAGAGGTGTCATCGGGCCGCCGTGAGCGAGCCTGGAGACCCGCTTGCCACGAAAACACGCCGAAAGGTGCATTCGAGCGTCTTCTCGCCGTTCTGGACCATCCAACCCGGTCACACAGAGGGGTCGTTGCATATGTTCTCAACCATCCGAAACCGGTATCTGCTTGGCGCGGATCTGCTGTTGTTGCCTCTCGCTGCCTATTGCAGCTTTGTTTTGCGTCTCGAACAACCTGATCTCGGTCAGTACGTACCCGGTTTTTTCCTCTTCGTTGCCCTGGTGGCGCCCCTGACAATTCTGCTCTTCTGGATCTCCGGCAGCTACGCTCGCTACTGGCGCTACGCCTCGCTTCAGGATTTCCTCACACTCTATGCTGCGCTCGCGGTCGCAACGCTCCTGGTCGGCGTCATCCTATCCGTCCAGCGCGCCACGAGTGGGGTGGCGCTGGCGCCCTTCTCCATACCGTTCCTCTTCGTGGTCCTTGCAGCAGGCATCGTTACGGCGCCGCGTCTCTCTATTAGCCTGCTCCATAACGTGCAGACCCGTTGCGTCTCCGTTCCCGGCACACCGCAGCGCGTGTTGATTATGGGCGCCGGCGGCGCGGGGGCGCACCTCGCGCGCCAACTGCGCGATCATCCCGAGTTTGGCATGCAGGTGGTTGGCTTCCTGGATGATGACCCTCTCAAGCACCATATGCACATCCACGGCGTGCCTGTGCTCGGCTCGCACCAGGACATCCCGGCAGTGGCCCGGACAACGTGCGCCAGTGCCGTGATCATCGCCATCTCCGGTCTCCCGGGGCGCAAGGTGCGCGCCATCGTTTCCCTCTGTGAGAGCGCCGGCTTGCGAACCAAGACCATCCCCGGCCTCCACGACCTGCTCGACTCGCGGGTCAGCTTCACACAGATCCGTGACGTGCAGATCGAGGACCTGCTGCGCCGGGAGCCTATCGCTACCGACACGTCCGCGGTACGCCAGTTGCTCCAGGGACGCCGGGTGCTGGTGACCGGCGGCGGTGGCTCGATCGGCAGCGAACTCTGCCGCCAGATCCTCGCCTGTAACCCCGCCGAACTGGTGGTTCTGGGTCACGGCGAGAACAGCGTCTTCGAGATCTACCACGAGTTGCTGCGCCGGGTGGCCCTGCTCCCCGGTGACGGTCCGCGGCCCCGCATTCACCCCGTCATTGCCGATATTCGCGAGCCGGATCGGCTTGATGAGGTCTTCGCCGCCTACCGTCCTGAGGTCGTGTTTCACGCCGCCGCCCACAAACACGTTCCCTTAATGGAATATAACATTCGTGAGGCGTTTAGCAACAACGTCTTCGGCACCCGCAACGTTCTGGCTGCCGCGGAACGCTACGAGGTTGACCGGCTGGTGATGATCTCCACCGATAAGGCGGTTAATCCGACCAGCATTATGGGGGTTAGCAAGCGGATTGCGGAGCTGCTCGTTCACCAGACGGCGAAACGCTGTCGGCGCCCCTACGTTGCCGTTCGTTTTGGCAATGTCCTGGGCAGTCGCGGTTCAGTGTTGCACACCTTCAAGAAACAGATCGCCGCGGGCGGCCCGGTTACCGTCACGCACCCGGAGATGCGGCGCTTCTTTATGACTATCCCCGAGGCGGTGCAGCTGGTGCTCCAGGCAGCCGTGCTTGGCCGCGGCGGCGAGGTCTTCACCCTGGATATGGGCGAGCCGATCAGGATTGCCGACCTGGCCCGCGACATGATCGAGCTTTCCGGTCTTCAGGTGGGCGAGGATATCGAGATCGTTTTCTCCGGCCTGCGTCCTGGCGAGAAACTCTACGAAGAACTCTTTGTACCCGGCGAAGAGTACCGTCGTACTACCCACACCAAGATCTTCATCGCGGCCAATGCCAGCAGCCTGGTACCGGCGAATCTCGACGAGCGGGTCAGCGCCCTCGAGCGCGCCACGCTGCGCGGCGACCGCACGGCGATGCTGGCACTGGTGCAGGAGCTGGTGCCCAATCACTGCCTGGAGCAGGCCATTGCTCCGGCGCAGCCGGTGGTGGCCACGCCACCACCCCTCATGGCGCGCGCTGTCGGCGATTGACGGGCAATGGCAAAAGGGGAGTGTTTACAGGCACCAGACACGCGCGCAGCGTAGCGAGCGCAGAGGGTTTCGAGCAGCCTATCCTCTGCGCTCTGCCGGGTGTTCTGCGGCGCATCTGAACAGGTCAACGGCGCGTACCTGATTCACATGTGGGGTAAGGCGCCACCCCGGGTGCGCGGGCGTCCCGCCGGCAGTGGCCTGGATGCGGGCAAGCTGCCTGCGCTCGCGGGAGAAGGGTGAACACATACAACGGCGCCGCTATTTGACGGGCGCTACAGGCGCCCGTATAATCAACCCCGTCTGAACCGAAGCGCAGCAATGGCTGGCCCAGGCAGAGCTGCCTGTCCACCCTGTTTCTCCCCTGATGTCCGAACACAACTCTGAGCAGAGTGCGCCCCGTGTGCGTCGCCCGCCCGTGATTGCTGTGTGTGGCAGTGGCGTCGAACACGTGCGTCTGAATGCCCTGGCCGAAACCGTCGGCGAGCTGATCGCCCGACACGGGGCGGTGCTGGTATGCGGTGGGCTGGGCGGGGTGATGGCGGCCGCCTGCCGGGGCGCGGCGCGGGCCGGGGGCCTGACCGTGGGCATCCTACCCCAGGCTGACCCCGATGCCGCGAATGCCTATGTGGCCCTCGCGATCGCGACGGGCATGGGGCAGGCGCGCAACGTGGTGCTGGTGCAGAGCGCCGATGCGGTGATCGCCATCGGGGGCGAGTATGGCACCCTGAGCGAAATTGCGCTGGCACGCAAGATGGGCCGGCCCGTGGTGGGCCTGATGACCTGGGATCTGGGCCCGCCACACCTGGTCGCGGTTGCCAGCCCGGAGGAGGCCGTCGAACAGGCGCTGCGCCTGGCAGCCGAGGAGCGTAACAATAGACGGCAGGCCGGCAATGGGCCTGTCGCTTACGAGTCGTGACGTTTCGTCATCGAATGGTAACAGGTGGATCAGTATCGTATCAGCAACCCGTCAGCCCTCGTCACTACAATCAAAATCAGAGCTGCATAGACGGCTGATATGCACCTGGGGAAATCGCGCTTCCCAAACCCCCTGCCAGTGGGGTAGCGCGCCAGCCGCGCCAGGAGGATTTGCGGGGCTGAGCCCTTCTAAGAACAAGAATGTTCATTCTGGCGTCGTGCGGCTGCGCCGCACGGACGGTTGATGTATGACCAGTTGCGCCCCCGGCTTCGACCCGCTCAGCTAATGAGCGGCAACAGCTCCAGATCCTGTCGCAGTGGGCGCCATTGCCTTCGCCTGGAACAGAAACACTCGCTCACCGACCACCTAGCCGAGGAGAACTACGAGATGGTCAGAAGAATCATTGTCGTCGCGGTGCTGGTCGCAACCCTGGCCACCCTGGTCGCATGGCCGAAGCCAGGCGCCGCCCAGGGCCGGGTTGCCGATACGTTTCCACCCTACCAGGCGCGCTTCTTCCCTGAAACCGGGCAGACGGCCGTCAACTGGTTCCTGGAGGCCTGGAAGAACACCCCCAATGCCCTCTTTGTGCTGGGCTACCCGATTTCACAGCCATTTATTGAAGAAAGCTTTACCAGCCCGGGCCAGTTCTACCGCGTGCAGTACTTTGAACGGGCCGTGCTGGAGGAGCATCCTGAGAACTTCGGCCAGCAGGGTAACCGTTACTACATCCTCGGGCGACTGATGGGCACACAACTGGCCAGAGGGCGTGAAAACGAGCCGCCGTTCCAGCGCGTCGGCAACCCCGGCGATGGGACCTGGTTCCCCGAGACGGGGCATACGCTCCGCAATGGCCCGGCACCCTTCCGCGATTTCTGGTTGAACAACGGCGGCCTGGCAACCTTTGGCTACCCTTTGAGCGAGCAGTTCCAGGAAGTGAACTCGCAAGATGGACAGGTATACTGGGTACAGTATTTCGAGCGCCAGCGCATGGAATGGCATCCCGAGCAACCCGACCCGCGCTACCGCATCTTGCTCGGCCTGCTGGGGAACGAGTACCGCGACCGCTTCCACCGCAACAACCCGGCCTTCCGTTCGCGTAGCGCTGCCGAGGCGCTGCCGCGACCGTTCATTTACGGCTTCAACGCCCACCTCTACGGCCAGGGCACGCCGTGGCAGGATCGCAATCGGGTGCTGACCCTCTCGAAGAACGCCGGGGTAAACTGGATCCGCCAGCAGATCCGCTGGCGTGACCTGCACGACGCCTCGGGGGCGATCTACTGGGCAGAACTTGACGATATTGTCAACGACGCGAGCCGGCAGGGGGTCAATCTGCTGATCAGCGTGGTTTCGGCTCCTGACTGGGCCGGTGGGCCGGGTATGCCCCGCCGCGAGAACTTCGGCGATTTCGGGTCGTTTATGGGTCAGATGGCGGCACGCTACCGTGGTCGCGTTCAGGCCTACCAGATCTGGAACGAGCAGAATCGCGCCTGCGAGAACGGGGGCGATTGCGCCCGCGACGGTGGCGTGGGCGGGCGTGTGGCGAATGCCAACTACTATGTCGATCTGCTGGAAGTAGCCTACCGGGCCATCAAGGCCGCCGATCCGTATGCGATCGTTGTGAGCGGCGCGCCTACGAGTACGGATACGAACCGTCAGGATATCGCCATCAGCGACCTGGAGTACGTGCGCCAGATGGCGGTCAATCCGAAGTTCCGCAACAGCGTGGATGCCATCGGGCTGCATCCAGGCGGCCACTACAACCCGCCCGATAGCCGCTGGCCCGAACGCCCCGGCCCCGGACCAAACTGGCGCAACAGCAACGAGTTCTACTTCCGCCGAATCGAAGACACCCGCAACATCCTGGTAGCCAACGGTATGGGCGACCGGCAGATCTGGGTTACCGAATTCGGCTGGGCCACGCGTAACAACACGCCTGGCTACGAGTACGGCAACAGTATTTCCTTCGAAACCCAGGCGGCCTGGCTGACGCGGGCCCTGGAGATCGGGCGCTACGAGTGGGCGCCGTGGGTGGGCGCGATGTTCATCTGGAACCTCAATTTTGCCATCCCCTGGCGCTACTACGGCAATGAGTTGCACGAACAGGCGGCCTTCGGGGTTCTTAACAGCGACTGGAGCCCGCGACCGTCCTTCAACGCTATTCAGGCCTTCCCCAAACGGTAGCACCTGCCCGAACCTGTGGGATGGTCCAGATTCGCTTGACTATCTGGCGCTCAGCTCCACAGCTCTTCAGCTCTACAAGCCAGTTGTGGGGAGCTGTGGAGCTGTGGAGCAACGGGTAACGTTGACCGACCCGTTGTTGAACCTCGTCTGAGGGCGGCCAGGCTCCGATGGTTGGGCTGTGGCCCGCTGCGGCAGGAGGCGGAAACTCCGCCTCCTGTCCGTGCGTTCAGTTGTGGACAAGCACCGGGAAGGGCCGCGCCCCTCCCGAACCCTCCCCGTGGGCAGGGAGGTGGGAACCCTGATTTCTCCATCTTCATATCCGCGTGAGTTACCAGGAGAGTAAACCATGACCCGTCATCTCCGGCGCGCTGCGACCAGCGCGCTTCTGACGCTGACGCTGGCGCTGGTCGCCTGTAGCGGCGCGGCCCAACCCGGCCCCAGCCAGCAAGTCAGCGCTACCGTCGCACCCGCACCCACGGCTGCCGGTCAGCCGACCCGCCCTGCACCCACCAGCAACGCGCCGGCCACCGCCACCCCCGTCGCCGCCCCGGTCAACCCGGACTACCTGGAGTTCGGGGTCGTGGCCCATCTCTACTACACCGATCGGGCGCGGGTGATGCAGCTCGTGCAGAATGCCGGGTTCGACTGGGTGCGCCAGCAGATCTACTGGCGCGATATCGAGGATCCGCAGAACGGGATCTGGGCCTGGGACGAGATCGACCAGATTGTTGCCGCAGCCAATGCCTACAATCGCAAGCTCCTGGTGAACGTGGTGCGCTCGCCGACGTTCTACAGCGCCACCAACGGCCTGCCCGACGATCCCGATAGCTTTGCCAACTTCATGGCTGTGCTGGCCGAGCGCTACAAGGGACGCATTCAAGCCTATGAGATCTGGAACGAGCCAAACCTGGCCCACGAGACCGGCGGCACCATTCGCCCTGCGGACGTGGGGCGTTATGTCGAGATGCTCAAACGTGCCTATGAGCGCATTAAGGCCATTGACCCCGAGGCCCTGGTGCTGGCAGCGGCTTCGTCTTCGACCGGGGTGACCAATGAGAGTATCGCTCTCTCCGACGAAGACTTCTACCGCGCGATGTACACCTACAATGGCGGCGAGGTCCGGAACTACTTCGATATCCAGGCCGTGCATCCCGGTGGCTCGGCCAATCCCCCCGATACGTTGTGGCCCGACAATCCCAGCACGGCCCAGGGGTGGACCGATCACCCGACCTTCTACTTTCGACACGTGGAGAATGTGCGGCGGTGGATGGAAGAGTACGGTATGGGTGACAAAGAGATCTGGATCACCGAGTACGGCTGGGCGACGGCGAACAATACGCCCGGTTACGAGTTTGGCAATCAGGTAAGTTTCGAGCAGCAGGCCGAGTACATCACCGGCGCCATCCGCCGCGCGTATGAGTTGTACCCCTGGGTCGGCAATATGTTCCTCTGGAACATGAACTTTGCGGTCACCAAGGCCGAAAACGGCCTGGACACCATGCACGAGCAGGCTTCCTTCGGCATCCTCAACCCCGACTGGAGCCCTCGCCCGTCGTACCTGGCGGTGCAGGCCCTGATTGCTGAGTTGAAACAGAAGCAGGGACGCTAGCGCGATTGTAGATTTGCGCTTGAAGATTCGGGCGCGGCGCACCTGCACGCGGTCGCCGTTGCACTGATGCCCGGACAGGTCGCCTGGACATGCGCCAGAGCGCCGGGAGGGTATTACGCTTCAAAGGGTATCTCAAGACCGTCGCGTTCGTGGCATGCAAGGATCATGGCGCCCGTGCTCGCGCGACTGCCGGGTTGGCGCGCATCCCTGGAAGAGTTTCGTTTATTCGTTTCCCATTCGTTGGCCCATTTAGACGTGTTGCCGCATCAGGAAGCCCATCCCAGAACAGGTGAAGCCCTTTGAAGGGTCTTACGCCTCGACCTCGGCGCGCACGCGCAGGCCCAGACGGGCAAACAGAGCCGTGGCAAGGGGGAGCGCAGCCCCGGCGATGAGCCAGCCATCACGGGTGTGGGTGGCGAAGCGCCCGAGTAAGCGCCGGTACTCGGCTGGCACAGGCACATCGGGCAGCAGCCAGCCCTCCGCGGTCCGGCTGGCGCTGAGCGACGCGCCGCCCTGGCGCTCAATCAGCGCATAGCCCAGGCGCAAGGCAACGGTCTCGTCGAGAGGCGTGAGCGCGCCACGACCGGCGCGGTAGTATTCAGCGGGGCCGCGACCCCTACGGCGACGGATGATCCACCCCTCACGCAGGCTCACATGGCCCGGGGCAGAACTGGGGGCAGGATGCCAGCCGGGCGGATCGGGCGCAAAGTGACTGATCCGTTCGTCAGGCGCAAGCTGGCGCGTGAAGGGTTCGCCCGGCGGCGCAATGTCGGGGAGGGGCGGCAGGGCCGCGATCTGGTCGGAGAGGGTCAGCACGACAAAGCCGCGGTTACGCAGGCGAGCGATAAGCCCGTCACGGCGCCAGGTGGTCAGATGGAAGCGATCGCCTTCCCGCAGCCCCTCACCGCGCAGCACTGGCCCGGCAGCAGGATTGTGCACCACAAAGAGATCGGGATGGACTTCTTCGACATCGGCAGGGGCGCCGGGACGCCGTCTGGACATAATGACACCATTTCAGGTGGGAGGGTTTGGGAGGGCTGCGCCTTCCCAGGAAACAACCCGCCAGCGGGGAGGGTTTGGGAGGGCTTCGCCCTCCCGAGAACACATATTTTCATTCCGGCGTTGCGCGCCTCGCGCATGGGGCCTGAGGTGAACATACGGGGAAACCAGGTTTCCCCATCCCCCTGCCTGCTGGGGCGCCAGCCGTTTCCAACATCGGTTGGGATATGGGGAAACCTGGTTTCCCCAATCCCCTCCCTGCGGGGAGGAGCCCGGTTCCCTCCCCCAGCGGGGGAGGGCCAGGGAGGGGGCGGCCCTCCTAAAGACGCCCCATGTTCATCGCGGCGTTGTGCGCCCCACGAATGGGGCCTGATGTGAAAATACAGGAAACCCGGTTTCCCTGCGCCCCTGCCTGTGGAGGCGCCAGCCGCCCCCAACACCGGTTGGGCACTGGGGAACCCGGGGTTCCCCGCACCCCTGCCTGTGGAGGCGCCAGCCGCCCCCAACACCGGTTGGGCACTGGGGAACCCGGGGTTCCCCAGCCCCCTGCCTTTCAGGGGCAGACAGAACGTATGAGCGCCGACAGGCGTTATGGCGTTGCGATGCGCTGGTTGGTCCTCACCCCCTCCCCCTCTCCAGCTTCGCTGGAGAGGGGAGAACCAGAGCCGTGCACGGGGGCGTTCCAATAAGCCCCATCCAGACAGCCTACTGCTGGAGTCGTTGCAGGGTCGGAGCAGTGTAGGCGTGGCAGATGGCGACGGCGAGGGCATCGGCAGCGTCATCGGGCCGCGGAATGGTCTCAAGGCCAAGGGTCAGGCGCACCATCTCCTGCATTTGTTTTTTGTCGGCGCCGCCATAGCCTGCAACAGCCTGTTTGACCGCCAGCGGCTTGTACTCGTGGATGGTGAGACCGGCCTGCACGAGGGCCAGCAGGGCCACCCCACGGGCCTGACCTACAGACAGGGCCGTGTTGACATTCTTGCCGAAGAACAACTCTTCAATCGCCGCCGAGTCGGGAGCGTAGCAGGCGATCAGCTCACGCAAGCCATTGTAGAGAAGCCGCAACCGTTCCGGTTGGGGCATACCGGCGGGGGTGGTCAGCGCGCCACTGCCGATCAGCGTCAGGCGCCCATCGGCAGTCTCTATGATTCCCCACCCCATCGTTGCGGTACCGGGGTCAATGCCTAGCGTGCGCATAGTTTGCTTTCCGCCAGCCTGCGGGCGAAATCGGGAAAATCCGCTTTCGCCTCTCTCCCCCTTCGAAATGTTCGCGGGCCGACTGCACCTTCCGCGGGGCAGAGGCATGGGGAAACCCGGTTTCCCCGATCTTCGCATCAGCCGTCCGTGCGGCTGCGCCGCACAATGCCAGCAGGGAGGGGCGCGGGGAAACCCGGTTTCCCCGATCTTCGCATCAGCCGTCCGTGCGGCTGCGCCGCACAATGCCAGCAGGGAGGGACGTGGGGAAACCCGGTTTCCCTGTATGTTCACCTCAGGACTACTCAAACCTGGCGGCCATCGCATCAGTGATCAGCAGATTGGAGTAGACCTTCTGCACGTCATCAAGGTCCTCAAGTTTCTCCATCAGACGCATGGCGGCCAGGGCGTCCTTCTCGTCAGGCTCGATCTGCGTTTTCGGGCGCATCGTCTTCTCCGCGCCGATCACGGGAATGCCCTGATTAATCAGGGCCTGACGCACGGCGTTGAGCTGCGTCCACTCGCAGTAGATCTCCAGCACGCTGCCTTCGACCTCGACATCCTCGGCGCCAGCGTCAATGGCCGCGAGTTGCACCTCATCGGGGTCCATCCTGGTACCGGCGAGGTCCACGGTAATCAGGCCCTTGAGTTCGAACATCCAACTCACCGAGCCTGGTTCGCCGGGGCTGCCACCGGCTTTGTTCAGGGTGGCGCGCACGTCCGAATTGGTGCGGTTGCGGTTATCAGTGGCGGTTTCGATCAGCAGGGCGATACCGCCAGGGGCGTAGCCTTCGTAGTACACCTCTTCGAGCGCGGCCTCGTTACCCTTGCCGAGACCGCGGTCGATAGCGCGTTGGATGCTATCGCCCGGCATATTGTTTGACTTAGCCTTTTCTACGGCCAGGCGGAGCCGGAAGTTCATATCGGGGTCACCGCTGCCACCCTCCTTCACGGCAAGGGTGATATCACGGGCAAGCTTGGTGAAGAGTTGCCCGCGGCGCTGGTCGGCAACGCCCTTGGAGCGCCTGATCGTATGCCATTTGGAATGGCCGGACATAATCCCTCCTGAATACAGCTCTGATGTGAAAATACGGGGAAACCGGGTTTCCCCACCTGCGGTGAGCCTGTCGAACCGCACCCCTGCCTGTGGGGGCGCCAGCCGCTCCCAACACCGGTTGGGCAATGGGGAACCCGGGGTTCCCCGCGCCCCTGCCCGGGGGCGGCAAGCCCCCCACCGGGAAGGTTTGGGCGTAGAGACGCAGCGCCGCTGCTTCGCTACACGTTTCATTCTGGCATTGTTCGGCGCAGCCGCATGGCCCTCTATCTCCGGATATTATAGCATAGGGGCCTGTGCGGCTACGACGCGCCACGACGCTATGAACAGCGGAGCAGCGGCGCCGCGCCGCTACCTCGGAGGGGTGCGGTTCGACAGGCTCACCGCAGGGGAAACTGGCTTTCCCCGATGTTCAACCGCAACCCACAGGTGGCGACCTGTGGATCGCATGAGCTACAATGTAGTATGCAAACCGCGGGCGGCGAGGCGTTTAGTATAGTACCCTCCGAAACGGGGGCGCGCCAGCGGCATATGCGCTGGCGCCAGAGACCTGGTGCCTGTGAAAGGACGCCCGTTCATGCCCATCGCAAACACCCAGCCCGGCGCCTCAGAACGGATACGCAGGTTACCCAACTCGATCTCTGTGGTTAGCACGTCGGCTGGTGATGTGCTGGTCAACTGTCCGCCTGAGACGCTCAAGTACCTCCTCGCGAACCATATCAACCCGCCGGGGACAATTCTGCTCCCTCCCGATATACCGCCTGGCAGCGAGTTAGGCTCTGGCGGTTTTGTGCGCCGGGGCATCAACTATGCCAGCGTTGAGTTTTTAATCTACTCCAACTACTTCGTCAGCGGGCGCAAGGCCCACCTGATCACTGTTACCACAGCGCAAGCATGCCGGCTGCGGAAGTTGCTTGAGGAGACGATCAACGGCCCGGGTGATCCGGCGCGGTACGGTGACCTGGGCTGGTTGCAGGCCGAGTGCGCGGCGGTGGCGCACCACCCACCGCTGGGGCGTGCCCCCGGGCTCGATGACATGGCCGAGATCGTGAGCCTGGAAAGCGGCGGGGGGGCGCTGGGCGCTGTGAGCATCAGTCTGGAGGGCGACACGTTTGTGTTTCGCGAAGGGACGACAGAAGTTGCCCGCGTGAGCACGCGCATCAACGAGGTGGCAATGCCGCTGACCCTGGCGCCGCCGCGACCGCTGCAACGCCAGGAGGTGACGCTGCAATTCATCGGTGGTAGCGATGGGTTCGATCCTGCCGGTATTACCACCTGTTTCCTGGCCTACCTGGGTTCTACGGTGGAAACCCAGGCCACGCTCTTTGATGCGGCTGCCTACGTCTACGTGCGTTTGAGCCATCTGGGCCTTTCCACGAGCCACATCGCCGAGGTGGTGCTGTCGCATCTGCACGAGGATCACCTGGCCGGCCTGCCCGAGTTGATCCTGATGGGTAGCCACCGGGTACGGCTGCTGACCTCGGATCTGATCTACCAGGGGTTGTTGCGGGTACTGAGCGCTATGCTTGACCTGCCGATACCCGATGTGGCGGCGCTCTTCGACTATGTGCCACTGAACCCGGGCACACCACTGGAGCTGGAAGGCCGGCGCTTCGAGGCAATCTACGCCGTCCACTCAGTCCCCACGCTGGCCGTGCGGGTTAACGGCGTGTGCTATTCCGGCGACATGCGCTACGACGAGGAGTGGTTTGAGGAGCTGGTCATCCGTGGCGTGCTTTCGGAGCAGCGGCGCCAGGAACTGCTGCGCTTCGCCGAAGGCGCGAGTGTGCTGGTGCAGGACGTCGGGGGCGGCACGGTCCACAGTACGCTCTCCCCGCGCCTGTTGCAGGCGCTGACTGCCAAGAGCCAGCGGCTGGTGCTGGCGCACACCAGCACCCACACCTTACCCGAGACCAGTTCTGAGGTGGCCGCGCGCATCGAGTTTGCCGCCAGCGGTTCGGTGGTGGGCTTAGGGGCGCCTTTGCCCGACGATGCAGAGACCGAGCTGGTCGAGACGATCGCCGCCTGTCCGCTCTTTGCCCGCCTGTCGACCGGCGAGCGACTCGTCCTGGCCCGGCACATTGAGGTGGTGCGCTTCGCCGACCAGGAGGTGATCTTTCGCGAGGGTGATCCTTCGGACGGGTGCGCCTACATCGTCCATTCAGGCATTGTCAGTGTCAGCGTTGGCGCAGCGCCGGTGCGGGTCCTGGGGCGCGGCAGCAGTATCGGCGAGCGTGGGGCGCTCCTGGGTGATGCGCGCACCAGCACCTCGACGGCCAGGGGCCACGTAACCCTGTTGCGGCTGCGGCCCGACGTACTCGGCCCGGCGGCCGAACGGCTGGGGCTGGCCACGGCCTGCGCCCGCGCCGACTGGCTCACCGCAACGCCGGTGCTCGGCGAGTTGCCCTGGGCCAATCTCCTCGACCTGGCGCTCGATTTTCAGCCCCGGTCGCTGGCCAGCGGGGAGCGCCTGTTTTCCAGTGGCGAGCCGGGCTACGAGGGGTATCTGCTCGTTGAAGGCGCCCTGGAGTTCTCAAGCGCCGATGGCTCGGTGGTTGAACAACTTGATCAGCCTGGCCGCCTCTTCGGCTACCAGGCGGCACTCTACGGCTCATTGCACAGACTGAGCGCCCGCGCCACAGCCCCGACCATCGTCTGGACGTTACCAGCGCCAGCGCTCGAACGGTTGAACCTTCTGTACCCTCAGTTGCTCATGCATCTGCGGGCGCTCGGGGCGCCGCCCGCCCCCCCTGGCGCCAGCGCCGCGGGCCGTGCTCATCAGACACCCCCGCGGCTCCCCCACGCCCCACGGGAATGAATACAGATTGTTCCGCGAGGGCTGCGCCATCAGGAACCTCCCTGCGGGCATGGCGCGTCCCCTGCTGAGGTGAAAATAGCCCGCCAGGGGGGAGGGTTTGGGCGTAGAGGCGCGGCGCTGCCGCGCCTCTACGCCCTCCCAGGAAATAACCCGCCAGCGGGGAGGGTTTGGGAGGGCGCAGCCCTTCAACGGGTTTCACCTGCTCCGGGATAGGCTTCCTGGGACGTGGAGGGAAAATGGGCCAACGAATGGGAAACGAATAAACGAATGCGAGCGGCGTGTCTAACTCTGAGGTAAACATAGCCCGCGCGCGGGAGGGTTGTGGAGGGCGAAGCCCTCCCAGGAAACAACCCGCCAGCGGGGAGGGTTTGGGAGGGCTGCGCCCTCCCAGGAATAATGATTTTCATTCCGGCGTTGTGCGCCCTGCGAATGGGGCCTGAGGTGAAAATACGGGGAAACCAGGTTTCCCCAATCCCCTCCCTGGCGGGAGGGTTTGGGAGGGCTGCGCCCTCCCAAGAACAATATAATATTTTCGTTCCGGCGTTGTGCGCCATGCGCATGACCGTCTGAGGTGAACATACGGGGAAACCGGGTTTCCCCACCTGCGGTGAGCCTGTCGAACCGAACCCCTCCCTGCGGGGAGGAGCCCGGTTCCCTCCCCCAGCGGGGGAGGGCCAGGGAGGGGGCGGCCCTCCCAGAGATACCCCATTTTCATCGCGGCGATGTGCGCCATGCGCATGACCGTCTAACGTGAACATAGGGAACCCGGGGTTCCCCATACCCCTGCCTGCAGGGGCGCCAGGCGCCCCCAACGGCGGTTGGGTGTGGGGAACCCGGGTTTCCCCACACCCCTCCCTGGCGGGAGGGTTTGGGCGTAGAGACGCAGCGGCGCTGCGTCTCTACGCCCTCCCAATGATACCCCATGGTCATCGCGGCGTTGTGCGCCCCGCGCATGGCGCCTGGGAGGGCTTCACCTCGCGCGCCCCGAAACCCCGGGTTAACGAGCGCGCCGCCGGCTCCCCCCACCTCTAGCGCGCTGCCTTGAAGACGTACACCTCAACGGCCATAGGTTCCAACGACCCTTGCAACCGACCAGCGTTAAACGTCATTCCCCCCGGGCGCTGGTCAAAGAGCGGCTTCGGCGGCCCCGACACGGGCGCGGCCAGGTTGACGGTCGCCGCAGCAGCGCGATCCGTGGCATTGACGATCATCACGTACACCTCATCGGCATAGCGCCACTGGGCCGCCGGCAGGTCGGGCTTGCCGGTTTGCAACGGAGTGTAGGCGCCATCGAGCAACACAGGCGCCAGTCGTCGCACTTCGGGCGCCAGATCACGCAGCGCCTGCAACACGGCGGGGTGCTCCTCCAGGCGCCAGTAGCCGTCGTTGTAGGCGTAGTAGATGATGCCACGCACATTGTTGACCAGCGCCTGGTAGGTCATATTGCGGATCTCGACTGCCGTCGGCTCGCGCTGCTCCGGCCAGGCAAAAGCTTGCAGATTGGCGATAACCGGGCGATTGAACGGCTGCGCCGCGGCCATAGCGCTTGAGAGCGCATAGTTGACATGCCCGATACGAGCGTGCTCCCAGTAGGTTTTGCCGATGGGATAGGACTGCATCGCCACCGTGTCCGCGCTCTGCATGAACAAATTGATGCGCTGTGGTACGAAACCGCTGATGTAGGTTGGATGCTGACGATCAGCGGTTTTGACAAGTTGATCGATGCGGGTTACCAGCTCCGGGGTGTAGTACTCCCCATCGTCCACATCATCGGCAATGCCGTAGGCCAGCAAGGCCGGGCCATCTTTGACGTGCCGGATCGCGCGCACAATTCCCGCATCGTCAAGTTCGTAGGGGTAGATCTCGGCGATCAGGCGCATACCCAGCGCTGCCGCGTCGGCCTGGAGTTCGGGATAGTTGATGCGGATGGGGGCGTGCAGGGTGTTGAAGCCGCTGGCAGCAATCGAGCGGAGCGTTTCGGGACGGAACTCTTCACTGTTGTAAGCCGGGTACAGGGCGAAGCCAAAGGGAAAAAAGGGTTGCCCATCAACCAGCAGCGTGCCGTCGGCGCGGATCCGAACCCCTCGCTCGCTCGAGGCTCCCGATCCGGCCGCAGGGGTACCCGGCGGTGTCGCCGGTTGCCCGGTCGGGCGCGCAGGGGTAAGGGTGACCGTGGGAGCCAGAACCGGGGTTGGAGACACGCGAGCGACCGGCGGGTCGGACGCAGCCGGCGCGCAGGCCAGCAGCAGCACGCAGCCGAGCGCTAGCCACGTGCTGCGGCGAACCAACCACGCCAATACGGAGAGAGAACGTTGCATCGTACCGCTGTTCTATCGGGTGCGGCACAGCCGCGCGAGCGTCTATTGGGTCAATGCTATCGTGCCTCAGAGGCAACGTCGCAGTTGCGCGCACACGTAATCAACCTGCTCCTCGCTCATCACGCCGGAGAAGGGCAGGGCGAGCGATACATCGCCCAGATGCTCAGTGACCGGCAAATCGCCACGCCGGTAGCCGAAGCGGCTCTGGTAGAACGGCTGCAGGTGAATAGGGGTAAAGTAGGGCCGGCTGGGTACCCCGGCTTCCGCCAACTGGCGCATAACCTGGTCGCGGCTGGCAGGGGCCTTGATACGCACCACATACACGAACCAGCTCATCGCAGTGGTATGCGGCGCGATAAACGGTCGCTCGAGCAGCTCCAGGTCAGCCAGGCGCTCGTTGTACCACCGGGCCACCTGTGCCCGCTTCGCCAGCAGTGCGTCGAGACGCTGCACCTGCACCAGCCCCAACGCGGCGCTCAGTTCATCCAGACGGTAGTTGTAGCCCAGGCGAGTGTGATTGAGCCAGGCATCGAAGACATCGCGACCCTGATTGCGCAGGCTACGGAAGAGGTCGGCCCAGTCGGCGCGATTGGTGACGATCATGCCACCTTCGCCGGTTGTCATTTGCTTGTTGGGATAGAAAGCGAAGACCGCCGCATCGCCGATGGCGCCAGCGGCACGGCCTTTGTAGGTTGAGCCAATCGCCTCGCAGGCGTCTTCGATCACCGCCAGGCCGTGATCGCGGGCCACAGCGAGGATCGGATCCATATCTGCCGGCTGTCCAAAGGCGTGGACGGGCAGGAGCGCCTTCAACCGCCCCTTCGACTGGGCGTGCTCGCGCAGCGCCGGGGGCAGCCAGCGCCTGGCGGACGCCCCTCCCCGGGCCAGATCCGCGGCGGCTTCAGCCACCAGGTTCGGATCAATATTGCCCGTTGTCGGCTCGACGTCCACAAATACCGGTACACCGCGCTCGTAGAGAATGCAATTGGCCGAAGCAATAAACGAAAACGAGGGCGTCAGCACCAGGTCCCCATCACTGACACCGGCGGCGATCACACAGAGGTGCAGGCCGCTGGTTCCCGAATTTACTCCTACCGCCTGCGCGACGCCCACCCGGGCCGCCAGGGCCTGCTCGAAGGCCTTGATCTGTGGCCCAATGCTGAGGATCGGTGTATGGAGCACCTGTGTCACAGCGGCAATCTCGGCATCGGTCAGATCAGGTGAGGACATCGGAATGGACATCGTGGTGGTCATTCATATTCTCCGTACCTGCTAGTTGGCGCATTCAGCAACTTTCGTTATACGGATACCCAGGAAAGAGGGCTCGCCCCTACCGGGCCCTCCCGGTTACACCAGCGCGCAACCGGACCCTTCAGGATACTGCTGGCAAACGTTGTTCTGTGCGTTCCGGGTGCGCGGGCGGGACGCCCGTATGCGGGCTAGAGGCCCGCGTACCCGGGTTCGCCAGCAACATCCCTTCAGGCTGCCTTTAACGTGTCAACCAGTTCGGGGAGGCTGGCGGGGTTGTCACCAAAGTTCACTCGCCCAATGCGCCGATCGATTGCTCGCATCAGGCCGGTGAGCACCTTCCCCGGCCCCACTTCGACCACCGTGGTAATCCCGGTTTCAACCAGCCGACGCATGGAGTCGACCCAGCGCACCTCGTGGGTGAGCTGCTCGCTCAACTCCTGCCGAACCGCCTCCGCCGAGGTGAGCCAGTCTGCGGACACGTTGCCGAGCACCGGGATCGCCGGCGCCTCGATCTGTGTCGCCGCCAGCACCTCCAGAAAGCTCCCCAGCGCGGGCCGCATAAGCGGGGTATGCGGAGCCACACTCACCTTCAGCGGAGTCGGCGGAAGCGCGCCCGGCTGCTCCTGCACCAGCGCGGCGAACACCTCAAGGGCGCGTCGGTCACCAGCAACCACGATCTGACCGGGACAATTATCGTTAGCGATGGTGATCACCGCGTCGGTGACCTGCGCTGCCCGGGCGCAGAGCTGGCTCACCGTAGCGCGAGACTGGCCAAGCACCGCCATCATTCCACCCGGAGCCAGCTCGCCGGCTGCCTTCATAGCCAGGCCCCGCGCGCGCACCAGGCGCAGCGCATCGGCAAATTGGAGCGCCCCTGCGGCCACCAGGGCCGCGTACAGTCCCAGGCTATGACCAGCCACTGCCGCCGGGGGTGTGGCTATGGCTTCGCGCAAGGTCTTCCACGCGGCAATGCTTGCCACGAAGATCGCCGGCTGGGCATTCGCCGTGTCGTTCAACTCCAATTCAGGCCCGTTGAAGCAGAGCGTTGATAGCTCAACGTCGAGGATTGCGTCGGCCTCGGCAAAGACCGCCGCCGCCACAGGCGCCGCTGCGGCCAGGGCCTTGCCCATCCCTACGAATTGTGAACCCTGACCAGGAAAAAGGACCGCATACGTTGCCATGGCCTCTGTTCGCTCCTTTCGGTCACCTTTTACCTCTCCACAGGCTGTCTCGCAAAAACCGGCTTCGCCGGAATGCCGACCACGGTGGTATCTGCCGGAACGGGACGGGTAACAACGGCATTAGCGCCGATCGTCACATTGTCGCCAATGGTAATATCGCCGAGTATTGCCGCCCCCGCGCCGATAGAGACGTTATCGCCGATGCGCGGGGCGCCTGTGTTCGAAATACCAATAACTGAAACTCCAATCGTCACGCCGTGTAGCAAGGTAACATTACTGCCAATCATCGCCTGGTAGTGAATAACCGTTGGACCGAGGTGGAGCACCTGCAGCCCTGGCCCGACCGTGGTCTGCGGCAGCAGTTCCAAGCCGGAATACATACGTACCAGTGGGTACAACGCCAGGTAACACAGAAACATCAGCAACACGAGCGGGTTGCGCCGGTTCAGCCACAGCCAGTGACCGATGCGGTAGTAAAGAATGCCCGCCAGTGAGGGGTGTAAATAGACGGATCGCAACAAGACCACCGGGAGCGGGGCATCGCGGGAGTAGCGGCGCAAGTCTTGCCGCATAGCATCAAGGGTCCAGGCCAGGGTCTTGCGAGATTGAGAGAGTGCTGCGTTCACAAGTTGCTCCGCACGATGTTGGACCAGCGTATGCTTCAAAGCCATGGAGAGGGACGCAGTTCGACGGACGCACCGCAGGCGCCCATACGGCTGCGCCGCACCCTGCGAGGAGAAAACGTGGGAGGGCCGCCTCCTCCCTGGCCCTCCACTGCTGGAGGAGGGAACCGGGCTCCTCCCCCTGGCGGGGGGAGGCCAGGAGGGGGGCGGAATGCCCCGGAGCCCCCGTCAGGCAGGAACGCGGAGAAACCCGGGTTCCCGATGTTCACATGAGCCGTCTATGCGGCTGCGCCGTACACTACAAGAATGAAGAGATTCTCCTGGGAGGGCTGCGCCCTCCCAAACCCTCCCCG
>OGCI01000944.1_pt1 | contig 28145 bp, 20 predicted proteins | sample 1570021 | NCBI WGS metagenome assembly OGCI01 (sample SAMN06264664, study PRJEB24512) | hot springs metagenome | isolation source: Hot spring water | place: South Africa: Tshipise | collected 2015-06-21 | reverse complement strand
GTGCGCCAGGGTGAAGCACAAGCGATTGGCCTTGTGCGCCGCATGGATGACGGCCGCGGTTTCGCTCAGACCGCGCTCGCGGGCGGCCAGGAAGGTCTCGCCGATGGGCGGGCAGCGGCTGGCGGTGTGGAAACCGATCTGGTACAGGGTCTGGCGCAAGGCCGGACTGCCGCGCCGGGTGATATGGCCGAGGTGTTTGGTGTCACTCGATTCGGCAGTGCTGAGGTCGTAGCCGGCCAGGGCCCAGATCTGACCGGCGTGCTGGAAGGCGGTGATGTCACCGATGAGGGTGATATAACTGGCGGCCAGGAGAGGACCGATGCCGGGCACCGAATCCACGAAGCCGGCCCGGGTGTGGGGCACCAGCGCCCCGATCTGGTCGGCCAGAACAGCCTGGGCGGCTGCCAGGGCATGATAGCGTTGATAATCGGCTTGCAACCGCTCGGCATAGCAGGCGGCGACGTCTTTGGGCGGCAGGGGACTATGGCGCAAGGCCTGCAGAATGGCCTCAGCGGTCTTGGGGCCAGCGCGATAGCCGTGCGCGTGGAACAGGCGAATGAGGCCGGCGGGGCCCAGGGCCAGGGCCTCGTAGGGGTTGGGGCAGTAGAGCAGCAGCACAGCCAGGCGGTCGCGGTCGAGCGGATGACTCTCCACGATGGGGGTCGGCGCTGCCAGCTCGGGATGGGCGCGCCGGAATTGAGCGACATTGGCGATGGCGCCGGGTCACAGGCGATCCACCTGGGCCAGCACCTGGCGGCTGAGGTAGCGCACCTGGCGGCTGACCTGGTCATAGCTGCGCACCAGTTCGCGCAGGTGGGCAGCGGTGCCGATGAGCAGGTGGGCAGGATGGCCCAAACCGTCGGCGAGACATTTGGCGATGGCGGCTACCGCCGTGCGATCATTGGTGTGCTGGCGGACAGAGGTTTCGGCCTGCCGCCTGTTGCTCAACAGCGGGTTGAGCCAACGATAGCTGATCGGGCAGGTGACGTTCGGCTGCATGGCCGCCTGGTAGTGGTGGGTGATCTGCCAGGCCCACGGCTCGTGGTGAACGCCGGTATGCTCGTTGCCGAGCACCACAGCGGCAAACTGGTTGGTCGCCCGCAAGTGGTCCACCGTAGCGACGAAGGCGGCAAAGCCGATCAGGTCGCTGCGCACCTTCTGCGGCGCCACCACCTCAATCAGGCAGCCCTCGTAGCGATAGCAGCCAAACCAGTGCACGTTCTTGCCGATGTCAATTGCGACGATCAGGGTGCCGGGTGTGATAGAATAGGGCGACACGAGTAACCTCCTGTGAAAAGGATGAATAGCGGTAGTATACCGCCAGCGGGTCACTCGTGGTTATATCAGGTCGGCGGCACAAAACCCCCCGTACCGCCAGGCTCTGCCTGGCAAGGCCGACCAAAGGTCGGCGGCACAAAACCCCCCGTACCGCCAGGCTCTGCCTGGCGGTACCGAACTGAAACCCGAACTGTTCAAGGAAGCGGAAGGCGACCACGATGGATTACCCAGCGGCGGGGCGACCTGTGAATCCCAGTCGTGAAGGATAACGGCCATGCGCCAGGATGTCTCCCTCCGGATGATGCAGGGCAGCCAGAAAATCCCCTAAAATACTCTCAAATTATTCATAACAATTGACAAACTCCCCCCGTTGTGCTATCATGTATACTGTTGGGCGTGGCTTTTTGGATTGAACGCCAGCTTCTGGTATCATATAAAAACCTTCTGGCTGGCCAACTAAGGAAGGAATATGGTGCAACCGATTCGTCGCCGCATTACTGAAATCCTGAAAGAAAACGGCAGCGCGACTGTGGCCGACCTGGCCGATCAACTCGGCATCGCCCAGGTCTCTGTGCGCCATCATCTCGACATCCTGATCGGGGAAGATCTGGTGGAGGCGCGCGGCGTACGCCGCCATAATGGCGCCGGCCGGCCAAGCCAGGTCTATGCCCTGACGCCGCAGGCCATCAAGCTCTTTCCGCAGCGTCACGATGCCCTCGCCGAGGGTATGCTGGAAGAGATGAAAGCTGCCCTGCCGGCCGACCAGGTGCGTTCCTTTTTCATCCGGCTGGCCCACAAGACGGCCGACGAAATGCCGCCCGCGCTGCCCGACCAGACGCTGGAAGAGCGTCTGGAGCAGATCAGCCGTTTTCTGACCGAGAAAGGCTACAACGCGCGCTGGGAAAAGAAGGATGACCACTACGAGTTGTACACGCACAACTGCCCGTACATGGGCACGGCGGATCGGCATTACGAGCTCTGCTTAATGGATCAGGAGCTATTCCAGGCATTGCTGCCGGGCGCCACACGCACCCAGTCGCGCGCGTTACACGGCGCATCGCATTGCACGTACATCATCGAACCCGCTTCGTCCCAGGCATAGGTGCTCCATGTCCGTCATTTCGCTGCTCGAACGTCGGGATACTCTGCACGACGCCTACGGTCGCCATCTTCATTACCTGCGGGTGTCGCTGACCGATGCCTGCAATCTGCGCTGCGTCTATTGCATGCCGGAGAACATCGTCTTCCGGCCCGCGGCCAGCCTGCTGCAAGATGATGAGATCCTGACGCTGGTGCAAGTGGCGGCCAGCCTGGGCGTAGACAAGATCCGCCTGACCGGCGGCGAGCCGACCGTGCGTCGGGGCATCGTGGCGCTGGTGCGCGCCATCAAGATGATTCCCGGCATCAAGACAGTGGCAATGACGACCAACGGCATCAAGCTGGCCGAACTGGCCCGGCCGCTGGTCGAAAACGGATTGGATGCGGTCAATATCAGCATAGACTCGCTCGATCCGGAGAAATTTCGCCGCATCACCCGCCGCGGCAACCTGGACGATGTATGGCGCGGGATCGCGGCCGTCGAAGAAACCGGGCTGACGCCGATCAAGCTCAACTGTGTCGTCACGCGCGGCTTCAACGACGAAGACGTGGCCGACCTGGCCCGCCTGACTCTGGAGCACCCATGGGAGGTGCGCTTCATCGAGCTGATGCCGTTTGGAGGCACGGCCGATTTCCAGCAAAGCCAGGTAGTGCCTTCGGCCGAGACCCGGGCGCGCATCGAAGCAGCCCTCGGCCCGCTGACCCCGGTGCCCGGCCACAACGGCCATGATCCGGCCCGGCCCTATCGGCTGCCCGGCGCGCGCGGCATTGTCGGCTTCATCAGCAGCGTCACCGAACCGTTCTGTGAGGGATGCACGCGCTTGCGTCTGACCGCAGATGGTAAGCTGCGCCTCTGTTTACTGCGCGATGATGAGGTAGACTTGCTGACGCCTCTGCGCAGCGGCGCCGATTTCGCCACGCTGCGCCGCATCTTCGCCGAGGCCGCCTATCGCAAGCCGTGGGGCCACCGGCTGGAGCAGCACGAAATCGCCCAATCGCGCGAGATGAGCCAGATCGGGGGATGAGGTATAAAACGTGAAACATGATGCCCTGCCCGACCAGCCCGCCGGGCGATATCACACTTTGGAGGCAATTTCCCAATGACAGTTGCAACAATGGAAGAGACCGCGTTCATCACTCTGACGCAAACCGCGGCCGACAAGCTGCTGGCAATCATGAAGGAAAAAGGTCTGGTGGGCACGCATGGGCTGCGCGTATTCGTCAGCGGCGGTGGCTGCAGCGGTCTGCAATACGGCATGACTTTCGACGACAACCCGCGCGCCGTGGACACCGTCTTCGAGCAGCACGGACTGCGCGTGATCGTGGACCCACGCAGCCTGCCCTATCTCGAAGGCGCCAGCATTGACTACGTGGACAGCCTGATGGGCGGCGGTTTTCAGATTGATAACCCGAATGCTATTTCGACCTGCGGCTGCGGCCAATCCTTCCGCTCGAAAGAAGAAGGCGGCGCAGGGGGAGGCTGTAGCAGCTGCCGATAAGCAGGAGCAGATTCCTTTCTTCTCGATCAAAGCGAGGTGAGCCATGAAGCCAGTCACGCGTGATGACCTGATCAAGATCGGCCAGGTTGTTTATCAAGTGCCGCGTTCGTTCCGGCACGACATGCGCGTGCCGGCTCATTTCTACGCTGACGACGAGATCGTGACGAAAGCCCTGGAGGACCGCTCGCTGGAGCAGCTGGTGAACACCGCAACCCTGCCCGGCATCGTCGGCCAGGCCATGGCGATGCCGGACATCCACCAGGGCTACGGCTTTCCCATCGGCGGGGTCGTTGCCACGCGGGTGCCCGACGGCGTCATCTCACCCGGCGGGGTGGGATACGACATCAACTGTGGCATCCGCGTGCTGGGCAGCCGCCTGGATGCCGACGAGATCAGGCCGTACCTGGACAAGCTGGCCGACGCGCTCTATCGGCATCTGCCCAGCGGGGTGGGTGTGAAGGGACATCTCCACATCAACAAAGCCGAGCTCGACCAGATCCTGGTGGACGGCAGCCGCTGGGCCCTGCGCGAGGGCTATGCCCGGCCCGAAGATGTGGCGCACACCGAGGAAGGCGGCCGGATGGCGGGCGCCGACCCGGCGAAGGTAAGCAAGGCAGCCAAAGAGCGCGGCCTGGAGCAGGTGGGCACGCTCGGCTCCGGGAACCATTTCGCCGAGATAGACGTCGTTACCGAGGTCTACGATCCGCACGCGGCCGATGTGCTGGGGCTGCGCCGGGGGCAGGCGGCCGTGCAGGTGCATTGTGGCAGTCGCGGCCTGGGACATCAGGTGGCGACCGATTATATCGAGCTGTTTCAGCGGGCCAGCAATCGTTTCGGCTTTCAGCTGCCCGACCGCCAACTGGTCTGCGCGCCGCTCGATTCGCCGGAGGGACAGGGCTATCTGGCCGCCATGAACTGCGCGGCCAACTATGCCTGGGCCAACCGCCAGGTGCTCACCCACCATGTGCGCGAGGCATTTGCCGAGGTCCTGGGCGACATGTTCCGGCCGGATGACCTCTATGTGGTCTACGATGTGGCGCACAACATGGCCAAGATCGAGACCCATCTCGTGGAGGGCCGGCCGACGCGCGTGTGTGTTCACCGCAAAGGTGCCACGCGAGCCTTCGGCCCCGGCCACCCCGATGTGCCCGCGGACTATCGGCCGGTCGGCCAGCCGGTGCTGGTGCCGGGCAGCATGGGAACAGCATCGTACATCCTGGTCGGTACGGCCGAGAGCATGACCCAGACGTTCGGCTCGTGCTGTCACGGCGCGGGCCGCGTGATGAGCCGCGCCGAAGCCAAGCGCAATGTGCGCGGTGAACGTCTGCGCAGCGAGTTGGCCGAGGACGGCATCGTCCTGCGCGCAGGCAGCCTGGCCGGCCTGGCCGAAGAAGCGCCCCAGGCCTACAAGGACGTGGATCGAGTCGTCCAGGTGGTGGAGGCTGCCGGCATTGCTCGCATCGTGGCGAAGCTAGAACCCCTAGCTGTCATCAAGGGGTGATCGCGTCATGCGTCAGACGTCATCGGACGGCAGTGTTTTGGCGTTTGACTTTTGATGCTTCCGTTTGATGTCTGACGCACCACGCCTCACGTTGCAACATTCGCGAGCATCGCACGTGCGTATTCTCTTCGTCGCTCAGGAACTCAGCTATGAGCCGCAGGGCATCATGTCTCTGTCTGCGGTGTTGAAACAGGCCGGACATGAGGTCGCCCTTGCCGTGGCCGATACCGAAGATGTGATCAGCTATGCCACGGCATACCAGCCCGACGTCCTTGGCTTCAGCGTGATGACCGGGTCGCATCCCGCGTACTTTGCCTTGAACCGACGGATCCGGGCTGCGCTCAATCCGTTGCGCAGAGCGGCGGGCAAACGCCCCGTGTTTTCCGCCTTCGGCGGGCCTCACCCGACCTTCTTCCCGGACATGATTCACGAGCCCGGCGTGGACGGCGTCTGCATCGGAGAGGGCGAAGGCGCGCTGCTCGATCTGGTCGAGGCGTTGGCCCAAGCCGGACACCACGGCAACGGCAACGCGATGCAAAACTCGGTCGGCGCTGCCAACGGCTTTCGCACGGACATCCCGAACTGGTGGTTCAAGATCGGGGCGACGGACGAGGACGGCGCCGGCGAGATCGTCAAAAATCTGCCCCGGCCTTTGATTCGCGATCTGGCCAGCCTGCCGATGCCCGACCGCGCGCTGATCTACGACAAGCATCCGGTGCTGGCGCGGAGCGGCATCAAGCACTTCATCAGCTCGCGCGGATGTCCCTACGACTGTACGTACTGCTTCAATCACGCCTACTACGAGATCTATCATGGAGAGCGCCGCGGCTACCAGCGCCCTGTGGACGACGTCATCGCCGAAGTGAATGCCGTGCGCGGCCGCTGGCCCTTGGAGCATGTCGTCTTCGTGGACGATCTCTTTATTCTGCGCAACGATTGGCTGGAAGAGTTCGCGGAGAAATGGCCGCAGCAGGTGGGCCTGCCGTTTTTCTGCAACGTGCGGGCAAATCTGCTGGTGAAAGACCCGCGCAAGATCAGCTTGCTGAAACGCGCCGGCTGCCATTCGGTCAGCATGGGGATCGAGGCGGCCAACGATCGCCTGCGCATGGAGCTTCTCAAACGCCGCATCACCCGCGATGAGATCGTCCAGGCAGGACGCATGGTGCGCGCCGCCGGAATGCACATCACCGGTACCAATATCCTGGCCTTGCCCACCAGCACCCTGGAAGATGATTTCGAGACCATGCGACTCAACGCGCAGGCACACATCAGCTATGCGCATGCTTGGCTGTTTCAGCCCTATCCCGGCACGCAATTGGGCCAGTTCACCCAGGAGAACGGCCTGATGGCCGGCACATTCGATGATATCGGTGAGGTCGCGTGGGAGAAATCCATCCTGGCGCTGGAGCCAGCGCACAAATCGCAGGTGGAACACCTGCAGCGCCTGTTCGCTTTCGGCGTCGAGTGGCCCTGGCTGGAGCCGGTGATTCGTCGGCTGGTCAAATTGCCGCACAACAAGCCCATTGACGCGCTGCTGTGGTGGCTGCAAAAACTCTATCGGGGCTATGCCATCTACAGGCGGGTCCATCCGGTCAAGCTGCGACCGCTGGAGCTGTTGAAAACCATGCTGCATTACATGCGGATCAAGAGTTAGGTCGGTACGGAGGTTTCCTTTGCGAGTTGCATTGATTAATCCAAAGTTTCGTCTGCCCATAGACACCCGCACGTCGCCGCACCTGGGGCTGGCCTATCTGGGGGCCGTGTCCGAGCGGCGCGGGGATGAGGTCCGTGTCTACGATGCGGATATCGAAGATCAACCGTTGGCCGAGTTCCTGCACGAATTCAAGCCGCATCTGGTCGGCATCACGGCCAACACACCCCAGGTGAAGCAGGCCTGGCGCACTGCGGCCACCGTCAAGCGCGAGCTAGACATCCCCATTGTCCTGGGCGGCCCCCATGTCAGCGTGGTGACAGAAGACCTCGACTTCGAGTCGCTGCGCCAACCGCCAGTGGATCTCGTCGTGCGCGGAGAAGGCGAGGGCCCCTGGATCGAGATCAGCAACCGCGTGGACGCGTTCCTGCGCGATCAGCCGCACTTCAGCGCCCAGGCGCTGATGGCGCCCGACCTGGACCTGTTCCGCGACGTCAAAAGCGTCAGCTACAAGACCGGCGACGGCCAGCTCCATCGCAATCCCGATGGCCCAGTGATCGCCGATCTGGACAGCCTGCCGTGGCCGGCCTACCACCTGTTCAAGATGGAGCGCTACACTAACCTGCAGCCGGCCACCGACGCCGTGCCCGGCGAACGGAGTTTCTCTATCCTGACCAGCCGGGGCTGCCCCTATCGCTGCACTTTCTGCTCGCAAAGCATCATGCCGATCAAGTGGCGGGCGCGCTCGCCCGAAAATGTCATCGAGGAGTGGCGCCACCTGGTGCGCGATCTGGGTGCGCTGGAGATCGGCGTGCTCGACGACAGCGCCAATATCCGCCGCAATCGCCTCATGCGCCTGGCCGACGATTTAATCGCCAACAAGCTCAACCATGTGCCGTGGATTTTCGTCAACGGCATTCGGGCCAACCTGGCCGACCTGGAGCTGCTGACCCGCCTCAAGCAGGCCGGCCTCAAGCGCACGGCATTCGGAGTCGAGACGGGCGATGAGCAGATGATCATCAAGATTGACAAGCACGTGGATCACAACACCATCCGCCAGGCGTTCAAAAACGCGAAAGCCGCCGGCATCGAGACGATCGGCTTTTTCATCATCGGCCTGCCCGGCGACACGCGCGAGACGATGCAGAAGACCATTGATTTCGCCATCGAGCTCGACCCGATGATCGCCAATTTCAGCATGATGACCCCCTATCCGGGCACGATCGTCTACGAGCAGGTCAAACAAGGTGGCCGCTTCCTGGTGCAGGATTGGGAGGACTATGTCTTCTTCGATCAGAAAGCGCGTTACGAGATGGGCGACCTGACCGCTGAGCTGATGGAGGAAATGTACCGGAAGGCATACCGGCAGTTCTACTGGCGGCCCAAATACATCATGCGCGCGATCAGCCGCAAGGATTTCTGGTTGAACTTCAGCCGCAACGTGCGCCTCGCCTGGCGCACCATCGTCCCACGCAAGGAGAAGACCGAACTGCGCCGGGCGATCGAGGCTGCAGCCTGAGCGCGGAGGCAGACGACCCCTCATGGCCATTCGCAAAGTCGTCCTCATCCAGCCGCGACGGGACGGCCGGTTCCTAGGCCGCGGCCTCAGCGAGCCGTACACCCTGATGCGCCTGGCGTCTCTGGTGCCGCCGGAGATCCCGGTCGAGATCTGGGACGAAGATCTGATCGAGCTTCCCATCCGCGAGCTGGGGCCACATGACCTGGTGGGCATCAGCGCGAAGACATTGCTCATTGACCGTGCCAAAGCCATCGCCGGCCGCATTCAGCAGCAGGGGGCCACGGTCGTCATCGGCGGCACCCATGTCACCCTGGTGCCCGATGAGATCGCAGGGTGGGCCGATGTGATCGCCGTCGGCGAGGGCTATCGTACCTGGCCGCAGATCATTCGCGATTTCGACCGGGGCACGCTCCAGACGCGCTACGTGGACGAGGAATGGGCGCCGCTGGATTCGGGTGTGGCGGTGCTGCAAGATCGGGTGCTGCGCCAGGTGGACGAACACCGCAACTACTGGACGCCCTATCTGGAGATCACGCGCGGCTGCCCGCGCAACTGCACCTTTTGCACCGCAGTGCGCGTGTCGGGCCACAAGATGCGCCTGCGGCCCGTGGCCGAGGTGGTCGAGGAGATCGAGCGCCGCAGGCTCAAAAGGTTTTTCCTGACCGATGACAACTTCGGCCTGAATTTTCGCCTCTTCCCACAGTACATGGAAGAGCTGCTGCGTGCCCTGGCCCGGCTGGACCTGCACGGCTGGACCTGCCAGGCCGAGCAGATGGTCGCCGAGTATCCCGACCTGCTCGACCTGGCGCGCGAGGCCCATCTGGACAAGTTCTTCATCGGCTTCGAGTCCATCAACCCAAAAAACCGGCGGGAGCTGGGCGGCAAAGGCCGGGGCGAGGTCGAACAGGCGCGGCGGGTAATCAAGACGGTGCACGCGCATGGGATCGGCGTGGTCGGTCTCTTCGTCTTCGGCTTCGACAGCGACACACTCGAGACGTTCGATGCCGCCTACGACTTCATCCGCACGTCTGAGCTGGACGGCGTCAGCGCGACCATCCTGACTCCCTATCCGGGCACGGTGCAGCGCGCCAATCTGCTGGCGGCCGGCCGCATCCTGCCGCATACGACGTGGGAGCTATACGATACCAATCACGTCACCTATCGGCCGGCCCAGATGACGGTGGAGGAGCTGACCGCGGCCTACGATCACCTGTGCCGACGCCTCTATCATCCGGCGCGCATCTTCGCGCGCGGCTGGGCCGCGTGGCGCCGCCATCCGGTGGACAAGCTGCGCGCCCGGTTCTTTTCCAGCTTCAGCACAGACATCGGCTATCGTCGCGAATTCAGCCATCGCAATCGCCGGTCATCTGCCTGAACGACACACGAGGAACATTATGAAAGTTTTGCTCGCCAGCCCCGAATCGGAGCTGTGGACCTCGCGCAAACACATCCCCCTGGGCCTGGGCTACCTGGCCGCCGTGCTGCGCGAACACGGCCATCAGGTGGGCATCTACGATTCGGCCGTCGAAGACGAATCGCTCGAAGACGTGGTCCGTCGCCACGGCTACGAACTGCTGGGCATCACCGCGGTCACGCCGCTGATCGTAGACGCCTGGAACATGGCCCGCCTTGGCAAGCGACTGAGCATGATCACCCTGCTCGGTGGCCCGCACCTGACCCTGCTGCCCGAGGAATCCATCAGCCCGGAACATCCGGAGGTGGATTATGTGATCAAAGGCGAGGCCGAAGAAAGCATCATCGAGTTCGTGGATGCGCTGGAGGGCCGCCGGCCGATGGAGACGGTGCACGGCCTCTACTGGCGGCATCGCGGCGAGATGGTGGTCAACCCGGCCGCGCGGCTGATTCCCGACCTGGACACCATCCCCTACCCTGCGCACGACCTGTACAAGATCACGCGCTACACCAACCTGAACCCGCTGACCGACGGGCTCGACACCAAAGCGCGCGCGTACACGATCATGACCAGCCGCGGCTGCCCCTACAAATGCACCTACTGCTCGAAGCCAATCACCGGTGACACATGGCGGCCGCGCTCGGTGGAAAACGTCATCGGCGAGTGGCGCTGGCTGGTCAAAGACCTCAAGGCGACCGAGATCGGCCTGACGGACGACATCTGGAACCTGAAGCTCGACCGCGCCAAAGAACTGTGTCGCCGCCTGATCGCAGAGGGACTGAACACCGTGCCCTGGACGACCGTGCACGGCATGAAGGTGAACCACACCGATCCGGAGCTGTTCCAGCTGATGAAGGCCGCCGGTTGCCGTCGCGTCGGTTTCGGCGTCGAGAGCGGCGACCCGTTGATCCTGCGCAACGTGATCCGCAAAAGCCAGAGCATGGACATGGTGCGCAATGCTTTCCGCTGGGCGCGCGAGGCCGGCCTGCAGACTATGGGCTTCTTCATCTACGGCATGCCGCAGGAGACCGAGGAAACGATGGAGAAGACCACACGCTTCGCCCTGGAGCTCGATCCCGACCTGGCACACTTCATGCTGGCGACCCCCTATCCGGGCACCGAGATGTACGATGTGATCAAGAAATACGGCAACATCTTCGCCCACGAATGGCAGGATTACGCGATCCAGTCGGACAAAGCGCGCTTCACCATGCCGAACTACGATCCCGACCTGGTCGTGCGCAAGTGGAAAGAGGCGTATCGTCGCTTCTACCTGTACCGGCCGAAGCGGGTGTGGGAGAAGGTGTCGAAGAAGAGCTTCTGGACCGAACTGCCGTCCACGCTCCGCAATGCCAAACGGTTTTTCCTGCCCGAAAAGGTGAGCGTAGCCGGCAACCCCGCCTCTGGAGAATAGACTCTCGCCGTACGTGCCAGGCATCTTGCAGAGTGCCTGGCACGTGACCTCACTCCGCCTTGCCCTCCAGCCATCGCTTGAACATCCTGTCCAGATCTCGCCCCGACACCTCACTGGCGAGCGCCTGAAAGTCGGCTGGCGTCGCGATGCGCCAGCGATAGCGTGTCAGATAGCTGCGCAGCAACGCGCGGAACGCCTCTTCCCCGATCTCGTCGCGCAGCGTGGCGAAGAAGAGCGCGCCTTTGGCATAGATCGTGCGCTCGTAGTCATCGCGACCGTAGGCCTTCACGGGCAGCCCGATCGGCCGATCCGCGCCGGTCTGCACGGCATAGCGGACGGGAACCTGCCAGCGTTGTTCGCGCAGCCGCTCGGCTGCGAAATAGCCGTAGCGCGCCAGATAGTACGCGTACATCGTCCATTCGGCCAGCCCCTCGTCCAGCCACGGCGTGCGCGTTTGGTCACTGCCCACCTGGTTATACCACCACTGATGCGCCACCTCGTGCACGACGAGATTCTCGAGATCTTGCCGATACTTGTTGTAAACCTGGCTGCCGATCAGATTCAGTCCGGGAAACTCCATGCCGCGAAATGTCAACGGCGCTTCCACGACGGCCATCTCTCGATAGGGATAAGCGCCGAACTGATCGCTGTAGATCTGCACGGCTGCGATGGCATAATACAGCGCGGCGCGACCGGCCTCGGCGTCTTCGGGCAGAAAATAAGAGCGAACCTGAGTGCCGTAGGCATCGCCGGACATGACCTGAAAGCGCGGGCTCATAATCAGGGTGAACTCGCGGGCCGGGCCGTGCACATAACGCCGCGTGATCCAGCCATCCCACGCCTGCTCGGCGGTGACCGTCACGCCGGTGGCCGCCACGATCTGATCGGCCGGCGTGGTCACCTCGACCCGATACAGCGCGGCATCGTGAAAGCCCACATCGCCCAGGGGACTGGCCACATCGAGCGCCCAGCCGTCCTCTCGCCGGCCGGCCAGGATCGGGTAGAAGTTGGTCAGGCTCCAAATCCCCTCGTTGGCACCGAAAATGGTGTATGCACCTTCTTTTCGCTGCTGCGTCCGGCCGATGAAATTCATCCAGACGTGCGCCTCCTGGCCCAGGGGAAGCGGCCTGAGCAGGCTCAGGTGCAGCGCCGTGGCATCTGCCTCGTAGCCGTAGTTCACAATCAGATCGTTGACCCGCACCCCCCGCACCTCCAGGCCGCCGCCGAACTGCGGCAGGTTCGGATAGAGGCGGAAGTAAAGGTCCCGCCATGCCGCGGCGCCGGTGATCGGGATGCTCACCTCCAGCGTGCCGGTGTAGGCGTTGGCGAGGGGATCCACCTTGACCGTGATGCTGTAGCGCGGCATGGCAGCCAGGAGCTCGGCCGCCACGGTCTCGCCGGGCCGCAGACCGGGCCGATACACGGCCAACGGATCGGCCGGGCTGGCCGGCCGCAACAGCGCGCAACCGGCCAGCAAGAACGCTGAAATGCCCAGGCCGAACAACAGGACAACGATGAGCCGATAATGCAGGCGCGCCATGCAGGTCTCCGGAGCAACAATGCTGCGCGGATTATACCACACCTCACCAGCATGTGGAGATGGCGCTGAAATGCTTTTCTGCCTGCGGTCTGGCCGGATTTTTCAGCCCAAGCCGCGGATGTTATAATTGGGCCATCCTCTGCAACGGAGACACGTGCCATGGTGAACCTCCTACCTCGATCGGCGATAGTCAGTGCTATCATGCTGATGTTCCTGACCGTCTGGGCCGGGTGCACGGCGCGTCGAGAGAATTTCGAGATCGGCCTGGCCCAGGTGCCCGCCGAGGCGCAGGCCCAGGCCATTCGGGCGCTCCGCGCGGCGAACCACGCGCCGATCGGCCCGTTGGCCTGGACGGCTGCCACGGCCACATGGCAGACACCGGGCGACTATCGGGTCTTCTTCGCCGCGGCCGGCTCTGGGGGCGCCACAGATATCTTCGCGGCCGACCTGCGTATTGCCGCGGACGGAACAGTGGCCGGCGACCCTGTCATCCGTCGCGTGACCGACACTCCTGGCGGGAACGAGGAAGCGCCCCTCGCAGCAAACGGCTGGCTGGCCTACGCAACGCGCGTCGAAGACCGCTATCAGAGCGTGACCGTCGTCGCACTGCAAGACCTGAGCCGTCAGCAGCTCTTCGTGTTCGCCCGGCCGGCCGAACAGGTCACGCTGAGCTGGCAACGCGAAACCGATGCGACGCTGCTGGCCGTGACCGCGTACAGCGCCAGACAGAGCGTTGCGGCGCGCGTTCATCCGGCCACTGCCGCGGTCGCGCCGCCGGAGAGCGGGCTGACCCACGTGCCTGCCGTAGCCGGCGAACAGGCCTGGCTGCCGAACCTGGTCAGTCGCGTCCGCGAGCTGCCCTTCGTCGGGCCAGAAAAGATCGCCTTCCTGGAAAACGTCGTCTTCACAGTGATTGATCAGATCGAACAGGCTGTGTATCGGATCGTCGGCTGGGCGCCCATGAGCGGCAAGACGGCCGCCGATGCGGATCAGCCCGCCGTAGTCGACGCGCCGACCGACGCGCCGGCTGTCGAGGCGACCGCGACCGATGCACCGACCGCGACCGACGTGCCAACATCCACGCCGACCGTTGTGCTCGCGGCCACCACGACCGCGATCCCGCCCACGCAGCCGCCGCCCAGCCCGACTGCCACGCACACCGCCTCGCCTTCGCCCACGCCGGCTGGCATCCGCCTCGCCGAGGGCGTGCGCCGTCTGACGCCGCTGCGACCTGATCCGCAACGGCCCTACGCGGAGACCGAGGTCATCGAACTGGATCCGAGCCTGCTGCAGATCAAAATGATCCCGGGCACGGTGGAACCGCAGCCCACCACCGGCCTGCGGGGCACCGGCGTGATTCCGCGCGAAGATTGGGGCAGCCTGGTCGCTGCGTTCAACGGCGGCTTCGCGGCCATGCACGGCAAATTCGGCATGATGGTGGATCGCAAAGTCTACCTGCCCGCGCGCGATGGGATCGCCACGCTGGCGGTCTACGAAGACGGTTCGATCCGCATGGGCACCTGGGGCACCGATCTGAAGTTGACGCCCGACATGGTTTCCTATCGTCAAAACTGCCCACCCCTGATCGAGAACGGCGTCATCACGGCCGAGACCGGCAAGCTGACCCTGTGGGGGCTTTCGGTCGCCAATGAAGTCTACCTCTACCGCTCCGGCCTGGGCATCCGCCGCGATGGCAAGCTGATCTATGTGGTGGGAAAGCCGCTCTCGGCCTACACCCTGGCGCGCGCATTGCAGGAGGCCGGCGCAGTTTATGCCATGCAGCTCGATGTGGACGAGTTCCACGTGGTGTTCATCACCTACGACGTGAAGCCGGGCAAGGCCAGCGATCCCCCCACAGTGGAGGGGAAGAAGTTGCGCGGCGACATGCGCGGCTTCGACGGTCTGTTCTTGCGGCCGTTCCAGCTCGATTTCTTTTACCTGACGCGTCGGCCACAGCCACTGGCGCAGCCGGTGCGCGATCTCTGGCCGTCGGCTGCAGCGACCGTGACGCCTGCTGCCACGGCGCAGGCGGCTGTGCTGCCGAACCTGCCCGGCCGGCTGGCCTTCGCCTCCACGCGCGACGGCAACTGGGAGATCTACGCTATGCCCGCGAGCCAGCCGGCCGCCGTACGCCGCCTGACCGACCATCCGGCCGACGACCTACATCCGGCCTGGTCGCCCGATGGCGCGCAGATCGCCTTCACCTCGCGGCGAGATGGCGACTCGGAGATCTACACGCTGCGCCTGGCCGATGCCGCGCTGAACCGGGTGACGCGGCGGACATCCGAGGAGTGGGCCCCGGCCTGGTCGCCCGACGGCAGCCGCCTGGCCTACCAGTCGGATCGTCACGGCCAGTCAGACATCTTCGTGGCCAGGCCGGACGGCAGCGACGAGGTGCGCCTGACGAAACCCAACGGCAACAACGAGAGCCCGAGCTGGTCGCCCGATGGCCGGCAGATCACATTCGACTCCGATTTCGACGTAGAAGAAGCCGTGCACGCCTCGATCAACGTCTATCTGATGCACGCCGACGGCAGCAATGCCCGTCGGCTCTACGCCCATGCGGAATCGCCGGCCTGGTCGCCCGACGGCAAGACAATCGCCATGAACGTGCTGCGCGGCGGCCGCTGGCAGATCGCGGCCCTGGGCCTGGACGGCTCCGGCTATCGCCAGGTGACGACCGGCGCCTACGATGCGCGCTATCCGGCCTGGTCGCCCGATGGCCGCTGGCTGGCCTTCGCCGGCAACGAGACGGGCCACTGGGAGATCTACGTCATCCCGGCGGCAGGCGGCCGGCCGATCCGCCTGACCCACGGCGCCACCGACAGCACCCATCCGGCCTGGGGGCCGTGATCCCTGCCGGACGTGCCAGGCATCTCGCAGAGTGGCTGGCACGTCCGGCACATTTGCACAGCACCGTACCGAGGTGAACCATGAGTCTAACCCTGGCCCAGGTGGAGCACATCGCGGAGCTGGCACGCCTGGCGCTCACCGATGCGGAGAAGGCGCTTTATCGCGAACAGCTCTCGGCAATCCTGGAATATGCGGCGATCCTGCAGCGGGTAGATACCTCCATGATCCCGCCCACTGCGACCGTGCTGCCGCTTCGCAACATCATGCGCGAGGACATCGTGCAGCCATCGTTGCCGATCGAGGACGTGCTGGCCAATGCACCCGACGCGGCAGATGGCTGTTTCCGCGTGACCGCGATTTTGGAGGGGTGAAGGTCGAAAGGTTGAAAGAGGAAGGTGGGAGGCGAGTGCGTATGCTGCACGAGTTGTCTGTACATGCGGCGGCGGAGATGCTGCGGGCGGGGGAGATCTCATCGGTCGAGCTGACCGAAGCTGTGCTCGACCGCATCTGTGCCGTGGATAACGAAATCAAAGCATACCTGACATTGTTGCCGGAGGAGGCGCTTGCCCAGGCCGCAGCCGCCGATCGGCATCTGGCCGCAGCGCGGGCCGCGGGCAACATGGCCGAACTGTCGCCCCTCCTCGGCATCCCGCTGGCCATCAAGGACGTGATCTCCGTCGAAGGCGTGCGCACGACGTGTGGATCGCAGATCCTGGAGAACTACATCGCGCCGTTCCATGCGACCGCTGTCGAAAAACTGCTGGCGGCCGGCGCGGTGATCCTCGGCAAAACGAACACCGACGAATTCGCGATGGGCTCCAGCACGGAGAATTCGGCCTATTTCACCACCCATAACCCATGGGACCTGGAACGGGTGCCGGGCGGCTCCAGCGGCGGCAGCGCGGCCGCGGTCGCCGCCGACGAATGTCTGGCCGCGCTGGGCACCGACACGGGCGGCAGCGTGCGTCAGCCCGCGTCGCTCTGCGGCATAGTCGGCCTGAAACCCACATACGGCCGCGTCAGTCGCTACGGGCTCATCGCCTACGGCTCATCCCTCGATCAGATCGGCGTGTTGACCAAAGACGTGACCGACGCCGCGCTGCTGCTCGGCACCATCGCCGGCCACGACCCTCGCGACAGCACCAGCATGGATCTGCCCGTGCCCGACTACACCGCGGCCCTCCGCACTTCCAACGCGCGTTTGACGTCTGACGCCATACCCTGCACAGCGCACGCTTCACATCGCACTCCTTCCCACCCCCGCCCCCCGCGCATCGGTGTGCCGCGCGAGTATTTCATCGCCGGCATCCAGCCCGAAGTCGAAACGGCAGTCCGGGCTGCCATCCAGGTACTGGCCGACCTCGGCGCCGAGGTGCACGAGATCAGCCTGCCGCACACCGACCTGGCCCTGCCCGTCTACTACCTGATCGCGCCGGCCGAGGCCTCGGCCAATCTGGCGCGCTACGACGGCATCCGCTACGGCCTCTCGGTACCCGGCGACACGCTGTGGGAAGGCTACCGCCGCACGCGCGGCCAGGGCTTCGGCCCAGAGGTCAAGCGGCGCATCATGCTCGGCGCGTACGCGCTCAGCGCGGGCTACTACGACGCCTACTACCTCAAAGCGCAACAGGTGCGCACGCTGATCCGCCAGGATTTCGAGGTCGCGCTGCGTCAGGTGGACGTGATCGCCTGTCCGACCTCACCGACGACCGCCTTCCGCATCGGCGAAAAGGCCGCCGACCCGCTGAGCATGTACCTGGCCGACATCTTCACCCTCTCGCTGAACCTGGCCGGGCTGTGCGGCATCTCTGTGCCGTGCGGCTTCGACGCGGCCGGCCTGCCCATCGGCCTGCAGCTGATGGGGGGCGCATTTCAAGAAGAGACGCTCCTGGCCGTCGCATTTGCCTACGAACAGGCGACTGCGTGGCACCGGCAGAAGCCGGCCCTGGTCGCCTCCAGCCCAACAGAATAGAGATTTTCAACCATGACTGCAGTCAACGCCGACTTTGCGCCGTTCACCGCTCGCATGCAGGCCGAAGGCCTGCCCGACATCGTCATTCGCACCTTTGCCTACTACTATCGCCAGCTGGCCGAAGGCCACACCGGGCTCCTGCGGGAGGAGGACATCCAGCCCGTCGAGTCGTTGCCCGACGCCGAGCATTTCGGCCCAGAGCTGGCCGCGGTCGGCCGAGACGCCCTGGCGCACACGATCCTGCTCAAGCTCAATGGCGGCCTGGGCACAGGCATGGGGCTGGAGCGAGCCAAGTCGCTCCTGGTCGTCAAACAAGGGCTCACTTTCCTGGACATCATCGCCCGCCAGGCGCTCATCAGCCGCGCGCCGCTGGTCCTGATGAACAGCTTCAACACTCATGCCGATTCGCTGGCGGCGCTGGCAGCCTATCCTGAACTGACGCGCTCCGGCATCCCGCTGGACTTCGTCCAGCACAAAATCCCGAAGGTGGTGCAGGCCGATCTGAGCCCGGCCGTCTGGCCGGCCGACCCCGAGCTAGAGTGGTATCCGCCCGGCCACGGCGACATCTACACCGCGCTCCTGACCAGCGGCATGCTCGCCACGTTGCTGGCACGCGGCTACCGCTACGCGTTCGTGTCGAACGCCGATAACCTGGGCGCGGTTCTGGACGAGGCGATCCTGGGCTATTTCGTGCAGCATGGCCTGCCCTTCCTGATGGAAGTGGCCGATCGCACCTCGGCCGACCGCAAAGGCGGCCACCTGGCGCGACGACGCGATGGCCGGCTGGTGCTCCGCGAGTCGGCGCAGTGCCCCGCCGAGGAGATGGCGGCCTTTCAGGACATCGGCCGCTATCGCTATTTCAACACGAACAACCTGTGGCTGAACCTGCCCGCGCTCCAGGCCATGCTGCAGGCACGCGCGGGCATTCTGGGTCTGCCCATGATCCGCAACCAAAAGCCGCTCGATCCGCGCGATCCATCGTCCACGCCGGTCTATCAGCTCGAAACCGCCATGGGCGCGGCCATCGAACTGTTCGAGGGCGCCGGCGCGGTGCGCGTGCCGCGCACGCGCTTCGCGCCGGTGAAGACGACCGACGACCTGCTGGCTGTTCGCTCCGACGCTTACGTGTTGACTGCCGGGTACCAGATCCGCATCAACCCGGCGCGGCCATGGTCCGCCCCGCCCATCGTCAACCTCGACCCGCGCTTCTATCGGCTGATTGACGATCTGGAGGCGCGTTTTCCGTTCGGGCCACCCTCGCTGACCGACTGCGAGCGGTTGACCGTCCGTGGAGATGTGCGTTTCGGCCGCGATGTCGTCTGCTGTCAGGCGGTCGAAATCATCAACGAGGCGAGCTGTCAGGCCGTCATCCCCGACGCGACGCGGCTGTGCGGCGAACACCGGCTGCGAGGCCAGCCATGACGCGCGTGCGCTGCTATGCCGGAACCCGCTACCCCGAACGGCCAACGGCGCTGGAATGGGAGGGCCGCTGGCTGGACGTGACCGCAATACTCCGGCAGAACCACAGCCCGCAGGGCCTGATCTTCGAAGTCTTGGCGGCCGATCACCAACGCTATCGGCTCACCTGGCATGAAGCCGACGATCATTGGTCTATCGTGCGCGTGAGTACGGTATAGCATCTTCCCGATCTGTCAGGCAAACGTCGCCTGCGCGTCACCCTCTTGCCCCGTCTCATGGATTACAATGTCGAAGAAATCACCATGAGGGCCCATCACGGAAGGAGGTCAGAAGTGACTCGAACGAGAATCATCTTCTTCGGTATTTTGGCAGTCTATGTGGCCGTCATCGCCATCTCTCTGATATCCAACATCGCCACCGCCCGCTTTCTGAGCGGGCTATTCGTCGCCAGCACCGTGTTTTCCGCCGGAGTGATTTTGCTCGATTTTCTGGGCCTGTTCGAGGGCCATCACGGTGACACGGCCGGCGATGTGACGGCGGGCCACATCGCCGGCGATCTGGCGGCCGACGGCGCAACCGTTCACGGCGGCGACGATCTGGCGGCCGGACACGACGGCGAGGTCGCCGGCCTCGATCATCCCGACACCATCGCCGCGCATGATGCTGCCGATCATGCGGCTGCAGGCGAAAGCCTCGCGGCGCATCACCAGGCAAGCGCGGTGCCCGTGCTGTCGGCCCTGACCTACCTGCGGCTGTTCGTCTATTTCTGCCTGGGATTCGGCCCCGTCGGCTGGATCGCGCTGGCGACAGGCCGGCCTCCGCTGGTGAGCCTGGGACTGGGCGCCGGCGTGGGCGTGCTCGCGGTGTTCCTGGCCCACGCCTTCTTTCGCTTTCAACGCCACGACACCGACTCTCAGCTCCGCGCCACTGACCTGGTGGGGCGGCCGGGCACGGTGATCGTCTCGCTCGACGATAAAACTATGGGCAAGGTACGCATCCAGGTAGGGCCGGTGGTGACAGAACAGTACGCGCTGGCCGCGCGCCCCGGGGCATCGTTCCGCACCGGCGACGAAATCGTGGTCACATCGGTGACCGACGAATACGTGTACGTGCGCTGAGAGTGACTACGTGCCAGGCACTTGCGAAGTGCCTGGCACGTGACAGCGACTACGTAGCGGCTACGTGCCAGGCACTTGCGAAGTGCCTGGCACGTGACAGCGACTACGTAGCGGCTACGTGCCAGGCACTTGCGAAGTGCCTGGCACGTGATGACTGCATCGTGAAAGGAGTGAACTGGCATGTCGGGTGAATTCGAGTTCCTGGTCGGCTTGATAGGGGGCATTGCAGCCCTGGTGATCTTCGTGATCGTCCTGGGGCTGCTGCGCTCCCTGATTCGCGTCTGCCCGTCCGACCACATCCTGGTGATCACGGGCGGCACAGAGACGGTGGTCGGCGGCCGCAAATACGGCTTTCGCGTCCAAAAAGGTGGCTGGACGATCGTCATCCCCTTCTTCCAGACCGCGCAGACGATTGACCTGTCCATTCTGCCGATCAACGTGCGCGTCGAGGGAGTGAACTCGGCCAACGGCATCAACGTCGGCGCAGACGCCACTGCATGCGTCTGCGTGGACGACACCAACGAAGTATTGCTCTACAATGCCGTTCAGCAGCTCCTGGGCAAATCGCGGCGGCAGATCCAGGAGCAGATCTCGCAGACAATGATCGGCAACTTCCGCGCTGCGCTGAATAAGACGACGCCACTCCAGGCCATCGGCATGGCCGAAGCGACCGAGGACGGCGTCATGCATGCGCCGAACAACATGGCCGAAGCCGACAACGAGGGCGAACGCGCCATCTTCCGTCGCGTCCTGCTGGAGGACTGCCAGCAAGACTTGAGCGCGTTCGGGATGCAGGTCGTATCGGTGTCGCTCCAGCGCATCTGGGACACGTCGAACTACATCGCGAACCTGGCGAACAAGACGCTGGCGCACAAACGTCAGGAGGTCGAGATCGAGGAGGCGCGACTGCGCGCTCGCGCCGAACAGGCTGAATCGGACGCCAACCGGCGCATGCTGGTCGCCGAGAATCGCGCCAACGAGCGCATCCTGGCGGTACAGCAGGAGGTGGAGCTCTATCGGCGAGAGCAGGAGGCACGGGTGCGTCGCGCCCAGCTGGAGGCCGACAGCGCCATCGCCGAGGCCAAAAGCCTGGGCCAGCGCCGGATCGAGGAGATGAAGGTCGAACTTCAAAAGCTCAAAAATCAATCCGACGTCGTGATCAGCGCGGAGGCCAATCGTGCGGCAGCCGAGATCCTGGCAGAGGGCGAGGCCGAGGCGGTCGCCATCGTCCAGCAGGCCCAAAATGACCTGCTGCAGAAGAAAGTCGAGCTGATCGCGCGCGCCGGCGACTTCGGCAAAGTCGCGCTGTTCATCTCCCAGCTGCCTCAGCTGTTCGAGGCCTATCAGCGCCATGCCGGCACCCAAAAGGTGGAGAACCTGCTGGTGCTGAACGAGGAAGATGGCTTCAACGCCGCGGTCAATCGCGGCCCGGCGGCCTTCGTGGACTTTCTCGCGCGCCTGGAAGAAGGGCTGGGCATCAGCGTGAAGGGACTGCTCACGACCGCAGCCAGCCCAGCCCCGGCGCCGGCTGCAAAGGAGGCATAGACGATGCTCGTCTTCATCATTACTCTGATCCTGTTGATCATCCTGACGCTGGTCCTGCAAGTCATCACCAAAATGAAGCTGGTGCCGCCCAGCCGCCTGGCCGTGGTGCACGGCAAAGGCGGCAGCTTCCGCACCTACCGCGGGGGCCGCGTCTTCGTGCTGCCGCTCATCAACCGTTTCGACACCATGGACCTGACCCCGCAGACCACCACCGTGGTCGTGGAATCGGCCATCGCACGGGGCATCGTACCCCTCACGGTGAAGGCGACTGTCAGCTTCGCCGTGGCCAAATCGGAGCGGGGCATGATCAACGCGGTGAAACGCATCCTGCACCTGACCAACAACTGGGACGAGCTGCAGACCATTGCCACCTCGATCATCGAGGGCCATCTGCGCGACTCCATCGCCAACATGACCCCCGAAGAGGTCATGAGCCACAAGGATCGTCTGATCCAGAACATGATCAAGGTCTGCAAATCCGACCTGGAGGGGATCGGCCTGGAGATCACCACGATGAACATCGCGGACGTGGAAGATCACCGGCTGGAAGGCGTCAAGGAGCCTGACCTCTACATCGCGCTGCTCAAACGCGTGCAGACCGCCAATGCCCAATGCCAGTCGCGCGAGGCCCAGGCCATGGCCCGCGCGACGGCCAAGGAACAGGAAGAAGAACGCCGGGCCGAGGTGACGATCCGGGCTCTGGAGAACGAGCGGCAGAAGATCGAAGCGCAGACCAACGTGCGCATTGCGCAGGAGAAGCAGCGCGGCGCGGTGGGCGTCCAAGAGGCGGCGCGCAACGCCGAGTCCGAGGTGGCAGGCGTCAAGGCGCAGATCGAGGCCGAGAAACAGCGCATCGAAATGATCCGGGCGCAGCTGCAGGCCCAAAAGATCGTGCCCGCGCAGGCTGCCCGCCAGAAACGGATCGAAGAAGCGCGCGCCGAGGCGGCAGCCATCCGCGGCCAGGCGCAGGCCGAGCTCGATATGCTGGCCCAGACCATCGCCATCCTGCAAGAAGGCGGCAGCCAGGGACTGACCGCGTACACCATCGAGAAGTTCGCACCGCTGGTCGAGGCCTTTGCCCAAACCATGAATCTTTTCCCGGTCCAGCACATCAGCGTCATCGCCGGCCGCCGCGCACCGGAAGGCCCGATCTCGGCCATTCATCCGAACGCAGTGGACGCGAAGCTGAACGAATGGCTCGCGCAGATCCTCGGCCGCGTGGCCCAGACGGCCGCCGCCAGGTAACGCTGCCCACATCCAGCACGCTCCCCGAGCCGACCGCGGGGAGCGTGCTGGAAAGTGGGGCTTCACTGACCCCCTCCGACCATCCCCCACACTCGCTCCCCACGAGATTCTCGTCCGGCCAAAATTGTGGTATCCTTGCCATACAACCATAACACACTTCGCCGGACTGTGACTGCAGTGTAATCCGCCGATTGCGCAATCGCCGGATTCGAGCACCGTAGCGCAAAAAAGGATGGCCTCATGAACTCGACCACAGATTGGACCGCCCTGCAAGCAGATGCCGTGGCGACGATGAGCCGTTACGTGCAGTTCGATACCACCAACCCACCCGGCAAGGAAATGCCCGCGGCCGAATGGCTGGCCGACCAGCTGCGCACGCGCGGCATCACCCATGATGTGACCATCCACGAGCCCGCGGCCGGCCGCGGCCTGGTGATCGGCCGCATCGCAGGCAGCGAGCCGCTCAAACCACTGCTACTCAACCATCACATGGATGTCGTAGCCGCCGACCCGACGCGTTGGACGCACCCGCCGTTTGCCGGCGAGGTCGCCGAGGGCTTCGTCTGGGGACGCGGCACGCTCGACACCAAGAACCTCGGCGTCATCTTCCTGCTGGCGCTCGATTCGCTGCTCAAGGAAGGCGTCCGCTTCCGCCGGCCGATCATCTTCCTGGCCGTGCCCGATGAAGAGGCCGGCGGCCGTGACGGGATGCGTTGGCTGACCGAACGTTACCTGGCCGAGCTCGATCCCGAATGGGTGTGGGATGAGGGCAGCGGCGGCCTGCGCGGCATGTTCGGCGAGCGGGTGATGTTCGGCGTGGCTGTTGCCGAAAAGCGGCCGCACAATGTGCGCCTGATCGCTGCCGGAGACCCCGGTCACGGCTCGATGCCTCACGCCAACAACGCGGTCGCCACGCTGGCAGCTGCGCTCGACCGCATCACATGCCACCCCCGGCCGGCTCATGTCAACTCGGTCACTGCGACGATGTTTCGTGCCATCGCGGACGAACAGAAATTCCCCGCTTCGTTCCTGCTACGCCATCTCGATCAGCCATGGATCTTCCGCCTGGCATCCGGACGGCTGATGGCCGATAAAATGCTGGCCGCACTGCTGCGCGATACCATCAGCCCGACCATCTTGCGCGCCGGCTACAAGATCAACGTGATCCCCGAACAGGCCGAAGCTGAGCTTGACTGCCGGCTGCTGCCCGAAACCGACGCCGCCGAGTTTGACCGCTGGCTCGAAACGGTGATCGCCGACCGCCGCGTGCGCATCGAGGTGGACGAGGCAACGCCGCCGTCCGGCGTGGCGCCGATGGCCGGGCCGTTCTACGCCGCAATTCAGCGCGCCGTGGCGACCCATGCGCCCGGCGCGGGCGTGTTCCCGTTCCTGGTGCCTGGCGCCACCGATGGCCGCTATTTCCGCCAGCGCGGCTATGCCGCCTATGGCTTCGGCCCGGTGATCATGGATCGCGGCGATCTGGGCCGGGTGCATGGGATTGACGAACGCATCTCCGTCGAAAACCTGCTCCTGGGCATCAAAATCGCCCGGGACATCATCCGAGATCTGTGTGGCGAGAAGGCAGCGGCCGGGAAGGAATAAGCCGCGATTTCTCAGGTCAGTCTGGAGGAATTCTTCATGTCCGATCGTATCTCTCGTCGTATCGCGGCCGTGCCGCCTTCCGGCATCCGCAAGTTTTTCGACATCGCCGCCACCATGCCCGATGTGATCTCCCTGAGCATCGGCGAGCCGGATTTCGTGACCCCTGTTGTGATCCGGGAAGCCGGTATCGCGTCATTGCGCCGCGGCGAAACGCGCTACACCTCCAACTCCGGCATCCGTGAGCTGCGTCAGGCGGTTGTCGCCAAATGGGCCCAGCTCTATGGCGTGAGTTATGACCCGGAGAACGAATGCCTGATCACCGTCGGTGGGTCTGAGGCGCTTTACCTGGCGCTGACCGCCATCTTGAACCCCGACGACGAGGTGATCGTGCCGGAGCCGTGCTTCGTCTCCTACGAGGCCGAGGTCATCTTTGCCGGCGGCATACCGGTGCCGCTTGCCACGCGCGTCGAGACGGACTTCCAGATCACGGCCGCGCAGATCGAAGCCGCCATCACTCCCGCCACAAAGGCACTCCTGCTCAACTACCCGAACAACCCGACCGGCGCGGTGCTCGACAGGCCCCGCATGGAAGAGATTGCAGCCGTCGTCAGCCGGCATAACCTGCTGGTGATCTCCGACGAGATCTACGACCGACTGGTCTACGGCGATGGCCGACACATCACTTTTAGCAGCCTGCCCGGGATGCGCGACCGCACGATCATCATCGGTGGCTTCTCGAAAGACTACGCCATGACCGGCTGGCGCCTGGGCTTCGCCCTGGGCCCGGCCGACATCCTGGCGGCCATGCGGAAGGTCCACCAGTACACCATCATGTCCGCACCGACCACCGCACAGGTGGCAGCCATCGCCGCGTTGACCGATCCGGCCGCGGAAGAGGCGGTGCAGGCGATGGTCGCATCGTATGACCGGCGGCGCAAGCTGCTGCTGGAGGGTTTGAACAGCATCGGCCTGGCCGCGTTCGAGCCACGCGGCGCGTTCTACGCGTTTCCCGATATCCGGATCAGCGGCATGACCTCGGATCAGTTTGCGTGGAAGCTGCTCGAGGAGGAACATGTGGCCGTCGTGCCGGGCCCGGCCTTCGGCCTGGGCGGCGAGGGATATGTGCGGATGTGCTACGCCACCGCGCAGGATCAGATCGAGGAAGCGCTGGAGCGGATGCGACGGTTTGTGAGAAGGCACGGATGATCAACGAGGGGCTATGGTGAGGCGCTGCGATCCAAAGCGGCGGCGAGGCGCCGCAATCCAAAGCGGCGGCGAGGCGCCGCAATCCAAAGCGGCGGCGAGGCGCGGCAATCCAAAGCGGCGGCGAGGCGCGGCGATCCAAAGCGGCGGCGAGGCGCGGCAATCCAAAGCGGCGGCGAGGCGCGGCGATCCAAAGCGGCGGCGGGGCGCCGCAATCCAAAGCGGCGGTGAGGCGCTGCAATCCAAATGGCCGAGATGGATATGACGAAAGGATAGGAGATGGGCTGGCTGTTGCTGATAGGAGGTGGCCTGCTGGCGTGGCTGGCGACCTGGGCCGCATTTCACCGCAGGTGGCTGCGCACGCCCTGGCATCGCGATGTGGCCGCGCTGCTTCTGCTGGCCGCGGCGACGCTGGGCTGCTTCTGGCGCGTGGCTGCCGGCCAGAATTGGATGCCCGCCGACGGCGGCGACCTGGTTTCTTTTCTATTCCCCACCTACCGTTTTGCGGCCGCCAGCCTGACCGCCGGCGCGTGGCCGCTGTGGAATCCTCACCTCTACAGCGGCGCGCCGCATGTCGGCGACATCCAGGCCGGCTTTCTCTACCCGCCCAACCTGGCCCTTTTTCTGCTGAAACCGGATTTCCCCTACACCGCACTGCAATGGCTGAGCATGGCGCACATCTGGTTTGCCGGGGCAGGGATGTTCCTGTTTCTGACGCGACGGGTGGGCGTGCGTCGCCTGGCCGGCCTGGCCGGCGCGCTGGCCTTCATGTTCTCGGACAGCTTCTTCGTCCACTTCGGCAACCTTAACTACAACGCTGTGCTGAGCTGGCTGCCGTGGGTGTTTTGGGCGTATGTGGGCAATGGGCAAATCGGCAAATCGACAAATCGGCAAATCGGCGATTCGGCGAATGGGCAAATGGCGTTTGACGGTTCACGTTTGACGGTTTTCGGTTCACGGCTCACGTCTCACGCCTCTCTTCTGTCCGCAGCAGGTGCGGGTGTGTTGCTGGCGGTCGGGACGCTGGCGGGGCATATCCAGGCAACGTTGTTCATCGGGCTGGCACTGACCATCTACAGTGCGCTGTGGCTGTGGCTGCACCGCGAGGAGCCGGACCGGCTACGGCTGGTGCTCTCGACTGGCATCTCCCTGGCCGTGTGCGCACTGATCGCCCTGCTGCTGGCCGCGCCGGTTTTGTTGCCGGCGTTTGAGCTGGCCGGGTATACCGCCCGGGCTCACTGGGACTACCAGCAGGCGGCCGGCTATTCGCTGGCTCCCGTGCAGGTGATCGGCTGGCTGATTCCCGGCTTCTTCGGCCGCAGCCCGCAGTTTCACTGGGGACTGTGGCCACGCGTCGAAAGCGGCTACCTGGGCATCCTGCCCCTAATCCTGGCCGGCCTGGCCATTGTGCTGCATCCCGGACGCCGCGTTTGGCCCTGGGCCGGCCTGGCGCTGATCAGTTTTGTGCTGGCACTGGGTATCTATGCCATCCCACACGGCTGGCTGACGCTGCTGCCCGGCTTCGGCCAGCTGCGCGCGCCCGGCCGCCTGGTGGTGATCACCGGTTTTGCCCTGGCCGTGCTGGCTGCACAGGGGCTGGACTCGCTGCTGCGGCCGTTCGAGGCGCAAGCTGCCGCCATCTTCGAGCGCATCTGGCGCGTTGTCGGCCGCGCGCTCGGCATCGCCTGGGCCGTGGTCGTGCCGCTCGGCTATCTGGCATTGCTGCTGACACAAGATCGCGATCCGGCGATCTTCGCGCGTGTTTCGATCACCCTGATTGCTGTGATGTCGTTTGCCGGCTTGCTCGCGGCCAGCTTCCTCTGGCTGACCGCGCGACGCCAAGGCTGGGCGAGGCCGGCCACGCTCGGCTGGCTGGCCGTCGGGCTGATCTACGCCGACCTGGCCAGCCTCGCCGCGCATCAGGACGTGGGCACGCAGGATCCGAGCCTCGGCTTTCGGCAGCCCGCCATCGTCGGCTTTTTGAAGCAGCAGCCTGGGCCGTTCCGCATTGATACCAGGACCGACATCGAGCGAGAGTGGCAAGCCGATACCGCGCTTCTCTATGGCCTGGAAGATATCGCCGGCATCGCCAATCCGATGCAGCTGGCCGATGTCGCGCGCTATTGGGACAACCTCGGCTCGCGCTCGACGCCGCTCTATGACCTGTTGAACATCCGTTATGTCATTGCGCGCAAAGATGCGCCGTTTGACTGGGACAAATTCGCACTGGCCTTCGACGGCGACCCCCGACTGAACGTCTATGAGAACAAGCGC
>OGCI01000943.1_pt1 | contig 28161 bp, 26 predicted proteins | sample 1570021 | NCBI WGS metagenome assembly OGCI01 (sample SAMN06264664, study PRJEB24512) | hot springs metagenome | isolation source: Hot spring water | place: South Africa: Tshipise | collected 2015-06-21 | reverse complement strand
GGCGAGATGAAGCGGGTTTTCGTGGTGGGAGATGGGGTAAGGGGCGGCAGACTTCTACCGCCCCAAACAGTCAGGCAGGATACTCTTTGCGGTTTTCCGGCATCGACAGCAACACCGGTTTGTCGGGAAGCACTCTGCCGAGTTCCTCGATTTCCGGCGGAGCTTCAGGCAGGGGCAGAGCCACCTGTCCGCGCTCCACTACCGAGCGCACGATCGCCATCATGATCTCGAAACCCTTATAGGCATCCTCGCCATTGCACGGGTGCACCGCCCGGTCGTCGTCGAGCCAACGCGCCATGTCTTCGATATAGGGCGGCATGTCCAGGTTGTAGTCCATGGTGCCTGGTCCCGACATGAAACCCTCTCTGGTCACTGCGCGCCAGCCGCCGCCCGTCAAGACCTCGGCGAAGCCTTCAGTGCCCTGAGCACCGATGCGCGCCTTGCGCCACCAGTAATCCACCTCCGGCACGTCTGGCGCGCCCGCACCGCACTCCACAATGCCGTGCACGCCGTTGGCGAAGTGGATAACGCCCGCGATGTAGTCTGGGGACGGGTGGTTGTCGGACAGCTTGCCGCGACCGCTAGCCTGCGCGATGACCCACTCGACCTCTGCGCCATCGTTGTACCAGCGCATGTAGTCGATCAGGTGGGTGAGCATGTGCAGCATCCAGCCCGTGGCGTGTCCATATACAGTGTGAACCCGCCCGATGGCACCGCTGGCGATGATCTCCTTCACCCTCTGGTAGTGGGCACCGTATCGGTGCTGGTGGCTTACCACGGTCTTGACGCCCGCCTGGCGGACCAGCTCCATAATCTGGCGTGCTTCGTGGAGGCTTAACGCCATGGGCTTCTCGTAGGCGATGAGCTTCACACCTGCCTCCACTGCCAGCCGGATCATCGAGTAGCGGATGTTGGGCATGGTGGTCAGGCAGAACACATCAGGCTTGGTTTTGTTCAACAGCTCGGCGACATCCGTGCTGGTCATCGGGTTGCCGAGCTGCTGGGCAGCAGACTGCAAGCGGGTGGTGTCGATATCACAAATTCCCACCACCTCAAAGCGCGGGTTGGCGTGGAACGTGGTGGCATGGTGCATACCGCGCTTGCCCATGCCCACGACAACCACTCTGTAGACCGGTTGACTCATCGCGTTCACCTACGGGTTCGCCTTACACCACTCGAGCACTTTCTCGATGGTGTAGTCGATCTCTTCCTGATACAGCTCGGGAAACATCGGCAGGGAGACGCAGTTGGCGGCATTCCACTCACTGTAGGGCACTCCCCCGACGATCTGTGCCTCCTTGCCCCACGGATAGCCTTCCTGCTGATGGATGGCGATGGGGTAGTGGCACTTGGCGTCGATGCCGTTACGGTTGAGGAAGTTCAAGAGGTCGTCGCGCTTGCCGTTAGTGGTCTCCACGACGTACAGATGATAGACGTGGCGATAACCGGGCAGTTCGCACGGCAGTTTGAGGGAGGTGTCCTTCAACGCGCTGGTGTACATCTTCGCGATTTCCTGCCGACGATTGTTCCACTCGTGGATGTATTTCAGCTTCACACTGAGCATGCCCGCGTGCAGGTCATCCAGTCGGCTGTTGAAGCCGAAGCTGTGTACCGACCGCTTCAGCGAGCCGTGGTTCCGCAGCCGCTTGACGCCCATTGCCACATCCTCGCGATTGGTCACCACCGCGCCTGCGTCGCCCGGCGTGCCAAGATTCTTGTGAGCGATGAAGCTGATCGCGACCGCATCGGAGTGCTCACCGATTTTGAACGTATCCCCATGCGCGTCGATTGCCTGAGCGCAGTCCTCGATGACCGCCAGATTGTACTTGTGCGCGATGGCAGCGATTTTCTCCATCTCGGCGCACTGACCGTACAGATGCACGGGGATAATCGCCTTTGTGCGCGGGGTGATTGCCGCCTCGATCTTCGTGACGTCTAGGTTGTTGGTCTTCGGCTCGGTGTCCACGAACACCGCCTTAGCATCCGCAATCCAGATCGCCTCCGCCGTGGCGAAGAAGGTGTTGGTGACGGTGATGACCTCATCGCCCGGACCGATGCCCAGTGCCATCAGCGCCAGCCAGATGGCATCCGTGCCGGAGTTGACACCGACAGCATACTTCATGCCGTGAAATTGCGCCAGCTCGTGCTCGAAGCGTTCGAGTGTGGGACCGGTGATGTACGAACCGGACTCGAGTACCTCGACAATCGCCTTGTCGATCTCTGCTTTCAGGTTGTGATATTGACGCACATGACCGTAGAAGCCGACCTGCATGATGACCTCCCATCAGCTACAGAATAGTGTCCCCCCTGTGCAAATCCGCAACTTTCGCAGGGGAAGATTAGTTTTCGACGCCTGAAAGAGAACCTCCTGCGAGGGCGGAACGATTTTCAACCGACGGCGTCGGAACCGTAGGTTCCGGTCACCGGCTCGGCGGAGGTGAAGCTTCGGGTCTCGCCCTGCAGCTCCACCAGCAGTTCGCCCCTCTCGTTGACTCCCTGCGCCACGACCACCTCTCCGGACGGCAAAAGGTAGCGCTGTCCCGCGGTGACATCCCGCACTTTCCAGGCAGCCAGAACACGCGCGAAACCCTCCTGCCGCCAGCGCTGTAGCCATTCATCCGTCAGGCGAAGTATCTCCTGCGCGAGAGGCTCCATCGGCACGGCGCGACCTGACTCCAGCCACACCGAGGTGGCTTTGACGTGCAAATCGGGGGGAAACTCGTGTTGCAGCAGGTTTACACCGACTCCAGCAAGCGCCCAGTGATTACCAAGACTGTCCACAGCGGTTTCGATGAGTATGCCACCGACCTTGCGCCCACCAACCAGCAGATCGTTGCTCCATTTGAACCTCGTTTCCAGCTTCGCCAGCTCCTGAAGGGCATCAGCTACCGCCAGCGCCAGTACAAACGCCAGCTGACCGGATCGCGGCACTTCGTGCGCCTCCAGCCGAAGAAGCATGGTCATCAGCAGGCTCTCGCCGGGTGTGTCGATCCATCGATTGCCGTGCCTGCCACGCCCGGCGGTTTGATGGTCCGCCACCACCGCGCGAATGTGCACCGGCGGCGCCTGCAGTATCTCCCGAGCCAGTTCCTGTGTGGAAGGCACCGTTCCGCAGTACACGATCAGTCCGAGACTGCTCATGCAGGAAAGATTACCCATTGATTGGGGGTAGTCCTGCTGCGTCAGTGCTGACGGTATTTGCAGGGGATTGCTTCGTCGCTTCGCTCCTCGCAATGACACTGCGGGCGAAGGGGATTGCTTCGTCGCTTCGCTCCTCGCAATGACACTGCGGGCGAGGGGGATGCTTCGTCGCTACGCCCTCGCAATGACACTGCGGGCGAGGGGATTACTTCGTCGCGGCGCGCCTCTCAATGACACTGCGGGCGAGGGAGGTTGCTTCGTCGCTACGTGCCTTGCAAGGACACAGTGGGTGAGGGGGATTGCTTCGTCGCTACGCTCCTCGCAATGACACGGCGCGCGAGGGGGATTGCTCCGTCGCTACGCCCTCGCAATGACACGGTGGGCGAGGGGGATTGCTCTGTCGCTACGCGCCTCGCAAGGACACGGTGGGCGAGGGAGGTTGCTTCGTCGCTACGTGCCTTGCAAGGACACAGTGGGTGAGGGGGATTGCTTCGTGGCTACGTGCCTTGCAATGACACGGGGTGACCATACCGAGGTATAATTCTTTACTGGAGACTGGCTTTTGGAGGAGACGGTGCAGTTTATCGAGCAACTCAAGTTCAACGAGCATGGGTTGATCCCCACTATCGTGCAGGATGCCGACACTGGCGAAGTGCTGATGATGGCATGGATGAATCGCGAGGCGCTCCAGCGAACCATCGAGACAGGGAAAGCCACCTATTGGAGCCGCTCGCGGCAGAAGTTCTGGGTGAAGGGGGAAACCTCCGGACATTTTCAGGAAGTTCAGGGAGTGTATGTCGACTGCGACGCCGACACCGTGTTGTTGAAAGTGCGACAGATGGGTGCGGCGTGTCATGAGGGCTACCGCAGCTGCTTCTTCCGGCAGGTGGATGTCCAGAGTGAGAGTCTGCAGGTGATTGCCGAACGATTGGTCGACCCGGACAGGGTGTACAGCCGTTGAGAGTTGCGACGGTATTAATCATATCGTTAATGATTTCTGTTCCACTGGGGGCGAACGCCCAGAGCCTCGCGCAGCGCGTGTGGCAACGGTACACACGTGCATCCAGCGTGCAGGTGCGCGCGGTGTCTCAGTTCGAAGACCTCTCGCTGGAGGCGACCCCAGGCGCCTACGAGCACGCCGACCCTGCCAGATGGCAGCAGATGGAGAACGAGGTGAGGAGGCTGGTAGGACAGCAAATCACCACACACATCGCCGTCCGGCACCCCAATCGCCTCTACATCTGGCAGAAGTCCGCCTTTGGTTCCTTCCGAAGCGTGTGCGATGGCAAGGTGTGGCACCTGCAGAGGCAGGATGGCAGCACCCAGCGCACCAGGGCGCCCGCTACGCTTCAGCAGATGACCGCCGCCATTTATCGCGCCTGGCTGGGCCTCGACGACGGCAACGACGCCGAGGTGCTGCATCTGCTGATGGTGCGCTCGCCAGCCCTGCGCGACAGGCTCGTGCGTGCCAGAGAGGAACCCGGACCGGCGCCGCACCTGAAGCACCTCACGTGGTCGGAGCCAATAGCCTATCAGGGGTTGCAGGGGCAGGGCACGATTACGTGTGTGGTGAATGTGCAAACCGGCGACATCCAGCGCGTGCAGTATGTTTACAACGTGAGCTCTGGCGCGGAAGCGCGGTTGAACATCCGCATCGCGCAGCGGTGGGACAACAGCCTGCTCTCCAAGCCACCGCCTGATAGCCTTTTCCGCGTGGAGCAGGGGAGGGGAGTGCGCGCACGATGAACAACTTCTGGCGACTGCTGGGCTACCTGAAACCGTATCGCTGGCGAGTGATTGCCGCGGTGGTTCTGATGGCACTGATCACCCTCAGCGCGGTGCCTATGCCACTTCTGTTCCAGTATGTGATCGACGACGTGTTTCCTCAGAAGCGATGGTCTGCCCTGAACTGGGTGTTCTGGGCGGTGATTGGCATTCATGTGCTGCGCGGCATCGTCTCCTTCGCTCTGAACTACCTCATCAACTGGCTGGGGCAACGGGTGGTGTTTGATCTGCGCTTCCAGAGCTACCGGCACCTTAACCGCCTCTCGATGAGCTACTACGACCAGCGTCAGACGGGCAAAATCATGGCGCGGCTGACCGGTGACATCGACGTCATCCACTACATGATCACAGGCGGTTTGGTGACGTTGATTACCGACATCGTGACGCTGGTTGCGGTGACGGGCGTGATTTTCTGGAAGGATTGGCGTCTGGCTCTGATTACACTGGTGCTGGTTCCACTGTATGTGGTAGTTTACAAGCTCTACCTGAAGTACATCCGCGACCTGAGCGTGCAGCTGCGCGAGAAATGGGACGCCATGCTGGGCACCCTTCAGGAGAAGATTGCAGGCATCGGCGTGGTGAAAGCGTTCGTGCGCGAGGACTACGAGACCGACCGCTTTATGCAGACGGTCAAGGAGAACTTTGCATTGGGCATGAAGCAGGTGCATCTGAACCGGCAGCTGGGGCTGTTTGTGGGGTTCGTACGCGCGGTAGGCACTGCAGCGGTGTGGTACTACGGGAGCGTTCTGGTACTGGGCAGGCAAATGCAGGCAGGCGAGCTGCTGGCGTTCACCTTCTACATGAACTACCTCTATGATCCGGCTGTGCGTGTGGTGGATTTCAACATCACCCTGCAGTGGGCAGGTGCCGCCATCGACCGCGTGTTTGAGACGCTCGATACCCGTCCCGATATCGAGGACTCACCCAACGCCCGCCCTATGCCCAGTATGCGCGGAGAGATTGAGTTCCGCAATGTCACCTTCGGCTACCGACCGGAACAGCCGGTGTTGAAAAACGTCAACCTGCACATCCGTCCAGGCGAAATGGTGGCGCTGGTGGGACCCAGCGGAGCAGGCAAGAGCACGCTGGTAAACCTTATCGCCCGGTTCTACGATGTGACCGACGGGCAGGTGTTGATCGACGGTGTGGACGTGCGCGAAATCAAACTGGACTCCATCCGGCGCAACGTGGGTATGGTAATGCAGGAGTCGCTGCTCTTTTCCGTCACCATCAAAGAGAATATCGCATACGGCAGGCATGACGCCACCGAGGAGGAGATTGTGCGGGCGGCGAAGCAGGCGGACCTGCACGACTTCATCCTCTCACTACCCGACGCCTACGATACCAAAATCGGCGAGGACGGCATCAAGCTATCCGTCGGGCAGAAGCAGCGACTTTCTATCGCACGCGCCATCCTGACCGACCCCAAAATCCTCATTCTTGACGATGCCACCAGCGCGCTGGACAGCCAGACGGAGGCGAACGTGCAGGAGGCGCTGGAACACGTCATGCAGGGACGCACCAGCATCGTGATCGCACACCGTCTGTCGACGGTGATGAACGCCGACAAGATTGTGGTGCTCGACCAGGGCGAGGTGGTGGACATCGGCACGCACGAAGATCTGGTCAATAAGCCGGGCGTGTATCGCAACCTGTATGAGGAGCAGTTCAAGTCGGCGGCGGACCTGCTGATGGTGGAATAGGTGTACAGTGTCATTGCGAGCCTGCCTTCAGGCAGGCGAAGTAATCCCCTGCGGCTCACGGGATACGAAGGACACTGCTTTGTCGCTTCGCTCCTCGCAAGGACACGAGAAGTGAGGGGGATTGCTTCGTCGCTTCGCTCCTCGCAATGACACGCAACGGCTCGGCGGAAGCCTCGCCCTCCCGAGTGTGACACACCCGATACATGGAGGGCGAACCTCCCGGTGAGCCGATGAACCCACGGCTTTCTGAAGGGGGATTGCTTCGTCGCTGCGCTCCTCGCAATGACACGGAACGGCTCGGCATAAGCCTCGCCATCCAGAGTGCAGCATACCCAATACATGGAGGGCGAACCTCCCGGTGAGCCGATGAACCCAATGCTTTCTGAAGGGGGATTGCTTCGTCGCTGCGCTCCTCGCAGTGACACGTAACGGCTCGGCGGGAGCCTCGCCCTCCCGAGTGTGACACACCCGATACATGGAGGGCGAACCTCCCGGTGAGCCGTTGTCCCAACCTCTTTTTCATCAAGGGCGGTCTCCGGTACTTGACTCAGTTGCCACCTCGATATACAATATAACTGATGCATTAGCGTTATAGAATGCATCTGTCGGATAACGCAAGGAGGAGATACGCACATGCGACGAGCGTTCACTCTCATCGAGCTGCTGGTGGTTATCGCCATTATCGCGATACTGGCAGCGATCCTGTTCCCCGTCTTCGCTCAGGCACGCTCGAAAGCGCGCCAGACAGCCTGTATCAGCCACAGCAAACAGATTGGGCTGGCGATCATGATGTACGCGCAGGACTACGACGAGACCTATCCGCCTTACCAGATCGTCATCCCGTGCCCGTGGCCCGACGTGTGCGGCACATCGCTGGTATCCGCAGGCTATCTGTACCTGGTGCAACCCTATTCCAGGAACAATCTGTACTCGCAGTGCCCTGAAGCCAAGAAACTGGACACCAGCGGCGCGGGCGGAAAGCGGTTGTGGCTGGAAGGGCGCGTAGGCTACGGCATGGCGGTGCCCGTGCCCGGCAGTAGCGGCGCCTTTGGCTCGATGGCGCGCATCGAGGCGCCAGCCACCCACCTGATTGTGGCGGATGCTGTGCCGGACGGACCGAACAGCCTGCCTCTGCACAATTCCTGGGGCGCTTACATGAACCACCTGTCGCCGCCGTTCAGCCCAACGGCGTGGGGTCTGCAGGGCACCTGGCAACCGTGGCACCAGCGTCCTCACGGCAGACACACTGGCAAGGTGACCACCATCTTCTGCGATGGTCACGTAAAGGCGCTTCCCTTTGAGGCGCTGTATCCGGTGGACGAGAAGATATGCTCTGCGGGCGACGGCATGGGCTGCTCGACGCTGAACCTGAACCCGCAAGACGCCCCTCAGCATTGGGAACTGTGGAAGTAGTAAGGCCACGTCGCGCGGGGAGCGGCGCACACGCTCCCCGCGTTTTTATTCGCCGGGTGCAACCTCTGGCAGCCAGTGGGTGTCGTAACAGGTGGCAGGCTGGTGCTCAGGTTGACAACGGTCGGCTGATGGTGGGATAATACCTTCGACAACGCGGGTTGAAAGGAGTGGGCGTAAGCGAATGCTCAAGCGATTGTTCCGTTATATCCGTGCGCTATTTGGCAGCCTGCTAGGGAAAGCCGAGAACCCTGAGGTCATTCTCGAGCACGCGCGCGAGGAGATGAGGGAGAACCTGCTCAAGAACAAAGAGCGCGCGGTGCAGGCAATTACCGAACGCAACAGACTGCGTGCGGAAGTGGAGAAGTTGGAGCGAGCCTGTATCGACCTCGAGCGTCGCGCAGAGATGGCGCTGCGCAAGGGCGACAGGGAACTGGCGAAACAGTTTCTTCTGGAAAAGGCCTCCTACACGCGTTCGCTGGAGTCGGTGCGACAGGCTCTGGCACAGGCGGACCAGGTGGTGGAGCAGGTGAAACTTGCCATCAAGCGCGACGAGGAGCGTGTGCGCCAGAAGACGGCGGAGATCCTGGCGCAGAAAGCCCGCTGGAAGAGTGCGCAGATTCAGAACTCCATCAACAGGGCGCTGGAGGGCATGTCGCTCGACGACGTAGCGGTCGACCTCGAGCGAGTGGAAGACAAGATCAGCCGGGCAGAAGCCGAGGCGCAGGCTCGTGCCGAGATGGCTCAGCAGAGCGTGACTGGCAGAATGGCACAGCTGGAGGATTACGCGGCAAGCCAGCAGGCTGAAGAGGAGCTGGCAGCTCTGGAGGCGCGGCTTGGGCTGTCTCAGGCTCCGACCGTCGAGATGCCTCAACCTCAGGAGCAGCCAGTCGCCAGCGAGCTCGACAAGGAGCTGCAGGAACTGGAAGCGAGGTTGCAAAGGGACAACAATACTTCGCCGTCTAGCTCGTGATGAAACGCTACGCTGCGTTGCTGCTGGCAGGATGGTTGGCAGTTGCGGCGACATGCTGGGCAGAGCCGCTGTATGAGTTCGGTTTCAACATTCGTGCGCGGATGCGCATGGACAGCGACCGCAACGCCAATCTGTTGCTCTATTCCCATTTTGGCGAATACTCCGACGCCCATCTGGCGCTGTACGGTGAGAATCGTCTGAACGTCTACTTTGCCCAGAAACTACAGAACTTCGACCGCAAGATAGACCCTGACGACGTGGAGCAGGCGTTCATTGCGTATGAAGGGAACGGCTGGCGCCTTCAGGCGGGAAAGATGTGGGCGCCTTTTGGTCAGAAAATGGGGGAGCGCGAGTTGATTCGCGGCGCGATGCTCTCACTGCCGGTCTGGAAGCGGAATACCCTGGAAGTGGCTCTGGCGAGGAACGGCTCAGGGCGTCAGAACGGCGTTTTTTGCCGGTTCGGCTCGCGGGTGCTGGGCGCATCGGTGGCGGCAGGGGAGAATCTGGGCATCAGTCAGTGCGCTTTTCGCTTCATTCGTGGAGAGAGTTACGTGCCTGAGTTTGGCAGGGGATACGGTCTTTTACTGGGTGTGGACACCCAGCAGGTGGCGGGCATCACGCGATGGCAGGTCGAGGCGATCCTCGCAAGACAAGGCGCGTTGCCCGATACAGAGTTCGTCATCGTGGAGGCATCTCTGCGCCTGCCTGCTGGGCTAAACCCGAAGTTTCGCGCGGAGGGTAACCTGCGTGAACGGGAGTTTCGCTGGATGGTCTCGGTGCAGCAGGCGGTCGGAAGTGGATTCGCACTGTACCCGCAGGTAGTGTTCCGTAAGTCAGACTTCCAGCAGGCAAATCTGGAAGTGAGGGCAAGTTTCTGATGGGCTTTGCGCGACGCATCAGACGCATAGTCAAAGGCTACATGAGGACAGCTCGTGAACGACTGGACGACCTGGAGGCGGAACTGGCTCGGCGTGAGCTGGAAGAGAGCCTCGAGCCAGGCGGTACGCTGAAACCAGCCCCTGAGCCGACCGTGCGCTCGGAGCCTGTCGAGGAAACGCGTACCGCCAGCACGGCACCGCCGCGGCAAGTTTCGGATAATCTCGCGCCGTACTACCGGCTATTGGGACTGTCGCCCGGCGCCTCGCTCGACGAGCTCGAGCGGGTTTACGAAACGCTCAGCAAGCGCGCCGACCCAAGCCGCTTTGCCGAAGGCTCGGAGGAGCGACGCCGGGCAGAGCAAATCCGGCAACGCCTGCAGACTGCGTACAGGCAGATCCGCAGGCAGATCGACCCCACTTACGCGCGGTTCGATCAGATTGACGCATGATCTGACCGCTGCAACAGGAGCAGTTATGATGGGCGACGAGGTCGACGAGGATATCGAGCGGGTAGCGGAGCGCATCGCGAGGGAGGAGGCGGCTGCGGAGCTGGTCGACAACGACCTAGAGCGCTGGCGGAAGGAACGCGAGGCGCAAGCCGAGGACGAGCTGCGCCAGATGGAAGAACGGCTGAAGTTCAGGCAGACGGCATCGCCCGAACAGGAACAGAAGCCCGAAAGCGAGTCGCGCCAGGTGCCAGCCGAAGCGACCGACAAGCCCATCCGAGAGCCACTGGAGCGGTTTGAGAGTCTGGAAGTTCCCGCCGATGCCGACGCACAGTCTTCGCCTGAGTAGATTTTCGATAGGGCTATATTTGCTGGCGCTCGTGTTTTTCTTCGCCGTGCTCACCGAAGGGCGCTTCATCGAACAGCGCAACCTCATCAATATCCTTCTCCAGAGTGCCATTAACACCATCCTCGCCGTGGGCATGACGCTGGTCATCGTTACCGGAGGCATCGATCTGTCGGTGGGCTCATTGCTGGCGCTGTGTGGTCTGGTGGGAACCGACCTGATGATGAATGGTCTCGTGCTGGGTGGGCGCACGGTGCTTCCCAAACCTGATCTTGCTCAGGGCATCGCACTGGCGGTGCTGGTCTCCTGCCTGCTGGGCGCGCTCATCGGCTGGTGGAACGGGTGGCTGATTGCTCACTGGAAGGTAGCTCCGTTTATTGCCACCCTGGCTACCATGACTATCGCCAGAGGGGCAGCGTTCGTATACTCGGATGGCAAGCCGGTGGGCAACCTGCCCGATGCGTTCAACCGGCTGGGCGGCGGAGCAGGTGGCGAGGTTCTGGGTGTCCCAATTCCGGTATGGATTGCAATCATTGTGTCTTGTGTGGCACTGGTTCTGCTCAGATACACGCGGTTCGGACGCGCCGTTTACGCCGTCGGCGGCAACGAACAGGCAGCACGCCTTTCGGGAGTAAACACCGCGAGGGTAAAGATGACCGTGTATGTGCTGTCCGGGCTACTGGCGGGGCTGTGTGGTATCGTGCAGGCGGCGCGGCTGGGCGCAGGAGACCCGAAGTACGGCGAGATGTACGAGCTGAACGCGATTGCAGCAGTAGTGCTCGGCGGAGCGAGCCTGTCGGGCGGGCGCGGCGGCGTGGGCGGAACCGTGGTGGGCGCGATGCTGATCGGTGTGCTGGATAACGGGCTGGTGATGGCAGGAGTTTCGGCGTTTTACCAGAAAGTGGTGAAAGGCGTGGTGATCCTGCTGGCGGTGCTCAGCGACGTGTGGCAGCGCCGTCGGGGTTAGAGATTGGATAAAACATAATATATCTTATCGGACGCACGGTCCATGCCTGGGGAGTGGGCATGAGGCGTGCGTGGTGGTAATCTGGGAAGCCGGGTTCCGAAACGAAACACAGCCCGAAGACGATTTCGGGCTGTGCTCAAGGTGTGTCTGGGTGTTTAGGCGGGAGATATGTCGGCTTGCGGCAATCCGCGGTCGCCGAGCTCACTCTCGATGCGCCGCACGAGTTCGTGCGAGCGCTCCACCAGACGGTTGACCTCGTTGAGTTCGCCCTGTTCGCGCTCGTGCTTCAACAGGAAGTATGCTGCGACGCCCACACCTACCATCGTGGCAACAGCCAATCCCAGCCACAGCCCGAATCGGTTCTTGACCATTGCACTCCTCGCTTTCGTGCTACAGCTCGTAGCGCTTCTCTCCGCCCGTCTCTTTGGACTTGAAGATACGCTTGACGAAGGAGATGAGCTCCATCGGGTTGAACGGCTTCGTGAGATACAGGTCGGCACCCGACTGCCAGCCGCGGAACACGTCCGCGTCCTGCGCTTTCGCGGTCAACATGATGACAGGAAGGTCGCGCGTTTCCGGGTTCTTGCGAAGCGTCTGGAGCACTTCAAACCCATCCATGTAGGGCATCATCACGTCCAGCACGACCAGGTCGGGCTTCTCGCTGGCTACCTTCTCCAGAGCGTCTTTGCCGTCCGCGGCGGTCACCACCTCGTAGCCATGACGCTCCAGGTTCACCTGCACCAGCCGCCGAATGTGTGGCTCATCGTCCACCGCAAGAATCTTGTATTTGCGTTCCATCAGTGGCGCCTTTCCTCCTCCATCCTCGTGTAAAGGCTCGCGTGCCCTCGTGTTCACTCGTTAATCATGCTATCATACAGGTTGGCAGATTGTCAACCAATCTGCATGGTAGAGAAGCGTCTACATATCTGAACTACCCAAATTTCTACCTCTGTTCTTCTACGCTCTTTCGCGCCTCGCCGACCTGATGAACGGCATCGAGCAACTTCTGCCGGCACTCCCCTATCGTTGGCATCCACGACGTCTGCAGGAAGCCCAGCAAGCGCCTCGTGGATATGCGTTCGGCGCAGTGGCGCACGGTTCGCCCAAAGTTCAGGTCGCTCGACCAGTTGCTCCCCGTCGGAATCTGATCGTAGCCATGCTTCTCCAGCTCTGTATACGTTCTCCCGCCCACGTCGCGTTCATCTATCTCGGCACCGTAGTACCAGTTGCTCTGCACCACCGACCGGGGCATGTTCTTCACGAACGCATCGGGGTGGTGCCAGTAATAGTCCGACCAAATCCAGGGGCGCACGCCGTGCTTCTCCACCTCAGTCGTGAGAAAGCGGAAGTCCTCCCACCACAGCTCGTGCTGACGCACCACCGCGTAAGCATACAGTCTCTGGTGCTCCCACGTCTCCTCGTCCATACCCAGATGGAAGAAGCGTGGTTTCTCAAACAGGTCAACGGCTTCGGCAATCAGGTCGCGGCAGACGGCGTAGTAGCGCGGCGTGGACACGCACCGCGCATATTCTCCCAGCCAGGCGTCGTGCGCGGTGGAGAAGTTCATTTTGGGAATGGGTTCGATGCCCAGATCGCGGAGCCGCTGCAGCTCCTCGCGCAGGCGGTCGGTGCTCCATGCGCCCTTCACAGCGATTTCTGGGTGCGAGCGGTAGAGCACTCCGTCGCCCAGGTCCAGAACCACCATGTTCACCCCCGCGCGCACCATTTCGTTCATAACGTCGCGCCACATGTCATCGTCGAAGCGGAGATACGGTTGGTATGTCCAGAACTTACCGACGTCCGACGTCTCTCTGTCGCCCCACATGTTGAAGCTGAGATGCACCAGTAGCGCCCAGACCATTCTGCCCTGCGACCTCCTCTAGCCTTTGCGCCACAGATTCGGGGGGCGTGCCACATGCTCCTGCTGGGCAGGAAGGGACGCCCGATCTGCCGAAGAACTAAAGCGTTTGAGTACGGAAGCGAACGCCCTGAGGAGGTAGAGAACAGATGAGATGCCTGCGCCTAATGTTCGTGCTGGTGCTCGGCGCGATGGTGGGATGTTACGCACAGCGTTCCACAACATCGACACCGACGGCGAGCCTCCCGGTGTGGGTGTGGTGGGAAGGAGAGAAGCCCGCCCAAACCAACTTCCCCGACACACACACCTTCGAGCCGGCAAACGCTCAGGAAGCAAATGTGCTGTCGGAAGGTAAATGGATCGGCGCGGACGGCAATTACGGCGGCAAGACGCTGTTTCTGGAATATGAGGTCAAAGTGCCGCAGACAGCCACGTACTACTTCTTCGCCCGGAAGTTCTGGAAGCACGGTCCGTTTCGGTGGCGCTTCAACAACGATGCATGGCGCGAATGCGGCAGGGATGTTGCGTTGCTGGATGAGTCGCCCATCCGGCTATTTGTAGTGGCAAACTGGGTCTCTCTGGGACAGGTGAAGCTGAGCGCAGGCACGCATCGTTTGCGCATCGAGGTCATGCAGAATGAAGGCGCAGTGTGCTTCGACGCGTTCCTGCTCAGCACGAGCTACATCGTGCCACGCGGCAAGCTCAAGCCGAACGAGAAATACGGACTGGCGATGGATGGCTGGTTTGCCTTCGAACCGGCGTCCGATGCCTTTCGTCCCTCCCCTATTGACCTTCGCTTCCTCAACGAAAAGATCGCCGGAGAGAACGGCTGGATCATCGCGAAGGGAGGACAGTTTGTGCACAGCAAGACCGGCAAGCCCGTGCGCTTCTGGGCGGTGAACGCCGGTCCCGACATCGTGCGGATGGACAATGCCTCCACCGACTACCTTGCCCGCTGGCTGGCGAAGTATGGCGTGAACATGGTGCGCGTGCATGGCGGCGTCTGGCAGGGCAACGACTTCACCAAGGTGGACACCGAATATCTGGAACGCCTTTTCTACTTCGTCACCGCCATGAAGCGGCAGGGCATCTACGTGACGCTTTCCATCTACTTCCCGCTGTGGATTCGGCTTCAGCCTTCGGATGGCTACGGAGACTACAACAACCAGCACCCGTTTGCCATGCCGTTCTTCAACAAGCGGTTTCAGGAGGTGTACCGCGGCTGGTGGCGCTCCCTGATGACCACGCGCAACCCCTTCACCGGAGTGGCACTCAAAGACGAGCCTGCCATCGCGCTGGTGGAGCTGATGAACGAGGATTCGTATTTCTTCTGGACGTTCACGCCTTACCAGAACGTGCCCGCCCAGCAAATGGAAATTCTGGAACGGGAGTTTGGGAACTGGCTACGCCAGAAGTACGGTTCGCTGGGCGCTGCGTTTGCGGCGTGGGGCGGCGAGCGCATCCGTGGCGACGACGAGGGCGCCGGACGAGCGGGTTTCATGGCGTTGTGGGACATGTTCAACCGCCGGGACAAGCGAGCGCAGGACACCGCCGAGTTCCTTGCCACACACCAGCGCGCCTTCTTTGCCCAGATGCGCGACTATCTGAAGCGCGACCTTGGCTATAAGGGGCTGGTGCAAGCCTCCAACTGGATCACAGCCGACGCCCGCATCCTCGGACCGCTGGACAAGTGGAGCAACGCGGTGTGCGACTATATGGACAGACATGGCTACTTCGGTGGACCGCACGAGGGCGAGCGAGCGGGGTGGTCGCTGAACGAGGGCGACCTGTACGATGACGCCTGCGCCCTCACCGAGGTGGCGAAAGGCTCTCTGCCGCTGATGGACGTGATTTACAACGGTCTGCCCTCCATCATCAGCGAGGTGAACTGGACTCCGCCCAACCGCTTCCGCGCCGACTTCCCGTTCCTCTTTGCCACTTACGGCGTGCTTCAGGGCACGGACGGCGTGTTCTTCTTCGCGCTCTCCGGTCCGAGCTGGCAGGGCGTGCTCAGCAAGTTCTCGATCCAGACGCCCGTGGTAATGGGACAGTTCCCCGCACAGGCGCTGGTGTATCGGTTGGGGCTGGTGCAGGAGGCACCTCCCGTCGTTGATGCAAACCTGAAGATGGCAGACCTCTTCGCCTTGAAGGGCGCGCCAGTATCCCAGCCGATGAATCTGGATGAACTGCGCGCGCGTGACATCCCCGCGGGTCAAACGGCAACTGTTCAGTCTCTGGAGGCGGTAGACCCGCTCGCGCACCTTGTGGGCAGGGTGCAGATGAACTTCGTGGAGCGCGACACGCCTTCCCGAATCGCCGACCTCTCGCGCTATATCGACCGCACCCGGTCTATTGTGCGCAGTATCACCGGCGAGCTGGCGTGGGATTACGGGCGTGGGCTGGTTACGGTGAACGCACCGAGAGCGCAGGGAGTGTGTGGCTTTCTGCGTCAGGCAGGTTCGATTGCCCTGCGCGACGTGAGTGTGTCGGCGCAGATGGAGTACGGCTCGGTGCTGATTGTGCCACTGGATGGACAGCCTCTCCGCACCTCGCGTCGGATGCTTTTGCAGGTGATGAGCGAGGACACCAACTACGGCTGGAGTGCGCCCGGCACCGGCAAGCGCGCCATCAGGAACCTCGGCAGCTCGCCGATTAACGTGCGCCGGTTCGGCGGTACCGTGACCCTGAACCGCTCGGACGCCCAACAGCTGAAGGTGACTCCCCTCGACTGGAACGGTTATCCTGCTGGCAAGCCCGCCACAGGTGGCAGGATCACCCTTCAGCCCTCGACGATGTACTACCTCATCGAGCGGTAGTCTGGCAGGGGGCGTTTTCTTCGGGACGCCCCCTCTTTGGCAGCGGAGTATGTTTCAGAGAACGGTGCTGCAGGCGAAGGCATCTGCACTGGCAACGAGGGCGCGGGTGTCCGTGCCGAAACGGTACGGTTCTGCCCGCTCCACAATCAAGCTGGCTCCCCTGCCCCGACGTTGCACTCGCCCCTCGGCGATGACCAGCGGCTGAGTGAGCACCCAGTGCCCGTATGCCTGATACACCCGCTCGAACATCACCGCGTCCACCATACCGAATTCGTCTTCCAGCGAGAAGAAGAGCACCCTGCGCCCGCTGCGAGTGGGAGGACGGTGCGGGCATACCACCAGACCGCCCGCGCGCACCCTGGCGCCGTCGCGCTGTTCGGCAAACCGCGCCGAGTCCAGCACCCCTTCACAGAGAAAAGCCTCGCGCAGGTGGCTCATCACATGGCAGTCCACGCTCAGCCCCAGGATGCGCCACTCGTAAAGGAACTTCTCCCACGGGGTGAAGTCAGCCACTTCAGGCAGAAGGGAGGGCAAATCCTCGGGGTGGAATAGCGAACCGCTGGCTTCACGCACCGCAAGTGCCTGTGGCAGCTCCATCAGCCATCGGCGGCGGTTGGAGTCCCACTCGTCGAGCGCCCCGCAGAGAATCAGGTTTTCCAGCGTGTCGCGGTGCAGGCTGGTGCGGGCGCACAGGTCGGTGAGTGAAGTAAACGGTCGCTCCCGACGCGCCTCCAGCAGGTTCTCCATCTCGACGCGGCTCATGCCATGCACACGACAGAAACCGAGCCGGATATCGCCCTTCTCGACGGTGCAGGCGACCTCGCTGCGGTTCAGGTTGGGCAGGAGCAGGCGGATACCGCGCCGTCTTGACTCCAGCGCCAGCGTGTTGGGTGGGTAGTAGCCCATCGGCTGGCAGCTCAGCACCGCTGCCAGAAACTCCGCGGGGTGGTGCCTCAGCATATAGGCGGTTTTATATGCGGTATCGCCGAAGCTGGCGGCATGCGCCTCGCAGAAGCCGTAGCCCGCGAAGCCGTAAATCCACTCGTACACCCGATGCGCCAGCTCTGCACTGTAGCCCCTCTGCACTGCTCGCTCCACAAACAGCCTGCCGATGCGCTCCATCTCCTGCCGCGAGCGGTTGTGTGTCATCGTTTTGCGCAGGTGGTCTGCCTCGCCAGGCGTGAAACCAGCCAGCTTCGTGGCGATGAGGATAATCTGCTCCTGAAAGACGGGCACCCCGCAGGTGTGGCGCAGAATTGGCTCCAGGTCGGGGTGAAGGTAAGAGACAGGCTCGTGCCCGTTACGTCGGAGCACGAAAGGGGTCACCATATCGCCGCGGATGGGTCCCGGGCGGATGAGCGCCACGCTGACGTCGATATCCATCTGACACTGCGAGTAGAGCTGAACGTGCAGGTTGCGCTGGGCAGGGCTTTCTATCTGGAAGGCGCTCACCGTCTCACCCGCGCGAATCATCTCGAAGGTGGCTGGGTCGTCGCCGGGGATGTCGCGGAAGCGGAAATCGGGTTGGGACAGGCGCACCTGCTCCTCGGCGTGCTGAACCGCCGACAACATGCGCAGGGAGAGCAGGTCGAGTTTGATAAACCCCACCGGCTCCACATCGTCTTTATCCCACTGTGCCACCAGTCTGCCCATCGGAGAGCGCTGAACGGGCACGATCTGCGCAATGGGCTGACGCGAGATGAGAATGCCCCCGAGGTGCGTGCCGATGTGGTGTGGAAGGGAGGCAATCGCCTCGCACAGACGAAGCAGCCGTCCGATCTGTGTGGGGGTGAAACCGCTTGCCCTCAGCTCAGGAGCGCGGGCAAAGGCACGCTCGATGTCGTCAGCGTAGCAGTGCCAGGGGATGCGCTTTGCCAGACTGTCCACCACCTCCGGTGGCAGACCCATCGCTTTGCCCACCAGCCGCACCGCCGAGCGCGCCCGGTAGGTGGAGAAGGTGCACACCATCGCCACATGTTCCTCGCCGTAGCGAGAACGCACGTAATGAAATATCTCCTCACGCCGATTCGCATCGAAGTCCACGTCGATATCGGGTTTCTGACTGCGCTCGATAGAAAGGAAGCGTTCAAAGGGCAGGGCGCGGCGAATGGGGTCGACGTCGCTGATACCGAGGCAGTAGGCGGCGGCGCTATCGGACACCGAACCGCGTGCACTATGCCGGATATTCTGCTCTTCCGCGAAGCGTACCAGGTCCCATACCGCCAGGAAGTAGTCGGCATAACCCAGCGTGCAGATGACGTGCAGTTCGCGACTCACACGCCGTCGAATCGCCTCGGTGACCCGCCGGTAGCGACGGTATGCCCCCTCACGCACCAGACTCATCAGCATCGTCTCGGCGGTGTCGCCGTGTGGCAAGGGGAAACGCGGGAACAGGTCCTGATTGTCGGGAAGCGGATTCTGGATACAACGCTCGGCGATGCGCGTCGTGTTTTGCACCGCCTGAGGGCAAAGGGCGTAGCGCTCGTGCCAGCTCAGCGCCTCCTGCACACTGTTGCAGTCGTTAATGGGGCGCAATGGGTGGGGGTCATGCACCGTGATACCCAGCCGGGCACAGGTGAGCAGGTCATGCGCGGGGAAGCGGTCTGGCGTGGCGTAGTGCACGTTGGCGGTGGCGACTACCGGCAGGCGCAGATGCTCTGCCAGCTCGATCAGGCGTGCGGTAATCCAGCCATCACCCGGCTTGCAGGTGTTCTGCAGCTCCACGAATAGCCGCTCGCGTCCCATCAGGCGCATCAGCCGACTCAGCCACGTCTCTGCCTCCGCATAGCACCTCGCTCTCAGCAGATACACCAGCCGACTGCGCCTGCAGCCGCTCAGCGCTATCAGCCCGCACGCATACTGTTCCAGCCATTCCAGACGCACCTTTGGCTCGCCGCGGGGATGGTTCAGATGCGCCCGCGTCAGCAGGCGACACAGATTCGCGTAGCCCTCCGCTGTCTCGCACAGCAGAGTGAGGTGCGAACCGTCTTCCAGCTCCACCTCCGCCCCAACGATGGGCTGAACCCCCTGCCGACGGCACGCATGGATCAGGCGCACTGCGCCGTACACGCCATGGTGGTCGGTCAGTGCCAGCGCGGGCATCTGCAGGCGTGCCGCCTCGGCAACCAGGTCTTCCACACTGCTCGCACCGTCCTCGAAGCTGAAGCCAGAATGCACGTGCAGGTGTACCCACTGCATCACGCCGTTCCCCTCCCCTTAATCCAGCCAGCGCACCAAGCCCCACGCGCCAGTCGCAGGCTCATGCCACACCTCCAGCATCCTGCCGTCCTCCGTCAGTAAACGGAAGAACAGGCGCCGGTTCTCATCCTGCCACCATTGCCCCGTCTCCACCCATTGCTCCAGCACCTCCACCTGCCATGCACGATGTCCCAGCGTCACCCGACGCGGTTGTGAGGGAAAAACGCATTCCACCTGTATACAGCGAGAGGTCATGTGGCTCGTAGAACCTCCTCATCTGTCGGTTCCAGCTGCTGTGCGACAGGGTCGGGCGGAAGCACGCCCTTAACCCAAAGCGTGAGGCGAGGTACTGCACCGTCGCGTGCAGGTCGCCGTGTGGGGATGTCCTCTCCTGCAGGACTGGCTGGAGACAGCAGGAGTTCGTCTCCCACACCACCCGCACCCGCCAGCGAAGAGGGCACAGCTGCCGCCGGCGTTTCCACCACAGGCGTCCCAGTTGCGAGGCGATATCCTGTGCCCGCTGCAGAGGCGGCATGGGCATTGCCTCCCATCGCTCCCACAGGGTGTTGCAGTAAAGCACGCCCAACTCCAGACGTGTCCCCACTGCCGAACGATCACGCAGACGCCGTTCTATTTGCAGGGACAGGCGATGCCACAGGGCAGATGCCATCTCCTCGGTCAAACCATCAGGGAAGTCGCCTGCCCAGCGCCACTCCGGCGGAGGATACAGCGCCTGCACCCGCGAGTCGTCCTGTCCCTGCACGAGGTACCACACCGGCGCGACATGTCTGCCCACCAGTGCCACCGCCTGCTGAAGGCTGACCTGCCCCAGCGCACCGAACCGTTTCCAGCCGACCCGCCTGCACTGTTCCACCGTTTCCGCGTAAGTCTCGGGCAGAAGGCTCAGAGGCAGGTGCCAGAGGCTCTCCTGCAAAGGTTTGTGAATAGCGGACACTCTGCGCCCGCCACGCAATGCCCTTCTCAGCGCTATCCGCGCCGACAGCCTGCCCACACCCCACCCCACCGCGACCTCAACGCCCATCGTCCGCGTATCCTCCAGCAGCGCCACCAGAGCCTGCCTCCCTCCATCGGCGAAACCGCTCCAGTCCAGCAGGGAGGTGTGTTCGTCCAGCGGTTCCACCGCCAGCGCCCATCGGGCACACCGTTTCAGCCACCGTTCACGCTGTTGAAGGGCGGCTTCCGCATCCTCTTCCAGCAGAACCGCCGATGGGCAGAGCGCTTTCACCGCAGAGGTCGTCAGCATGGTCGCAATCCCCTGCCCTCTGGCAAGCGAATTCGCCTCCACCACACGTCCATGACGCAGCACCACGGCAGGGACATCTCGCGGCGCGCCCTGTGCGCTCAGCGCAAAGCCATGAGCAGAAACGCAGAGGATAACGTTTTCTTTCATCGAGAATACCCGAAATGAATACCTGTATATACGTATACTATTTTAGCATCAAGAGACAACATTGTCAAGGGTTACGGAGGGTGTTGAGGGGTCGTTATTCTGTTGCGTTCCCTTGCCCGCCGGTGCGGGTATCCTCTGCCGGATCGCTTGCCGTATCATATGAAGCCGTTTTCGCAGGAGGAGTCAACATCCGCGTCGCCTCCTCCAGCATCTGGCGGTACAGCTTCTCTTTCTGGCGGCGACTCAGCTGCTCGCCCGTGGTCCAGAACCAGTATGCACTCCGACCGACCACAAAGGTGCCCGCGTAAGCGATTGCGCCCTTCACCAGCACGCCAACGCCGCCCGGCACAATGCCCACGGACTCGCGTGCGAGCGAACGCCAGCCCATCGCACCCGCCACCACCGGCACAATCTCTTTCAGTCGGTCGCGCGTGTGATAGGATAGCCCCAGCGCAGCAGCAATCTTCAGCAACAGGATGACCTGATTCTTCGTCAGCAGCACGATGTCCGCCACTGCCGCCGGAGGGAGAAACATGCCAGCCACCGGCACCAGGCCCGGGATTGCCGAAATCATGGCAATCTGCCCGTTCACACGCGATGCCTCTTTTACTAAATGCTCCACGGCCGATTCGCGGAAGATGGGAAACCGTCTTGCCAGCGCTACAGCCAGCCCAGGCAGGTTGGCGATCACCCGTTTTGCCACAGCCGCGCCGTGTTCCGGCAAAAGCCAGGTGTAATGCTCGCCCACAATGGCATCTTCCGCGCCACCGCAATCGATCAGGATGTCCGTCGGCTCCGTCGGAACGGTGGTCGAGCACAACAGATATTCCCGCGACTTCTCACGCTCCGAGGACGACAAGCCCTCCAGCATCTGCTCGCTGACCTCGCTCGTGCGTGCCGGGCTGCCCACCAGCGCAATGCGAAACCGCTTATCCGCCAGCTCGCGCACCTCTTCGCTGGACAGTTCCTTACTGATTTGCAGTATCTCGCGAATGTTCCGCGTCAGCCTTCCCAACCTCCTCATGCGGTTCACCCCAATCGACGTACGGCGCCAGGTGACTTTTCAGCTGCAACACTGCCTGCTCCGCGAATTGCCAGCCAGTCTCCCTCAGCCTTTCCGGCAGTGCCGGGGGTTGCTCGTCACGCAGGGTCTTCACTTCATCATACAGAGCAAACTGCGGCGGTATCCCGTTCGGCACCGGCACGCCCTTAAGCACTGCCAGCGCCATCGTCCACATGCGAGGAACGGCGGTAAGCGAGTAGCCTCCGCCACCGGTTGCCACCACTGGCAATCCCTGTTCCACCACCCACTGCGCCGCTCTCAACCAGCCCTGTGTGGTCAGCGAGGCGTGCGCCAGCGGGTCGGTAAAGTGCGGGTCTGCACCCATCTGCAAAACCACCACTTCTGGCTGGAACCACTGGAAAAGGCGCGGAACCACCGCCTGAAACGCCCACCACCATATCTCATCGTCGGCGTAGCGCCCGAATTCGATGTTCGCAGAGGTGCCCCGTGCCTCCCCAGCCCCTATCTCATCGGGATGTCCTGTGCCGGGGAAGAGAAACCGCCCCGACTCGTGTATCGAGATGGTCAGCACCTGCGGGTCGCGATAATACAACCACTGCACACCATCGCCGTGGTGCACGTCTACATCCAGATAGACAATCCGGCGGAACTTTTGTTTCAGCACGTGAATGGCTACTGCCGGGTCGTTGAAGATGCAGAAACCCGCTGCTTCCTCCCGACGTGCGTGATGCAGTCCACCCGCCAGGTTCACTGCCACCTGCACGCCGTCCATCACCGCCAGTGCGGCACCCACCGACGCCCCCACCACCGCCAGCGCGGCTTCCAGCATCCCGCGAAACGGAGGGTTGTCGCCACTGGCGAAACCGAACTGCTGGTATCCCGGCACATGTCTTCCTTCGCTCAGGAGGCGCACGGTCTGCACGTACCCCGGTGAATGAACCTCGGAGACCAGCTCGGGTGAGGCGGGGCTGACCTGAACAAAGTCGGAGTCGTTCAGCACGCCCATCATCTGCGCCAGCTGCTGCGACAACACCACACGCTCTGGGCGAAGCGGATGGAAGGCAGAGAAACTGTATCTTTCCACACCCGGGCAAGTAATATAGGCGAAGGTTCCCATAGGCGGAAGCCTTACTCATTGGTCAGATTCTTCTTACACCACAGATTACGCACAGTGAAGCCAGAGTCCTCTCCAACGCAACAGGGACGCCCCCGCCCTACACGTCCACGTAGAACTCCGCCTCCCAGCCCTCGGGCGTCTTTTCCACCCGAAGGCGGTGATACGTTACCGCTTTCACCGGAGCGCCGTCCAGAACGTCGTTATCCTCCACATACAGACCGCGAGCCTCTCCTTCCACGCTTTTCTCATCCACCAGGGTCACCGTGAACTCAGTGAAGACCACTTTCTGAACGTCCGTCAGGTAGATGAGCTCGCGCAGCCATGCCACCAGCAGGTCGGATTCGTCGGCAGGCGGTTGCACTTCCACTCGCAAGGGGAACACGCGGTCGGCGATCTTGCCTTCCGGGTCGATGACCAACCGATACATCCCTCGAGAGGCGTTCTCAAACAGTTCCACCAGCGTGGCGCCCCACGCCCGAACGCCCTTGTCTGCCGTATGCTCAAGGATTTCAAACCGACTGCGTTCCCTCATCTACCGTGTTCACCTCGTGCGACGCTCTACCTGTACCGCAGGACTACTTTTGAGCCCGGGACACCTCCCAGCCATGCGCTGTGCGGCAGAGTCCGCCTTTCTCGGGCCACTGATGGAACTGTCGGCGCATCTGGGCGAAGCTGCCGTCGTCGGCAAGCGCGAGCCCCTTATCAAGCGCGTCCATCATCGGCAGGTGTCGGTCGGCGAACATGCTCTGCCGTTCGCTGAGGCTGTATGGAAAAAAATCCATTTCCGTCGACTGAAAGGATTGGAACTCCCCGAGACGGTCGACGAGGCGCCTGTGGTCGTCGCGGTTCAGCCCAATCAGCAGGTCATATCCGCTGGAGGGCAACCACTGACCCGTTGCCATCGAGCCGAAGCGGACGACGAACGCAATATCGGCGCCGCGGTGTTGTAGGACGCATTTCAGACTGCGCTTAAACGCCTCATACTGGGGGCGATCCGACAGCCTCTTCAGCGTACCGTAACACAGCTTCGGCATCGTTCAGAGCCTCCTCGGCATCCATCTTGAAAAACTGTTCTGCCGGCGCACCCATCGGGAACGCATCGGGATAACGTGTCGGAATGTACAGACGGTTCAGTCGGGCGCGGGCGTTTCGTACCTCTCCGTATGCGGTAACATAATCGCCTGCGGCATCCCGCAATATGTTCAGGTTGCACCCCGTTTGTGGGTCACCGACGTCTTCCCGCACCGCCTTCAGTGCTTTCTCCGCCGCCTGATGGCAGGTGAAACAGCACCACACCCACTGCCCGCTCTCAAAGAGTTACCGAGCCGCGGCGTACTCAGCCCGAGCCTGCTTCAACCAGTCTGCTGGGCGCCTCAGGATGTCTCGCCCTCCTCCACGCCTTCATCGTCGATGCGCTGAACGATGCGTGCCAGAGCGGTCACGTAGTCGCCCGAATCTGGCGACATGACCCGCACGCCCTGTGCCGCCCGACCTGTTCGGCGTATCTGCTCGACGGGCACACGTATCGCCTTTCCCTGCGCAGTTACCGCGATGATGCGGTCGTCTGGAAGCACACCCTTGGCGTCCACCACGAAGCCGGTGCGCTGAGTGACGTTGAAGGTGATGATGCCCTTACCGCCGCGTCCCTGCACGCGGTAGTCGCTGACGGGAGTACGCTTTCCGTAACCCTTCTCGGAGATCACCAGCAGGTCGCGGTCCTTGTAGGCTTTTACCAGCGCCACCGCCACGTCATCTTTGCCCAGCTGGATACCGCGTACACCGCCTGCTGCCCTGCCCATCGCCCGCACATCAGTCTCATGGAACCGCAAGCTCATGCCCTCTCGGGTCACGAACACCAGCTCGTCGTTGCCGCTGGTTACCTGCACCCAGCCGAGCTCGTCGCCCTCCTCCAGGTCGAACGCAAACAATCCGTTTGCCCTCAGGTTGGCGAACTCAGAGAGCGCAATTCGCTTTACCTCGCCTCGGCGCGTGCCCATCACCAGGTATGTGTCTGGTGAGAAATCTGCGATAGAGACCGTGGCGGTTATCTTCTCGCCCGGTTCGATGCGAATGAGGTTGATGATTGCCGTGCCCCTCGCCTGCCGGGTTGCCTGCGGCACCTCGTATGCCTTCAGCCGATACACCCTGCCCCGGTCGGTGAAAAAGAGGATGTAGTGATGGGTGCTGACCTGGAAGATATGCTCCAGGGTATCCTCTTCCTTCGTGGTGGTGGCGATAATACCCTTGCCACCGCGCCGCTGACTGCGGTAGGTGTCCAGAGGTAGACGCTTGATGTAGCCATCGCGCGTGATGGTCACCAGCATCTCCTCTTCGGGAATCATATCTTCCTCACCGATCTCCTCCGCCTCGCGCGCAATGATGCGGGTGCGTCGGTCGTCGCCGTACTTGTCTTTAAGTTCCTTCAGCTCCTGTTTGATGATCTGCGTTACACGGCGTTCATCAACGAGGATGTCCTCCAGATAGGCAATCTCCTGAAGCAGCCCTTTGTACTCGTCTTCCAGCCTCTGCTGTTCCAGCGCAGTGAGCTGACGCAGTTGCATCGACAGGATCGCTTCCGCCTGTATCTGTGTGAACCCGAAGCGCTGCATGAGCCGTCGCCGCGCGACTTCGCTGTTGTCGGACTGCCGGATGATGCGAATGATCTCGTCGAGGAAGCGCACAACGACCTGCAAACCTTCCAGAATGTGCGCACGCTGCTGGGCACGGTACAGCTCGAAGCGGGTGCGCCGGACGATGACATCTCGCCGATGGTGAATGTAGTTCTGCAGAACCTGCTTCAGGTTCAGCACGCGCGGAATGCCGTCTTCCAGAGCTAGCATGATGACCCCGAAGGAGAGGCGCATCGGCGTATGCTTCAGCAGGAAGTTCAGCACTTTGTGCGGGTTCACGTCCCGGCGCAGCTCGATGACCACCCTCATGCCGGTGCGGTCGGTGAAGTCGTCGATGGCGGTGATGCCATCCACGCGCTTACCCTTGACCAGGTTCGCAATCTGTTCGATCAGTTTCGCCTTGTTCACCTGGTAGGGCAGTTCGGTGATGACAATGGCTTGTTTTCCCCCGTCCATCGGCTCGATCTGCGTCTTTGCCTGCATCACCACCTGCCCGCGTCCGGTTTCATACGCCTCGCGAATGCCCTTCGTGCCCAGTATTAGCCCGGCGGTGGGGAAATCGGGCCCCGGCAGGAACTTCATCAGGTCGCTGACGGATGCCTGTGGGTGGTCAAGCAGATGGGTGATGGCATCCACCACCTCGCGAAGGTTGTGCGGCGGCACGTTGGTTGCCATGCCCACGGCGATACCGCTACCCCCGTTGCAGATGAAGTTCGGGAACTTGCCGGGAAGCACCATCGGCTCTACGGTAGACTGATCGTAGTTGGGTTGCCAGTCCACCGTTTCCTTGTCGATGTCCTCCATCATCTCCATCGCGAGCGGTGACAGACGGGCTTCGGTGTAGCGCATCGCCGCGGGTGGGTCGCCGTCCACGCTGCCAAAGTTACCTTGCCCGTCGATGAGCGGGTAGCGCATACTGAAGTCCTGCGCCATGCGTACGAGGGTGGCATACAGAGCATCATTGCCGTGCGGATGGAACCGCTTCATGGTCTCGCCACACACGGCGGCGCATTTGACGTGTCCACTGTTGGGGGTGACGCCCATCTCGCGCATGGCGTAGAGGATTCGCCGTTGCACTGGTTTGAGCCCGTCGCGCACGTCTGGCAGAGCGCGCGCGATGATGGTGCTCATGGCGTAACCGAGGTAGGAACGACTTAACTCTTCTTCAAGCGGTACGATATCGACTTCCGGCTGTTGCTCCAAAACGTCTTCAGGCATTCGCGGGTTCCTTTCCAGCGGGCAGGATACGGTAGACAGAAGCTACCAGGTTATTATAACAAAGAGTGCCTGCTGTAGCAACCGGCGGCGAGGATGTTGGAAAAAGACCAAACGCATCCCCCTCGCCCTTCCGGACGCGGGAAGGGCGAGTTCGGAACCTCTCCCCGCTTCAGGGAGAGACAGGGCGAGGGGTAACGTTTCTGGTAGTCAATGATTGGCTGGCAACGGATGTTCACACACCCTCGCCGGCGACAAATCAAAACGGGGCGGCTTGCGCCGCCCCCGCCAAACGAGCTCTACATCGCTTTGCTCACGATGTCGCTGAGCGAGACCACCCCCATCAGCCGATGTTCGCCAATCACGGGAGCGCGCGACAGACCGGTGTTGGCGAGCAGTCGCGCCACATACTTCACGTCAAGATTGGGATTGACCACCACCAGCGGCTTGGACATGATCTCATGCACCTGCACGGACTCGGGCGCGATGCCCTTCGCCACGACCTTGTACACGATGTCGCGCTGGGTGATAATCCCGTAGGCATCGTCCTCGCTGCGCCGCTCCACGATCAGCGAGCGAACACCCTTTTGCTTCATCAGTGCAACCGCCTCCGCCACGGTGGCAGTGCCCTGAATGGTGACCACCTCGGTGGTCATGATGTCTTTCGCCTTCGGCATGATGAAGCCCCCTTTCGTGTCTTGGAATGCGCAGACCTGCTGGATGCGGACAAGGCGACTTCCTCTGCTCAGGCGTGCTCAGTGAAAATGTTGACAGCTCTATTATAATACGTCGGTGCAGAAAGTGCAATCGGCACGCTGCTGCTCCAGCCGATTGTCAGTTGATAGCCTCTGTTGCCCCAAGTATAATAAGGAGTGGAGGCACAACACATGGTTCAACTGGATGCTATAGTGCGTGAGCTGGCGACGGTCATGGACAAGCCAGCAGCGGAGAAACTGGCGCAGGTGCTGACCTCGCTTTACACCGACCTGCACGAGTCGATGGTGCTACAGCGGCTGACGGCGCTGGAGCGAGCCGTTGAGCAGCTCACGGAGGCAGTGCAAAATCTCGCCGCCTCGCTACAGCGATTGGAGGAAGAGTTCGCCCGGTACCGCGCCGAGAGCGAAGAGCGTTTCCGAAGAATTGAACAGGCACTGAGTGAACTCGCTGAGGCGCAAAAACGCACCGAAGAGACCGTCGCAAGGCTCGGTGAGCGCATGGACGAGCTGGCGCTTAATCAGAGAGC
>OGCI01000941.1_pt1 | contig 28194 bp, 24 predicted proteins | sample 1570021 | NCBI WGS metagenome assembly OGCI01 (sample SAMN06264664, study PRJEB24512) | hot springs metagenome | isolation source: Hot spring water | place: South Africa: Tshipise | collected 2015-06-21 | reverse complement strand
CGTTTGAAGGTGGTGGATTCGTCGATTAGCGTTACCGGCAGAGTGACGCGCTTTGAACTGCGCCTGACGCCCGCGGTGTGCCTGCGTTATACGCCTTACCGCCTCATCCTTTTCCCCATTTTCAAGGATGCTCCTCTGCCTTAGCCCCACACCCCAAAGCCAATGATGGCGCACAGGATGCCCAGCACCACCCCGGCAACTACCTCGCCCGGGGTGTGCCCGATGACCTCTTTCAGTTCCTGTTCGCTGATGGGATGTCCGGCAAGGAACTCTTCAATGAGCAGATTGATGCGCTCGGCGTGTTTTCCGGCTTCGCGACGCACCCCGGCGGCGTCGTAGAGGACGATCATTGCCATTGCCACGGCAAGCGCGAAGAGGGGGGTATCAAAGCCATGGAACAGTCCAATGGCAACCATGGCACTGACGATGAGGGCAGAGTGTGAACTGGGCATGCCGCCGCTGGAAAACCATAAACCCCACACCCAGCGGCGTGTTTCTAGAAACTCCAGAAATGGCTTGAGGAATTGCGCCAGCCCCCAGGCAATCAGGCTGATCCATAAGACGTGGTTGGAAAGCAACTCCTGGAACATGTTTCCTATCCCAATTCAGTTCCGTTGCTCCCGTTGAGCATTTGAATGCGCACTTCCGCCTGTTCCAGCAACGTGGCGCAGTGTTTTGCCAGCGCCTGCCCGCGTTCATACAGGCTCAGAGTCTCTTCCAGAGAGGGTTGGGCGGTTTCCAGTTTTTCGAGAATGGCTTCCAGTTCGCGCATGGCGTCTTCAAACGAGAGCGTTTCAAAATCATGAGACGGTTCCATTATTTCTCTCCCTCGGCAGGATGAAGCAGGACTTTTTCCACCGTTGCCGCCAGTTTGCCATCTGCCAGATGGATGTGGATGGCATCTCCGGGGTGCGCTTGCCGGGCGCGGGTGAGGATGTTGCCCTGCGGGCTTTCAATCAGGGCGTAACCGCGATCCAGCACTGCCAGCGGATTGAGCGCGCTCAGATGTGCGGTCAGGGCTTGCAGGTGCGCCTGCCGCAGGGCAATCTGGCGTGAGGCGGCATTTTGCAGACGCAGGAGGGCGGTATCCAGCCGCTGACGGTTGTCTTCCACGCGCCGCACCGGTGAGACGCGCCGCAGGCGCAGGTCTATTTGACGCAGACGGTCGCTTTCCTGTTTCAGCCGTTGAACTGCCAGGCGGTTCAGCCGCTGAAGCATGCGTTCCATCTGGATGAGCAAATCGGTGCGGTCGGGGGTGGCAAGGGTGGCGGCGCCGGTCGGGGTGGGCGCGCGCAGATCGGCGGCAAAATCCACCAGAGTGAAGTCGGTTTCGTGTCCCACGCCGGTGATGACCGGTACGCGCGAGGCGGCAACGGCGCGCACCACGCTTTCATCGTTGAACGCCCACAGATCTTCTATGGAGCCTCCGCCCCGCGCCAGCAGAATCACATCCAGGTCGGGAATGCGGTTGAGCGCTTCGAGCGCGCGCACCAGTTCCAGTGGGGCTTCCTCCCCCTGCACGGCTGAGGGAGCCAGAACGACTTCCACCAGCGGGTAGCGCCTCTGCAGGGTGTTGAGGATGTCCTGCAGGGCGGCGCCGGTGGGCGAGGTGACCACGCCAATGCGTCTGGGAAAGGGCGGAATGGGACGTTTGCGCTCTTCGGCAAACAATCCTTCGGCTTCCAGTCGGGCTTTCAGGCGCAGGAACTGCTGGTACAGCCAGCCTTCCCCTGCCGGTCGCACTGCGGTGATGTAGAACTGATAGTTCCCGCCCTGTTCGTACACCCCGATCGAACCAAAGGCTTCGATTGCCATTCCATCCTGCAAAGCCACCCGCAGGGTGCGTGCGGCATTCCGCCAGATGACACATTTCAGAGCCGCGCCGCTGTCTTTGAGGGTGAAGTACATGTGCCCCGAGGCAGCGCGGGTGAAGTTGGAAATTTCTCCCGCCACCCAGATTTCGCTCAGGGCAGGTTCGCTTTCCAGCAGGGTGCGGATGAGGCGGGTCAGTTCGCTGACGCTCAGGGTGGGGCTGGGAAATAGAGAAGGCATTTCCATGTGGGCTTAATTGTACCCTGCCCGCTGGTCTTTGGGTATTAAGAATTTAACGCTTTTGTAACTTGCCATATTCGTCGGGTTGCATTAGAATTTCCTTAAAGCGTTTTCAGAAGCCCACAATATCTATGGGGGTATCATTGGGGCAGGTCTCACAGAAGTTTACCATTTCACATTGCACATCTTCCGGGTTCAGGGCTTGGGATATGGGATTTCCATTGGGCTTTTCCATTCTGTAGCAGGCAGATGAAGCCTCTGAGGGGAGAGGCTTTTTCTTGATGCCTCCCCTGCTGGCAGAAAGCGGGGGATGGATAGGGGTATCGGCAGGGTTCTGGTTTTAAAGGTAAGTTTTTTCTGAGATATAACGCGCCGCTGGTCTTTTGTCCGGGAAGACGAAAGCGAGCCGGCGCCTCACAGAAAGGATGACTCCCGGCTGGAGCGCGTCTCCTGTCGAAAGGGCGGAGCGCGCCCGCCAACCGATAGATATCAACGGATATGACCATTAAACCTTCTTCTATAACTCCCCAAACCAGCGAGAACTGGGACCTGATTATTCAGCCCCAGCGCAACCTGCTGGATTTACGTCTGGGTGAACTGTGGCGTTACCGCGACCTGGTTCTGCTCTTTGTGCGCCGGGATTTTGTGGCGGCGTATAAGCAAACTATTCTGGGTCCGCTGTGGTACCTGATTCAGCCGCTGTTGACCACCATTACCTTCACGGTCATTTTTGGCAGGATTGCCAGTCTGCCCACGGATGGGTTGCCGCAGTTCCTTTTTTACATGTCTGGAACGGTGATCTGGTCTTACTTTGCCGAGTGTTTGAACAAGACATCCAATACCTTCGTGCAGAATGCCAGCCTGTTCGGCAAGGTGTATTTCCCCCGCATGGCGGTTCCGGTATCCATCCTCATTTCCAATCTGATCACTTTTCTGATGCAGTTTGTGCTTTTCCTGGGGTTTGTGGTTTTCTTTATCCTGCGGGGTACGCCCATCCACATGAACTGGGCATGGGTGGCGCTTTCGCCCATCCTGGTGCTGATGATGGCTGGGCTGGGACTGGGGTTTGGCATCATCATTTCTTCGCTGACCACCAAATACCGTGACCTGCGCTTTCTGGTGCAGTTTGGCGTGCAGTTGCTCATGTACGCCACGCCGGTGATTTATCCGGTTTCGTCCATCCCGGCGCGTTTTCAGCCGCTTCTGCAGGCAAACCCCATGACGCCCATTGTTGAAGCCTTCCGTTTTGCTTTCCTGGGCGCCGGTACGGTAAGCCCGGGGCAGTTGCTGTACAGTTTTCTCTTCATGGTGGTGCTGGTGTTCATCGGTGCGGTGATCTTTAACCGTGTCGAGCAGACGTTCATGGATACGGTGTAAGCAGGAGGAGATGAATGGTTACATCACCAGAATTGGTATAGTCTATATCGATAAGGAAAGCCCATGCTTAAAAACTCCCGTTCAGTTTTGATTTTTCTCCTTTTTCTTTTTCTGTTTTTATCTATTTTTATGAGTTCAGTACTGCACCATAACTTTATGCAGTCGGATGTTTTAGATTACTGGAACAATAGTTTATCTTGGAAAACGCCTTATCACTCATTTCATGTTCCTGGGTATCCTCTTCTCATTGCTCTTTTCCGCCTGGTTACTTTTGGGTTACTTCAACCAGTATTCTTGATGACAGGCATTAATTTGATTTCGTTTCTGGGCAGTGCTGTGGTGTTAGTCCAGATTTTCAAGAAAATGGGTCTGGACGCTCAAATTTCAAATTTAGGGGTCCTTTTGTTTGGTTTATGGCCCTTTGTTGGCTTAACTTACACTGTGGTTCCATTAGCAGATATTCCTGCGATATTTTTCTTCCTCGCTGGGTTTCTTTTCCTGATTTCAAAACGCATGTTTTTTGCCGGACTTTTCTTTGGAATATCTCTGATTACTCATAAAGCAATGTGGTTATTTGTAGGATTAATAGTTATTGCATATCTTCTTTCCTCAAAAAAACTGGCAATAAAAGAATTTTTACCGTTTTTCCTGTTGCTGGGACTGCCTATAGGATTATTGTGGGCTTTAGGGGCAACATATCATCATTCTCTTACATGGATATTTTCCAGTAATTTACAGGTAGAGGTATCTTCCAGAAGTCATTTACCTGTTCTGGATGGTTTGATTGGAACCTTATTACAGGGAGGGGAAAAGTCTTTAATCAAAGGTATTCTTCTCTGGGCTTTCGCTGTGTTTACATTTTCCTTATTGGTAATACAGGTTCAAAAGAAATCGGTTTACTCTCCTTATGGAGTGGCACTTATACTGGGAGTCGCTCTTCTTTTTGTTTTTCTAAACCAGAGTGAAATTTGGGCGGCAGTTCGGTTCAGTCGGCTATTAGTAATCCCGTTTGTGGGTATTTTTGCCTCGTTTCCTGAATGGCGTAATGCTCTTTTGTCTAAACCTTGGTTAGTGGTTATGGTATTGGTTGGTTTAATAGCCAGTCAATTTGTTTATGCCTGGTACATCGCTAGAGTTTACTTCGGATAACAATGGGTACTGTAATCTCTGTTGAACACCTTTCCAAAGCCTATCGCCTCGGTCAAATTGGCACGGGCACCTTTGCACGCGATTTAGAAGTGTGGTGGGCAAAATTGCGCGGTAAGCCCAACCCCCTGCTGAAGATTGGACAGGAAGACCACGGTAACCGCGATGGTGAGATCATCTGGGCGCTGAAGGATGTTTCGTTCACCGTGGAGCAGGGAGAAGTGTTGGGCATCATCGGGCGCAATGGAGCCGGGAAGAGCACCCTGCTCAAGATTCTTTCGCGCATCACCGCGCCCACCGAGGGCAGGGTGAAGGTGAAAGGACGCATTGCCAGTTTGCTGGAGGTGGGCACCGGCTTCCATCCCGAACTGACCGGACGGGAGAATATTTACCTCAATGGCGCCATCCTCGGCATGTCCCGCCGTGAGATTGACCGCAAGTTCGATGAAATCGTCGCCTTTGCAGAGATTGAGCCCTTCATTGATACCCCGGTGAAGCGCTACTCCAGCGGAATGTATGTGCGCCTTGCCTTTGCAGTCGCCGCCCATCTGGATGCGGAGATCCTCCTGGTGGATGAGGTGCTGGCGGTGGGCGATGCTGAGTTTCAGAAAAAGTGCCTGGGGAAAATGGGCGAGGTGTCTTCTCAGGAGGGCAGGACGGTGCTCTTCGTCAGTCACAATATGGCGGCGGTGGTAAATCTGTGCCCGACGAGTATTTTTTTGGAAAATGGAACCATAAAATTGAGAGAGCAATCTTCAAAGGTAATTGAAGAATACTTGAGGGTCCCATCTGTTGAGAAAATCGATCTGAATGAATACCGTCCAAAATGGGCGTTACCTTACATTACTTCTGTAAAATTAGTAAATGCTAGAGGAGAAAATACTGATACGGTCCCAATGGGTTCCGATTTGATTATTAAGGTTAAATATTCCTGTCCACGGGAAGACATTTATCGAAACCGTTTTTGGGGATCACTATCCATCATGCTTCAAGAGGAACGGTGGGTGGACTCAATACAAGGAGGGTTGAATTACGCCGAATTGATCGTCCGTACCATTCTGCTACCCTTACTTGTGTAGTCCCGCATGTTCCGCTTCTTCAGGGGCAATATACCGTAGATATCTGGTTAGGGGATGAACCCAAAGATGTAGATGCTTTGATGGGGTGTCTGAGATTTTCGGTTATAGAGGCGGATGTGTATGAGTCAGGTAGACCCCCCGATCCTCGCATCGGAGTCGTGTATTTTCATCCCCGATGGGAGATTGAGATTGAAGACTGAAGTCAGAAAAATGGTCAAGAGTTTCACCCGGGAAAGTTCTAAAGAGACAATTCTTATCCTTGTTAGTAATAAAAAAACCCTTCCTCCACTGGGTGATCACCATGGGATAGTAGATTTGATTGACCATCCAATCCGTCTATTACTCGATCAGGAAAATATTAAAGTGATATCCTTCTGGGATAATCGTTTAAAAAATTTAATTTACGATCCGTCTATATACTATCATGCCGATTCTCGTTATAAAAATGTGTTTTCGTTTATTCCGTACCGTGTTCGTAAAAAAATTTTTAGAGTGGCTAATCCTGAGATTTGTTCTCGTTATTTCCATGCGCTGCAAATAGCCAAAAAAATCCGCCCCACTTTTATTATTACTCATGTGGATTTGAAACTGGCTTTGCTGGCTGCGAAATTTCTCCCTCATTCGAAACATGTTTATTATTATCACGGGAGCATTTTACACAATAATATTAATTTTCAACAGTGGAATGAATTGGAAACCAGATTCGATGGAATTGTGTTTATCACGAAATCCGTGGTTGAAGGTTTGAAAGCAAAATTTGGGCAATGTAACATTCCATATAGAGTAATATTGAACGCCATAGATTTAGAGTGGGCTCACCCTGAAAAGAGAAACGCTTTGAGAGAGGTTGCAAGACGCCAGTGGAGAATTCGCCCGGAAGAAATTTTGATTATATATGCGGGCAGGTTGCAACCCACTAAAGGACTGATGCCATTGGTAAAGGGCTTCTTAAATGCATATCAGAAGAATCCTAAACTTCGTCTGGTTATTGCAGGGGATCCTGCGAGAGAAACTTACGGAAATTTCCAGCTTGTTGATGAATTGAAAAAATTATCTTCTCACCTTCCAGATTATGTTGTCCAATATCCAGGATGGCTGGACCGGGAAAATCTCCAATTTCTTTATTCAGCGGCAGATATTTCTGTATTGCTTTCAATGCCTGAAGAAGGAGAAGCCAATTCATTATTTCTGATGGAGTCCATGGGATTTGGGATTCCCTGTATTGCTACCCGGGTGGGGGGGAATCCAGAAGTCATCGAGGATACCGGTATTTTGATTGACCCGTTAAACGCAGAACAGGAATTGTCCCGCGCGCTTGAGGTATTATCCAGTTCCTCGATTCGTGAACAATTTGGGCAGAAAGCAGCAGAACGCGCTCATTCATTTTTCTCCTATCAACGTGTGGCAGATGAATTGCTTGATTTTATTAATTCTCTGCGGCTGACTTAAGACATGTCGAAAAAGGCAGAATCTGTATCAATCCGCAGAAAATATCACAGAAGCGGTTAGGGGATTTTCATGGATATCTGAATTGATCAAGCCGACAACTATTTTGCTGATATTGTGCTTGTTTTTTTTACGCTTTGTGAAATATGAATGCCTTAATCAAATGGTGTTTAGGTAACATTCAAATTGCCATTTCTGATAGTTCTGATTGGAACTTCGAGGGGCAAAGCGGGAATTTTAGTTAGTGCAACTTTTATTTTGTTACCGGGCGCAGTTTTACACCCAGCAAGACAGGATTTTTAACAAGCAGGTGAAAGGGATTTGAAAGGGTTTTTTAAGGGGTAAAAGGCTCATGAAAATTATCGAAGTATCTAATACTTTCCCACCAGAAACCTTTATCCAAAGGCATATTCAGTCACTGGTTGAACATGGTATCTTTGTTCATCTGGTGGCACGCAGTTATGACTATTCTGGCTCTGCCAGCCTTGCATTGCCCTCTCTAAACTTACCCGCCTCAATCATGCCTAACTTTAATCACTTGAGTCTTCCTGATAAAATTATCAGTACTCGCTGGTTAACCTTCCGAAGTATTGCAAGCCCGGAGAAAGCATTATCCAACAAGGTAATACTGGGTTTTTTTGATCGGCTGTGTCCGGATCTGATCCATTTTCATAATGCCGGTCTGGCAGCATCCATGGCATGGATTCCTGATATGCTGGGGGTGCCTTATACGATCAGTCTGAGAGGAAGTGATGTCCAGGTTTTTCCGCTTCAATCGGTGAAGCAGAAAGAGATTTTTATTCAAACCCTTGAAAATGCCACCTCTATTCACAGTGTGTGCAATGCACTGGGAAATCTGGTCAAAGAATGGTACGGAGTTTGCAAGACGATTAAAACCATTTATACAACCCTTCCCATTCCTGAAAACTTGCCAGAGTACTCTTCTTCACAACCAAAAGGTATGTACCATTTTCTTTCCACTGGAAGAATGGTATGGCACAAAGGTTTTGACCAGTTAATTTTTGCATTGAATAGACTGCAAAAAACAGGTTTTATGGCTCAACTAATCCTGGCAGGGGATGGCCCTGAGATGGATCATCTGTTGTATTTGCGTAAAATGATGGGACTTGATTCGGATATAGTTTTCCCCGGCAAACTGGGGTATGGAGACATTCAAATCCACATGCGAGCAGCGCATGCATATATTCAATCTTCAATTGCTGAAGGGTTAAGCAATTCTCTGATTGAGGCGGTTGTGAATGGCGTGCCAGTGTTTGCAACCAGTGTTGGTGGTACCCGGGAAATTATTGATGATGGGGTAACAGGAGTGCTTCTTCCTCCGTTTTCTCCCCATTTATGGCCAGAAAAATTGATTCTTGTTCAAGATTTCCATTTGATGGAGAGACTGCGCACCGCTGCTTACGAAAGGGCTAAATTGCTATTTTCAGCGGAACGTCATGCCACCGAGTTTGCTTCATTTTATCAAGAGGCGCTAAGTGGGTAAAATTCGTGTCGTCAGTGTATTTGTACCCATAATGTATGGGGAGACTATTGCGCACAGGTGCTGTTTTCACAGTCTTGTTTTGTCGTTTCTCGATATTTTGGACAGGTTGGAATGACTCTATTTTTATTCTATTTATAATTTATTCACACTATGAAAGTTGCCATTGTTTCCACTTCTTTTCTCGATCCTTCCCATGATCATATTGGAAGGTGGGTAAAAGGATTGCTTGACTCTGGAATAGATATTCATATTTTCACAGAAAGCAAAGACTTGCAAACAAGCGTAGATGAAGGGCTTACCGCCTCGTTTTTTACCAATCGGGTGCATGTGCTTGGTAACTTACGCTCTCCAACAAAAGTTCCTTTGGAGAATTATCAAAAAAGCATTTGGTTCTTATTTCAACCTGTCCGAGTGATGTTTTTAATGAGAACTGTCCAGAAATACGAAAAAGTTTGGAGAAGTTCTTTCCGCAAAATTACTGAATATTTCCCGTGGGGTAACATGCAATTTGATATTGTGCATTTTAACTATCCGAGAATTGCGCTCAGACGGTTTGAATTGGGAGAATTATTTCATGCTAAAACCCTGGTAAGTTTTCGGGGACAGGACTTAATCTTTTACCCCGGGTTGTTTTCTCCTTTGTTTGAAAACGCCGATTGGTTGCATTTTATTTCCCGCCATTTGTATGTAGAAGCACAACATCAAGGATTCCTTAAGCCAAATTATTCGATAATATCTCCCATGGTTGATATTAATTTTTACCATCCCAGCCAATACCCCAAACCGGCAAAGGGAAAAAATGATGAATGGCTTTTTTATACCGCTGCCCGTTTGTATTGGATAAAGGGATTTGAATACTTATTGGAGGCGATTCGTATTTTGTTGGACAAGGGTTGGAGAATTCACTACTACATTTCAGGAACAGGTGATCAGGAGCATTCAGTTCTATACACCATAAAAGATTTACATCTGGAAGAACATGTTCATCTGTTGGGCTGGTCAAAACCAGAGGTCAAGAAACAATGGATGCAAAAAGCAGATCTTTACGTATTGGGTAGTGTAAATGAGGGGTTTAATAATAGCGTGCTTCAGGCACAGGCGTGTGGTTTGCCGGTAGTGTGCTCCGATGCGGGGGGGCTTCCAGAAAATATCCAGGATGGAGTAACTGGTATGATTGCTCGCAGAAGAGACGCGAAGGATTTTGCAGATAAAATTGAGTATTTACTCAGTAACCCGGATTTGCTCATCCAGATGGGCAAAAACGCTCGCCAAAGAGTCGTTCAGCATTTTTCGATTGACAGAGTGGTTACCCAATTTGTAGAAATGTACTCTCATATTTATCAACTGTAAAGGAAATTGAAAGCATGGGGGCTCACATTGGTTATATTTGTGAAGAGTACCCTCCTTCTCTTCATGGTGGGATTGGGACGATGACCCGTGACCTTGCGGAAAACCTGGTACAAAAGGGATATCAGGTCACTATTGTAGGGGTGCATCCTCAAGATAAAATACCTCTGTTTACAGCCAGAAAAGAAGTTTTGAAAGGGGTTGATGTTGTGCGTCTTTCTTCCACGGTTCCACTGGTAGGTAGGCGCGTGGGTATGCTTTTTGACAGGCTATGGCTTTATGTTTGGGTAAAGAAAATTCATCTCAGACATCCCTTTCAGATTATTGAGACTCCCGATTATCAGGGGCCCCTTGCACTTGGCGCTCCAAGACTGGTTCCACTGGTTTGTCGCTTAAATGGTTCAGCACTTCACTTTGACCTTGAAATGGGTGTACAGCGTGCGTCGCGCCTTACCTATTTTTTTGAAAAACAGCAATTGTCTCGCGCTCAATCCATTGTGGCCGTTTCGGACTATACGGGACGAAAGACTATCGAACAGTTTGGATTAAAAAACCGTTCCTTCGATGTTATTCATAACGCAGTAGATTCGCAGTTTTTTACTCCCAATTTGCAACAATCAATTTCTTCGGATGGGATTATCTTTATTGGTTCTCTGGTGTGGCGGAAAGGAATTGACGAATTTTTGAATGCCATGATTTTGGTTTGTCAAAAGTTTTCGCCTTGTAAGGTTTATATTGTAGGAAAGTCTACGCCTATCCGAATTGAAGAATTTAAGAACAGGATACCTGAAGGGATACGGGATCAATTCGTCTTTACTGGTCATGTAAACAGGAATGAACTTCTTACTTTACTCAGACAAACTTTCATTGCGGTATTTCCTTCTAAAGCAGAAGCATTTCCAATTGCTCCACTGGAAGCGATGGCTGTGGGAAAAGCCGTCGTGCTTACCAACCGGACTTCTGGACCGGAAGTTATTGAAGATGGTATTAGTGGTTTGCTGTGTAACCCGTATGACCCTTTAGATATCGCTGAAAAAGTTGTAATGTTATTGAAAAATCCTCGGTGGGCGGTAGATTTAGGAATAAACGCGCGAAAAAGAGTGATTGAAAGATTCGATAAAGATGAATGGCTCTCTCGTAATATTGCTTTTTATCAGAAATTGTGGTGAAGCAGTTATTCTATGTTTTCAAACTATGCTCTCTGTATTTGTACATATCGACGGGTTCACTTACTTCAACAACTTTTACAGGATTTGCTTCGGCAGATTTTGCCCGATGTGTTGATTATTGTTGATGGTGACCCGAACCCCACAAAAGTTTTTGATATGCTTTCTAAATGGAAAGCCAGTGCACCTTTCCCTGTATATTATGTTCCTTCCAATCATCCCAATCTTGCTTACCAGCGCTACCTAGGGTGGCGGGTAGCAAAAGACCAGGGGGTGCCGTTTCTTCTTTATCTGGATGATGACCTGAGAATTGAACAGCCCGATGCGGTTGAGAAGATGCTTGCCCCCTTATTCAGCGACCCAGGCGTGGTGGCAGTGACAGCCAGAATTGTTATGGGAAAAGGTCATTCAGAGCAATCCAATAAAGGCGGCAGAAGCCTTTTTCACCCGGTTTACCCGTCTCGCAAATTCCTTACCGGTGCGCTCACCCCCGCCGGGGATCGCAAGTTGCCACCAGAGGATGGGAAGGATTACCACAATGTGGAATGGTTGCGAGGAGGAGCCATGGCATTTCGCATGAACGCTCTATTGCCGGATTGTTTCTCGGAGGATTTATTTGCCCTGACCCATATCGGTTGTGGTATGGGAGAAGATACCTTTCTTGCAAGGCGAGTGCTTCGGTATGGCAAACTGCTTTACGCTTCGTGTGCCGTATTTCTGCACCCTGGAGAAGATACCCCAAAGGCATATCCTGTAGATCCGTATAAAAAAGCCCGGGCTGTAGCCTACAGCCGGCGTTTGTTGAATAATATTTATCGGGGAGATTCATCTCCTCAAATATCCGATCGCTTGTATCTTTTACGCAGTTACCTGTTTAATGCAGTATGGTTATGGGCAAAAGCCATTACAGGGTTTAGGTTGTATCGCGTTCAGTATGCTCTGGGGTACACAGTTGGGGCAGTGCGGGGAATTTTTCAGAACCCAACATCACAGGTGCTGACCCCACACATAGACTGGTGGGCAGAAGCTGAACAGGCTCTCGCTCAGGCTCAAAAAATGGGGTAGCGGCATCTGGTGAAACGTTCTTTATCGCAATTTTCACTGTCTCTCTTCACCCTGATCTGCGCTTATGTTGCCATTCCCCTGTGGGATGTGCCTCTGCTGGGATTGTCCATCTCCGCGCCGCTGTTCTTTCTGGTGGCGCTGGAGGTGTTCCTGCGACCGCAGGAGGCTTGGTTCCATCGTCATCGGCTCTGGATTGGGCTGGCAGCAGCCATCTGGGGGGGGATTTTTCTCGCCGCCACCCTCAACGGTCTGCTCAGCGGCGGCACTGATTTTGACCGGGACGGCGTTGTGGGTCTCATCCGCTATGCCTACTGGCTGGTGGTGTTTGTCATTACCGGGTATGTGGCTTCCTGTCCTGGAATGGGGGGACGTTTAATGGTGGCAATGGCACTGGGGTTGACCGGCACGGCACTCCTGCGCTGGTATGAAATTGCCACGCTGGGGAATATCGGCGCATGGACGGGGACGAAATTCTTCTCTCAGAATACCTATGGCTGGCTGTTTTCCACCTTTTCTCCATTGTTGCTGGCGTGCTTTTTTCAAGCGCGTGGCTTGCGACGCTGGGGATGGGGGATAGCCTTGCTTGCGTTGTGGAGTGTGGTGGCGATCAACGGCTCGCGTGGTTCGTGGTTTGGGTTGCTGGTAGGGTTGCTGGTTTTTCTGATCCTGCTGGTGATTGCCTACCCGCGCTATCTGGGCAGAGTGATCAGTATCCTGATGCTGGTGGGAGTGTTCCTGGTTCTGTTGCTGGCGGCTCCCGAGCAGGTGGTGGGGGCGGTCAATCAGCGCTTTGCCACCCTGCAGAAACTGGATGAGGATAAATCTTATGCCATTCGATTGTTGATGAATCAAAAGGGAATCCGCCTGTTTGCCCGGTCCCCACTGATTGGGGTAGGGGTGTACCGCTGGACCAAGGAATCGGTGCCGCTGGAGATTCCCCGTGTACTCTCATATGCACCGCAATCGCATTTTGATGTCAAATCTTCCCATAATTCGTATCTTTCTTTTCTGGCAGAAAACGGGCTGGCAGGTAGTGTTCCGTTTGTCCTTTTGCTGGGCATTCTTGTGATTCGCGGTGCCCGGGCGGTGGTACGGCTGGCGCGGCGCCGGGCGCTGTGGGGATTGGGAATGTACGCCGGTTTTATAGGGATGAGTCTGCATCTCTGGGCGCTTTCTGGATTGACCAACACGGGCACCTGGCTGATGTACGGACTGGTTGCGGCGGTCATTGAAACTTCGCAGAGGCTGGAAAGGGGGACCTGATGCGCCTTGGGTTTTATTATCACGTGCCGGCAATGAAGCAAGATGGCATCCTGTACATGCCCGGTTATCAGGGACGTTTTGTGGATTCACTGGCGTCGTTTTCTGAGAAGGTTGTTTGCTTTTTGCATGAACCTCTTCCCTCAGAAGTGACTTTGATGGATTACCCCATCCTTTCTCCTAACGTTGAGTGGGTGAATATTGGAAAGCGGTTGCCGGTACCTCTGAGGGTCTTGCTTGGTAGGCAATACGCTGCATCCCTGCGGGAGCGGCGCGATGAACTGGATGCGCTCCTTCTGCGGGGACCTTCCCCCCTGCTTCCGGCAATGGCAAGCGCTGCCGGAAAAGTGCCCATAGCCCTTCTTCTGGTTGGGGATTACCTGTCTGGCGTGGATGATTTGCCCCAGCCGCGCTGGCGAAAAGAAGCCATCCGCCTGTTTGCCCGTTGGAACTCTTCTCAGCAATTGCGGGTTGCCCGCCGCAGTCTGACTTTTGTCAATAGCCGGAAATTATATTTTGAATACAGGTCGCTGGTGCCCCGTCTGGTGGAAATCCGTACAACGACCTTACACGAAGGGGATTTCTACCGGAGGGAGGATACCTGTGCCTCTCGTCCTGTTCGACTGTTGTATGTGGGGCGTCTGGATCGTGCTAAGGGGCTGCTGGAAATGGTTGAGGCTCTGGCACAACTGGTGAAACAGGGAGAAGATGTGGTTCTGGATGTGGTGGGTGGAGAGGTGAAGGGCGACCCGGTGGTAGAAGAGATGAAGGAACAGGCACAAAGGCACGGTGTTTCGGATCGTCTGTTTCTCCATGGGCATATTCCGCTGGGCGAGAAACTGTTTGCGTATTATCGTCGGGCTGATATATTTGTGCTGGCTTCTAAATCTGATTTTGAAGGTTTTCCCCGTTCTATCTGGGAAGCCATGGCGCACAGTTTACCGGTGGTGGCAACGCGCGTGGGATCTATCCCTCACTTTATTGAGGGTGCAGCGGTTCTTATTCCACCCAATCGTCCTGACATGCTGGTGGATGCAGTTTATTCGTTGATTCATGACCCCATGCTCAGGAAAAAATGTATTTCACAAGGGTTGGAACTGGCGGAAAAGGTTACGCTGGAGTCGCAAATCCCTTTGATGGTTGAGGAAATCAAACGATGGGCTTTTCCTGGAACCGACTGAAAATTTATCTTCGATACGATTTTCCGCTCCATTTTGTTCTCTGGATTACAGACTTTTTGCCAGATAATGTAATTTTCTTGAGGCTGCGAGACTGGATGGCGTACTCCTCATGAGGTTTCTCGTCCCGATGTCCCCTCTCACTCCTGAAAAAGCCTCTTTCCCGGCCCTTTTATTCATCGGCAATTATCTCTCAGCCCGCGGTGGAACACGGGCGGTAGGCGAAGACCTTGCCGAACGCCTGCGTGCCCGCGGCTGGCAGGTGGAGGAAACCTCCCACGTTTTCAACCGCTTTCTGCGCCTGCTGGATATGCTGTTCACGGTGTGGCAGAAACGCAATGCCTGTGCGGTGGCGCTGGTAGAGGTGTACAGTGGGGCGGCTTTCCTCTGGGCGGAGGCGGTCGTTTTGTTCCTGCGGATGCTGAAGAAGCCGTTTGTGCTGGTTCTGCATGGTGGAAATCTGCCCCGTTTTGCCCGCCGCCATCCGGGGCGGATGCGGCGCCTCCTGAGCGGGGCAAAGGTAGTGGTCGCCCCTTCCCGCTACCTGCAGGAAGCCCTGCGTCCCTATCGAGAAGACATTCTGGTTATTCCCAATCCACTGGAGGTGGGGAAATATCCTTTTCGGCTGCGTTCATCGGTTTCCCCACGGTTGATCTGGCTGCGTGCGTTTCACCGCATCTATCGTCCCCAGATGGCTCCCCGCGTTCTTGCGCTTTTACGGCAATCCTTTCCGGAGATTCATCTGACCATGATTGGACCGGATAAAGGGGATGGCGCTTTACAGGAAACGCTTCAGGAGATCGAAAAGATGGGACTGCAGAACGCTGTTCGGATTGTGCCGGGTGTACCCAAACGGGAAGTGCCTGAATGGCTTTCTCAGGGGGAGATTTTTTTGAATACAACGGATGTGGATAATACCCCTGTCAGCGTACTGGAAGCCCTTGCCTGTGGTCTGTGTGTGGTCAGCACCAGTGTGGGAGGCATTCCGTATCTGCTGGATGATGGAAAAGACGCTCTGCTTGTGCCCCCCGGGGATGCGCAGGCGATGGCAGGGGCTGTGCAGCGCATTCTCACCGAACCCGGGCTGGCGGAACACCTCTCCCGCAATGCCCGCCGCAAAGCCGAACAGTTCGACTGGGACGTGGTTTTGCCCATGTGGGAAAAAGTGTTTTCGGATGTCATTTCTAATGTCTAATCTTCTTTCCTTTTACCACTCCCTGCCCTATCCGCTGCGGGTGCTGGCTGCCAGCGCTCGCGGAGCCTACCTGCGCTGGTGGCGCTATGGACCCGAGACCGAACGTCTGGTTGAAGAGGCGCTGGAACGCGAAACCTGGAGCGCCGAACGCTGGAAGGCGTGGCAGGAGGAGCGCCTGGCATGGATGCTCCACCATGCCGCCACGCAGGTGCCATACTACCGTGAACAATGGTCACACCGCCGCCGCCAGGGCGATCGCGCTTCATGGGAGGTGTTGGAAAACTGGCAGGTCCTGGAGAAAAGTGAGGTAAAAAAGAACCCGAAGGCTTTTGTATCTGAGGTGCATCCTCAATTCCTGTTTGAAGACCATACAAGTGGAACGACAGGAACTCCTTTATCTGTTTATATGGATAGGGATTCATTGCATTTATGGTATGCTCTTTATGAGTGTCGAATCAGGCGCTGGAATGGGGTCTCAATTCATGATCCTTGGGGAATTATGGGAGGACAACTGGTTACCCCAGTTGAACAATACATTCCTCCTTACTGGGTTTATAACTTTTCCTTAAACCAGTTATATCTCTCTACATTTCATCTCCATTCTGACCGTGCAAAGGATTATGTGGATGCGCTTATCAAGCATAGGATTTCTCATTTAGTGGTTTATCCTTCTTCAGCAGGGCTCCTTGCTTCATTTATTTTGGATCAGGGCTTAAATCCTCCCCCTCTTAAAGTGATTATCTCAAATGCGGAGATGCTTACGCCTAGGGCACGTCAAATAATGAGTCTTGCTTTTCATTGCCCGGTGAGAAATACATATGGTATGGGAGAATATATTTTTGGGGCAAGTGAGTGCGAGTATGGAAAGATGCATATTTGGCCTGAAGCAGGGATTCTGGAGATTCTTTCAGAAAATGGAGAGATATGTCATGATAATACTGAAGGAGAATTCATTATTACAGGACTTCTCAATCCTCATATGCCTTTTATTCGCTACCGGGTTGGAGATCGCGGTTCTTTAGGTTCAGGAGAGGCATGTAGATGTGGTAGAAATTTACCTCTTTTGGGCGAAATTTATGGTCGGGCAAATGATATGATTACCCTGCCAGACGGAAGAAAAATATTTTGGATCAATCCGGTTTTTTACAATCTCCCAGTGCAGGAAGGGCAAGTTATTCAATTGGATTTATATACCTTACATGTTCGATACGTTGCTGATAAAGGGTTTTCTGATGCAACTGAAAAAGAAATTATTCACCGTTTACGTCAGCGGGTAGGTGAAGAGATGCACATTACCTTAGAAAGGGTGGATACCATTCCCCGCGGTCCCAATGGTAAGTTTCAGTCCGTGGTGTCAAAAATACATTAATGAAGAGGCATGAGTGGTGCCAACTGAGGAGTTTGGCAACGCTGATGTTGAGGATATTGTTCGCCGGGTGCAACAGCGACTGGGAAAAGAAGTCAAAGTGATGGTTGAGCCGGTACAGGAAATTCCCCGTACCCGGGCAGGAAAATTTCGCATGGTCATTTCCAGGGTGAGTGATGGACAATCCTGAGGTTGAACGTATTCGTAAGGTATATCAGGAGTATCGTGAAGCCCGGCGTCAGGTTTTGTGGCGACAGGAAAACCCGGGTAATGCGGCAATTTACCGGGAGAGGCAAAAAGCCGCTTATGAAATGCTGGGTCAGGCAGGTTTTCTTCCTCTTCAGGGGAAGAAGATTCTGGAAGTGGGCTGTGGAAGCGGGAAAGTACTTGCTGATCTTCTGGAATGGGGGGCAAATCCGTCTGATTTATACGGAGTGGACCTGCTCGTGGACCGCATTGAGGAAGCACGTGTGAGTTATCCTCAAATGCACTTTGAGTGCGTAAATGCGGAAAACCTTCCATATCCGGATGAAATGTTCGATCTGGTATTGTTCTTCACCGTATTCAGTTCTATCCTGGATGCGCAAATGCGTCAAAATGTTGCCCGGGAAGCAATCCGTGTCCTCAAGAGGGGTGGCGCTATCCTGTGGTACGACTTTCGCTACAACAATCCCACCAATCCGCACGTACGGGGGGTGAAGCGAGAGGACATTGAAGGATTGTTCCCGGGGTTTATTCTCACACTTCGAACGGTAACCCTGTTACCCCCACTGGCGCGTCGGTTTGGAAAAGCCACGCCTTTTCTATACCCGGTGTTAAGGAAGATTTCTTTTTTACGCACACATAATATTGGATTGCTGGTCAAAAAATGACCTGTAACGAATTTCCCTTTGTTTCTGTTCTCATCCCCATCCGCAATGAGGCGCGCTACATTGAGCGTTGTCTTCAGGCGGTGCTGGCGCAGGATTACCCCGCCGATCGCCTGGAAATTCTGGTGATAGATGGAAGGTCAACCGATGGGACGCGCGATCGAGTTCAACGAATCATAGACGAGCACCCTGCTCCTCCCAGTATCCGTCTTCTGGATAATCCGGGTGGAATCGTCCCGACGGGGTTGAACATCGGTATTCGTGAAGCCAGAGGGGAAATCATTGTGCGGGTGGATGGGCATACCCGAATCGCTCCCGATTATGTTCGTGAGTGTGTGATAGCGATCTTGCAGAGTGGAGCAGATAATGTGGGCGGAAGAATGGATGGACATGGAACCACTTTTTTTGGAGAAGTGGTTGCACATGTCACCAGTTCGCCGTTTGGAGTGGGTGGGGCACGTTTTCATTATTCAAATCGGGAAGAATGGGTTGACACCGTCTATATGGGGTGTTGGCGTCGAGATCATTTTCGTGCGGCGGGATTATTTGATGAAGAATTAATTCGCGATCAGGATGATGAATTCAATTATCGAACCAGAGCGATGGGGGGGAAAATATTACTCTCCCCAAGAATCCGTTCTGAATATACTGTGCGTAGTTCGCCAGGGGGTCTTTGGCGCCAGTATTTTCAATATGGCTACTGGAAGGTGCGGGTGTTGCAAAAACACCCCCGCCAGATGCGCCTGCGTCAGTTTGTGCCGCCGCTTTTTGTGCTTGCCCTTGCCGGGTCGGGGGTCATGGCGTTCATTCCGGGTGTCCGCTGGATGGCGCTGATTGTGCCGGGGGGGTATCTTCTCGCCAACCTGCTGGCATCTGTCATCACGGCATCGCGGCGGGGATGGCGGTATTTTCCCCTCCTGCCTCTCGTCTTTGCCATCCTGCACCTCAGTTATGGATTGGGCTTTCTGGTTGGATTGATCCGTTTTGCCCGTCGCTGGAAAGATCGGCGAGGGCGGGTGCCGGCGTTAGAGGGAATGCCCTGAAAAAGAAGACGGCTGAACAAGCCGTCTTTTTTCATTCCGGAGGAATGTGTTAAAATTGTACAAACCTGGTTCTGCTCTGAAGGTGCGGCGGGGTCAAGTGGGTGAGGGCAGACGGTTGGCAATTCTACAGGTACGGGGAGGTGTGATGCAAACGCTGTGGTCTCCGTGGCGAATGAGGTACATGATGGATAACAACAAAACTGAAACCTGTATTTTTTGTGATGCCTTGCGTCAGCCCGACGGGGTGGAGAATTTAATCGTCTGGCGGGGCGAAAAATCGTTTGTGATTTTGAACCGCTATCCCTATACCACCGGGCATGTAATGGTCGTACCCGTTGCCCACGTGGATTCACTGGAAAAACTGGACTCTGCCACCCGCAGTGAGATGATGGAACTGATGACCGAGATGATGATCCTCCTGCGCGATGAATACCACCCCGAAGCCTTCAACTTAGGGGCGAACATTGGCGCGGCGGCGGGCGCGGGCATCGCCGAACATGTTCATCTCCACATCGTTCCGCGCTGGCAGGGCGATACCAACTTTATGTCCACCATAGGCGAGACCCGCGTCATCCCTGAAGATTTGACAGAAACCTATCGGCGCATCCGGGTGCGGGTGGATGAACGCCTGCGCAAGCCCTGATTTCCCGATTTTCCCCCATCTCCCCCTTTTCCCCCCAGAAAATGGGGGGATTTTTTTGCGAATCCCTTGACTTTTGTTGAGAATTAGATTATTATCTAATGCGTTAGACGATTATCTAACAACCTGTGACCGCAATGCCAGCACTTCAATGGGACGAGTCCACCGCATACGATTTATTTGTCAGCCTGTATGTGCTGCACCGTCCCAATCAGTTCGGGCTCAGACCTGCCCGGGCAGCGGGGGTTCGTTCCAGGCTCCCCGCGGCACAGCGTGAGTTCCTTGAAAAAGTCCAGTCGTTCCTACCCGTTCCCCTGCACTGGTTATACCTTCAGTCGGCTGGAGCCCGCACCGCCGCAGACGCTCTCTCCGCACTGGCGCTTCTCCCCCCCGCCGAGCGCCTGCCCGCATTGACGTACTCACCGGAGCACTCACCGCAGATCATCGAAACCCTGGGCAAGATCACCCGGCGCCAGTCGTGGGTTCCAGCCGAACTGGAGGTAATCCGCAGTCACTATCAGCGCAGGGGAATTTCTTTTAACACCCAGACCCTTGAACACCTTGCTGAAGCCTGGGCGCGCCCGGCGGAATTTGGCGAAGCCTATCTGCAAGCCCTGCAAACCTATTACGAAGTCTTCTTTGCCGAAGAAGAGGAGCGCATCCGTCCCACTTTGCGCCGCGCCCTGGAGCGGGCGCAGGAACTGGCAGGCCGCCTTTCCCCCGAGGCGCTGGTGGATGAACTCTCCCGCGGGGTGCACTTTGCCGAATTCGCTTCTCTGGATGAGGTCATCCTGATCCCCTCATTCTGGACCACCCCGCTGGTCTTTTACGGGCGGGTGCGTCCCGGCAGTTTGCTGATTTTATTCGGCGCCCGCACCACCGAAGCCTGTCTTTCTCCGCAGAACATGGCCCCCGAGGTACTGGTGGATGCCCTCAAAGCACTTGCCGATCCTTCCCGCCTTGCCATTCTGCGGCTTATGGCACAATCTCCGCGTACCCCCAGCGAACTGGCGCGTTTACTGCGTCTGCGCGCTCCTACCGTGGTGCATCACCTCAACATCCTCCGCCTTGCCGGTCTGGTAGAGATCACCCTTCTACCCGGCGCCGAGCGCCGCTATGCCCTGCGCGAAGGGGCGCTTCAAACGGCGCTGGAGGCGCTGGAAGATTATCTGCATTCTCTCAATTCCCCTGAGGAGTGACCCAAGATGCAACCTCGCTTCACTCTGCGCCGCACCAGCGCAGTGTTACGCCTGTATGCTCAGCGCTTAGCCGCTTTCCAGCCCAATGCCCGCCTGTACCTGGCTTCGGTGGTGCTTTCCGGTGCGGCGATGGGCGTGTACCGTCTGCTGTTCAATTTCTACGTGCTCAGCCGGGGGTTGGATCAAGCCATTCTGGGGATGCTGGTCACCGCTTCCAGCCTCACCGCACTGCTTGCCGCTCTCCCCATGGGATATCTGGCAGATCGTCTGGGGCGCAAACCCTCGCTGATTCTGGGCTATCTGCTCACTGCCGCGACGGTTGCCCTGGTGGTCCTGGTGCCTTCGGTTTCTGTACTGCTTCTTGCCAACATCCTCATGGGGTTGGGACAGAGTTTATCCGGGGTGACCTCCGGTCCTTTCCTGATGGAAAACAGCGGGGAAGAAGAACGCACCTATCTCTTCAGTTTCAGTTCCGGCTTGATGATGGCATCTGCCTTCGTGGGGAACTGGATTGGCGGGTATCTTCCCACCTGGATGGGAGCGTTGCAGGGGGTGCCTGCCACTTCCACGGCGGCGTACGGCGCTTCTCTGCTGGTGATTGCCTTTGCCTCGCTGGGAGCCACCCTGCCGCTGACATTCCTGAAGCCCATTCGCACCAATACCCCACGTTCGGGTTTTGCTTCGCTGGCGTACATTCGCCAGAATGCCGGGCTTTTCTCCCGCCTGATTGTGCCCATGCTGGCAACGTCCATCGGGGCGGGCATGTTCATGCCCTTCATGAACGTCTTCTTCCGGCAGGTCCACCATCAGCCCGATCCGGTTATCGGCACCCTGTTTGCATGGGGGTCGCTGGCAATGGGAGCCGGTTTAATGATCGCTCCACCGCTGGCAGAACGTTACGGAAAAATCGAACTGGTGGTCATCACCCAGGCGCTGAGCATTCCGTTTCTTGCCGTGCTGGGGTTTGCGCCGTGGTTTGTGGTCAGCGCGGGGGCATATTTCATTCGTCTGGCGCTGATGAACATGAGCGGACCGGTGTATCAAACCTTCGTCATGGAGCACTGCGAGCCGCAGGCGCGCGCGACCGTTGCCAGTCTGGTAAGCATGGCAAACAATTTTGGCTGGGCATTTTCACCGATCATCAGCGGATGGCTGCAAAAACACTATGGGTTTCATCCCCCCTTCCTGATCACCCTCATCCTCTACACCCTGTCCACGTACCTTTACTGGGCGTTCTTCTGGAAAGGGCGGGAGCAAGCCCGTGAGCCTGCTCCCGCGTCTCTGCAGGGGGATTAGCCGCCGAAGGCAATCACTGTAAGGGAAAGCGGCGGCACCTTGAGAGTGGCTTTTCCGTCCTGAAGGGGCAGCATGCCGGCATCCTGCGGAACAATCGCTGTGGGATTCTCGAAGGTATTGGCTTCCTTTGGATCCTTGCCGGTCAGGCAAATCAATCGCGCCGCCGCGCCCGGCGTCCATCCCGCAAAGTGCAGGTCTACCGTTTCGGCTTCGCTCAGGCTGCGGTTGACAAGGAACAGGGTGGTGCGTCCGCTTTCCTCATCGTAACTTCCTGCGGCGTCAATCAGCGGCACCTCTCCAAACTCGCGGGTTTCCACCTGCGGCGACTGTACCAGCAAATCCAGAGATTTCCCGCTGGCGTACCGGCGGAATAACTGGAAGGGGTAGTAAATGGTCTGCCGCACCAGTCCATCCGGATGGGTGAGGATGGGGGCGATGATGTTGACCAGTTGCGCCATGCAGGCGATTTTCAGCACATGGCTGAAGCGCAGGAAGACGTTCATCCATAACGCCACCACCAGCGCATCTTCGAGGTTATAGACTTCCTCGATTAAGTGGGGCGCTTCCGTCCATTGACCGTCCACTTCCTGTGCCTTGTACCACACGTTCCACTCATCCCAGGACAGATAAACGTCGTGTCTGGAGCGTTTTCTGGCTTTGACGTAGCGCAGGGTGCCCTCTAAAGTTTGCAGGTGGTACTCAAAGAAACGGGTCAACCCCAGATAGTTCTGCGTGTCCTGATGATGATTGCCCACGTACTGGTGCAGGGAGAGGTAATCCACCTGTTCCCAGCATTCCTCCAGGGCAATGCGATCCCATTCCGGGAAGGTGGGCATGGTTGCGCCGGATGAGCCGCACAGCACCAGTTGAATGGAGGCATCCTGCCATTTCATGACCTTGGCGGTTTCCAGGGCTTTACGCGCGTATTCATGCGCTTCCAGATGACCGATTTGCCATGGTCCGTCCATCTCATTGCCAAGGCACCATACCCTGACCCCGTACGGTTCCGGATGACCGTAACGGGCGCGCAGGTCCGCGTAATACGTTCCCCGGGGCGCGTTGCAGTACTCCACCAGCGCGCCGGCTTCATCCAGCGTTCCGGTGCCCAGATTCACCCCCAGCATGGGTTGGGTATTCAGTTCCCGGCAGTACTCGATGAATTCATCCACGCCAAACTGATTGGTTTCGATGGATTTCCATGCCAGTTCGCGGCGGCGTGGACGCTGTTCTTTCGGACCAATTCCATCCATCCAGTGGTACCCGCTCAGGAAATTCCCACCCGGATAGCGGATGATGGTGGGCGCCAGTTCGCGCAGGGCTTGCAGAACATCGCGGCGGAAACCGCGTTCGTCGGCAAGCGGAGAACCGGGCTCGTAAATGCCCTGATAAATGGCGCGCCCCATGTGTTCGAGGAAACCGCCAAACAGTGTGGGTTCGATGGACCCCAGCGTACGAAGACGATCAGCAAAGATTTGGGTGGTCATAGGTACGTTGCTCCTGTAAGGAAATTTTTAACCCGCGCAAACAGCGTTGGGATGTCCAAAAACCGTGTATGCCAGTGCCGTGAGGGGGTGACCGGGCAGAATTTCCTGCCGCGCGGCGAGCGCGGACTGCCCCAGCGTTTCACCATTCAGCAGATGGCGGTACAGAGCCTGAGCAAAGGCTTTTGCACCAGAATCCTGCACCGACCAGTACGCCCCGATGAAAGCCGCCGCCCCGGCGCGGATGAACTGCTGTGCCCAGCCTCCTGTCTCGGTCAGTGCCATACCGCTCTGTCCAATCTGACAGGCATTGAGGAAAACCAGCGGGCTGGTTTTTCCAACGTTTGCCAGCGCGCCGCTTAACAACATGGGGGTGAAAGCAGGCGGTTCTTCAAGGATCATCTCAGCGCGCAGAGGATCGCCAGCGCGCATCACCCCGTGACCGCTGAAATGCCAGGCGGTGTATTCACCGGCTGTGAACGCCTGAACGAGGGGCAAAAACCGTGCCGGGAGGCGCTCTACCCGGCGCCCGTTCCCTGCCAGCAATTGCAGGAACTGCCATTCTTCTTCTGCAAAAGGTAGCCCGGAATTCAGCGGAATCACCACCCCGATCCGGCTCAGGTTCAGCATGCTCTTGAGCGAAATCCCCGGGATCCAGCGGGTCACGGCGTACGCCTGACTGAAGAACGGACCTTCCTGTACCTGCCCATGTTCTACCCCGCGCAGGGCGCATAATTCCCATGGAATCCAGGGCTCAGTGGATTGAATCAGCACGCTCTGGATGCGCTCGCGGATGCTCCACAGCAGTTGCTGTACATCGGCAGGGAAAAGGCTGGTAAAAAGCGTGGTTCCGCAGGCTTTCAACAGGGTTTGAGCGGTTTGCCGGTCGGGCAGGCGATACAGCGAATCGATCTCGCGGTAGAAGGTCTCAAAATACCGCCCCGGATCGCTCTGAAAATAAATTGGACCGAAGGTGGCAAAATTGATGCCCAGCGTCGGGTCGGCGGCGTTGACCAGCAGGGTAAAGCCCCGTTGATTGCCGTCATTTTCCTCAAGGATGACGATTTGCAAATCCGGTGCGCTCACCTGAACGGTGGGCAGACTGGTGCGTGTAGATGAGAGTGAGGCGGTTTCAGGACTTTCCGATACCGCCTGCACCTCGGTGCGCAGACTGAGATACCCCATCAGCACACCGGCGCCAAAGATCAGCACCCGTGCCTCGGCTGTGCCTTCCCGGGTGGCGCGCAGGGTAAACGTATGTTCCCAGTGCACCGGCGGCGCGGAAAGAACAAAGGATTGAGAGGCATCCCCTGTCACCTCCAGTCCGCGGCGCGCCTGCACCGTGATCTGAAGCGTTGCACCCTGCGCTGCGGAAAAGGTTAACGCCCCGGCAGATGCTTCCTGTTCGAGGGACGAAATGATCACTTCCAGAGAAATGGTTTCTCCGACTCGGGCGCTGCCGGGAAGGTCGGCGCGGGCTTGCAGGGGAATCAGCACCGGCAGGGCTTCCATCTCCCCGCCTGCTGATGTAGAGGCTTCTGCGCCGGTTTCCAAATCGTCTCTACCAGCCCGGGCAAGAGGGGGAGCAAACACCCCTGCCACTGTGCCGTGATCCAGCACAATCAACCGCTCGGGGAGTTCACGGGGAAACCCGGCAACCTCGGTGACGGTGTCGGCACGCCATTCGTGCAGGTCGAGGACGCGCTCCAGCGGGGCATCGGGCGGATAACGCTGTGCCTGAAACTCTACTTCTTCGCGGTAGAAAAGATAGTAGTACTCCTGACTGTCCTTTTGACGAAACAGCACCAGAAAATGTGCTCCGGAAGAACGCAGGATTTCCAGCCCCAGCGAAATTGGCAGGTCGCAGGAAAGCGCAACAAAATCCCGGGAAATGGGCAGTTCCATGGAACATCCAACCCGTAGAGGTTAACGCCTGCGGCTCAGCGTTCGCAGTCGTTGAATACTCTCCTGCAGGTCTTCAAGTTCGCCTGCAAGCGGCGTTCCGCCTTCGCCGCGCAGGGTGGCGGCTTCTCCGGGCAGACGTCGTATCACCTTTTCGACCGACTCGGCAAGGACTTCAGCCTGAGCGCTGATCTCAGTGCGCTCTTCGGTGGCTTGCTGGGCTTGTTGAATGGCTTGCGCCGCGCGGGCATCGGCAGGGATGCGCCCGAAGTAGTAGCCGATGACTGCGCCAACCAGTCCGGTCATCACCATAATCAATTCGCGGGCTTGATTGATGCGCATTTCATCGCCCACCAGTTGCAGAGAGACCCACAACATGCGAACTGTGGTTGCCACCAGCAGGATGGCAATAATGGCGGTCACCACCTCTTTAAAAATGGTGATGATATCTTCAACCTTGAATGAGACGGGATTGCGGGGAGCAGGTTCAGGAACAGGGGTTGTCATGGAAACACCTCCAGGGTAGACATGGGAAGCAGAATCAACTGCGGAGGAAGGCAGTTCTTCATCTGGCTCGGGGGTTGAAATGGCTGTTTCCAGCCCAACGGATTGAGCAATATGGGGGAACGCCTGTAAGAGCGCTGTCAGGCGGGGGAGCAGTGTTTCTTCCGGTGTGCCTGCCAGCAGTTCATCACTGAGCGCCAGATACCGGGCTTCAAAGTCGGCAAATCCATCCATCTGAGAAAGGGCAGGACGGGCGTTTTCAATTTTTGCCATCATTTCCGCGAGAGATTGCATACTGTTAGTGTAGCATGAATTGCGGGGCAAGGTTGCGCTCAGTTTAAGAAACCCTTAACCAGATATTGACAGGTCATTATCCCAGAATTCTCTTAATAACCGTAAAATTGTCATGAATTTTCTCTGACAGAAATAACAAAAATTTGCCCTTTCGTAAAAAAGTTCTATAATGATTAATACGCCATGATTCATGTAGACGTTCCCTTCACGCGATTGATTCCGGGAAAACGACAGTAAAAACCCGCTCCACTCTGATGAAGCGGGGTAGATTTTCTTGGAGCAACAATCGGGTTGTGCAGGTAGAAGGGGACAGGAAAGGAGGTGAGACAGTCACACGAAGGCGTTCCAGATTTTCCGTTGAAGGTTCGTTCCGGTTTCAAAACACATTCTTTCGAATTCTCGGGAGGGTACAGATTATGTCTAAATTGTTCTATCGGGTATTTGCCCTGATTCTGGTTCTGAGCCTTATGCTGCCCTCGGCGGCAATGGCTCAGTCCAGCGACATTGTCCAGTTCACCATCCTTCACACCAATGACTTCCATGGCAACCTGGAACTTTCCGGATCCAATCCGGGGGCGGCGCGGGTTGCCGCGGTGATCAATAATATTCGCGCGGCAAAAGCGGCTCTGGGACAGCAGGTGCTTCTGCTCGATGCCGGCGATATCATGCAGGGGAGCCTGCTCTCCAATATTCAGAAAGGTGAACCCACCATCGCCTACTACAAGACAATCGGGTATGATGGCGTCACCTTCGGGAACCACGAGTTTGACTGGGGGCAAACGATCCTTTCGCAGCGTGTGGCTCAAGCGACCACGGATGATGGCGATCCCAATACCAAAGAATTCCCCTTCATTGCCGCCAATATTGTGCTGAAGGGTACTGCCAGCGACTGCGCTTCGGCGGGTTGGGATCTGCCCTCCTTTGTGACCGAGCCGTATCATGTGTACGAAATTCCCACGGCTACCACCCCTCTGCGCGTGGGCGTGATCGGCGTTTCCTCGATTGAAACTCCCTACATCACCATCGCGGAAGCCACAGCAGGGTTGTGCTTCAAAGATCCGGCTGACTCTATTCTGCACTATTATGATGCGCTGGATGCCGCCTCGGATGTCATTGTGGTGCTCTCGCACAATGGCTACACCGACGGCGGGTATGGCTACGGCTTCACCGTGTATGGCGATCAGACGCTGGCACAGAAACTCAACACTGCTGGCAAACCGGTCAACCTGATCATTGGCGGGCACAGCCACACGGATTTAGCCACCGCGACCATGGTGGGCAACACAATGGTGGTGCAGGCGCATTATGCCGGTCGTAAGGTGGGGCAGGTGGACTTCACCGTCAACCGCACCACGGGTGCCATCTCCATGACGTGGACGAAACATGCGGTGAGCACGACCGGAGCAGAAGATCCCACGATTAAGGCGCTGGTGGAGGGTTATGTCAATGATCCGGCGTATCAGGCGCTCATCAATGAACCCATCTTCTATACCAATGTGCCCATTGTGCGGGATTACAACGGCAACGGCTTGATGGGTGAGATGGTCAACGATGCCATCTACAACGAACTCAACAACGATGCCGAGCCTGCCAACGATGTGGACATGGTCTTCAACAACCCGGGTGGCTTGCGCGCCGATATCACAGCAAGCGATTGTCCTTCCTATCCCTGTCTGGTGACGTATGGCAAGATGTTCAACATTCTGCCGTTTGGCAATCAGACGGTGGTCGGAGAGATGACCGGCGCTCAGATTGTTGAACTGCTCAACCAGTCTGCCACGCTCT
>OGCI01000940.1_pt1 | contig 28207 bp, 23 predicted proteins | sample 1570021 | NCBI WGS metagenome assembly OGCI01 (sample SAMN06264664, study PRJEB24512) | hot springs metagenome | isolation source: Hot spring water | place: South Africa: Tshipise | collected 2015-06-21 | reverse complement strand
TAGCCCCACAGCCGCATGACGGTGTGGCGCGGGTTTTTGGCGTGCTCGACCTGGCGCATGAAGTGCGCGCCTGGGCCGCCGCCCGGCCCGCCGCCCGGTCGGCCCATCATGAAGGGCGGTGGTGCGAAATCGGTGCGTTCTTGACGCCGGTTCATCGGTTCAGGCATGGGTGATAGCTCCCCTCGTCATTCCATCTGTGACTCGTAGATCTCCCGGTAGATCGGGCTGGTCTCCATCAATTGGGCATGGGTGCCTTCGGCGACGATCCGACCGTCGTCCAGCACCAGGATCTTGTCCGCGTTCAGCACGGTGCTGATGCGTTGCGCAACGATCAACATGGTTTTGGGGCTTTGCGCGAGACCACCGTCGGCTTGGGTTGAGTCGCGCTCGTGGTTCGCGCCGTTATGGCCGTTGCCGGCGTCGTCGAAAGTGCGCAGGGGTTGACGGCGCAAGGTCGCCAATGCCTCTTGCAGGCGGGCCTCGGTCTCCACGTCCACCGAGCTGGTGCTGTCGTCCAGGATCAGGATCGTCGGGTCGGTGAGCAGGGCGCGCGCGATGGCGATGCGTTGCTTCTGGCCGCCGGAGAGGTTGACGCCCCGCTGGCCGACGATGGAATCGTAGCCGTCCGGGAAGCTCATGATGAAATCGTGCGCCTGGGCCAGCTTCGCCGCGGCGATCACCTCCTCATCGCTGGCGTCGGGCCGGCCGTAGCGGATGTTGTCGCGGATCGTGCCGCTGAACAGCACCGATTCCTGCAACACGATGCTGATCTTGCCGCGCAGCGCGGTCTGATCTATCGCCCGCACATCTATGCCGTCAATCGTCACCCGACCCTCCGTCACGTCGTAGAAGCGGGGAATCAGGTGGATGAGCGAGGATTTGCCCGCGCCGGTGGCGCCCAGCAGGGCCACGATCTGGCCCGGCTCGACCGTAAAGTTGACGTTTTTGAGCACCGGTTCGGCGTCGGCGCCGTCGTAGCTGAAGCTGACCCCCTCGAAGGCGATGCGGCCCGTGGGCGCGAATTCCCTGAAGGCATCGGGCCGATCAACGACGGCCGGCTCGCTCGCCAGTACCTCCTGGATGCGTTCGGCCGAGGCTTCGGCGCGCGACAGCCGCATGGTCATCATACTGACCATCATGATCGAGAAGAGGGTTTGGGTCAGGTAGTTGATGAACGCGATCACCTGGCCGACCTGCAGGCTGCCTGCCTTCACCTGGATGCCGCCCAGCCAGAGGGCCGCCACCGTGCCCAGATTGAGGATGAGCATGACGAGCGGCATGTTGAGAGCCAGCACCTGGGCCGCGCTGATGTTCTGCTCCATGAGCCGGCGGTTGGCCGTGCGGAAGCGGCCGATCTCATGGGCCTCGCGCACGAAGGCCTTCACCACCCGCACTCCCGCCAGGTTCTCTTGCATCACCGTGTTGAGCGCGTCCAGCCGGCGCTGGACTTCGCTGAACATCGGATAGCTCTTGTTGATGAGCCAGACGATCACCGCCAGCACCAGCGGGATGAGCAGCAGGAAGAGAAGCGCCAGGGTCGGGCTGGTGAGGATGGCCATGACCAGGCTGCCGACCATCAGCAGCGGCGCGCGCACCATGATGCGCAGCATCATCATCACCAGCTCCTGCACCTGGGTCACATCGTTGGTCAGACGGGTGATGAGCTGACCGGTTTCCCATTTGTCCAGATTGGCGAAGGAGAGGGATTGCACTTTGGCGAACAGGTCACGGCGCAGGTCGGTGCCAAAGCCCTGCGCGGCCAGCACCGAGAAGAACGCGCAGCCTGAACCGCCGATCATGCCGATGGCGGCCAGCCCGACCATCAGCAGGCCGGTGTGGATGACGAGCGCCATGTTGCCCTGCGCCAGCCCCTGGTCCACGATGCGCTGCACCAGGCGCGGCTGCATCAGGTCCATGATCACTTCGAGCATCATCAGCAGCGGGGCCAGCACGGCCCACAGCCAGTAGGGACGCAAGAAACGCCCGAGTTTGCGTGTGGCATGCATGATGAGTCTGTTCTCTCCCCTAATTACTTTGCCGACTGAATAAATCGGCGTTTGTCGCGGTCGTCGCCGTCTGCGCAGGGCTTGTCGCCATCTTCCTCGTCGGGGTGGCGTTTCTCCGCGCAGGCGGTCGTTGTGACGACCTGGCTCAGGTTCTCGCGCACCTGCAAGAGCAGCCGCCGCATGACCACCCGTTCTTCGAGAGTGAAGTCGCGGAAGGTTTCCCGGGCCAGCTGCCCCAGGGCGACCGCCACATCGGCCTGAATGGCCCGGCCGGCCTCTGTCAGATAGACGCGCGAGACCCGTTGATCCTCCGGGTCGGTCTGGCGCTGCACGAAACCGGCCTTTTCGAGGCGTTGGAGCATCTTGGTGACGGTAGCGGGCGTCAGTTCCAGCCGGCTGGCCAGCTCGCTCTGCGTCAGGCCGTCCTGTTCGTGCAGGATGTGGAGCACCGGCGGCTGGCCGCGATAGATGCCGATGGCCTCCAGCAGCGTCTGTGCGCGCAGGTAGTGCAGGCGACATACCTGGCCCATCAGGAAATCGAGCGCTTCGAGTTCGTTTCGCTGCATCATCTGCACCCTCCACGGCACATGACCGGCCGCCGAATTAGTTAGACGGCTAACTGTTTGAGAGATATTATCGTCAGATCTGTCGGTTTGTCAAAAATGGGTTCCCGGCTCGCAGCAGAGCACACGCCCGAATTGCCCATGCGAGAAGGATCGTGCTAAAATAGCTGCTGACCCTCGATTCCGATTCGGCTGGCTCTCATGTAAACGCAGCAGGCACTTTTATGACACAACCGATCACCATCCTGGCCCACGACCTGGGCACCACAGGCGACAAAGCCACGCTCTTCGATGCAGCGACCGGCGCGCCGCTGGCCGCCACCTTTGCGGCATATCCTACCGCCTATCCCCGGCCAAACTGGGCCGAGCAGGAGCCCACCCACTGGCAGGCCGCGATCTTCGACAGCACGCGGCAGCTGCTGGAGCAATCGGGCATAGCGCCCGCCGCGATCGCCGCGGTCAGCTTCAGCGGCACGATGCAGGGCGCGCTGCCCGTGGATGTGACCGGCCGGCCGCTCCGACCGTGCATCATCTGGGCCGATCAGCGCGCCACGGCCGAGTCGGATGCCATCGTCGCGGCCTGTGGCGCCGATGCCATCTACCGGCTGACCGGGCTGCGCGCCAGTCCGGCCTACACGGCGGCCAAGATGCTCTGGATCAAGGCGCATCAGCCCGAGATCTTCCGTCGCACGCACAAAGTGCTGCATGTCAAAGACTACGCGGCGTTTTTGCTGACCGGCGTCATGGCGACCGACTACTCCGACGCATCGGGCACGCAGCTGCTGGACATTCAGGCGCGGCGCTGGGCGGCTGCCATGGCGACGGCCATTGGCCTTTCGGCCGACTTGCTTCCCGATCTCTGCCCGTCGGCCACGGTGATCGGCCGGGTGACGCCGGCGGCTGCCGCGGCCACCGGGCTGCTGGCAGGCACGCCGGTGGTGATCGGCGGCGGTGACGGCGCGTGCGCAACGGTCGGCGCCGGCGCAGTGGGGGCAGGCGATGCTTACACATATATCGGCTCGTCGGCGTGGATGGCCCTCAGCGCGGCTGAACCGCTGCTCGACCCGGCGCAGCGCACGATCACCATGGCGCACCTCGACCCCGCGCTCTACTTTACGCTGGGCAACATGCAGTCGGCCGGCGGCGCGTATGACTGGCTGGCCGGCCTGCTGACCGCGGATGGTGTCGAGAGGGATTTCGCCGCGTTGGATGCGCTGGCAGCCGGCGTGCCGGCCGGCGCGCGCGGTCTGCTTTTCTTGCCGCATCTGCTCGGCGAACGCGCGCCCTATTGGAATCCGGCCGCGCGCGGCGCGTTCGTTGGCCTGGCCATGCCCCACGGCCGCAGCGAGGTCGTCCGCGCGGCGCTCGAGGGGGTGGCGTTTCATCTGCGCCTGATCCTGGATTCGCTTCGCTCGCAGGGCGCGGCCGTACGCGCCATGCGCCTGATCGGCGGCGGGGCCCGCAGCGCGCTCTGGCGGCAGATCCTGGCCGACGCGCTCGGCTTGCCGCTGCTGCTGCCCGCGTTGACGGCCGAGGCGACTTCGCTCGGCGCGGCCATCGCCGGCGGGGTCGGCGTCGGGTTCTATCCCGACTACCGTGTTGCCGGCCAGCTCATTCCGGTACGCCAGGCCGAGACGCCCGATCCGGCGACTCAGGCACGCTATGAGGCCCTGATCGCGCTCTACGCGGACACGTACCGCGCGCTGGAGCCGATCTTTGCCAGATTAGCGCGCCTGTAGTGACGCCGTTTGGCTTCCTTCGGCTTTGAATGCATCCATGCAGTCCGTTCTCAGGAGGCTTTGCTGTGAGTCAAATCATCGTCCATCTGCAACCGGGATTTTTTGAGCACAAGGAGCGTGTGCTGGTCGAGGCGGGATCGCTGCGCGCCGCCGCGTTCCGTTTCGACAGTGGGGTGGCTGCTCTGCGCCTGCAAAACGAGCTGGGTGAGCTGGTCATGTTGCCGTTCCAGGGCCAGCAGATCTGGTCGGCCGAGTTCGGCGGCCGCAATCTGACCATGAAGACGCCATTCCGCGAGCCGCGGCCCACGCGCGTCTATCTGGAGACCTATGGCGGCTTCTTGCTGCACTGCGGCGCCACGTCCATGGGGGTACCTTCGACCGAGGACAAGCACCCGCTGCACGGCGAGCTGCCCAACGCGCCCTATCAGAAAGCATGGATCGTCGTGGGCGAGGACGCGCGCGGCCGCTACATCGGCCTCAGCGGCGAGTACGAGCATATCGTCTTCTTCAGCGATCATTACGTAGCGGTCCCCGAAGTGCGGCTCTATGCTGGCTCCTCTCTCTTCCCGGTCTCGTTGACGGTCACCAACCGCAAGCGCACGCCGATGGATCTGATGTATCTGGCGCACGTGAACTTTCGGCCCGTGGACAACGGCCGGCTGGTCTATAGCGCGCCGTGCGACCCGGCCCACGTGCGCGTGCGGCGCAGCATCCCCTCGCATGTGAAGCCGGCGCCGGGCTACCGCGAATTTCTGGAGGAGCTGGCGCAGCACCCGGAGAAGCATAACGTGCTGGTGCCCGGCCTCGCCTTCGATCCGGAGGTGGTCTTCTTTGTGGACTATCGGGCCGATGCCGACGGTTGGGCCTACACCATGCAGGTGCATCCCGACGGCACGGCTGACCTGATCCGCCACAAGCTGGCGCAGCTGAACCACGGCATCCGCTGGATCTCGCGCACGCCCGATCAGGACACGTTGGGGATGTGCGAGCCGGCAACGGCCGAGCCGGAGGGCTATCTGGCGGAGAAGGCCAAGGGGAATGTGCGCAGCCTGGCGCCGGGCGCGTCGGTCCGCTTCGAGATGGAGATGGGCTATCTGACCGCGGCCCAGGCGGCCGAGATGGAAGCGCACATCAACGGCCTGCTGGCTCTGCCCTAATCACGTGCCAGGCACTCTGCGAGATGCCTGGCACGTTCACCGCGCGTCGTCGGCGCGCAGGGCGATGGGCAGGTAGACCCTCGTGTTTCTCATCGGCGCCACCGTCGCCACGATGCCATCAATCACGTCGCAGTCAATGTTCAGCGTGACGCCGCCCCACGTCTCGGCGTGACGGTCGCGCTCGTCCGGAACGGCCGCCGATGCCGTCTCATCCGGGGCACCCGTGCGCCACGTCTCGTTGTGACCGCCCGCATACTGCCAGATACGCTGACGCTGCGCCCAGAGGGTGGCAGGCAGGCCGGGCACATCCCAGACGGTCACGGCGGGATTATAGGCCGAATACAGCCAGCGCGCCGGCCAGATCGCATCTGGGACGTCGGGGATGGCGGCGAACCCGGTGAGCGCGTGCGGCGTGCCGTAGACGCCGGCCAGGTTGCCGCGAGCATGCAGTTCGGACGTCCAGCCGGAGATGAACGCCCGCACCGGATCGTCGCACGCGGGCACGTTGCTGGCGTAAGCCTCCATGTCATAGTAGATGATCGTGCCGGAGCCGTCGGTCCGGGCCAGGCCGAGCGTCACCGCAACCTTAACTGCCGCAACGGCCTCGGCCACACCCTGGGCGTGGGCCACGGCCGGATCGTCGCTCATGCGCAGTTTGCGGCCGGTGTAGCACGGCGCCTGGGGGCCGACCCAGGTGGGGATGAATTGCCAGCCGATCTCGCCCAGCTGCGCGATCAGGTCGGCGGTCAGCGCCCGATTGCTGCAATAGCGGCCCGCGCCGCCGATGTAGAGGTTGACGACGCGATAGGGGCTGTGCACGAACCAGGTCTGCAGCGCGGCCAGGCTGGGGATTTCGCACGTGTCGAAGCCCTGACCGGTGAAATTGGCGGTGCGTGGGGGCAGATCGAGCTGTGGTATCGTCGCGATCGCGCGCGGTCGCGATTTCTGTTGCTGTGAAGGGATGGCTGACGCAGATTGCCGTCCGGCCGCTGGCGTTGCTCCAGATACTTCGAGCCACAACCAGCAGCCGACCGCCAGCAGGGCGATGAGGATGCGCCTGTTGTTCACTGCGTTTTCGCGTCGTCGGCCGGCCCGATCCATTCCACGAAGAACCACGGATCCTGCTGCAGGGCGCTCGCCGCGGCCGACCAGAGCGCGGCCGCCTCGATCACGTAGACCGGTGTCTGCAGGACGCGGCCGCAGCGCAACGCAGGCTCGGCCAGGAGCGCGGCCACGCGGTCGTAGCGCTGCGCCCAGCCCCGAAAGCCGTGCACCCGATAGACGGCCTCGGTCGCCTCTCCCTCCCAGCCGATCAGCCGATAGGTCACCGTCCCGCCGAAGAGATACGGGGGCTCGCTCAGCTCCTCGATCCCATGCAGCGAAGTGTTGGGGCGCAGGCCGCAGCCGAGCATGAGGATCTGCCCGCCATACTCCGGCAGCAAGCGAAACGGCGACCGCGGGCCGCAGGGCGTGCGATCCTCGCCGTGGCGGGCCAGGATCTCGGCGGCCAACCGGCCGATGGCGCACACCGAATGCGTCGGGTGGAGGCTGCGCCGCGTGCCCGGTCGCGTGCGAAAGTACTCTGGGAGCGCGCCGACGTTGGAGAGAGTCAAGCGCACGTCGAAGACCGGCCGTTGCGGCGTCACATGGGCGTAGGAGAGGGCCGGCATCAGCAACGTGCCCTCTGGCCCCAGTGCGGTGAGCAGCCCCTGCACCACCGTCTCTGCGCCGCCGGGCACCGGGCCGAGGCTGCGCAACGACGCGTGGACGAGGAGCACGCCTCCTCGGCGGATGCCGGCTGCGGCCAAGTCGTCGGCGATCTGTCCTGCGGTTTCCGAGTTCATCGTGCTTTCTACAGCCACTCCTCCAGCTGCGCCAGCAGCCGCGTGTACTCGATGAAATTCGGCCATGAGATGTCGGGCGGCACGCCGTGGTCGCAGCCGGGGATATAGCCGCCGTCGCGGATCAGCGGCGCGACACGCATCACCTCGTTGCGCATGGCCTGGCCGCCGGCCGCCAGCGCCCGCTTGTCAATGCCGCCGATGTAGGCCATCTGTCGGCCGAATTGTTGCCGAAACGCCACGATGTCGTTGCCCGCGGCCACCTCGATCGGCTCGCAGGCCGCGATCCCCGATTCGATCCAAATCGGGATCAGGTGGACGATGTAACCGTCCGAGTCCATGTCCATGAGCGCGTCGCCGTAAGCATTCAGCAACTCGCGCCAGGCCCGGTAGGTGGGCTGCAGGAAGCGTCGCGTCATGGCCGGCGAGATCATGCTGTGGGCTTTGTAGGCCATGTCTTCGGCGATGCGCAGCACGTCGAGGCGCACGCGACGCAGCACCGCCTCCAGCACGGCCACGGTGAACTCGGTCCACATCTGCGCCATGTCACGCACGAGCTGCGGATCGTCCACCATCATCGTGCACAGCCCTTCCATGCCGACCCATTCGCGCAGTTGCCAGAACGGGCCGTTGACCGTGATAGTCACCGCCTTGCCGGAGTTCTGCGCGGCCTCGGCGGCCGCCCAGAACTCCGGTGTGAAACGCAGCGGATCGGCCGGGTTGTAGCGCCAGCGGATCTTCTCCTCCCAGTCGGCCCGGTTCTTCACCGGGAAGCTGTGCCAGTGGCGGGTGACGAAGTCTTTGGCCGAGCGGATGTAGGTGTAGTCGTACTGGTCAGAGATCTCGGTGATGGCGCCCATCCAGTCCTGGACGATGTAGTGGCCGTCGCGATGCTCCAGCACCTTTTCCTCGAAGGTGGGGATCATGCGGGTGAGCTCGGGCAGGCTGGTGGTGCCGTCGAAGGCGGTGCGCGGCACGCCAATCTCGGCAGCCAGCGCATCCATCCAATGGACGGTCTCGGGCAAGCCCTGGGTATGCCAGGTCGCCAGGGTAGATTCGCGCGGCCCGCCCGGATGCAGCGGCACGCGATCGGGGTGGCCGAAGCGTAGGGTCTCCAGATAACGTTCGCGTGGGTTCATAATGCAGGTCCCTTTTCCGGAATAGAACAGATTACAATATCGTTCGGAACTTTTGTCCGCACATTGTTTCAAAATCGGTAATCGTCTTCGCCCGCGCGTTGGGTGTCACATGAGCATGGCCGACGATAAGCTGCACCCGGTTTTTGGATTGCGGCGCTACAGCGCCGCTTTTCAATCGCCGCAATCCAAAGCGGCGGTTGATCACCATGATTTTGGATTGCGGCGCTGGCCGCGCCGCTTTTCGATCGCCGCAATCCAAAGCGGCAGTTAGCCGCCACGCTTTTGGATTGCGGCGCTGGCCGCGCCGCTTTTCGATCTCCACAATCCAAAGCGGCGGTTGGCCGCCGCAATCCAAACAGGCGGTTCTTCTCATGCTGGAAGTGCGGCGCTGATCAAATCGGTCTCCAGGCCGAGCTGCGCAAGGCGCTCGCGCGTCGGCACACCGTCGGGCGTCCAGCCCATGAGCGCGTACCACTCTTGCCGCGCGGCCAGGAACGCCTCTTCGTTGATCTCTACGCCGGCCAACGGCCCCTCGACGAAGGCGCGCATCACGCGTTTGGGCAGCCGGTCGTCCGCGGCCGTCAGGCCCTCGCGCAGGTTGAAGAGGCGACAGAGGGTCTGCGCCCGCTCGCCAATCGTCAGAAAGTCGCGCACGTCATATTCGTGGCCGGTCAGGCCGCTCAATACCTCGGCCATCTGGCTGTAAGAGTAGGGCAGGAAGTGGCAGACGACCAGGCTGTCGAGCGCGTGCTTGCGGTTGACCTCGTAGTAGAAGAGCTTCATTTTGCGCGGCCCCAGGTCGTTGAACGCTAGCGGCTCGAACACCTCCACCTCGGCCACGCGCGCCAGCGCGTCGCCCGGCTTGGTGTAGCCGGTGTCGTGCATGTTCATCATGTGGTCGGCGCCGACGGGCGCGGTGGCATAGCCGATGCCCAGGGCGTGTTTGGCGCGCGGCTCGTGCATGGCCATCTCCAGCCCCTTGACTTCGACCAGCGCGTCGGCCGCGGCGCCGCCGATCCAGGCCGACAGACGCTTGCTGCCCTCGGCCATCTGGTCGCCGAAGCCCTCACGGCGCGCGATCATCTCGACGGCCTGGAGCATGGCCGGCGCGTCGCCCCAGCGAGGCAGGAAGCCGCCGGTCTGTTCCGCGGTGAGCAGTCCGCGCTGCACGCACTCCATGACAAAAGCGATCGTTGCGCCCAGGCTGATCGTGTCGAGTCCCCAGCGCGCGGCCATTTCATTCGCTTTGGCCACCGCCAGCAGGTCGCCGATGCCGCAGTTGCTGCCGAGGGCCGCCAGCGTCTCATATTCGGGCCCGCCGTAAGCCGGCGCAATCGTGACCTGTCCCTCCACGGCGCTCTGCCACTCGGCGACGTCCGGATAGCTCTGCCCGTTATAATCCACCACCAGCTTGCAACGAATCGGGCACGCCTGGCAGGTGTCGCGGCCGGCGATGAGGGTGCGGTGCAGCAGCTCGCCGCTGATCTGGAGATATTCCGGGAAGAAGTGATCCTGGAAATTACGGGTCGGCAGTGCGGCGGCCGGCGCCAGGTTGACGACGCCGTGCGGGGTGCCCATCTTGACGGCCCAGGCAGCCTTTGTCTGGTAGTTCTCGCCCAGCCATTTGGCGATGGCGGTGACGCGGCTGCGCGTGGCGACGGGCACGTTCAGCCCGCCGCGCACGGCCACCGCGCGCAATCGTTTGCTGCCCATGACCGCGCCCAGCCCCCCGCGGCCCGCCGCCCGATTGACATCGCTCATGATCGCTGCGAAGCGCACGCGGTTCTCGCCTGCCACCCCACATTGCGCCACGCGCACCCGTTCGTTGCCCAGTTCGGCGCGGATGGCCTGCTCGACGTCGGCCGTGTCGCGGCCCCACAGGTGGCCGGCCGAGCGAATCTCGGCCCGGCCGTCGTTGATCCACAGGTAGACCGGCACAGGCGCCCGGCCGTGGACGATCAGCCCGTCGAAGCCGGCGCGCTTGAACTCGTGGCCCCACCAGCCGCCCACCTCCGAGCTGGCGATGGCGCCGGTGAGCGGGCTCTTCGCGGCGATGCCGTGGCGGCCGCTGCCCGGCAGGTTCGAGCCCTGGAAGATGCCCGGCGCGAAGATCAACAGGTTGTCCGGCCCCAGCGGGTCGGCGCCGGCGGGCATGTCGCGCAGCAGCAGGTAGGCGGCCAGCGCGCGGCCGCCGATCAGCTTGAGATAGAGGTCGTCCGGCAGCGTCTCGATCCATTGCCGGCCGTCGGAGAGGTTGATGTGGAGCAGCTTGCCCCAGGTGCCGCCGATAGTCATGGATCTCGCCTCTTGCCTTTTTCAAGGGGATTCATAGCCGCACGGTGATCTCGGTCGCTGGCGTGGCCGGGATCAACAGGGTGCCGAGCGGATCTTCCTGGATGGTGCCGCCTTCGATGACGCGGACACCGGCGATCCCCCGCAACAGCACCCGCCACGGTTTGGTGGCGTCGGACGCTGCAATGCGCAGCGATTTGCCCCAGCGGGTTGCTTCGAGGGTCAGCGCGGTCGTGCCGTCGAGCGCGGGCACGCGACAGGTCACCGTGGCGCCGTCCTGCAGCTCGAACACGTGGAAGGTGGCGCCGTCGGCGAAGTCGTAGTCGGGCCGCCGATCGTTCGCGCCCATTGCGATGATCGAGTTGGGCCGGACCAGCAGCGGCAGGCTGAGGTAACCGTGACGCTCGCGCACCCAGCGGCCGCCCTCGATCACCTGGCCGGTGAGGAAGTGCGTCCAGCGGCCGGCGGGCAGGTAGTAGTCCACCGAGCCGTCGGCCGTGAAGACGGGCGCGACGAGCAGATTTTCGCCCAGCATGTACTGCCGGTCGAGCGTGTCGCAGCCGGGGTCGTCGGGAAATTCGAGCGGCATGGCGCGCAGCAGCGGGATGCCCCGTTCGTGTGCCTCGACCGCCGCGGCGAACAGATAGGGCATCAGGCGGCATTTGAGCTTCGTGAAGAAGCGCAGGACGTCCACCGCCTCCTCGTCAAAGAGCCACGGCACACGATAGGAGCTGGAGCCGTGCAGCCGCGAGTGCGAGGAAAGCAGGCCGAACGCGCACCACCGTTTGTACACGTCGGCCGATGCGGTTTGCTCGAAGCCGCCGATGTCGTGGCTCCAGAAGCCGAAGCCGCACAGGCCGAGCGACAGGCCGCCGCGCAGGCTTTCGGCCATGGACTCGAAGCTGGCGGTCGAATCGCCGCCCCAGTGCACGGGAAACTGCTGGCTGCCCGCGGTGGCCGAACGGGCGAAGACAGTGGCCTGGCCCACGCCGAATTTCTCTTCCAGCACCTCGAAGACCGTCTTGTTGTAGAGGTAGGCGTAGTAGTTATGCATCTTGAGCGGATCGGAGCCGTCGAACCAGACCACATCGGTCGGGATGCGCTCGCCGAAGTCGGTCTTGAAGCAATCCACGCCCATGTCCAGCAGGCTGCGCAGCTTGTCGCCGAACCAGCGTCGCGCGGCCGGGTTGGTGAAGTCCACCAGTCCCATGCCTGCCTGCCAGCGGTCCCACTGCCACACGTCGCCGTTCGGCCGTCGCACCAGATAGCCCGCGGCCATCCCCTCGTCGAAGAGGGCCGAGCGCTGCGCGATGTAGGGGTTGATCCAGACGCAGATCTTCAGCCCGCGCGCCTTCAGCCGGGCCAGCATCGCCGCCGGATCGGGGAAGCAGCGCCGGTCCCACTCGAAGTTGCACCAGTGGAACTCTTTCATCCAGAAGCAGTCGAAGTGGAACACGTGCAGCGGCAGGTCGCGATCGGCCATGCCCTGGATGAAGCTCGTGACGGTGGCCTCGTCGTAGTCGGTGGTGAACGACGTGGTGAGCCACAGGCCGAACGACCAGGCCGGCGGCAACGCGGGCCGGCCGGTAAGCGCGGTGTAACGTTCGAGCACCGCTTTCGGGGTCGGGCCGTAGATCACGAAGTAGTCCAGGCGCTCGCCCGGCACGCTGAACTGCACGCGTTCCACCTTCTCCGAAGCCACTTCATAGGATACTTTTTCCGGATGGTTGACGAAGACGCCGTAGCCGCGGTTGGTGAGGTAGAAGGGGATGTTCTTGTAGGCCTGCTCCGACGCGGTGCCGCCGTCCTCGTTCCAGAGGTCTACAACCTGGCCGTTTTTGACGAAGGGCGTGAAGCGTTCGCCCAGGCCGTAGACGCACTCGCCGACGCCGAGGTTGAGCTGTTCGACCATGAATGGCCCCTCGGCCGTCTCCATGAGCGCCAGGCCGCGCCAGCCGCTCTCGGTGAGCACACGGCCGTCGCCGCAAAATTCGACGCGCCAGTCCGGGCCTTTGGCCACGCGCACCGAGAGGCCGGCGCTGGTCAGCACGGCGGCCGTGGCGTCCTCACTGATCTGGACGTCGGCCGCGGGCTGCGGTTTGAGCTCGAAGGCCGGGCCGCGAACACGGCCTCCTTTGTGATGAACGATCTGCACGCGGATGACGTTTGCCATCGGCGAGGAAAAGCGTACCGTGAGGAGCGGCAGGTTGATGGTATCCCCGCGGCCGCGCAACGGTTTCGTGGCGGCGTAAACCGTCAGTGTCTGGCCGGCGGCGTCTGTCTCGATCTCATGCGCCTGGACGGCATAGTGGGGAGTGACGCCCGGTCGAATGTTCCAGTAGCCGTCGGTGAATTTCATGGATGCCTCCGTGTGGATCAGAAACCACGCAGCTGCGTGCTCGACCGCTGCGGCAGGCCCGCTTTGGGTGTGCGCCGGAGCACGATGTATTGCAAGCCGTGCGCCGCGCAGAAGGCGCGCTTCTCCGGCTTGTCGCCGTCTTCGTTCACGATGTAGTAGTCGGGTCGGAAGCGGGCGATCTCCGGTTCGGCGTCCAGCCAGCCCCAACCGCTGGTGAGCACCGCCAGGGCCACGTGGCGGATGGCGCCGACCATGTAACGGCGCTCTTCCTGGGGCTGCAGGGGATGGCCCTCGCCCTTCAGGTGGCGCACGTTGGCGTCGTTGCCCACCGCGACGATCAGCCGGCCGTAGCTCGATGCCTCCTCGAAGAAGCGCACGTGGCCGGAATGCAGCCAGTCGTAGCAGCCGGTGACGATGACGGACGGGTGATCGGGGACCGATTCCGGCGGCATCGGGAAGCCGGCCAGCTCGGCCGCGCTGATGACGTGATAGCCGAGGCCGTGGGCCGCGCAGAACGCGCGTTTGGCAGCCGTATCGTCTGCTTCAGTCACGGCCCAGATGGCCGACGAGACCGGCGCCGTCGCAGGCAATGCTTCGGTCGCCGTCAGTTCCGTCGTCAACGACACATGATTGACATAACGGATGGATTCGATGAGGTAGAGGCGCTCCGCCTGAGGAAACTTCGGCGGCTGGCCGGTCAGGCGCTGCACCGTGTCATCTGACCAGAGCAGGACATGGAGGTCGCCCAGCCTGCTGGCCTCCTGCAGAGAGCGCACATGGCGGGAACGCAGATCGTCGAAGCTGCCTGAGACGAAAACGGTCGTCATGGCCTCGGCTACGCAATGGGCAAGTTGTTCGGATCAGACCAGGCCCAGCATCCGGCCCAGCTTCGCCACCGAGAAGCGGTTGCGATAGAAGTGGCCGTAGCGCACGCCCAGCTCGAATTCGGCGTCGGTGAGGCCGATCTCGGCGGCCGTGGTCGTGCCGCCGATGCGGCGCAGCCAGCCGACCACCTCGGCTGACGAGGGGACGGTCGCCGCGATCTGCCGGATGGTGTCCCAGTTGTCCAGGATCTGCGCCTTTAGCGCGCCGAACTGGGCTTCGGTCATGTCCAGGAATGGCGCTTGGATCTCGATCAGCTCGTCCATCATGTGCGGGAAGGCGACGCGGATGGCGGCGATGTCGGCCGCGCGATCGGGCAAGACGGCGGCGGCCAGGCGGTCGCGCGCTTCATCTCGGGACATGGCTTTGATGGCGTCGTAGCGTTGTGCGCTGACGATGACGGCTACGCCGACTTTGGCGCCGTGCAGCACCGAGTGTCGCCCCTCGCGCAGCAGCAGCATCTCCCACATGTGCGAGATATGATGCTCCGCGCCCGAAGCCGGCCGCGTTTCGCCGAAGTCGAGCATGCAGAAGCCCGATTCGATCAGCCCCTCCATCAGCGTCTTCACGCCCTCGCATTCGGCGTTGGCGATAGCGTCGAGCTGTTTGACGGCGGCCCATGCGGCGTCGCGCGAGCGCTGGGCGATGGTCGCGTCGTACGGCTCGCCCCACAGCAGGTGGCCCAGCTCCCAATCGGCTACCGAGGTGAGCTTGGCGATAAGGTCGCCGAAGCCGGCCGCGATCATGGGCCGTGGCGCGGCGCACAGGGTGGGGATGTCGGCGAAGACGGCCAGCGGGCCGTGCGTCACGAGGGTGATCTTGGCGCCGTCCACGACGATGGGCGCGCCGATGGAGGTGAAGCCGTCCACCGAGGCGGCCGTGGGCAGCGAGATGAACTTCTGCGCGGCGCGGTGGCTGAGGAAGCGCGAGATGTCGGTGATGGTGCCGGAGCCCACGGCCACGTAGGTGCGCGGGACGTTGTCGCCGGCCAGGAGCACCTGCATCATGTAGGTCGCATCTGCGATCACGTCGTCGCCGTGCAGGATGGCAGTGCGCACATCCCAGCCCTGGTCGCGCAGCGCGGCCTCGACGCGCCGGCCGAGCGCCGGATAGGTGTTCGTGTCGGCAACGAGCAGGAAGCGGTTCAGGTCGCGCTCGCGGCAGAAGGCGATGAACGGGGGGATGGCATCATTGACGATGTAGACGGGCAGGTCGGTTCTCAAGGGTTGCTCCTTCGAATGAGATCGGAGATGTGTATCAGCGATAGATGATATCCCGGATGTCGTCTCCGCGCAAACGCACGGTCTGGCTATCAATGCGTTCGACCCCGGGCTGGGCAGCGGCTGCGTCGGCCAGATCGGTGTGGAAGAAGCGCCTTTCCAGGACGTAGGGGCCGGGCCAGACGAGGGGCGGGATCGGCGCGATGGCCTGTTGTTCGACGGCCGCGGCGATGCCGGTGCGGATTTGGGAGCGGGCAGCCGCCGCGGAGAGGGAGATAGCGGCCCCGCGGCCGACGCCTTCTTTTACCGCTACCGTCACGATGCCCGGCACGAGCGCCTCGGCCTCCCGGCAGGCGTCTGCGTCGCCGCTGAGGAAGATCAGCGGCAGGCCCAGCGCACCGAAGTAGAGGGCCACCTGCGCGATCTCGCCGATCGGCCGGCCGTTGAGCTTGTAGTAGTCCACGGTGCGGCTGTTCTGCGTGTGATTTTGGTTGCCGGTCAGCGTGCCGGCCATGGCGTGCTGGCCGATCATCGCCACGGCCTCGTAGCGGCGGATCACGCTTTCCAATCGCGACCACGGCGGCATGGGCCGGCCGTGCAGCAAGCGGACGGCCTCGTGCAGCTCCTCGAAGATCAGGCCGCCCGCGCCGTGTCCGTCCCAGACGAGAATATCCTCCACGCCTGCGGCGAGCAGCCCCTCCACCGCCGCGTTGACCTCAGCTGTCGCCAGCCGTTTGGCGGCATCAAAATAGCGGCCATCGGGATAGGACTGCTCGGCAAACGAGACCACGCCCGCAGTCCCTTCGAGATCGGTGACGATGAACACGCTTTTCATGGTGTGTGCTCCTGCAGGCATATTCTAGCCCGAAGGTTGGCGCGGCGCAAGTGTGGACGTGCGAACGCGTCGGCCCCGCGTTCGGGGTGACGAACCGGTGAAGGCGCGTGTTGACACCGTTTGCCAGCTTGTGTAGAATGAGGGTGCAGAGGCCGAGGTGGCGCGATCGCGCGCTTTGCGCGATCACGAGTTGACCGACGCGCTCGAAAGTGCCAGGCAGAATTGGACGGGCCCGGTGCCCGCCCGGAATCCGACCGATGCGCCATCAACGATGGACTGAAAACGGCCGATGATCTCGGTCCGTTGCCGTAGACCGATCTTCATTGGATACCTACCCCATTTCCCTCATCGGCATGGAGGCGCGGCGCTGTGTGGTGATCGGCGGCGGGGTCGTGGCCGCGCGCAAGGTGGCCGGGCTGCTGGCGGCCCGCGCCGCGGTGACGGTGATCAGTCCGCAGCTGGTGTCCGAGCTGGAGCAGCGCGTCGCTGCCGGCGAGGTGCAGGTCGTGCGCCGACCCTATCAGCCGGGCGATCTGGAGGGTGCCGCGCTGGTGATCGCCGCGACCGCCGATCCGGCGGTCAATCGGGCGGTGTGGGAAGAGGCGAGCCGCCGCGGCTGCCTGATCAACGTGGTGGACGATCCGGCGCACAGCAATTTCATCGTGCCGGCCGTCGTGCGCCGCGGGGAGATCACCGTGGCGGTCTCCACGGGCGGGGCCAGCCCGGCGCTGGCGCGACGGTTGCGTGAACGGCTGGCCGCGACGATCGGGCCGGAGTACGGCATTCTGGCTGACCTGTTGGCCGAATTGCGGCCCGCATTGCTGGCGCGCTGTGCTCCCGGCGAGGCGAGACTGGCCGCGGCGCTGCGCCTGGTGGATTCGGATGTGCTGGAGATCATTCGCCGCGACGGCGCCGACGCTGGTCGGGCGCGGCTGGTGGCCCTGTTGGATGAGATCGTCGGGGCAGGGTAGGGGCTGCGGCCAACCGCGTGTTTTCAGAGGAGCGTTGTCTCGTGGCTTCATCATCGCAGGGGATCGTCTATCTGGTCGGTGCCGGGCCGGGCGATCCCGACCTGATCACCGTGGCCGGGCTGCGCTGTCTGCAGCGCGCCGACGTCGTCGTCTACGACCGGCTGGCCAATCCGGCGTTGCTGGCGCACGTGCCGGCCGGCGCCGAACTGATTGACGTGGGCAAAGAGGCCGACCGTCACACCATGCCGCAGGAAGAGATCAATCGGCTGCTGGTGGAGCGGGGACGTGCCGGCAAGACGGTCGTTCGCCTGAAGGGCGGCGATCCGTTCGTGTTCGGCCGGGGCGGCGAAGAGGCGCTGGCGCTGGCCGCGGCCGGCGTGCGGTTTGCGGTGGTGCCGGGCGTCAGCAGCGCCATTGCCGCGCCGGCCTACGCGGGCATTCCGGTGACGCAGCGCGAGCTGGCCGGCAGCGTCACCATCATCACCGGCCATCGCGCGGATGCGGCTGACGATCCGGAAGCGGAATGGGAACGGCTGGCGGCCGCGCAGACCGCGGGCACGCTGGTCTTCCTGATGGGGGTGGGCAATCTGCCGCGCATCGTCGCCGCGCTGCGCCGTGCTGGCCGACCGGCCGATACGCCGATCGCGCTCGTCGCCAACGGCACCCTTCCCGATCAGCAGACCGTCGTCGGCACACTGGCGGATATCGTCGAGCGGGCGAGTGGAGCCATCCGTCCCCCTGCGGTGATCGTGGTCGGCCCGGTGGTGACGTTGCAGCAGGCGCTGGCGTGGTTTCGGCCGGCCGTCGCATGAGTGCAGAGGAGCAGGAAGGTTATGCCGCGTGCTCTGGTTACCGGCGGGACCGGTTTTGTTGGCTCCAACATCGCGTTGCGCCTGATCGAACGCGGCTGGGAGGTGCGCATCCTGGAGCGGCCTGGCACCTCTCGTCAGCTGCTGGAGGGCGGCCCGTTTGAATTCGTGCCCGGCGATGTCCTGATCCCCGAATCGCTGCCGCCGGCCATGCGCGGCATAGACGTGGTCTTCCACGCGGCCGGTGTGGTGGACTACTGGCGGCAGGGGATCGAGCGGATGTACGAGGTCAACGTGGAGGGCACGCGCAACGTGATGGAGGCGGCATGGCAGGCGCGTATCGCGCGCGTGGTGCACACCAGCTCCAGCGCGGCCCTGGGCATCCACCCGAACCAGATGGTGGATGAAACCTTCACCTTCAACGTCAAGCCGCAGCAGTTCGTCTACGGCCACAGCAAATACCTGGCCGAGCTCGTGGTCTTCGAATACATCAAGAAGGGCCTGCCCGCGGTGATCGTCAACCCGACCACCGTCATCGGCCCGCGCGACATCCGCAAAGTGTCCAGCGGCATCGTCGTCGAGGTGGTGAAGCACTGCGCGCCGCCGCTGATCCCGCCGGGCGGCCAGAACATCGTGCCCATCTGCGACGCGGCGCAGGGCCACATCGAGGCCGCGCTGAAGGGGCGGGTCGGCGAGCGCTACATCCTGGGCGGCGAGAACATGACGCTGCTCCAGCTCTACCAGACGATCGCGCAGGTGGTCGGGTGCGGCATGAAGCTCAAGACGATGCCGCGCTGGCTGGTGGGGCTCACCGCCGGCCTGACCGACCTGTTTCAGCCGCAGACCTCCGGCCCGGTGCCGCTGACGGGCGCGCGTCTGCGGCTGGAAGCGCAGATGTTCTATTTCGATTCCTCGAAGGCGCGGCAGGCGTTCGACATGCCGAAGACGCCGCTGCGTGTGACGATCGGCCGCACCTATCAGTGGTATGAGCTGATGGGCGAGTTCGACGGGATTCACGAGCAACTCGAGGCAGAGGGCGGCGTGTGCAAATATTGCGGCCGCGCGCGCTATTGCGAGTGGCCGCCCGCACCGGCTGGCACCTCATCGCCCAGGATGTGAAGGATGCAAGATACGATCCAGCTTTTGGCGACGATGGCCGACAACTGCGCGATCCTGGATGGATTGAGCGACGCGATTCTGGTGATCGGCCTGGATTATCGCCTGCAACTGGTGAACAAAGCGGCCCGCGATCTGATCGCGGCCGAGGGCAGGCAAGTCGGCGATGTGACGGCCCTGCTCGGCCGCAGTTGTGGCGAGATCTTCGACTGTCGCCGTGATGAAGATTGCCCGGCGGCGGTCGTGCTGGCGCGCGGGGAAACGGTGAAGATGACACATGCGCGGCCCGACAGGCAGAGCGGCCGGCTGCGTTACTTCGACGTGATCGCATCGCCATACCATGACGCAGCCGGCCGCATCATCGGCGTGATCGAATCGCGGCGCGATGTCACCGAGGAGCGCGACCTGGAAGAGACGTTGGTGCGGCGTCATGAGGAGCTCTCTATCCTGCATACTGTGGCGCGCACCCTCAGCCAGTCCCTGGACCTGGGCGAGATGCTGGGGCGTTCGCTGGACGAGGTGTTGCGCCTGACCGGCGTGGACTTTGGCGCGATCTTCCTGCGAGATGAGGTCATGGGCACGCTCCAGCTCCGCGCGCATCGGGGTTTCTCCGAGGATACGGCGCGTGCGGTGGCTCAGTTCGGGATGCTGGACGGTGCGTGCGGCGGCGTCCTGGAGAGCTGCGAGGTGGTGGTCGTGCCGGCGCTTTCGCGCTATCGCGGCCGCCGGGCGCGCTCGCTGCAGCGCGAGCGGTTCAACACCCTCGTCCATGTGCCGTTGATTGCCAAAGGCTCGTCCCTGGGCAGCATGTGCGTCGCCACCCGCCGCGAGCGCGAGTTCGACGCCGCGGCCCGCGAGCTGCTGTTCGCCATCGGCAGCCAGATCGCCGTGGCCATCGAAAATGCGCGGCTGTACGCCGAGCTGCAGCGCAAGGAGCGCCTGCGTGGCGAGCTGTTGCGCAAAGTGATCTCGGCGCAGGAGGAGGAACGCAAGCGCATTGCGCGCGATCTCCATGACGATACCAGCCAGGCCCTCACCGCGTTGCTCTATGCCGCGGATGAGGCGTTGGACCTGAGCGATCCGGCGGAGATCCGGCGGACGCTGGCGGGGATGCGTACGGTGGCGCAGCGCACGCTGGACGGCGTGCACAAGCTGATTTTCGACCTGCGGCCGAGCATCTTGGATCATCTGGGGCTGGCGCCGGCGCTGCGCTGGTATGCCCAATCGCGGCTCGAAGCGGCCGGTGTGCGCTGGGAGATCGAAGACGCGGCGGTCCCGCGGCGATTGCCCGCAGAGATCGAGACGGCGCTGTTTCGGGTCGTTCAGGAGGCCATCAACAACATCGCCCGCCACGCGCTGGCCCGCAATGTCCGCATCATCTTTGCCATGCAGCAGGGCAGCCTGCAGCTGGACATTGAGGACGACGGCGTGGGCTTCGACATGGTCTCGATCACCCTTTCGCCGGACAGTGGCCGAGGATTGGGCCTGCTCGGCATGCAGGAGCGCATTGACCTGCTGGGAGGCCAGTTCCATGTGGACAGCGCGCCGGGCTTTGGCACGCACATTCATATCACCGTGCCGCTGAAGGAGTGCGGCGATCTATGAGCGGCCCCGATCCCTGCGTCAAATGCATTCGCGTGCTGGTGGTGGATGATCACGCCATCCTGCGCGAGGGCATCCGTTCGTTGTTGGAGCGGGCCGGCGACATCGCGGTCGTGGGCGAGGCGGCCAACGGCCTGGAGGCGTTGGCGCAGGTGGAGGCGCTGGCTCCCGATATCGTCCTGATGGACCTGGCGATGCCCGAAATGGACGGCCTGGCCGCCACGCGGCTGTTGCGTCAACGTTTTCCCGCAGTGAAGGTGCTCATCCTCACTCAGCACGACAACCAGGAGTACATCGCGCCGGCACTGCGGGCGGGTGCGGTCGGCTATGTGCTTAAACGCTCCGGAGGCCGCGAGGTGATCGCGGCGATCCGTCAGGTGCACGAGCAGGGCGCGTTCCTGGCCCCGCGCATCGCTGCAGAGGTGATCCGCGATTATGCGGGGGCTGCGGGCAACAGCGAGCTGCCCCGCCTGACCGACCGCGAACGCGAGGTGCTGCGGCTGGTGATGGCGGGCAAGAGCAACAAGGAGATTGCCCAGGAGCTGGTCATCAGCCCGAAGACTGCCTCCGTTCATCGCACGAACATCATGGAGAAGTTCGGTGTGCGCAACAGCGCCGAGCTGGTGCGCTTTGTCATGGAGCATCGGCTCCTGGACGATATCGGTGTCGCCAGGGATCATGGGCCTGCGTCCGCCGCGCGCGCGTGATCTCTCATCATCTTTGTTTCGAGGCAATATGATCTTGCTATTTGATCTTGGCTTCGTGTTCATTCCGGCCGGCGAGTGCATCATCGGCAGCGATCGCCGGGACCGCGATGCGGGCGACGATGAACGTCCTCTGCATCATCTGGTGATCAGCGATTTCTACATCATGCGTCATCCGGTGACGAATGCCCAATATCGGCTGTTCGTCGAGGCGACCGGACATCGGCCGCCGCTTTTCTGGCCTGGCGGGCAAATGCCTGCCGACCAGGCCGATCACCCGGTGGCCGGCGTCTCATTTCACGATGCGGTGGCGTTTTGCCGCTGGGCACGCTCGGTGACCGGGTTGCCGCTGCGTTTGCCGACCGAGGTGGAATGGGAAAAGGCCGCCCGCGGCCCTGATGGCCGGCGTTATCCGTGGGGCGAGCGCTGGGACGCGGCGCGCTGCAACAACCGAGAGGTGCACAGCACAGGCACCACCTCCATCGGCCAATTTTCGCCGGCCGGCGACAGCCCCTATGGTGTGGCCGACATGGCCGGCAACGTCCAGAACTGGTGCTCGTCGTTGTTTGGTCCCTATCCGTATGATCCGACCGATGGCCGCGAGATCCTGGTGAACGACATGGATCCGCAGAGCTTGCTGCCGCGCTTTCATGAGAGCGGCGCCATCGCCAACCCCGAGCGCGGCGAGGCGAACCTGGGCAAGCAGTGTCTGCGCGGCGGCTCCTGGCGCGGGGATCGCCGCGAGGCGCGCTGCGCGTATCGCAGCTGGGCCGCGCCCATGCATCGCAGCGATGATACGGGATTTCGCTGTTGTTACGAGAAGGAGGCATAACCCGGCAAACATTGATCGGCTGTTTGGCTCGGAAAACCGTCGCCAGGGGGGTCAGGCACCTTGCAAGATGCCGGGCCCGGAAATGGCACATTGGGTGCCGGTTGGCGAATGGGCCATTGTGTGAAAGGAACGTACCATGAAAAAGGCAATTGGAATCGCCCTGGCTCTGTTAGTGCTGGGGTTAATGGCTGCGGCGTGTGGTGGTCGGCCGGCCTCTCCGGCAGCCCCGACCGCCCCACCGCCGACTGCGACCTCTGCCCCACGGGCTACCGTTGCACCCGCCGCGGCGACTCGCACGGCAGCGACTGCAACCTCTGCCCCGCGGCCTGCTGCGGTGCCTGCCGTGGCGACCCGGCCTGCGCCGACCGAAACACCTGTTTCTGAGCGGGAAGAAGTACTCTCTCTCGACAGCCGCAACGCGGGTCTGGATCAGCTCAAGAGCTACCGGGTGCGGTGGCAGGCCGAGTGGCGTTCGACCGAGGCAGGAAAGACGGAATCCGGCTCATGGGACTTCATTGAGGAGTACACGACCGAGCCAAATGCCGTGCACTTCAGCTGGCGCGTCGCGAGCACGTCCTCCGAGAGCACGGCAATCGAGATCTGGCGCATCGGCGACACGACCTATGTGCAGGGGGGCGAGCCGGGCAAGTCGGCAGAATGTTTTGCCATCTCCAGCGAAGATCAATCCCAAAGTATCACGCGCAATATGTTCGATCCGCGGCTTTTGGGCAGCCTGGTGGGCGCTCGCTATGTCGGCCTCGAGACGGTCAATGGGATCAAGGCCCGGCACTACAAGTATGACGAAAAGGCCACCTCTCTCACCGATATCGCCAGGGTCTCCGGCGAGATCTGGGTGGCGGTAGATGGCGGCTACACGGTGAAGGATACCGTGAGCTGGTCTGGCTCGGCTGTATTTTTCGGCGGCGCTTCCACCGGCACGGGCGAAGGCAAGTGGACATGGGAGCTGCTGGAGGTCAATCCTTCCCTCACCATCGCGCCGCCGGCCAATTGCGTGGCCCCCGAAGCCGGGCTGCCCGTGCTGCCCGATGCCAAGGAGAAGACCAGCATGGGGCCGGTGTTGATGTACAAGTCGGCGACTTCGATGGCTGATGCCGTCAAGTTTTACAAGGAACAGATGGGCGCAGCAGGATGGAAGTTGACCGACGAGAACGCCATGGGGGGGCAGTTGACCCAGCTGGCGTTCGAGAAAGCGGGCACGGTGGCACAGGTGATGATCTCGGTGGCCGATTCCGCCATCCAGGTGATGATCACTACCGAGAAATGAACGGGCAGGATGTCGGCACCTGCCGAGGGGATAATGTCTCAGGAATCGCTTGCTCCGGCCTGGTTGGCCCGCACGACATTGTCTCCTCCTGTGCGGCAGGGAGATCTCATCCCGCGGCCGGCCCTGTTGGCGGCCCTCGCCGATGCCAACGCCGTTCACTCTCTGACGCTGGTGTCGGCGCTGGCCGGCTACGGCAAGACGACGCTGCTGGCGCAGTACATGGCTGCTTGCGCGTCGGAATCCGCGGCGGGTCGGTTTTCGATCTTGCCGACCGGCAGTCAGGCGGCCATCGCTAAACGCGTCGCCTGGCTATCGCTGGATGAAGAAGACAATGACCTGACGCGTTTTCTGGCGGCCCTGGTGATTTGTTGCCGACGGCTGGTACCGGATTGCGATGATCTGGCCTGGCCGGCTCAGATCGGTGATCGTTCTGGTGTGATGGAGGCGATGAGACCGGCGATGGCGGTGCTGATCAATGCCATTGCGGCGACATCATGCCCCCTGACGTTGATTCTGGACGACCTGCACCTGATTGTCGAGCCGGCCATCTATGTCACGATGGACTACCTGCTGGCGCGTGCACCGCCGCATTTGCATTTGATCATCGGTACGCGCCGCGACCCACCGCTGGCTCTGGCTCGGTTGCGCGCCCGCGGCCAGCTGGCCGAACTGCGCACCGCCGAGCCGCGCTTCACGGCCGATGAGGCATGGCAGTTCCTCAACGACCGGCTGGGCCTCGGCCTCTCGGCCGATGACCTGGCAACCCTGTACGCGCGTACCGAAGGCTGGCCGGCCGGGCTGCGTCTGCTGGCCGGTTCGCTTGATCCATTGCATGAGCCAGTTCACGGTGCTGCCTGGCGCGATTGATCAGGTGGAGCGCATCTGCGCAGAGGCCACGCGCCGGCTGGGCGGCCAGGCGTCGCCGGCCAGCATGGCGGCCGCAGCGCGCTACACCCTGGTTCACCTGCTGCGCGGCCGGTCGGCCGAGGCGATCCATTCGGCTGAACGGGCACTGCCCTGGGCGAGCAGTTGGGCGGCGTGTCGTACCTGAGTGGCGAGGCGACCTGGACGTTGGCGCAGGTATACGTTGCGCTGGGCGACTACGTGGCCGCGGCCCGCACGCTGGATCAGGCCCATGCCTTCTTCCTGCAGTTTCCCCACGGCGAGGCCGCGCTGGGCGCGTTCTACTATTTGCGGGGCATGATGGCCTATCACCAGGGCGATGGGGACCGGGCTGGCCCACTGGTTGACGCAGTTGCAAGCGACGCACATCCCCGGCGAGTGGGGCGTGATCGAGACGCTGCGCAGGCTGCTGGCGGCTGTGGCGTCCATCGCCGCTGCGCGCTATGATGAAGCCGAAGCCAGCCTGCGCCAGCTCGCCCGCCACCAGGCCCGGGTCCCCACCAGCACGCGCTTCGGCAGCTCCCGCGTCTTGCTGGTGCATCTCTACCAGCGCCGGGGCCAGCATGAGCACGCCATGGCCGAATTCGCCGGCCTGTTGGCCGAATGCGAGGGCCAGGGGATGCTGGGCCGTGCCATCCTCGAAGGCGCGGCGGCCGTGCCGCTGCTGCACCTGGCCGTCGCACGCTGTGTGTGCCCGGCCCTGGCCGGCCGCCTGCTGTCCGCGCTCGGCCACAGCATTGCGCTCCAGCCCCTCCATGTGCCCGACACCGGCGAGACCCTCACCCCGCGCGAGGTGGAGGTGCTGCGCCTGCTGGCTGCCGGCGCCAGCAACCAGCAGATCGCCGCGCAGCTCTGCGTCAGCGAACAGACCGTCAAAACCCATGTCAGCCACATCCTCGCCAAGCTGAACGTCGCCTCCCGTGGGCAGGCCGCCGCGCGCGCCCACGAATTGTTGCAAAAAATCTATCTCCGTGCCAGGCATCTTGCAGAATGCCCAGCACTTTTGAAGTGCCTGGTACGTACCCCCACCCAACGCGCAAATCACTCTTTCAAGTGACGACAGCGCCCTGCCACTATGTCATACTGGCGCGTAGTAGCACATCAAGCGTCCGGATCAGGCCTATGCGAGACCGACTTCGCGCACATGTCGCCGATTTCCTTGCCGCTTATGGCGTGGCCCTGCTCAGCGTGGCCGGGCCGGAGGGGGTCTGGGCCATGCCGGTGTGCTATCAACTGCCGCCCGGCCGTGACCTGGCAGTCGTCTGCTTGCTGCCCACCTGGGCCGATGCGGTTTACTTCCTGGAGCAGGATCCGCGCGTGCTGCTGGTCATCAACGACACTCCTCGGCCCCTTTGCGCGCAGGGGGGACCGAGGGGGCCCTGTGATGGCTCCAGATCCAGGGCCGGACGGATCTGGTCGCCGCGCCGGATTGGACGCTGTGGCCGTTCCTGGCGCCGTCCCTCGCGTCGCCGGATGCGCTCTACCGCGTGGTGCGGGTGACGCCCGCGCGCCTGGATCTGTTCGATGAGCGCTGGGGCGCGTGCGAGACGCTGGAGTTGTGGTCGTCCCTCTCTCGACCGCTTGTTTTGATGTGACACATAGTGCCCACGACAGACAAGCCCGCCGCAGCCGTGCATGGTGATATCGTGATATGGAGGGCTACGATGAGACTCAAATCCATATGCTCCCGCGGCGTGGCGATCTGCCTGAGCGCCGTTATCCTTTTCAGCAATGTTCCACCGGCCGTCTCTGGCCGGGCGCCGGCCGCGACGCCGACCAACGGCGCCGCGTTTTTGTACGGCGACATCACCGGCGATGGCGCGGTAGACGGCCGGGATGCGTTCAAAGTGCAGCGCATCGTGGAGGGGTTGGACGCGGCCACGCCGGACGAGATCGCGCGCGGCGATGTCCATCCCCTGGCCGGCACCGGCGGCCGACTGATGGGCGACGGGCAGCTGACCCGCGCGGACGCCGAGAAGATCCTGCGCGGTGAGGTGGGGCTGCCCCCCTGGGCGAGGAGAGCGGAGACTTCAGCGGGTCGCCGCCCGTGATCGGTGAGTTCTTCCCCGCGCATGGCCCGGTGGGCGCCCGGGTCACGATCTACGATGAGAACTTCGTGGCCGCCACCCCCCGATGAAAACATCGTGCTCTTCGGCGATACACTGGCACCCGTCCTCAGCTCGACCGGGACAACGCTGGTGACCGAGGTGTTTTAGGGGAGTGAAAGCGGCAAGATCAGGGTGATCACGCCGGGCGGCGAGGCGATCAGCCCCTACTCGTTTGATGTCATGGTGGAGCGGCCAGGACGGCTTGTTCCACCCCAGGGGTTTGCCGCCGCCGATTACGATCTGGTCAACCATTATGGCGACGCCGCCAGCCCGCAGACGGACGGTCGCTTCTTCAGCCTATGAACGTCCACGGCGTCACGGTGCATTACGCTGTTCCCAACGATGGCAGCGACAGGCTCCTCATGTTGGTTGACATCGCCGGCGGGCTCGCCGCGGGCGCAGGACCTTCGCAAGAGGCGAGCATGGATCTGGCGCCCACAGCTCAGGGGTTGGTGTTCCTGACGGCTTACCTGGGTTCTTCGCTGGCGGAAACGGCCGGGCAGCACATGGCCATCATTCGGAATGACGCGAAAGTCGCGGAACTGGCTCAGGTGTTGGCTCAACTCTACTGCGAGACCCCGCAACCCTTTGACGATCCGCGGTTCGAGGCAGCTTACAAGGCGGCGATAGGTTCCGTGCTGGAGCGATTGCCTGAGGCGCTGAAGTCGGCGCCGCTCATCCATGTGGCCAGGGCAGGGGCCAGCCGGCTGCGGGTGTTTCAGGTGGACGCCGCGGCGAACGGGCCAGGAGCTGCCGGCTCGAGCCGGCCCCAGGTGACGGAACTGGCGCCGCTCGGGGTGAACTGGCAGGCCAGCATCTTCTACCCGGACAACGTGCTGACTTTCGGCGAGACGCACTTCACCTCGCCCTGGGTCATCCAGCCGCGCGGCTATCCGGGGAATCCGGTGGACTGGTTTACCTTCCTGTCGGAGGTGGAAAACATCTATGACACCTTCCCCCCGAGCCTGGACAGCGTCAGAACCATGACGTCCGACCAGATCGTGCCCCGAATAGGGGACGAGTCTTTCACCTTCATCGCCTCCAGCAGCTATACTCAATACGTGGACTGGTTCGGCTTCGCGTTTGGGCAGTTCTGGGATGCATTTATGGAGATGTTGGCCGAGGCGTTCTCTGTGACCGGCGCGGCTTCCCCCGATGGGAACCTGCGCCTGGCGCCAGACAAGGGCGGGGTGTACGTCGTGCGCGTTTTCAGCGGCGCGGTCCACAGAGCAAATGCCGCCGAACATGACTTGATCCCCAGGCTTGAGGATGGTCAGTTTCATGCCGATATCGCTTTCTGGACCAATGCGCTGCTGGCCGGCGTTGGTCTGGCAAGCACGTTTCTCGGCGTCAAAGACCTGGGCGGCGACCGCATGGCGCGCAAGATCGCGCAAAAGGCGACGAAACTCGCCTTCAAGCGAGCGGCCAAGAAGGGCCCCACAGCGCCCTTTGAGTGGGCGGGCATCTTCGCTGCCGCGTATGATATGGCCAAGGACATTGCCACTGTGGTCGTGGGAGATGAGGCCGGGATTGCGGTTAAGACCAGCGCGAAAACCGTCCTCAAAGCAATTCCGCGCTCGATTGACCCCTTTTTCAAGCTCTCAGTGGGCGCGGCGGCGGTCGAGCGTCTGCTGAGCCTCGACGGGCGGCACCCGGCTTTCGATATCACGCCCCTGGAGACCTGGGTCATCGTGGTCGGCGACCCGTTTACGCCAGCGATGGAGGGAATCCAGCCCGATCCGGCTGCGCCGGGGACGGAAGTGACGCTGACAGGACGGGACTTCGACTACCGGAAGGCCCAAAACAACGAAGTGCGCCTGGGCGCCATGTGGGAGACAGCCACG